>ERZ842401.8274-NODE-8274-length-10305-cov-3.703805_pt1 | contig 10305 bp, 6 predicted proteins | sample MGYA00521270_ERZ842401 | MGnify/ENA primary metagenome ERZ842401 (study PRJEB31892, sample SAMEA3878208) | bioreactor metagenome | biome: Moose rumen | place: Sweden | collected 2011-10 | study: EMG produced TPA metagenomics assembly of the PRJEB12797 data set... | reverse complement strand
AACTGCCGCCCGCCACTATGAACCGCCCGTCGGGCAGAAAGCCCGAGAACGGCCGTGCGACTTTCGCGGGCATTGTCTCGCCCGCCTTCCAGTCAACCTCGACCGGCGTCGCAAACGCAGCGGTAGTGACAAACCCTACGACTAGTAAAATGAGTTTCTTCATCTGTGCTTCCCTTTTATCACTTGAGCTGCGCCTTGATGTCGGCAAGCGGCACCGTCGTGAAGTTGATCGTGGCGTAGCCCGCGCCTTCGTAGAGAATGCCGATGTCGCCGTTCGGGAGAATCGTCATGTCGGAATACGCAGCGCCCTTGGGCTCGATGCAAAGACCGTCGCTCCACGTATTGCCGTCGTCAGCCGACACGCGAAGATAGAGAAGCGCACGGCGGTTCGGGCTCTTGCAATTGGAGAAAAGAAGCATATTACCGTAGCGCATGATCTGCGCGTTGCACTGGGGATCCTCAAGAGTCTTGTCGTAGCGCGACTCCCAGGTATTGCCGCGGTCCTTCGTGACGTGTATCTGCCGCCCGCCGCCGCGCCAGCGCGAGTTGATCATCCACGAGCCGTCCGAAAGCTCCACTACCTTGCATTCGTCGCCGTTCTTGACGGGCTTGCCGAAGGGCTTCCACGTCTTGCCGTGGTCGTCAGACCCGAAGAGCGCGTTGCCGTCGTTCACGTGGACGATCGTGTGAAGAAGCGTGCCGTCCTTCGCCTGGATGCCAGAGCCAGACGTGATGAAGATAAACCCACCCTCGCTATCGCGCTTTCCGAACGGCCATTCTGGGAATGCAATATCGCTCGAGATGTCGCGCGGCTTGGACCACGTCTTACCGTTGTCGGACGATTCCTGAACGTAGAACTGGAACACCCCGTGGCGCTTCTTAGATTCCCACACGTTGTAGAAGAGGAATATCTTTTTCGCCTCCGCGTCGACTACGAGCGAGGGGTCAGACCCCGCCCAGTGCTCGTCCTCCGTCCACTTCCACTTCCACGTGAAGACAGGCTCCGTCCACGTAACGCCGCCGTCAGACGAGCGGCGGACCGCGATGTTTATCGGCTTCGCGTGATTGAGGTCGCCGCCGCCTTCATGCCGCGCGTCGCAGACCGCGACAAGGTCGCCGTTAGGAGCCGTGCAGAGCGCGGGAATCCTGTAGACGGCTGTCTTGACGCCCTCGACGGCGTCATTGCTCTTGAAGAGGACCTGCTTGAAAGCCACGAGCGCGTCAAGCGCGACACACTCGGCCGGACGCGGCCCGACCTTCGTCTTCGCGCTCGCGAACAGCTTGATGTTCTTGTTCTCGGTGTCGCCGCCTGTCGTGAGGGCAAAGCCGTTCTCGACTGGCTCGGCGTCGATCGTCATAATGGGATTCTTGTCGGCGGTGAACTTGCCATCCTCAATCGCCTTCCACTCTCCGCCAAGCGGCTTTGAGAAGAAGTTCGTAAACCTTGCGCGGCGAACCTTTCCGCGTGACTCCTCGTTGCGGCGGAAGTCCTCGACGAAGCTGTAGACGTTCTTGATGGCATGGGCGCCTTTCGTTTGCAATGTGGTGAAAGTCGCGATCTTGAACCATGCGCCGTCGCGGAAGAGGTAACCCGTAAACGCCGTCCTGTAGTCGCCGTCCTGACGGGAATGCAGGGCGAAGCGATATGTCTCGCCGACCTTCCAGTCAAAAGGCATCAAGGACTTACCGCCCGTGCCCTCGCCGCCAAAGCGGCTGATCGGCACGCCCTCGCCGGCATACAGGTTTTTCGTGCGAACCTTCTCGTCGACGTTGTCGGGCTTCGCCTTGAAGTCGAACGGATCGCCCGGATCCCACACGGAGAAGATTGCGACCTTCTTCCCGTCGTAGAGTTCCTGGATGCCGCAGTAGCCGCAGCTGAAGCAGATGGCTGCGAAATAGCTCCCCGGGACGGACTTCTCGACCGTCACCTCGCCGTATACCCACTCGGCGTCAGGCGTGGGATGCCATATGTGCACCGAGCGCGCGGATATCGGACTTGGAGCCGCAACAGCGGAGACGGCAATACAAGACGCGAGAATTGATAGTGCTATGTTCTTCATTAAGTCCCCTTCTTAGCAGTTTGATAGCATTATACTAAATGTTTATGCAATAAGGCAACCTTAACTTTCAGACATTCGCAACTTTAGGTCTTGCGGCGCATGACGAATGCAGCGAGCAGTGAGAGGACAAGCGGCCCAAGGACAAAGTCTGCCGCGAACATCCCGAGAGCGTCCTTCGGCTCTACGCAGTCGTCGGCAGCGAGCTTTGAAAGCGGCGCAAGCGCGCTCGGCGGCTTCACGCATGTCTCGACGGCCCTGACTATCGTAAGGCCAAACCTGTCAACGGCGTCCGTCTCGAGACTGTCGGGATACTGCTCGATGACGCTCGGCCCCATCTCGACGACTATCAGCGAGACAAAGGCGACGAACAAGGCGACCGGGCGGGAAAGCCCAGAGCCGAGGAACACGCCAAAGGCGGCGACAAGCGCGAGGACTGACACCATGACGATGTACGAGCGAAAGAGATTCCATGCAAAAGAGTCTGCCGGGACAAGCAGCTCGACATCCTGCCTCGGACGCAGCATCACGGGCTTGTCGCCCATGTTCCTGAACGAAAGGACGTCATGATTCCACTCAAGCTGGCAAAGGTGCAGCGGCACCGTCACAGCCGTCTGCGTGATGTTGCTGACCACTCCGAAGAATCCATTTGCCAGAATCGTTCCGTAAACGTCGTCGCGCATGCTGAAAGTGTTTGAAAAGCGCAATCGCGCAGCTGGCTCCACAAACGGATTTTCGTTGCTCCAGTCGTAGAGCCCGGGGAATGTCCACGAGGCGGTCGCATTTGTCTGCACCGTCTGATAATGGTCTTTCGCGCGTTGCTCGAGTATCCTGAGGACAACTGGCTTCTTTGCCTTCTTCACTAGCGGAGGAGTCTCGGGGTCGGCCATGTAGACATCGTACATCTTGAGCGCCTCTTCCTTTGGCGACTCGAGAAGCGGGCGGTAGACATGGCTGCACCTGCGCCCCGAGAATTCAGAAGAGGCAAGGAGCGTCACACACGGGAACGCGAGGATCGCGGCGGCGACAACGGAAAGCGCAAAAAACTTGCCCCACGCGATCGCGAACGACGAGACGGGGCGCACCTGCGTCAACTGAAGCCTCTTTGACTCGCGCTCAGTCGCTATCGTGCCCGTGGCGGCGGCGAGAACGGCGACGATGAGCAGCGCAAAGACTCCGCCAAGCCCGTAGAGAACGAGCATCTCCCTCTTGCCCGCGTCTGTCGCGTCGGTCACAAGGACGAAATTGGCGGCGAACATCCACCCGAGCGACGCCACGAGGAGCATCAGCGCGGTCCACGACCGTACGAGGGAGACAACCTCAAGCCAGAAAATCCGCCAAAGCGAAATCATCGCCGCTGCCCACCTTTGCCAAGAAAAACTCCTCGAGCGACTCGCCGAGTTCCGATACCTTTCCCTCCGCGGCGGATTTGCCGCGATTCAGGATCATCACGCGGTCGCAGATGTCCTCCGTATCCGCGAGGAGATGCGAAGTAGTGAGAACCGTCATCCCCTTCTTCGCAAGCGCCTTGACGAGCGTCTTGACCTCCTTCGTTGACACAGGGTCTAGCCCTGACGTCGGCTCGTCGAGGACGAGAAGCTCGGGCTTCCCGATAAGCGCTGACGCGAGCGCGACGCGACGCGCCATGCCCTTGGAGAAACCGCCTACTGCGCGCGTGGCGACGTCGGAGAGCTTTACCATTTCAAGAAGCTGGTCCGTGCGTTCACGCGCGACCTTGCGCGGCAGGTTGCAGAGCCCCGCGTAGTACATGAGCGTCTCACGAGCCGTGAGAAATGGATGGAGATAGCTCAGCTCTGGGAGATACCCGAGTTTCGCGCGCGCGGCCTTTGCCTGCGGGGGAAGGCCAAACAGGAAAATCTTCCCCGAAGACGGCGGAAGAAGACCAAGCATCATCTTTATCGTCGTCGACTTGCCGGATCCGTTTGGCCCAAGGAGACCAAAGACCTCCCCTCGGCGGACCTCGAGGTCAAGACCCGACACGGCCTCGACCGTCGGCCTCAGCCAGAAATCACGGAAAGTCTTCGAGACCTTCTCGAGTTTCACTATCGTTTCGTCCATTTCAATCCCTTCCGAAAAAACTAAAACCGCCGAACGCCCTCAAGCCGCTGCCGCGCCTTCGGAGATAGCGTCTTGTAGCCGAACCTACGCGCCGTCTCGCGGTAGAGCGTATCTGGCTCGCAGGCGCCAAGGTCCTTCTCAACCTCGGCCATCTTCGCCCGGAGCTCGTCATTCGACACCTTGTCGAGGTCTGTGCGCGGCACTTCGGCGGAAGACGCAGAGCGGCGACGCGGGAACGTCACCTCGGGCGTGAACTTCGGTGCTGGAAGAACCCCGTCGGGCGAACGGCGAATCTCCTCCAGCTCCTTGAGGAGCCGCTCTTCGCCGCGCGCGCGGTCAAGAGCCCAGTCGGCAGACCACACATGGACTGTGTTCCACCCGAGCGAACGCAGAACAGACGCCCTCAGTTCGTCGCGGTCGCGCACCGTGAGCGCAGACGCGTAGGAATCGCCGTCACATTCGACTGCCGCGAGATACCCGTCCTTCCGCGCAGGATCCCTGACGCCGACGTCGACGCGGAAGCCGGAGCAGCCGACATCGCGCTCGACGGTGAAGCCGTGCTCGGCAAGGAACGAAGCAACCTCGTCGGCAAAGCGGTCGCGCCGCCTTTCCGCAGCGTCCGCAGCCGCGGCGATTCCGCCGCGCTCGGCATATTCGAGGAAGGCCCGCAGATGGGCAGCGCCAACTGCCTGCGTGCGCGAAAGATCAATCTCCGCGCCCTTGCACGATGCGAATACGACAACCTGCTCCTTCGCGCGCGTTACGGCGACGTTTAGGCGACGCTCGCCGCCGGAGCGGTTGAGCGGGCCAAAGTTCATCAGGAACTTCCCGTCCGGTCCCTTAGCATAACCGACGGAGAAGAGTATGACGTCGCGCTCGTCGCCCTGCACGTTCTCGAGGTTCTTCACGAAGAACGGCTCCTCTCCGCCGTCCGCGAAGTAGTCCTCGTACTTCGGGTTCGCCGCGCGGCGTTCCTCGAAGATGTCCTCTATCAGGTTCTTCTGCGCCATCGAGAACGTGACAACGCCTGCGCTGCGACGCTTCTGCGAGGGATCTGCGAGACGCGAAAACACGTAGTCCACAAGCGCCTCGGCCTCTGCCCTGTTTGTGCGACTCGCCTTCGCGTCGTACACGCCGTTCTCGACAAAGTGCCACGCGACGCCGAGGCGCGGCGTCGTCTTCGCCGCGGGGAAAGTGCAGAGCCGGTCGCCGTAGTAGTGGTGGTTCGAGAACGCGATAAGCGACTCGTGGCGGCTGCGGTAGTGCCAGCTTAAGTACGCGGAGCTTAGCCCCGCGGCAAGGCATTCGTCGAGGATGCTCTCAAGATCCTCCGACTCGTCCTCGTCGTCTCCTGTTTCGCCCTTCTGGAAGAAGTTTGTCGGAGGCATCTGCTTCGGGTCGCCGACGACCACGCACTGCTTCGCGCGTGCAATGACGCCAATCGCGTCCCACACTGGTATCTGCGACGCCTCGTCGAAGACGACCAAGTCAAAGGTAGATTCAGCAGGGAGATACTGCGCGACCGACAGGGGACTCATGAGGAAGCACGGCTTTATGCGCCCGATGATTCCGCGCGCCTCCGCGAGCAGGCGACGTATGGGCTTTTGGCGCGACTTCTTAGCGCACTCGCGACGGACGATCCCGAGTTCGCATCCGTCGGGGCAGTCTCCGAGGCGTCCGGACGGGAGAAGCGCCGCGAGCTTCGCGCGAACAGCATGCTTCACGAGCTCGGCGTATTCCGCATCAAGGCGGCGGAATTCGATTATCTGCTCTTCGCGCTTCAGCCCCGCAAACGAGGCGAGCGCAGATTCGGTGCGAAGTATCTCGACGAGCGTCGCGGAGCCGACCGAGCGGTCGAACGACTCTCCTGCCGACTCCGGATCGACATCGCCAGACGCAAGCGCAGTTGCGAAGCCAAGGCCAATCCTTTTCGCGACTTCACCGGCAGACTCGCGGTAGCGCATGACGCCGCGCGACTCTCCCATAGCCGCAATCGCGGCGTCGAGCTTCGCGGCAAATGCGCCGCCAAAGCCCTCGAAACGCCCGACGAGCCCGGGACCGTATCTGAGCGCGCCGCCACTGCCGAACAGCACGGAAAGCCCCCGAGCAAAGCCGCCCTTCGAGCGGAGCGCGGCAAGTTTGCCGCGCATCTCCTCCTCGGCGGCCGGGTTCCACGCGAAGGTCGCGACAGGCACGAGGGCCTTTACGGCGTCTGCCGTCGTGCCTCGCCAGTCAGCCGCGGCACGTAGCACGAGCTCGCGAATGTCGGAGACGTCCTTCTCGCTCCACTCGCAGACCTTGCCGCCGACGATCGGGAAGGTCTTCGCGCCGCCCGCGATCTTCATCGCAAAGCAGTCGTAGGCGGAAAGCCCGTTCGGATAGCGCCTGTGGAGCGCGGCAATCGGCGCGTCGAGGGCTGCGCGGTAGTTGGAAATCTGGTCGACCGTCTTCTGCCACTCGTTAGGCGTTCCCCTGTTGACGTAGTCAAGCGCCTCCTTGAACTGCTCGAGCACCTCGGTCTTGCCGGACTTGTTGGAGTGGAGCTCAAGGCAGAACGGCTTCAGCCCCACGGATGCGAGACGGCGATGCACGACGTCGAGGGCGGCTTTCTTTTCCGAGACGAAGAGCACCCTGCGCCCAAGTGCGAGGTTGTGGGCGATGAGATTGGTTATCGTCTGCGACTTGCCAGTGCCGGGCGGCCCGTGGAGGACAAATGACTTTCCCATCGCGGAATAGAGGACTGCCGCAAGCTGCGAGGAGTCGGCCGAAAGCGGGGTGAAGAGCTCTCCGTACTTGATGTGCGAGGCGATCTCCTCGGGCGGGAAGACCTCTATGCCGTCATCGTAGTCGCCGCCGCCCTTCATGAGATGGGAGACGAAGGGATGGCTGCCAAGCTGGTCGGCGCGGGCAGTAAGGTCCTTCCACATCACGAACTTGCCGAACGAGAAATTGCCGATCGCGGCGTCTTCCTCGATGTCCCAGCCCTCCATGCCCTTCACTGCCTCGCGGAAAGTTGCAAAGACCTTGGCGACGTCTACGCCAGAGTCATCTTCGGGAAGAGGGTCGAGCCCCTGAACGGAGATTCCAAACTCGGCGCGAAGGAACTCGACAAGCGTCGCATTGAGCATTGTGTCGTCATCAAGGCGTGAGACCGTGTATCCCTCGCGGACGCTCTTGCGCGACATCTGGACAGGCATCAGGAGGACTGGCGCGCGGCATTCCTTGGCGTTTGCGCCCTTAGGCCGCCACCTCAAAAAGCCGAGCGCGAGGTAGAGCGCGTTGACGCCGCTTTCCTCGAGGTCTGTCTTCGCAAGCCGGAATATCTCCTTGAGCCGGCGCAACATGTCGTCCAACGCGAGCGTCGAACGAAGCGCGCCCGCGGAGCGCGACTGTGAGTCGGACGGCTCTACGGCGACGGCCTGGTCTGCCGAAAGCCGATCTTCGAGCGCCGCTACGCCGTCTACGGCGAGGGGGAGTATCTGCTTCGAATCCCGCGCGTTGAGAAGCCGGTTCCTGAGCGACAGGTCCAGCAGCTTCTGCGTCCAGCGGGCCACACGGTTCTTGCTATTGTCGTCCATTTGGCAGATATTATACCATAAAGCACCAATGCGGCATTTGTGGTATACTATTCCGCGTCGGAGGAAACATGACAGACCTTTCGGATGAAATCAACATCTTCATGCGCGTGCTCGAGCTCGTCGGCGCCTTTGCAGGCGCGATCTCGGGCGTGCGGCTCGCAAGCGTAAAGCGCTTCGACTGGTTTGGCGCGAGCGTGATCGGCTTCATCACCGCGGCAGGCGGCGGAACGCTGCGAGACGTTCTGCTGCGCGTCGAGCCCTTCTGGATGTCGGACCCGTCCTACATCGTCGTGTCGGCACTTGCCGTCGTAGCCATTTGGCTTTTCGGGCGGCGCTTCATCAGCGGACAGATCACGTGGTTTATTTTCGACACAATCTCCATTTCGCTCTTCATGATGATCGGGCTCCACAAGGCGATACTGCACAGCTACCAGCCGTGGTGCGCGATAGTCCTCGGCGTGGTGACGGCGGTAGCTGGCGGCATCCTGCGCGACATCTGCATCAACGAAGTGCCGCTCATCTTCCGCAAGGAGCTCTACGCGCTCGCCTGCGCCGCGGGCGGAGTGCTCTACTTCCTGCTGCCGTTCGTCGGCGTCGAGAGCATCTACGTCCGCAATATCGCGGGGCTCGCGCTCATCTTCGTAATCCGCGCGCTCGCGATCAAGTACAGTCTCGGCGTCCCCGTCCTCACCGGCCACGGCACCACCTTCCACCACAGCCACAAAAAGCACGGCCCCGGTCAATCGTAACGGGAGAGGTGCTTTTCGAGAAGCGGCGCGAGGCGCGTCTCCAGCCATGGCGTCACCTTCCACCAGTCGCGGAGCTCGAGGTATTCACCGACGGGACCTGGCTGGCCGGGCTTGACGCCATACTCGCACTTGAGCATTATGTTGCGCGCAGTCGCCTCGCTTGAGACGAACTCCATGACCTGCACCTTGTAGCCGAGAATGCGCAGTATCATCGCGCGGAACGCATCGGTCAGTATGTCGCACAGCCTCTCGCGCAGTATGCCTTGGCGAAGAAGCCCCGCAAACGGCTTCGACGACTGGGGGCCAATCGTCTTCTGGAGCTCGTGCTGGCAGCACGGCGCGGAAAGGATGTAGCGAGCATGCATCTCTACGCCCTTCGCAATCGATTCGTCCGTAGCCGTGTCGCAGGCATGGAGCGAGACGACAAGGTCGACGCTCTCGGCATTGTACGCGCCGATGTCGGATTCGAGGAACAATACGCGATCCGCGACATCGAGCTTCTCCGCCATCTTCCGCGCCGACTCGATGACATCGGCACGCCTGTCAACGCCAACTACCTTCGCCTCGGAGTAGCCAAGCACATGAACGAGGTAAAAGTATAGCGCGACCGTGAGATACGCCTTGCCGCACCCGAAGTCCACGGCTGTAAAGACGGTGCTTGGCGCATTCGCGCACGGGGCGATAACTTCGCCAACGACCTTGAGAAACTCGTTTACCTGGTCGTACTTGCCGCGCATCGACGCGCGTATGCGACCGTCGCCGTCGGCAAGCCCCGCGGCCTTTAGATAAGCGGCAGAATCAAATTGCGCGAGCGGCAGGTTCTTCACCCTGTCGTGCGGCTTCACCGTCGCTTCGCGCTCGACGCCAGTAGAGCGAGAGACGAGAACATGGCCCTTCTTCGTGACGCGGATATGGAGATCTCCAGTCGCAGTAATTAGGTGGAGCTCCCTCGCGCCCTTCTGCGCGATGATCTCCTCCAGACCCTCGGCCGCGCCGTTCGCGTCGAGGTTCTTCGCCTGCACATGTCCGTCGTCGTTCATTTCGGCCTGGTAGCGCGTCTCGCCGCCGATCAGCACGGGGCGCAGCGAGATGCGGAACGCCTTGCCGTTGCGGCGCACGGACTGCACGAGCTTCATGAAGCCGTCGCCGAGCACGCGGGCGCGGATCTCCTCCGCCAGTGTCTTGTCGAGCTCAAACTTCTCCATGGCGGTTATTATACCACATTCGGCTCCTTATGGCGTCCGTTTCCCGGCGCCCAGCCTCTTCAGGACCGGGATGAGCGCGAGGCCGAAAACGACCGCCGCCACGGTCAGCGCCGCCGCGCGCACGAAGCGTCCGTAAATCCAGTATCCGCTGGCGAACATGAGAGCGTAGATGGCGGCGCAGGAAACGGTCATCGCCAACATGCCCCAGGCCACGTCGTGTCCGCTCGCGCGGATCTTGTTCTGGAACGCCGCCCGCTTGCAGGCGTCGGTCGGCGGCGTGAGGAACGTCACCCCCACCCACGCGACGGTCGTGACCGCCATCACGACGAGCAGGCGATGCCAAGGGCGCAGCTCCGGCAGGCCGAGGTGCGGATAGACGAGCTGGAGGAACACCGCCACGGCGAACGACACGGCCATCGCGGTGATCTCGCTCCAGGCGTTGATGCGCATCCAGAACCAGCGCAAAAGGTAGATGAGGCCCGTGCCCGCGCCAATCTGGAGAATGAGGTTGAAGAACGCGCCCACCGAGGCGAGGATGTTCGTGAGAAAGGCGGAGGCCAGCATGAGCACGACCACCGAGACGCGTCCCACGACGACCAGCTCGCGCTCGCCGCACTGCGGACGCACAAAGCGCTTC
>ERZ842401.8273-NODE-8273-length-10305-cov-7.034439_pt1 | contig 10305 bp, 10 predicted proteins | sample MGYA00521270_ERZ842401 | MGnify/ENA primary metagenome ERZ842401 (study PRJEB31892, sample SAMEA3878208) | bioreactor metagenome | biome: Moose rumen | place: Sweden | collected 2011-10 | study: EMG produced TPA metagenomics assembly of the PRJEB12797 data set... | reverse complement strand
TAGATGAACGGAGCGATATAATGGACGATTATACCTGGCAACAGCGGCTGCGGGCCCGGCGCACGCAGGAACGGCGGCGGCTGTCATTGGTCTTTTTGCTTTTGGCAGCGATTATCGGTGCAGTGGTATGGTATTTCTTTTTCTTTATCCGCACCCCGGAATATGCCCTTGAGCAGATTCAAACAGCTATTACCGAGCATGACGGCGAAAAATTCAACCGCTATGTGAACGCAGAACTGCTTTCCTCCCGTGCTTATGACGATTTAACGGTGGATTTGTTCGCCTATGACTCGGAGCTTACTCCCAAGACCCGCGCCATGTTTGAAAAATTCTATATCATGATAAAACCACAACTGGCCGAGGGGCTCGAAACGGCCTCCCTCACCCGGATAACTGCGGGCAGTTGGAATCTGCCGGAAGGTACGGACATCCTGAAAGGGCGCCAGCTGGGTATCGACTTTGAGCGCTTTTTGGAGCGCAGTCAGGTGCGCAATACCACATTAGTCAAGGTGGGCAAGGTTGAACACAACGGTCACAGCGCCACGGCTGACATCGAAATCCTAGAAGAATACACCCAAACCCCCTTCACCCTGCAGCTGGCTATGGAACAGGCAGAGGACGGGCATTGGCAGGTCGCCTACATCAAGAATTACAAGGCTTATCTCGACAAAATAGCGCCCCTACAGAACAAGGACATTGCCGATTACATCGCCGCGACCAAGGATATTGTCAGCGACAGCAACGAGCGCTTTGAAGTCTTTCAAGCCCACTTCAAACGGCTGAACAAGTCTAAAAATGGCCATCTGACCAAACAGCAGAAAGTAACTATCGCCGCCCTGATTGAAGACGATATTATCCCCAACCTTCAGGAGAGGCAGGCCAAGCTGGACGCAGTAGCAGTTCCTGCCGGGGCGCAATATCTTGCCCGCCAGCGCCAGCAATCCACGGAAACATCCATCAAGGCATGGCAGCATTACATCAAGGGATTGCGCGAGGACAGCCCCGCTGAATTTGCCACTGCCGAGACCCTGCACAAGCAGGAACTTGCTATTGATTTGCGCGTACAGGACATCATCCGGCACACAGCCATCAGCAAGAACATCCCCAACCTGCCTTGAATGATGTGCAGCACAGTTTTCCTTGACTTATTTCTGTTTCGTAGTAAAATGGAAATATAAAACTTGTTAGAAAATTCGCAAATACGAGCAATTTACTTATGAACTATACATATCTCAATCTACGGAAAGGTGGCATGATACTATGACTGCAACGAAATCACCATGCCAAGTAATTTTGGCACCCTTCTCCGGCAAAACCGTGGAACTCGCTTCTGTTCCCGACCCTGTATTTGCCGAAAAGCTTACCGGTGATGGTCTGGCCATTGAATTGAACAGTGATACGGTATTGGCTCCCTGTGACGGCGTGATTTCCCTGTTCTTCGACACTAAACATGCCTTTGCCATTACCACAGATGATGGAATTCAGATTCTGGTGCATGTAGGTCTGGACAGCATTATCCTGAACGGCGAGGGGATTACTGCCCTGAAGGAATCCGGCGACAGAGTCACTACCGGCACACCGATTCTCAAAATTGATTTGGACGTTTTTGAGAAGAACTCCATCAATCTGATTTCTCCTGTATTGGTTGTCAATTATGACAAAGTAACGAAGCTCACGCCCTGCACGCCCGGCTGCGAAGTCGCCGCAGGCAGCGATGAGGTCATGCAATACGCGATAGCCGTATAAAACGAGCCGCCTTTCGGCGGCTTTTCTTTTGCCTGTTATTGCTGCAAATATCTATTGATGTCCTTTTGTACCTGATTCAGAGCACTGCCTATCGACAACCCTTCCTGCACCATATGCTGCAGCTTATGGTCAGCCAGATTCATCGCCTCATGATAGCGGGAAAATTTGGGTTCGGTTATGGAATCATCCATGACCTGACTGACGATTTGCAGATTCATTTCTTCACTGCCGGGAGTAGACGCCGTAAACAACGCCTGTGCCCGCGGAGATTCCACCACATCACGGCGGGCAGGCACGCCCTGCGTCATCGTGAGCAGCGATTCCTGAATTGCGGGGTCATAGCAAAGGGTCTTCAAGAGCTCCCATGACAAGCGCGGCTCGCTTGTACGCGCACTGATGCCCATAATCATGACCTGCATAATCGAAGAATTATGTCCGGAAGGGCCAGCCGGCAGCTTAATGCAGTCCCATTCAAAGGAACTGTATTTTTTTATACGCCAAGGGTAAGGCTTATATGTGCGATATTCGGCAAAGGTAAACGGACGAAACGCCACCCTGCCCATATCGAAGTCCCTCGCCGTGACCTCCTGCCCCTGATTAACGGCATGCAGTTCAGCCATAAACCGCATAACTTCCTCCATGTTCTGCGTGGTAAAATTCGCATTTTTGCCATCGGCAGAAAAGATTTTCACCTCATTTGTCAGCGCCGCCTTGCGCCAGTTATAGTCATAAACACCAAACTGATCCAAACGGCCATCACCATCCGTATCGCGGGTTACGGCCTTGCAAATACGCAGAAAATCCCGCCATGTCCAGTCATTGCGCGGAATGGCAATGCCCTCTTTCGCCAGCAGAGTTTTATTCACAAACATCAGTGTCGGCACTGCCCCCACAGGCATTGCATAGCTTTCCCCCTGCCAGCGTCCATAGTCCAGTACCATCGGATAAAAAACATCCTGATTAAAATCGGTATCCATGCCCATAGACCGCTCCAAGGGAGCCAATGCGCCACTCGAAGCATATAGGGCAAAATCCGTTCCCGGCACGACAAAAACATCAGGCTCGTCGCCGTTCAGCAGGCGTTCCGCCAGCCATTCGGAGTAGTCCTCCTTGCGAATGCCGCTGACGTATTTGACCTTCACGCCGGGATGTTCTGCCTCAAACCGCGTGATAGCCGCCTCCAATAAAGCATACGGCTCTCCCTCCGGCACATTCCAGTTGCTCCCGGCAAAAAGCCCCACCGTGAGCACCTTCGGGCGCGTCAGATACCAGCCCAAAAAACAGGTCAAAAACACCAAAAAAGCCAGATAAAGGGCAAAACCACGCTTCACGATACATCCACCTCTGCAGCAGCCAGCCCCGTCTGGACAGCCCAAATCGCCAACTGGGTACGGTCACGCAGGCCCAGTTTGGCCAGCGTACTCGACAGGCTGTTGCGCACGGTTCCCTCCGAAAGCCGCAGACGCTCGGCGATTTCCTTATTGGAAAGGCCATGCCCCACCAGATGCGCAATATTACGTTCTGTACGGCTAAGCCCTTCAGCAACCGGCCCCGTTTCCACAGCGCTGCTTCCCTGCGCCATCTGATTGAAGAACTTCACCACTTTGGCTACAATTCCCGGATTAATCATTGCACCGCCGGATACTACAGTCCGGATAGCCCCCGTAAGCTCAGGAACCGAAACACCTTTTAGAAGATAACCGCTGGCGCCATATTTCAATGCATTAAACACATATTCATCATCATCAAAAGTGGTAAGAATGATGATTTTCACTGCCGGATAGAGCTGCTTCACTTCACGGGTGGCCTCTACGCCGTCCAATTCCGGCATACGCACATCCATCAGAATGACATCCGGCTGCCCGGCCTTGAGCATATCCATCAAAATCTGCCCGTTTTCCGCTACGCCGGTCACCTCGATATCCTCATTCTGATCCAGAACAATCTTCAGGCTCTCCCGTATGAGTTCCTGATCATCGGCGATAACAACTTTTATCATTCCGTATCCTCCCCGTGATTATCCATTACACTTCTGCCCATGGGGATAGTTGCCTCCAAAGTAAAGCCCTTATCACTCCAATAGCGGAGCCGCCCATGCAGCAGTTCCAGCCGTTCCTCCATATGCCGCAGGCCAAATCCCTGCTTAGGTTCTGCGCATCCCCTGCCATTATCGGCAATGATGATGTAAAACCTGCCCGGTTCCAGCCCGCAGGTAACGGTCACTTTCGTCGCCTTGCCATGACGGCGGGCATTGGTGATGCCCTCCTGCACAATGCGGTAAATAACTTCTTCCTCGTCTTCCCGCAGCTTTTCCGGCCACCCCATCTCCACCAGCTGAATATCCACACCGGAGGAAGCGGAAAACTCCGCAATGACCTTTTTAATCGCCTGTTGCAGCGGCAATTTCTCCAAATCATCCGGGCGCAGCTTCTTTACGGAACGGCGGACATCCACAATGCCATGACGGGCTGTCTCCCGGATTTTTTCCAGCTGCTTTTTCACCACTGCCGGAGCGGCATCCACCAGCACAATGCAGGCATCCAGCCCGGCGGCAATGCCGGTCAGGGTATGGCCTAAAGTATCGTGAATCTCTCTGGCCAGACGGTTGCGCTCTCTGGTCTCGGCCGTACGTTCAGCTTCCAGCGCAAAGGCGCGCAGTCGCACATTGGCTTCTTCGAGCTGTTTATTCAGAATGGCAATGCGTTCTTTTTCATGGTGCTTGCTCTGCACCAGCAGCACTAGATACAAGACAAACAATACGATGTTTAACGATTGAAACGCATTTTTTATCGCCAGCAAAACCGACTGCACCTCCGGCCGGTAATATGCCGCATACACATCAAAAGGCGCTACATGACGCTGGAAAATAGCCATATTGTAATTCGCCATAAAATAAATCCCCAGCATGGCCACCAGCAGCAGCCAGCTTTGATTCTCCCCGTGATAACGATGCATAAGGTCTGCCACCGCCAACAGGACTATGCCATCATAGGCCAGATTAAGACTTTTCATCAACAGCATACAAGTGCCGATTTCCGCAGCAAAAATAAGCTGCCGCTGTCCCGCCGCCATGCCACTATGGCGATAGAGTTTCCCCAAAAACAGCAGCAGGGCATAGGCGCCCATAGACAGCCAAAAACCTTTCATCGCAGGCAAGGGCACAATGGGCAAAGTGGACAAAAATTCATGAGCACTCATGGTGCTGACAATCTTTTGCTGTGTAAGGCACATAAACCCTGCCATCAAGAGAACAACCAGCCCATTATACAGCCCCAAAAGTCCATAGAGCCATTCCAACCGCCGCTGTTCCGGCGTATAGCTCCCCGTCATCAATCCCATCCTCTCAAACTCGTCCCCAGATTTTCCTTGGTGATAAGCTGGGTGGGCAGACGCATAAGCTTGGGCACCTGCTCACCCGCCAGTATCTTATAGGCCTGCTCTGCCGCATTGCGCCCCAAGGCACGCGGTGACTGCCCGGCGGTTGCCATCATATGCCCACCAGCAATCATTTCCTTGGTTTCCGGCACGCCATCCACACCATAGACCAGCACCTTATCCAGCCGTCCAACCGTCTGCAGTGCCGCCATGGCGCCCATCGCCGCGGGGTCATTTAAGGCCATAACCACATCAATATCCGGATGGCGGGTGAGCATTTCCTGCATCGCCGGCATGGCCAGTTCCAACTGCCCCCGGCACTCGGCCTGATCCACCACCACAAAACGAGGATTAACCGCCAAGCCATCCAAAAAGCCCTGAATTCTGTCCACAGAGGAACGAGCCTCCGAATGCTTGAGCAGGGCGATTTTGCCGCCATCGGCATGCGCGAGCAAATGTTCGGCACATTGCTGACCGGCCAGATAATTATCCGACACGACCGTGGCCGCCACAGAATTTTCATCCTCTACATTGGTATCTACGGCAATCACCGGCACATGGGCTTCCTGCGCTAATTTCAAGGCCGGCGCAATGCGCTGCCAGTCCACAGGATTGATGAAGATAAGTTCTACACCGCTTTCAATCAGCTCCCTGACAGCCTCCTCCTGTCGTTCTACAGACAATGCCGGGTCGCGGGATATCAGAATATCTCCCCGTCTGCTCACCTCCATGCGAATTTCTTCATCCACAATTTCATAAAAAGGATTGTTGAGCGTCATATAGACGGCACCGAATTTATGCCGGTGTTCTGTCTGCCGCAGGGAATAATCCGTCTGCATAATCTGCCACATAACCAAAGCAGCCAGGAACAGCAGTAGAACTCCCATCACGCTCCAAAACAACCTTTCCCCCCGCTCCATACCTGCAAACTCCGCCTTTCTCCGTCAATATCAATCAAATTATACCGCGTACAGCATCATTTTGCCATAGGCAGGCAAGTTCTGGCAAAAATTTTCTTAATATCGTACAAATGTCCTCGTATTTTCACGACAAAATATGATATAATAAGAGATAAGACTCATAATGTTTCTGGAATGTATGTGTAGAAGATAATGATTATTTTAGGAGGAATGAACAGCATGGACATTAAGTACGATGTAGCCATCACTTCCATCGGCAATCTGGCCAAAACTTTTCTGACGAACAACAACAGTGCTATTCTATTAGATGAAGGCATCCGCCCCAACCTTTCGGACATGGTACTGGAACACACCCCCGGCAAACTGGAGGAAGACATCAAGAAAGGTGACAAGCTCCTGATGGGCGGCATCAAGTACACCATCGAAAAAGTCGGCGATGCCGTCAACGATAACCTGCGTGAAGAAGGTCACTGCACGCTGGTATTCAACGCCGAAGGCTCCATGCCCGGCCAGATTATCCTCAAAGGCCCAGCCCTGCCCGTACTGACTGTCGGCGCACATATAACCTTCACCAAGAAATAAATACAGCATTTGTGGGACTGCGGTAAATCGCAGTCCTTTTTTCATATTGGCTGGCAGGATTATACCATTTTCAGCGCGAAGTTATTCTTAGCTTCTAATGTCAATCGTTTCACGATTAATTTTTGATAATTTCGATATATCTGTTTACCTATGGAGGATAGGACATGAGGATTTTTTCACGGAAGATACCGCTTTGTGCCCTGCTGTTCCTTTTGCTGGGGATTTTTCTGCCCGCCCGCATTATGGCTATGGCGGAACTGAAAGTCGGTTATGTACCGGGCACAGGTTTTTTAGAAGAAGACATGCCGGGGCATATGCGGGGCAACGGCTATGAGTATATGGAATTCCTCTCCGGCTTTTTAGGCGCGAAGTTTTCCTATGTTCCCTGCGTGAGCTGGTGGGAAGCCGGAGCAAAACTGGAAAACCATGAAATCGACCTGCTGCCTGCCATGCCGGGAAATTACAAGACCTTGCCCTTTGCCGTGCGCACCGACCATGTCATTGCCCGTTTTCCCATGGAGCTGGTGGTGCAGGATGATTTTGCCGGCGGTCATGTACGCCTGGGAACACTGGACTACAACTATCCCACGCCAAGTCTTGCCAAAGCGGCCCAAGAACATGGCTTCAGCTATGAGCTGATTTCCTTCAGCGACCCTTTAGAAATGAAACAGGCCTTTGCCGCCCGCCAGCTGGATGGTTTCGTGCAGCCCCTGCTCCATCCGGAAAAAAGCGAACGGGTACTGGCTATCTTTGACCGGGTCAGCTACCGTCTGCTTGTCCACCGTGACCGTCCGGAACTTTTGGCACAAGTCAATGCCGCTCAGGACAGCCTGCTGCTGAACCAGCCCAATATCCGCAACCGCCTCAACGATAAATATGAACGGGCCAAAGGCTTTCCGCTGGTGCTCTCCCCTGCCGAAAAAGCTTACCTGCAGGAAAAAGGCACCTTCCATGTGGCCGTATTGATGAGGACGAAACCTTATTTCTATCGGGATGAGGAAGGAAATTGGGCAGGTGTCACTCAGGCACTGCTGAACCAATTAGAGCAGGATTTAGGCATTACGATTGAACTTGTGGAAGTCAATTCCCTAAATGAGCTGCACCGACTGCTCAGCCGTGGAACCATTGACTTCGTTGCCGATGTTCCCTGCGATTTCAGCTGGCTGGACAGCCTGGGCCTTATGCCTACCCAGTCCTATTTAGAGATTGGCTATGTCCCCGTAACCCGGCATGGCGCACAAAGTTCCCGCCCGCCCAAAGCAGCCGTTGTCGAGGGAAATTTTGAGACAGCCGCCTTCATCATGACCCAATATCCCCGTGAGCAGATCATCAGCCGCAGCAGCTGGGAAGAATGTTTTGCGGCTGTCGGCAGCGGCCTTGCCGATGTCACCTATGCCCCCCGCGCCACTGTTCCCTATCTGATGGAGGCGGTATCTGCCTACAATCTTTCTGCCGATACCGAAAGCATTTTTTTGGAATCCGTCAGCCTGGGTGTAGCCAAAGAGGCCAATCCCCTATTGTGGCAGATACTCGACAAGGAAATCAACCATCTTCCCCCCCGCCTTGCAGCCGAGTCCTTGAGCCAGACGGCGCACGAAAATGTCCACCATCTGAACCCGGTCTATCTGCTCTACCACTATCCCCTGCAGGCAGCCTTCCTGATCTTCCTGATTATGGGTTCTCTTGCAGGTATTATCTACTATCGCTTCCGCCAGCAAAAACGCAAGCTGACGGTTATGGAGGAAAAAACATGAGTACATTGCCAACCATCTTAATCGTTGATGATGATGAAATGAATATCGTCATGGCCAAGAGCATTTTGGAAATGAAGGTACGGGCAGAGATTCTGACGGCCAGCAGCGGCACAGCCTGTCTTGACCTGCTCCGCGGACGGCAAAATCCCGTTGACCTCATTCTGCTGGATATCGCCATGCCCGGTATGGACGGTTTGCAGACCCTTGCCGCCATCCGCAAAGACCCTATCCTCAAGAACAGCAAGGTCATCTTCCTGACCGCCGCTGCCGACAAGGAAACCATTGTCAAGGCCAGCCAGTTGAAAATTGCCGACTATGTCAAAAAGCCCTTCGTGCCGGAGGATTTAATCAGCCGGGTCGAAAAACACCTTTATCCGGCTATTGATGACCCGGAAGTCAACGATATCTTCAAGGCTTTGGACAATCTGGGCTTGTAAACCGAACAACGCAAGCAGAAAGGAGCGGCCTTATGGGTGAGCATAACCGACGGGATGGCATTCTGGATGACTTCATCATCCCACTTGCCAGCCGTCTTCTCAAAATTCCCTACTTGCGGGCCATACGGGAAACCTTCTGCACCCTGATGCCCGTTATCGTGCTGCTGACCCTCATTGATATGATTGGCTGTCTGCTCTGCGACCCTGCCGGCCCCGTACTGGGTGATGAAGGACTGGGCTTAGGCTTCTTCCTGACAGGCGGCCTCCATGATGAAGCCTATCGCGAATCGGATTTTTATGCGGTTATGAGCCATATCCGCAGCTGCCTGAAAATCACGGTCCTCATCAACTCCCTGCTCTTTTCTCTCGTGCTGACGGAAAAGCTGGCCAAACTCTGGCAGGGGGAACGCACGTCCTCCATCGTTTGCACCGTATCTTCCTATTTATTCCTGCTGGCAGGATTTGACGGGGATTTGAATGCCCTGTCGCTGTACTTTGGCGGACGCTCATTCTTTCTTGCCCTTCTCATTGCCACAGCCAGCGTACTCGTATTCAGCCGCCTTGCCCATACCGCTTTTTTGCGCCTGCCGGTTCCGCAGGGGATGCCCCGTGACATGAAAAAATCCATGAGCCTTTTCCTGCCCTTGAGCATGACCCTTTTGGCCTCTTTAATCATATCCTTTGTCTGGCTTGCGGTGGATCAATCCCTGCATTCCCTGCCCTCTCTCTTGCGGGAATACTGCGGTGCAGGCACAGCCCAAAGTCCGGCTGCCGCCATTATCTACGAATGCCTGCGCCGCACCCTTTGGTGGCTTGGGCTGAACGGCAGCAGCCTTACCTTTTTCTGGAACGAAGCCTTCTATGTACCTGCCCAGCTGGCCAATGAATTGGAAAACAGCAAATATATCTTTACGATTGAATTTTTCGATGCCAATTCCATTTCGCTTTTGGGGCTGGCCATTTCCGTATGGGTATTTTCTTATCGGGAAAAACTTCGCCAGCTCTCGGCCTACAGCCTGCCCTGCCTGCTGTTTTCCATCAACGAGCCCTTCCTCTTTGCCCTGCCCATCGTCCTCAACCCGTTATTTCTCGTTCCCTACCTGCTGGCCCCCATGCTGAATGTCTACATCGGCTATCTTGCCATCAACTGCGGCATTGTGCCCCTTTTCCGCTATGGACTGGATGCAACAGTCCCCGTACTGTTGCAGGGCTGGCTCTCCACCGGTGACATCATGGGTGCCGTGCTGCAGCTGGTATGGCTCAGTCTGGATATCGTCATCTACACCCCTTTTGTCATCATCTTCAATATGCTGACCAGGGAAGAAGATGCCTTCGAGGAGGCTTTTAACAGTCAAGCATAACTTATAAAAAGTTGATAAAAAGTCTAAGCAAACTTACTTTCCGATACAGAAATAGTACAATGCCCATCAAGGCAGGGTATAATTATTCGTATAGGGGAGGTGAATGCGATGATAAGGTCAGTCAGGATAC
>ERZ842401.8272-NODE-8272-length-10306-cov-8.032290_pt1 | contig 10306 bp, 13 predicted proteins | sample MGYA00521270_ERZ842401 | MGnify/ENA primary metagenome ERZ842401 (study PRJEB31892, sample SAMEA3878208) | bioreactor metagenome | biome: Moose rumen | place: Sweden | collected 2011-10 | study: EMG produced TPA metagenomics assembly of the PRJEB12797 data set... | reverse complement strand
AGTTAGATTCCCTCTGGTTATTTGACTGTTTGGCGAGTTAATTGGACAGCAATGAAAGAAAATATAACAAGCGGAATCATTACAACATACATAATGCAGTCCACAATGTTTTTGCATCTCACAAAATCATCACTATCGCACAGATAGGGCACAGAAACGAAAAAATCGACTGTTAAGCATGTTAAAAGCACTGTTTTTGCAATGCCTACTCCTAAGCATTTGTAGAGCAAGAAAAATACTGATGACAGAAAAATTCCATCCAAAATATCAAATATCCAAATGCAAATACAGTTTGTAGATTTCATAAGACCTCCGTAAATTACATATCATCTAATAAATCGGGTGACCAATTCAGCCAATCTCTTAGAGACCAATTTATTTCGCTTTCCGCTTCTGCTTTCATTTCACATAATTCGCCATAAACACTTCTGAGATAGTCTGCAAAATTGGAATCTAGTTTTGATTGCTGCTTAAAGTAATTTATTACAGGATGCGCTTGCTCTGAGTCATAGTTCCTATCAGGTTTTAGGTTTACATAGTATTCTAATTCTTGTTCGGCTAGAGAACGAGTCTTATCACTGTCTGAGTCTTTTTTCCATTCGTTGTAAAGTTCATTATCAGAATTTTTAGCCATTTTCTTCTTCTTTTGTTTTGCATTTCGTACTGATAAGTACAAATAAATAAGGTTATCGGGTTAAGCCTGACAACCTTATTTATAGAACACTTCTATACCATTCTCTTTAGTGTGTTTACTTTAAATTTTCTCTGCGGTTAGCTTTCCTGTTTTTTTGTCGTTTTTAATAAGCATTCCCCCGTTAGGATTTTCTCTCAGTTTCTTCCTTGCAAAATCTTCTGCATCTGACCATGATTTAAATGTAGCCAAATCTTCAACTTCACTTGGACTTTTGCTGTTTTCTACTGGTGAAACACATACTTCTCCACCATCTTTTTTGTCGCGTTCGGATAGATATAAAGCCGAATTCATAATCTTTTCTCCTTAATTCTTATAAATTTTTAAACTTCCATACGAAAGTCTCTCGAAAACACAGAGTTCTTTTTTGTAATTCTCGATATATTCGAGTATATCACAAGTATTCTCGAAGTCAAGCAAATTTTAAGGTTGTTTTCTCGATTATATTGAGAAAAATGAACAAATATCTTGATGACTTTAGAATGAACATGAAGCATTACCGTGAGCAAACTGGCATATCGCAGACGCAACTTTCTATTTTATGTGATTGCGGAACAGGCACAATTGGCGGAATTGAGGCTGGAAAAGCAAAACCTTCTTTTGATATGATGATAAAAATTGCCGAAGCACTCAAAGTTAATCCAGCAGATTTGTTCATTCGAGATTCATCAAAAGAAAAAGTTCAGTTGAGAGATGTTTTGAAAAGCGAGTTTGACAGCATTTTGGCAAAAATTTGATAATAAGCCAAAGCGTTAGGGATAGTAGCACCTGCGAAGCAGTTCCGAACGAAGAGAGGAATGGAGCGATAGCGGAAGTGCGAATAGCCAAACAAGCACGATAACGAAAGTGCTTGCGCCCCGACCGAAAAGCCGAAACAATGCACACTACGGCGCGATAAGGAGGGCGCGTTGCCTTATCAGCAAGAAAATCCCGCGACAACTCGGAGAGTTGTCGTTACGACACGGAGGTTGGGGAACGCCCTATTTCTCAACGAAGTCGAGCAGATTCGCAAGCAGGCGGTGGTGGTTTCGACTATGCTCAACCACCGCTGGTGCCGCTTTGGCGCTCCTCAAAATCGTTGCCGCAAATCCGCAGTATGTCGAGAAGGTTTTGCATATTTAGTTAATTACAACATTAAAAATCAATAAGGCAAGAAAAGTTTGGCATTGCACAAACCTACACAGGAAGAATTAGCCGAAAAATTGGGGATTCGTTTGAAGGAAAATAATCAGGGCTGTCCGTTCTTTTTGGGCAGCCCTTTTTTATGATAAAAAGAATATTTTAGTCAATCGCCGTCATATCAGCGATGTCTTTTTCGTAGTCAACGCCGTCAACCGCGAAACCGTTGATATTGAGGAAGTCCTTGCGGATTCCTTCGATGTCGATGTGCTCGCGGACATTGTCGTTGTTGATTGCTTCCATGTGCTTGTCGATTTCAGCCTGAATCTCTGGTTTAAGCTCCAAGTCGTCGATTCGGATTCGGCCTTCTGAATCAGTCGGAACTTTTTTGTCGGCAGTGTAGAGCCGTTCGCGGAAAAGTCGGTCAATCTGCTCTTTGCAGCCTTCGTGAGTGCCAGCCTTTTTCTGAACGAGGAAAAGACAACCGAGGTACAGCATGATAACCGGAATGACTGAGCTTGAACGGGTAACGAGCGCTTTGTTCACCGAAACGAACGCCGCTCCGCCGATTTTTTTGAGCGCGGCATCGATATTCTTTGCGCGGGCTTCCAAATCTTTTTTTGCAGCACCGATTGTTCCATCGCGGGACACAGGCTGTGAATATTTTGGTCCGATGTAAGAATATGCGACAGAGCGTGCGCCTTCTGCCAAAACATCAGCATCTCCGAGCATTTTAATCCAGCGTTCCCAGTCTTCGCCGCCCATGACTTTGACAGTGTTGGCGACATCATCACCCTCGGCAGGCTGTGCTTCAAGCGTGCTGAGTTTTTCTGTAATCATGTCGATTGCCCAGCCGCCATAAGCCTTTCCGACTGGCTTGATGACTGAGCGGTACATAACTTTTGTGTCGGGGTCAGTGCGAACGGGAGAAGCCAAAGAGTAGATAACGAGGTCGAATTTGACACCCTGTTTTTTAGCTTCGTCGATAACCGTTTGTCGGCATTCGTCGCTGAACGCATCGGCATTGAATGTAACAGATTTGAGACCTGCTTTTTCTGCGGCGCGGTCAAATGCTTTGTTGTTGTACCAGCCCGGAGTGCCGCCTTTTGTGACGGTCGGCTCTTTTTCAAAAGAAACGCCGATGGTGTTTGCGCCATATTCAAAAGCTGCCGTGATTCGGCTTGCCAATCCGTATCCAGTTGAGCAACCGAGCACGAGAACATTCTGCGGAGCGTAGCCGCCTTCTTTTGCGCTTTTGATTCCGAGTTTTGCTTTCTGAGTGATTGCGAAATCAATCTGATGTTCTGTGTCTTTTGCGCATCCGACCGGGTGAGCATTGATACAAATGTTTGAGCGAATCATCGGTTTAATTACAGCCATGTTTTTCTCCTAAAAAGTAAAAGTCCGCAAAAAGCGGTATGGATTTCTATATTTCAATACTATCTATTTTGACAAAAACAGTCAATGTGTCAAAATAAAGCAAGCTTTTCCTCATTCCAAACAGAACCGTTTTCATTTCTCATTGCCAATTTCTCATTACTTTTTTATACTTTCCCCATCATGAAAGAAAATTCACTCATTTACATAAACAATTGCCGTGTGCAGGATTTGCACGGAACGAATATTGCTTCACTTGACTGGCGCATGAACTCGGGCGAGGCGTGGCTTGTGATTGGGCCGAACGGCGGCGGAAAGGCGGATTTTTTGCGTGCGCTCGCGGGCGAAAAGCAGATTCTGCCGAATGATTCCACGGGGGAGTACGCAACGCATTTTTCTGACTCGGTTGAGATTGTCTCGCTTGAACGGGCGGCGAGTTTGATTCAGGAAGAGCGCGACTTGGACGAATCGGAATATCTGAACAGAATCGACGAGGGCAGAACGGGGCGGCGATTCATCTGCGAAGTTTTGGGCGGGCCTGACGCAAAGCACCGAAATCTTCCGCTCCCGGCGATTGCCGAACGGCTTGAAACGCTCCCCGAGATGAAGCTCTGCGGCGTGGAGAAAATCCTTGACCGCGGGTTGAAATTTATGTCTACTGGCGAGATTCGGCGCACTCTTTTGTGCCGCGCTCTTCTTTCGGGGAAAAAATTGCTCATTTTGAGCGACCCATTTGCGGGGCTTGACGCGCAGAGCCGTGCGATTCTGCTTGAATTTTTCCAAACTATCGTTCGTAAGCAAAAAGATTCGGCTGATTCAACTCCGCGCACCACGATTATTCTCGGCATGGAGCGATACCACGAAATCCCCGACACGATTACGCATGTGCTTGAATTTGCGAGCGGAAAAATCTCATTCTGCGGAACAAAATCCGAATACGAAAAACTAATTATCGTTCGTGAGCAAGAAAAAGCAAAATCGCGGGCTGAAGAAAAACAATCGTTCGTTAGTGAATTAAAATCAATTCAAGAAGAATCATCTGTCATTTCGAGTGGAGCGTTAGCGGAGTCGAGAAACATAGACCTCTCCACTTCGGTCGAGGTGACACTTGCCCCTGTCATTTCGGGGGGGCGGCGAGAAGTACCTGTCATTTCGAGCGAAGCGGTAGCGGAGTCGAGAAATCTTTTAGTCAAAATGAATTCCGTGAATGTGGGCTGGGACGACCACCGCGTTCTGGTCGATTTCAACTGGGAAGTGAAAAAAGGCGAGCATTGGCTCATTCGCGGTCCGAACGGAAGCGGAAAAACCACGCTCTTGGAGCTGATTACGGGCGACAATCATCAGGTTTTTGCGAACGATGTGTGGCTCTTCGGGCGAAAGCGCGGCACGGGCGAGACAATTTGGGACATCAAAAAAAATCTCGGAATCGTGAGCTACCGCTGGCATGTCGAATACCGCATGGTCGGCGGAACGGATTTGGAAAGCGTAATTATTTCGGGCTTCAAGGATTCAATCGGCTTGTACGAACAGAAAACCGATGTGGAGATTGCGACCGCTCGGAAGTGGCTTCGTCTCGGCGGATTTGAGGGGCGCGAGCACGAATCGTTTGGAAATCTGAGCTACGGCGAGCAGAGGGCTATTTTGATTCTGCGGGCGGCGGTAAAAGCTCCCAAAATCCTCATTCTTGACGAGCCGTGCCACGGTCTTGACGAAAGTTACCGCCAGAAAATCTTGGACTTGATTGAAACAGTCGCCGAAACGGGCACGACCACGCTCCTTCATGTCACCCACGACCCGAGCGAAGCCCTCCCCTGCGAAAAGCACATTCTGGAGTTACGACCGACCGAATCACCAATGTATCAAGTAATAGCTCGCATGGAGGCGAGTTAAAGACCGCTGACCGCGAGAATTCCGTCAGGAATTCTCGTCACGACATGGATGTCGAACGATGTATCAGATAATTGTTCGCACCAAGAACTAGCGTATTGCTCTTTATCATACTATTCTAAAAACCTTTTTCCTCGCAAAATTTACGGAATAATCCAATATATTGTCTGTAATGTACCCCCCCCCCGTATTGTACAATATTCTCCAAACTAGGTTCGATTTTGTCTCTTGCCGACATTTTCGGACTCCATTTCATATTCATAAATTGGAGGATAATATGAAAAAACTTTCTAAAGTAGCCGCCCTTCTTGCCGCGGGCGCGCTTTTCTTTGGCGGAACATTCCTTTCTTGTTCAAGTGACGGCTTGCCACCCGAGTTGGGGGGAGGTTCTGGTAGTGGTGCCGGCGGTTCAGGTGGAGCTGGTGGAGCTGGTGGAAGTGGTGGTTCTGGTGGAGACGGAACAAAGACAAAACTCACAGCCGTCGCAGATTCATGGAATTTCGTGAGCCAAGCGGACACGGTGGCGTGGGTCGCTTCTCTCCCAAAAAGTTTATCAACTGACGGCACTGTCTCGCTCACAAGTAACATCGACATTGCGGGCGCAGACGGAAAACTCACGCTCAGTTTGCTTAAAGAGAACGGCATTGAAAAATTCTCGACCGCACTTGGAGCAAACGGAAACTCAGACCCAAGTTTTTCTTATGTTGACCCTGCTCTCGGTCTCCGAATTAAAGGCTCTGCTATCAAAATTGCGGATGTTCAAGGAAAAATCGGACTCAAAATTGAATGGGTCGGAGGCGCTAGCAGAAGTCTTGGCATTTACAGAGGAACTTCTGACACAAATCCAATCGTAAAAGCGGTTGACTCGACAGGAACAGAAAAAGAAGCAACAGGCAACAGCGGCGCAATAAAAGTCTACGAGCAAGACCCTATTGATGAGATTATCGACACATTTCTCTACGAAAAGGGCGACCTCTACATCGTTGCGGGCAACAACATCTACATCAAGTCGATTGGAATCACCAATGCGGGAGATGCCGTCACCACCGTCACGCTCAAAGTTCCAACGGCGGTTAACGATACAACAGGCGCAATCACCTGGGGCGATGTTGCTGACTATGACATTGGAAGCACTTCAATCACCCCCAGTGCGCTCGAAACAAAAATCAAAGCCGCAGACAATGCTACAATCACCTCAGCACTCACCCTTGTAAAAGGCGCGCTAAAAGTAGAGGCAGAAGCCGCTGGTGCAACAGACTTTACCGCAACAAACGATATGTTTGACCTTGTGTTCCTTTCCGAAGCGCCGGCGAATGCTGAAGCAGCCGATACTGCCGCTACAACGGGACTTGAAACAGTTACCTCTAATTCAACCGTATATGTGTGGTATGCTGAAAATGAAAAGTTCTCTACAGAACTTATGAAGGCTTTGGCATTCTCTAGCTATTACTTCAAAGGAATGACAACTTCTACGGAAGAGGCGGATTATTACAAGGTTTCCGCAAGTGGTACAAGCTACGCAACATTTGGTGATATTTCTATCAACTTTCCCGACACATATAATACGACGACATTCACACCCGAAGGGGGAAGCGAAACTACTGTAATGGTAAAAACTGAAAACTCAAGTCCTTCCTATGCAACAGGAACAGATGTTTTTAAGGCGACAACAGCACAATTTACTTACAGCGGTAACGGTAAAACACTCTCTGCATGGGAAGAAGGGAAAAATATTATAGAATTAACCTTTGATGTTACGGCAACTCAAGCAATCACAATCACAGGTTTTTCCGCAAAACTGTTCAAAAACGGAAGATCAGCAGGTAATAAATTGCATGTTTGGATTGCTGATGATGAAGTCGCAACAGAAGGTACAACCGACTCTACTTCTAAAGAGATGACTTTTGGCACTGTCACTCCTACGACTATCCCTGCAGGAACTACAAAAACCGTGAAAATTGCAGCGGTTTCTACAGGTGGAATGAAAGGTTCTGATTCAAGCGATTATAAATGTGAATTCCAAATTACTGATTTGGAAATCAACTTTATTCCTGCTTCGGAGTAACAAAAAATCCCTCACCGCGCGGGAGTGGTAGCGCGGTAAATCCAAAGGGCATTTTGCCCTTTGGATTTGTTTTAATTCACATATATGAGGATTCACAATGACGGAAGAAGAATGGGAAAATATAAAAAGCGAATTTAAGGATTGGTATATCGACAATAATAGTAATATGGATTTAACACGCAGAATGTATGAATCCTTGCTAACATCACTTCTTATGGATAATGATAATTTTTCCAATCCAAAAATAGAAAGTCGTATAAAAACTCGAGCAAGTTGTATAGGAAAATTCGAGAGAAGAAAAATTAATGAACAAAAGTCAGATGAAGTCACAATTGACAAATTACGACTCGAAATCACGGACTTAATAGGCATTCGCATTATATGTTCCTATGAGGATGAAATTCCTCATATAAGAAAAATTATTGAGAATAATTTCTCCGTCATAAAAAATGAAAACAAATCAGAAGCTTTGAAAAGAGAAAGAAAATTTGGATATAAAGGTGTTCACTTGGATGTATGCTTGTCTAAAGAACGGCAAAATTTAGAAGAGTATAAAAAAGTATCAGTATTTCCTGTCCCTCTATGCCAAGATAGATGTCGCCTGATGGAGGGGCATCTATATGAAGTATACAACAACATTTAAGAAAGCGGTATTGAGAAAAGTTTTGCCGCCTGAAAACCGTAGTGTTCATTCAGTTTCGAAGGAAATGGGAGTCGGAGAAATAACGATTCATCGATGGATAAGTCAGCTTAAAGATGGTACACTGAATCTTGAGCAGGATGAAGAAAATCCCAGCGGCCAGAGAAACATGACTGAAAAACTGAATCTTCTTCTTGAGTATCAAAAAATACCTCAGGAAGGAAACGGTGAATGGCTTAGAAAAAATGGTCTGCATGAGGAACATCTTGCAATTTTTCAACAGGAAATAAAGACTCTCATGGCAAACAAATCTGACGACAAAGACAAAGAAATCAAAGAGCTTAAAAAGCAGCTTGCAAAAAAGGACAAAGAATTAAAACGAAAAGAAGCTGCCTTAGCAGAACTTGCAGCAATCATGACTCTAAAAAAAAAGTTGGGCTGGATGGACGACGATTCGGACGAGGAAGTTTAACTTCAGAATCAGACCGGCAAACTATTTTAGATTTTATAGATAACAACCAAAATGTCCGTCTTTCAGCCTTGTGTAAATACCTTGACATAAGTTCAAGAACCATACAACGATGGAGAAAGAACGGACTTACTGATAAAAGAAAAGGTGCTCTTAAAACCGTTCCAAAGAAATTATCAGAAGAAGAAGTCTCAACAATCTATAAATTATTATGTTCAAATGAATATAAGGAAATGACACCTGTAGAAGCATTTAATTCTTTGCTGGACAAAGGAATATACCATGCCAGTTCCAGAACTTTCTACAGAATCCTGAAAAGATTTAATGCACTTACACATAGAACGGAAACAAAATCCGGAACTTCAAGATCAAAACCGGCAGAATTAAAAGCCTGTGCAAAAAATCAAGTATGGATGTGGGACATTACATGGCTGAAAAGTCCAGTTACTGGCATTTACTATTATGCTTATGTAATTGAAGACCTTTATGACAGATCAATTGTTTCCTGGATGATTTATGAAAATGAAAGCGACGTGCATTCAAAGGAGCTTTTTGAAAACGCCTGCAGAAAAGAAAACGCACATCCAAAATTTGTCCATTCAGACAATGGAAATCCGATGAAGGGAATTACCCTAGTTGCCTTTTATTATCAGCTTGGAATAATTCCAAGTTTTTCTCGTCCTAGAGTTAGTGATGATAATCCATTCATTGAATCATTTTTTAAGACATTAAAATATCGATGCGGCTATCCACATCATTTTGAAAGTATTGAACATGCAAGAAACTGGTTTGCAGATTTCATTCACTGGTACAATTTTGAACACAAGCACTCAGGATTACAATTTGTAACTCCAATGCAAAAGCGAAATGGCGAACACTTTAAACTGTACAAAAATCGGAATGCCGTGATTCTGGCAGCTAGAAAAAAGAATCCTCTCCGCTGGTCAACAGACAAAACATTAACATATTCATCTACAGAGTTTGAGGTTCTAAACGAGGACAAAAAATCCGCATAATGATAATATTTATGCGACAACTATGTTGACATTTTCCGCTGTCGAGATTCAAATACGAACAATAATTCAACATGCTTGGAGTTCTTTAGATCATCGAATAATTTACAAACAAGATGTTCCTGATGAATTGAGCCGTGCAGTAGAACGACTTGCTGCACTTTTTGAAATCGCTGATTCAGAATTTATGCAGATACGCGAAACTGCACAACATCAAATAAAACTAACCGAAGAAAAAAACAAAAAGATAGATTCTAATTCTGAAATTAAAGAAGATGGCACACTGAGTAAAAAAGATGAAAAAACCCTAGATTATGTAACTTTTAGAAATTTCTTACAAATGAAAGCTCCTTCTTTTTCATTTTATGATTATAGGGCAAATTCAATGTTAAATGAAATTCTCCTTATAGATGGAACTTTTAATTTAACGACCTTAGTTAGTTCGTATGAAAAATATAGTAGAAATGTGAAAGAGTTTAGAAAACAAAATAGTATTTTAGCTATGAATCCATACACAGAACTTCGACATATTTTATATAGCTCTGACAAAGAAAAATTTGGACAACTTTTGACAGAATTACAACGAAATAATTTTGATAAGTTTTTAGAAAACCAAACGGAGAAATAATCCAACATATAAAATTTCTTCGGTTTTCAGCAACTCAAAACGATGAAAATGAAAAAACGCCCCCACAAGCCTTGTCCTTCTGGCTTCGGGGCAGGCTGGCAATGAGCAAGTTGCCAGCCACATAAAAATTCTGCGCAAACAGAATTTTACGGCAGTCTGAGCAAGAGACTGCCGTTTTTTTTGAGAAAAGTTTTGCAGCCTGCTCAACACAAGTTGCTTCAAGAAAAATTATACAGAGAGTTCCAATTCTTGCTTTAACGAGAGCACTTCTTCAAGTGAGAGCGAGCAACCTTGAGCAATTTGCTCTGGAGTTACAAGTTGCATTTGGAGAAACTTTTTTGCAGTTTCAATGGCGTTTTGCTGTGCCCCCTGCTCAATTCCTTGTTCAATTCCTTGTTCAATTCCCTCTGCGAATCC
>ERZ842401.8271-NODE-8271-length-10307-cov-3.673917_pt1 | contig 10307 bp, 18 predicted proteins | sample MGYA00521270_ERZ842401 | MGnify/ENA primary metagenome ERZ842401 (study PRJEB31892, sample SAMEA3878208) | bioreactor metagenome | biome: Moose rumen | place: Sweden | collected 2011-10 | study: EMG produced TPA metagenomics assembly of the PRJEB12797 data set... | reverse complement strand
TCTCGCGCCGCAGAGCGGGCAGTTCGTCGTGAGTTTCTCGTCTCCGGAGTGCACCAGATAGATTCCCTCTTTTTGCATATCGAATTCTTTATTGCAGCATGTGCACACCGCCGTCCCGGTCTTTTCTGAGAATATAAGATAATTTGTGCTCTGGCAGTTTTTCAGTATGTACTCCGCCATGCCTTTCGGCTTTCTTATTTTCCACGGTCTGTCGTCCATAGTGCACCTCCTTAAAAGAGATCCAGGACATTGGCCCTGTCATGCTTTCTCGTTTCTCTTTTTGGTGCAGCTGTGATGCCGTAGTAGTCCCGGATGATTTCAAAGCCCTCTTCCGGAGGGATGTAGGCGAAGTTCCCTGTCTTTCTCTTCGCCGCTATTCCTTTCATGTGATCAAAACAGCCCTGCAGGCTCTTTCCGTCTGCCAGGACCTTGTCCGCAATGTCGTCAGTCATGATCCCGGTCAGATATTCCTCGAACGGGATCAGATAGTCTTTGTCTTTGCATTGCTCAGTCAGCTTTCTGACTGCTTCGTCTGTCTTTGTACTCATCATTCGCCTCCTGGTACAATTATCTGCCTGTTTCTTTCTTGAGCTCGATCCTCATAGATCTCGCCTTTTCAAATAGTTCATCGCCTCTTCTCGGGCGATTCCTTCTGTACGCTTCTCTGGACATCGCCTCGATCCGGCGGATCTCTTTCATCCTTTCTTCGATGATTTTCTCCCGCCGTTCCCTTTCGGCGTACTCCCTGGCGTTCTCCTCCGCTTTACGTTCGGATTCGATCTTTCTTCTGAATGTATCTTCTCTGTTTTTGCGGATCACCTCCTGCAGCTCCTGATATTCCGGATCGTCCAGTATGCATCCGTCTCTTTCGCAGCCTGTCGCCCACATGCCATCCATGTAAAAGCAGAGCGTCTCTCGCTCTGGGCAGAACAGCATAGAGCCATACTTCTGCAAATGTTCCTCTCTTTCCCGGTCCAGGTCTCTTATTTCTGACATCTGTTCATTTCCTCCGGCTATCATTCTTCCCAAACTTCGAATATCTTTTCTTCATCCTTTTGACTACCTCTTCATGGGACGGTGTCAGTTCTCCTTCGAGGGCGGCCCGGATCTTCCTGCAGACCTCTTCATATGCGGCCTCTTCTTCCATCACGATCCACTGTGGTTTATCGCCCGGGATCTTTTTATTTCGACGTTTCATCGTCCTGCTCCGCCATCTGAAGCAGCCACCACGGCGCTATCATTGCGAAACCTACAAGCACCTTCAGCGCCGTCAATGCCAGCGGATAATGAGCATGCATCTCCACCATCATGTCATCGTATCCGACGGATCCGACCGCGAACACGAATCCGCACACCGCCATCAGTTTTATCGCGATATCAAGCGGGCTGTGCTTCCTGATTCTGTACCTCTTCATTTTCTTTTCTCCTCTGCATTTCTTCCATCGTGGCCAGGACATAGTCTAGCAGTCTGTTCATGGCCGAGTTTTCTATGATGCGGTCTTCGATGGTGACCTCTTTTGCTTCCATCGTTTGCCTCCTACCCGAGAAATACATCCGGGCTCAATCTCATTGCTCTGCAGAATGCCAGCATCTCGTCGCCGCTCATAATTCTTTTGCCGGTGACGATCGCGCTGAGTTTCACGTTCGTCATTTTGATCTCGGGATCGATTCTGTTCATTTCCTGAGCCACCCATGTCTGGGTTCGCCCCTCCTGCTCCATCAGTTTCTGTACCGTTTCATTCGTTTTCATTTTTCGACCTCTCATTCAAAGAATTATTGATTTACCTCATCATAATCAATTATTTATTGAATGTCAATATTATTTTCAATAATTTCTTGATTTTTGCCATCACGCTCAATAAAATAGGATTTACACGGAGGTGCAAATAATGAATACTTTAGGATCTAGAATAAGAAAAGCCCGCGAAAATGCAGGCCTCATGCAGTCAGAATTGGCTGTGAAGATCGGCGTAAAATCTTCCGGAGTCATCAGCAACTGGGAGACGGACAAGAGCAAGCCGGACGCGGACAAAATAGTCCTGCTTTGCAACGTGCTCGGGGTTTCCTGCTCTTATCTGCTCGATTATTACGGTTCGGAGGAGCTTTCTTCTCGTGAGCAACGTCTCGTCAACCTTTTCCGGGAGATGAATGAGGAGGGTCAGGATCAGCTGCTTCAGTACTCCGAGTTTTTGCTGCAGCAGGGATATATAAAAAGTGATCAGCCTGGCATGGTGGAAAAAACGTCATAATCTTTTTTAATGGAGGTTTATATGAAACTATCGAATATGGTTAAGAAAACAATGGCGTACGCAGATGCCACAAAGTCCTCTGTCGAGAGGCTGAAGGAAGGCGCTTCTGTGATCGGTTCTCTTAAAGAGTCAGCCGTCGGCTTTAAGAGAGCCGGCCTTTCCGACTGTTCTGGCGTCTATAGATTTACGCAGAGCAAACGATTCAACGGATATAAAAGGTTCCGCGTTTCATACTATGGATATGGGCCTGCTGAGGAAGGTCTCAAACAGTTTCACCGTCTCGGCTCACTTCTCGATGGCGCTGAGATTCTCCTGAATCCTGCAGCCCACGGAGGCTCCCGGATGATTGAGGTTTATGTGAATGGATTTCGTATCGGCACAGTCTTCTTCGGAAGCGATGACGACGATGTTACGGACTTTATAGAGAACAAACTTCTCCTTGGTCACGTTACAGACGCACATGTCCGGTTTGAAACTCAGACCGTGATCGGCAGAGGCAAGTTCGGCCGCACCGTCACAGAAGAACGGGATAAAATCTATCTGTTTCTGAAAGCATCTGAGGATTGATATGAAAAAGGCAGTCATATACGCTCGCTACTCGGCCGGATCCGGCCAGACAGACCAGTCCATCGAGGGACAGGTCCGTGAGTGCAAGAAATACATCAAACAGAATAAGCTGAAACTGGTGGATACTTACGCGGACAGGCATATCACCGGAAGAACCGACCGACGGCCGGAATTCCAGCGAATGATAGATGACGCGAAGTCCGGTGCTTTCGAGGTTGTGGTCGTTTACACCACTGACCGCTTCAGCAGGAGCAAATACGACTCCGTTGTCTATAAAAAACAGCTGAAGGATCTTGGTGTCGATATCAGATATGCTGCTGAGAATATTCCAGAAGGCCCCGAGGGGATCCTCCTGGAGGCTCTCATGGAGGGCTGGGCTCAGTATTATTCTGAGGAGCTGTCCCGCAAGATCAGACGCGGGATGCACGACACCGCCAAAAAGTGCAAGGCGACAGGATCCACGCCTCCGATCGGATATAAGGTCGGAGCTGACCGTAGATATGAGGCCGACCCGGAAGTCGCCCCGCATGTGCTCCATGCCTTCGAGATGTTCCTTGATGGCAGCACATTCACGGATATCAGCAGATATCTCGCTGATCACGGTGTCCTGACCGGGAAGGGGAATGCCTTTAACTGTACCGCCGTCCGGCGTATGCTCACCAGCAGACGCTATATAGGCGAATATAAGTATTCTGATATCGTCATCGAGGGCGGCATGCCTGCCATCGTTCCGGAGGAGACATTCTATATGGTTCAGAAGAAAATCGAGAAGGACCACCCGACTCATGCAAAGAGCGCAGACTATTATTTATCTGGAAAGCTATATTGTGGACTATGCGAGTCCAGATATAAGGGGATTTCCGGCACCAGTAAAACAGGAGCAAAGCATCTGTATTACAAGTGCACCGGGAAGCATTGTGATGCGAAGAATATCCCCGCCAGGCGATTCGAGGCATTTATTGCCGACGAGGTCGCGGCGGCTATGCGGGATCCCACTATGCTCGACATGGTCACGGATAAAATATACTGTGTCTATCTCGAGCGTGAGAAAGAGCAGAGACCCGAGGCGAGCGATCCGGAGAAGAAACTGGCCAGAATCGAAAAGTCTATTGATTCTATCATCTATAGTCTGGAAAAACGCCCCGGCTCCGAATCACTTCTGCAGAAGCTGGACGCCCTAGAGGAGGAGCGCGACGCCGTTCGGGCCGAGATCACTTTGTCGGAAAATAAAAAGAATCCCTCTTCATTCAGCCGCGAGGCGTTCCGGGAAGGCCTACAGGCGTTTCTTGAGGGATTTGACTTTGATGATTCGAACAGAATGGTCGAGCGGATCCTCGACGCTTTCGTCCGGAAGGTCGTGAAGACAAACGAAAAGATCCTCGTAGAGCTCAACCTCACCGGCGTGGATCCGTTGGAACTAGAGGATCTTATCGAGTTCGACCAGAACTCTGATTGGTGGAGCAGTTTGACTTCCGGTCGAACCCTCATTTGCGGAACCGCCGCCGTTCTCGTTATAGAATATGCTGCATAACGTAAAATACCCCGGAGCCTCGCATTTTCATGCAGATGCTCTGGGGTATCGTTTTTATCCTGCGTATGTCGCATATTCGAGCGCGATCCATTTCGGATTCTTCTCTGTGCTGCTTTTGAGTTTTCCCCAGGTATACCCATTGCCTTCCTTAACGGCCGTTATGGTATAGGTTCCTGGTTTGATATAATAGCTTCCGTTTTCTTTTACTTTCTTATAGCTCGTACCGGCTCCTGCCCGAATATAGAGGTCCTCCGCCGTTACCTTTACCTTGAACGGCGTTTTATAATCCATCCATCCATTCTCTGACCCATTCAGAATCGAATTTACCTTTTTTGCGATATACTTAAATTTTGTTTTCATGTACGGCCCCGGGCATGCTGTTGACGCACAGTAGCAATGCATGCACAGATTTCCGGACAGATCTCCTGTAAAATTCAGTTTCTTAATCCCGTTCCTTTTGCAGATGTCTGCTATCAGTTTTATCGCCGTTGCTATCGTTTTGTCCGAGACATGCCAGCTTGCGGATGCCCCTCCGTCATTGGCAAGCTCAATGCCGATGGATCTCTGGTTATAGGCGAAGTTCCCGCAGTGCCACGCCGTGTCTTTTTCATCGACAAATTGACCGATCTGGGATCCGTTTATGCCATAATGTGCCGAGGCCGCTCTTGTGGCAAATACGTTTCCGCACTGCTTCACCGTCAGATTTCCGGCCATATGATGCAGAAAAATCTTGTCAATCTTCTTCCCTCCGCGCCCTGTCGTTTTGTTGGCAACGATCTTTTTATATGTGACAAGTCCGCTGTTACTCATTATCATCACCTTCTTCCAGATCTGCTTCCAGCGCAGTTTCATTTTCGCCTTCCGCATCCTCTTCTATCAGATCTAGTGGGTCTCCTGCTCCCATCGAGTAAATCTCATCATCTCCCATCGGCAGCTTCAGGTGCTGATAGAATGCCTGATGCAGTCCTACGGCCGCGAGGCCGCTCACCATTCCTTTGACAATACCCTCGTAATCAGCTCCGAACAATATCAGCCCGGATGCAGCGCCCAGTACGAGGAGCACCGTGGGAATCCATTTATTGTCCGTAGGCAGCCATCTTTTCATAACATAGCCTATGCACAGGCACGCAGCCGTTATTACCGGGATTACCATTGCATCAATCACAGATAGTTCCATAAGTTTTACCTCCATATGCTCCCTGCGTCTTCATATTTTTTCACAGCCGTTTTAATGTACGTATTGCCATTCAGGTCATTTGTATAATGGTCGTACTGTTCATAGAATCTCTGACGCTCAATGTCTGACCAGGTCTCTCCGTTTTCTATTTCGTTCAGCCTGGCCACGAGAAAATTTTTAGTCTTCTCTTTGTCTTCCTTTTTTAGTTCTGTTCTCAGCTCCTTTATCTCTCCGGAGAGCTGCCCGAGTTCTTCTTTCACAGCCGCTTTAATTGCGGTCACCGTCCAGTCTTTGAGCGTCTTGAAACCAACGCCCAAAGCGACTAAAAAGGCGACCGCTGCGGCCACCTGCCCTATAGTTATATTTTCCATCCACATCACTCCTCTTCAGATCTTTCTTTGTTAATAATCGAGTCCATTTCTGCCTGTGTCACTTCATACTTTTCTAAAAGTAATGTGGCCAGCTTCAGTATACGTTCCGATTGTTGCATGATTACATCGGCCTGCTCCTCAATTAGTTGCAGCAGAATATCATCCATCATACTCTTCTCCGGTTATATCCTCGTACTGTGCTTCCGTCAGAGCTCCGTTCCTCACCAGTCTCTTCAGCATCGCTTTATTCCATGGATCCGGATAATTTTCCTTTGCTTTTTCATACACGTTATACATTTTCATCCTCCTCTTCATCCTCCAGCATCTCCGGATAATCGCAGATGGCCATGTACTCGATCTTTGCTTTCAGGTCAGCGTTCTCCTTGCGCAGCATTTTGTTTTCTAGCTCTGTTCTGGCAATTCTTTCTTCTGGTGTTAGTATCACTCCCATACAGATACCTCCGTTTTCTCTTGTATTGCGGATGCCTTCGGAATAGCTCGGTGAAGAATCTATCCATCTCTATGATAGGTCCGTCTCCTGCATATTCTGCATTGGCGATCCAGCTTTGGTAATGACGGTCGACGTCTTCCATTGTCCTGATTCCCTTATCGATGCATCGCTTCATTCCACGCAGTGTTCTCCGTTCTTCGGCCATTGCGTCCGGATGCAGCCTGATTATTATCTTCCCGGAATTTTTCATAATGAACTTCTTCCGAAGAAAATAAAACCCGTCCTCGACTTTGAACACTCCATTCTTATCGGTCATTATCAGCCCGAGGCCTTTCAGGTGCTCTTCTACAAGCGCCCTGGCAGCCTTTATCTTCTCGATATCATGGCTCAGGATCAGAAAATCGTCATTATATCGGATGTATTTCGGACATATGCATATCACTTCATGATCCAGCTCGTTCAGGAGAGAAACCTGATGAAGCTGGTTGATCTGTGATCCCAGGCCGGTGCCTCGTTCTCCAAACGGATCATTATTTATCTCTTCCAGGGCTCGCTCGTCCCCGGTACTGTCGATGATTTCGTCCAGATAAAAGAGAAACCGTTCGTCGAGGACCCTCTTTCTATCCATTCTTTTGATTTCATCGTGCGGTGTTGACGGAAAATACTTCTTTACATCGAGATGCACGCCATAGATCGGCGTGCCTGGCTTTTCTCGATACAGTCTCTGCAGCATCTTCACGACGCGGCGGATGGCCATGTCCGTTCCTTTATTCTTCTGACACGCGATGTTATCGAGGAGAAAGGGTCTTGTCAGATCATCATATACTCCATTGTTGCACATGCTCCGCTGCCACGTCCGATCCCGGAACCATGGCGCTGTTGCGATGCGTCTCTTCGGTCTGTATACGATAACCTTTGTTCCTGGTCTGATTTTGTATTTTCCCGATTCGATATCGTCTTTCAGCCTCTTGCACGACGATAATCTATGAATGTTATATTCAACCGGTCCGGCTTTGTTTGCCACTCCCCTCCTGCATTGCTTTGCAGCTTTGCATAATTCATTCAGTGATACAGCTTCGTCGAATCCCACATCCATCCTCTCTACTTCGCAGCCGGATTGTTCGGGCTGCGGCCACCACTGCTTATAGCAAGTTCCCCGAAGGATCTTGCGTCATGCCCGCTTCCGGGCAGTGCGTTCCAGCCTACTGTCCACGTGGTTCTTTTTCGCCTTTACGGTCAGGAAACCGGTCCCCTGTGTGAGTGCTTTGCTTTCGGCGCTTTCGCTTACTTATTCTCACGTTCTCACGGTCGGCCGACACGCCGTTCGTGTTGTTCGCGTTGTTGTTGTTGAGAGCCCCCGAGGTGTTGACGTTGCGCTCGTTGTTCGCGTTCGACGGGTTCGGGGAGCGAACTGGACGGGGTCAAATCGACCGGCTCCCTTATATCAGACGGAATGCTCCGCTTGATATACGTTATGTCCTCCGGAGACAGTTCGCCAAACTTTTCTGAATATCTCTTTTCGTCTTTGTTAATCCACCCCTGGAGCTGCTTCAGTGTTTCGTTATACTGGCCCGCCCAGGTCTCCAGATAATTCGCATTCAGTTGCAGCACGTCCATCGCCAGAGTCATCTTGACATCTGTTGCCTTCAGAAACGCGATGGCCAGAGTCTGAGACTTGTGCCTTTCCACAAATTCCGCGTGGCTTTTCACCTTGATCTCGTTTGCCACGTTTACCGATGTATGGAAATCGTTTATCAGGTCAGCTATTTTCTGTCCGATCACCCATCGCATCCGTTTCGGAATTACTTTTTCCCTGCAAATCGCCTGCAGGGTCTCTTTTGTGATCTTGTCAGTTTCTCTTTCGACCCTGGTCTTCGTGCTTGGTTCGATCTTATTTCTGTCTCTTTTGGTTTCTATATTTTCTCTCATAACGATATAGTGCCCGAAGGAATACGCCTGTCGGCTGCATCCCTTCGGGTTTATGATTTCTGATTAACCAATTGTCAGGCCGGCCGACACGCCGCGCGCGCTGCTCGCGCTGTAGTCGTAGAGAGCCCCCGAGGTGCTGACGTAGCGCTCGTAGCTCGCGCTCGACGGGTACGGGGAGCGAAGCCAGTAGTATCTTGCCGTTCCGTTATGCGTTTTGATCCTGTCTGCGTTCGACGCTCCGATGTACATGTCCCACGCGAGCTCTGTTGCAACAGTCCCGTCTGCCTTGGTTGCTGTTTCAAACTGGTTGTTATTCTTTCCGAATCCGAGTTCCGTCATTGACGGGAAGAATATGGTTTCCTCTGTATCTTCGTAACCATATCCATCCGCGATGCAGAGCGCCGTCCTTTTCCTTACCGTCTGTATGATATTTCGGAACGCCGGATCAAGCCCATGGAGGAAGCCCGGAAGCGTCGATTTGACCGGCATATCAAATTCGTCTGATGCGCTCCACCAGGAAGCGATCTGCCCGGAAGCAGCTCCTGCCGCGTCGGATCGCAGATACTTCCTGTTCGCTGAATGCGCATTTCTGTTTGACCCATATGCATTTCTTTGCGTGAAATTCATATGGTCTGTGACCTGATATGTTGGATTGCTTGCAGTCGCCGTTCCCAGATCCGTAGCGCCTGCCGGAAAACTTGATTCCAGTGTAGTCGCGATATTTTGTGCAAGTATGTTATAGTCTTCGTCATATATAATGAACTTGCCGCCTGTGATATGCGATGTCCCGTACCCGGATGACAACCAGCCTCCCATTGTTGTATGTCTGATTTTTGCTCCGGCCGGAATTGCTACAGGCGCCACGAATGAATAGATTCCATCTTCTGTTGTGGTGCCGTTATAGCAACCATGGTCCAGTGTTATCACGCAAGTCGTATTCTCCGCGATTCCGGATGGAAATTCCGTCGCGTCGATCGCTCTGAGCGCCTGCGGCGAGCAGAATGGAATGCTGTTATAAAGCAGCAGGTCTGATGTCCAGAGTGACACCGTGTGCCCGATCGCATCGTTTACCGGCACATCATAGTCAATCGCGACAACATCGAAGTCGATCTTACTTGCCTGCACATGCACAACGATCATGTCGTCTTCTGCCGGCGTTCCGGTATATGATAAGCCATAGTTCGCGAGTTCTACCTCGTCATCATTGTGATGCCATGTGGATCCGTCATATACGAATTCATAAGCGGCTGTCCCGGAATGCCCAACCGCCGATATGAACGTATCTTCCACCACTGCTGCAGCTGTGATGGCTCCATGGATCGTTGTCGACACACCCGACTCCTTATCTACCTGGAGCTTCGTTCCGACAGGGCTGATCTGCTTCGCGCGGCCCTGCCTTATGTGCGCCTGATACTCCGGCCAGCTCTGCGGGAGGTCATAGGCGCCGAGTTTGTTGGCGATCCTTCCTGCCGCATCAGCTTCCGCTTCAAGTGCTGCCGCGAGCCTCTTTCCTGTGGTTTCTGTCAGCATATCAACGCTGAATGTGCTTCCTGACATATTATTCCTCCTCTTCTGTGAATATGGCTGTCACGCTTGTATCCGGATTGATCGCAAACGCGACATTACCTGCGACGCTGAACACCTGCGACGCTCTGGCAGCGGATGCCTCTGCATCTTCCGCCGCATCTTCTGCTGCTCGCTGTGACGCGGCTGCTGCCTGTTCATGTCTCGCCGCTTCAATCAATGCTGCTGAGATTTGAGAGTATATTGCCCTCGCATCGTCTAAATATGATTTGTATGGATCAGGTACATCGCCGTGCTGTTCGTCCAGTGCCTTTTCTACCATGGTGACATATGTCGCCGTCTTCGTTTTCTTGGCGCTGCCGGACGTTGTGTAGACGATTTGCGCCATGCCCTGACCTGCAATCGCGTTGTCTACGGCATCCACGGTCCATTCTGCGACCCCGTCTGTGATCGTGAGCGGCTTCGTATACGACAGCGATTCTCCCGGTCTCTGCAGGTCGATCGATGC
>ERZ842401.8270-NODE-8270-length-10307-cov-6.951229_pt1 | contig 10307 bp, 1 predicted proteins | sample MGYA00521270_ERZ842401 | MGnify/ENA primary metagenome ERZ842401 (study PRJEB31892, sample SAMEA3878208) | bioreactor metagenome | biome: Moose rumen | place: Sweden | collected 2011-10 | study: EMG produced TPA metagenomics assembly of the PRJEB12797 data set... | reverse complement strand
TTCAATTTTTATCTTATTATGAATAATTATTTATTTATTATTTATTTTTTAAATATTCTTGAAGCATTTCCTTTTCTTTTTGTTTAAAGCAAACTTCTTTCGGCAAATAACTTATATTATTTGATAAATGTAATTTCCATATTCTTTCCTCAATTATAGGATCTTTAAAACTAAGTTTTTGTAAATATACTAAATAAGAAATATAATCAATCAAATTATGTGCATGATTTATATGCAATTCAAATGCGTTTTTAGAATTAGAATAAATTTTGTCCAAATCTTCTCTTTCTAATCCACATATTAAACATTTTATTTCTGATAATTCAGTAAATTCTTCAGTTTGTTCTCTGGTTTGACTGAAATAATCAATTACGATATTAAAAAATAATTGAAAAGCAATCATATTTATTAATAAGAAAAATATTAAATCAAAAACGAATCTTGTTCCTATGTAATATTTAGCGACAAAAGGGATATATCCAGGTTCATTCTTAACATCAAGATAGGCTCCAACACCCCCATCTTGCTTGAATGTTTGATCAAACAATTTTAGAAAAGATTTCAACATGGTTTTAGTGTCATTTATCCGGAAGTGACTTTTATAATTTGTTAAAGCAACTATAGCAAAAAGGTATTCTAATATAATACATAATAGCAAAGTTTTAACAATATTTATTATTGGTACATATAGAGCACTCAACAAGATTTGCAAAATTTCTGCTCTTTTAACAAGTTCAAGTAATACAAAGCAATAAAAGAAAGGATGAAGTAATATTCCTAATATAATGAAAAATAGGCTAAATAAATAATATATCATTTTAATATTCGTGAAAATTTTCAAAAAGCTTGGGATAAATCCTATTAAATAAGATAAAGTTGTATCATCTTTATCACCCCTTAAAATTTCTTTATAATACGCATTTTTATAAAAAGCAATAGTTTCAGCTAAGGTTACTATTAAATATTTAGTAAATAATATTAATTGTAAAACTAACATTATATAACCTAAATAACGAAAAATATTTGAAATATTTTCATAATCACTTTCTTCTTTATATAAAAAGTGAGGGCAATAACGACGAATAGATTCATTATCATTATCATATTCATTTCTGCATGATTCTCCCGTAAATATACTATAAGATAATCCTAGTAAAATATTTATTATTGCTCCTATAATAAGTAAAAACAAAGAGTATAAATTGTCATTGTTAAAAATCGCTGTCATAACAGGCAAATCAAAAAATTTATGAATTTTACAATATTGCGAAGCAACTAAATTTATTTGGTCATAATTATTCAATATATAATTCACATAATTTGATAATTGATTATTATCAACTTTCATATAATTTTCTTTATTGTCCTGAATATGTGAAGATTTATTTAATAAAGGATAATATACTTTGAAAAGTCTATAATCTAATGATATTTCTATATATTTTATTTTAGATTTTAAAAATTTGAACATTTCTTTTTCATCTAAACCTTGGCTTTTTAATTCTATATCAGATAATTCTTGAAGCAATTCTATTTTTGTTTTTACTTTTTTGGTACATATAAAATAGATGAAATAAACAAGATAAAAAGGGCATAATAGAATATATTTTATATAATTAAAACAAACAACTAAAAAATCAAATATTTTTTTCACAATATTTTGTTTCGGTGGTAAATTTAGAAATTCATCATTAAATGAATCTTGATAATAATTGAATAATGAATAATATATTAAAATTAGCTCAAATTTAATTAGGCAATAATCTTTAAATTCATTATTTCTTTTAATTTTTATATGAGTTTCATCCAAATCATCTATTATTTCAGATCGTTGGTTTCCTTCTGCAAGATTTGAGGATAATTTTATTTTTTTTTTACTGTTTTCTTCTTTTTTTTTGTTTTCTTTTTCTGACTTAGGAATACCAAACCTTGTCCTTAATTCTTCTTCTGAATAAGAGTCATCTACCTTTAAGAATAAAAACATTTTATCAAGGTCATAATCTTTATTTTCCATTTCAGTCTTTGATAAATAATATATTGTTTTCAATTTTTTTTTGATATTTTTAAAATTTTCCTCAAACCAACTTCTCATTTTAATAAATTCATTAGTATCTTTATATTCATAATGACACAAACAATAAAAAGTAAAAAGTATTTTAATTATTCTATATTCTTGTTCAACTTTATTATCCAAAATTTCATTCAAATTCTCTTTATTAATATTGCCTAAGAATAAATTATAATAATCGATTTTATTTATACAATGGGAAATTAAATTATAATATCCTTTATTGAACAAAGTTTTAAAATTTTCAATATCTGGACCTTCAACAAAATAATAAACAAAATTTAATAATAATTCAATAGTTTCAAAAGATGTCTTTTTATTTTGTTCAAGCAATAAATTAATTAATCTAATTATTCTTTCCACTATATCTTCTATGAAATTATATATTTTTTCTGTTAAAATATCTTTGTCAATTTTTTTGAAATCGATTAAAGTCTTTACAAAATTAATTAAATAATTTAATGATTGTTCAATTTTTAAATATTTATTTGATTTTTGTTGGCTTCTTGTTGAAATCATAAAATTGGAAATTGTTTCAAAATCATCTTTAAGATGATTTAGAATAAAATCTAATTTTTGAAAGAATTCTTTGATTAATTTTTTATTTTGAGAAAGAAAAATATGATTATCTTTAATTTTTCTAAGGAAAATATCTATGCTCACTAATACAATAAAAAATAATTTATTCGATTTCAATATCGAATGATTTATATTTCTTGAGAATAATAAAATAATTGAATTAAAAATAGCATTTATATTTAATTCAGAATGTTTATCATTAACTGTTCTATCTTCTTTTATTGTTGTTTTACTAATTATATTTATGTCTGCATTCATACAATTTACAAATAACAACTTAAATCCTGCTTTAAAAAATATTAAACAAATGTTTTTGTCATAATAAGGATATAAATATATTAATGAATTTAAAAATTGAACAATATCACTTTTGTACAAATTTATAATAGAAGTATCTGGAGGTTTTTTATCTGATTTTGTTAATTGAGCAAAATATTCATTTTCTAATTCAAATTCATATTTTTTTAATGTTTCAACTAATGATAATATTTTTTTAGATTCATTAATATTATATGAACTATGATACGGATAAATTTCATTATATCTATTAAATGAAAAATTCTCCATTAAATCAATGTTTTCAATATCACTTATATTAAAAGTTTTTAATAAATTTTTTATGAATTTTTGCATATCATTTTTAATAAAATGTTCGTATAATAATTTATATTCTTTTTTTTGTTTGATATTAATATTTTCTAATTTTTTTTGTAATTCAAATAATTCAGCCAGTAATGTAGAACTTGGTAAAGGTTCATATTCTTCATTTGTATAACTGTTGGTACAATAATATCTTAAATTCTTTTTTATTTCTATATCTTTAAATATTTTTTCTAAAAGTATTAAATCTATTCCGCTCGGTTCATAATAATAAAATTTTATTTTAGACTCATTCATTTTTTCTTTTTCTTTTAAATCCTTTTTTTCAAATATTTCTTCTTCTTTTTCATCTTTTTTAGTTGAATTATTTTCTGATTTTGTATTGGAATAATCATCATCTTCGCACTTATCCTCCATATTTTTAACTGGGATTTCTATTACTTTTTGTTTTATATTATATTTATATCCAGCAATTGATTCTATTAATATTAATTCAAAATTGAATCTATTTTCACATTTTGGTATCATATTTTTTGTAACAATTGAAACATTAATTTCTTTTTTTCTTTTTTCATTCTCAAACATATAATTATTATTATAAAATGTATTATTATTTAAAGTGCTTCCATTTTCGTTGATTGCCAATTTATTCATTTTAGTAAATTTTGTTTTTGTATATATACTACTTATTATGGATTGAGAAGCTAATGATTTTCTTTTTTTATCTTTGATTATTGTTGGGTTATCTAAATAATTTTCATCAATAATTTTAGTACCATCTAATAATTTTTCAATTTTTTTGGTTAATGTATTAAAATTAAATTCTATAGCATTATTATCATCTTCTTCTAAATAATTATCATTATCATCATTTCCAGTATTTTTATCTTTTAAATAAATTATATATATACTAGTAAAATATAAAAAAAACATTAATTTTTCTTTTTCTTCTTCTGTTTCCCACATTGTTTTATTTTTAATGTCATTTGTGAGTCCAAAGCCTTCATGTGTATTAATATTATTAATATTAGTTTGATTATTTTTATCAATTTTCGAATTTTCTTCATTATTTATTTTTTTCATCTCCAATTCATTTAATTTTTTTTTCCATTGTTGAAATTTATCTTTGTCCCCTTTTTTACTTTTTTCCATGTCGCTTTCACTGTTTTCACTATTTTCAATATTTTCACTATTTTCATTTTCTTCAATAAAATTACTTGTTCCACTTGAATTTTCTTGAGTAGATTGCAATTTACTTATGCAATCTAAAATTCTTTCTTTCATCATTTTTATATCATAAATAGATTTAAAAAAAGATTCTACAGTATAAGTAACTTTATCTTTCGATTTATGGATTAATAAAGAAATTCTTATTACTAAATAATTATAGAAAAGTTGGAAAGTTACTTTATTTTTAGGCTGAAAACAATTATATATATTTTTAAGTATTTCAAAAATATTAATAACATAACCGAGTATCTCTGAATAAGTATTTGGTGCTAAATTTAATAAAAAAAATAAAATTTCTGAACTATAATAACTTATACATAAAAATGCATTTTCTTCTTCCATTTTCTTTTTTTGGTCTTTTCCATTGAAATCTTTGATACTTTTAAGGGAATATATTATTAATTTTTTAAAAATATCTAAATTATCTGAAACCATTTTATTAAATTTTGGAAATGAGTTTTGTATTTCTAAAAAGGCTCTCAATATTTCTTTGCAATAATTTAATTTTAATAAATAATTATCTTCATTTTGTTGTATATCATATTGCAAATCATATAATTGTATTGATTCTATCATTATTTTTAGAGTATTTAAAAAACCTATTTTAACAAAAAAATTTTCATTTTCGTTTTTTAACATTTGAACTAAATTTTCTTCTTTAATTTCTTTTTTAGAAAATATATTCAACAAAACTTTTTTGGTCATCGTCATTAATTTATTAGAAATTATTTTATAATGATTTTCCTTTGTATTATTTTCATCTATATTTTTTTTTTCACTTTCTTCTTTTGCCTTATGTATCTCCGATTCTATTGTTTGGAATAAATCTTTTATATTCATTAATTTTTCATATGAATTTTTATCTTGTGATAAATCCATATTTATTTCGAGATATATTATTTTGTTTAAATATTTATCTATTTCATATTGATCTAATAACCAAAGCATGAAATCGGCTTGTTTGAATATGCCATAATCTTCTAATAAGTTATTTTCCATCGAAAAATGGTGTGAATCTAAATATTTGTTTTTAATTTCATTTAATTTTTCGTATAAACTTAATATATTGAATTTATTAGAAATTAAATTTGTCATTATTTTTTCCTTTTCTTCATCAAAAACCCCAGAATATATTTCTTTCTCTTTAATTTTTTTTTCATTATTAATTGATAATTCATTTTGAGCGGAGAGAATCAATTTTCGTATATTTTTAAAGCAGTCAATTTTATTAATTAAATAATTAATTTGATCATTTACTTTGCAAAAATAAATAAGAAAATCAACAAGTTTTATTTCTTCATTTGATAATTTTTTTAATCGTTTAAACCAGTAATCATAATTTTGTATATTTTTATTATTTTTATTTAAATCATTTGTTTCTATTCTATTAAAACTAATTAAATATTTATTATTATTTTCCTTATCAATTTGACTCATAAAATTTTCATTATCTATGAAATTTTGCAAATCAAAATTATCTTCTAATAAAGTCTGGTTTTCCTTTATTTTATTATATATTTTATTCAAAAAAGAATTTTCATTTAAAAACACAATTTTTTTCAAAATACTTGATTTAATTTGAACTAAAGAACCTTTCAGAGTATCCGATTTACTAAATCTATCATAGTTTATATAATAATTGATTAGAATTTTAAAAAATATGTAATTTATTGTCATACATTCATTCCCACAAAACATATAAATAATATATAACTTATATAAATATTTATTTATTTTCTTATATTCTTCTTTACTTTTTTCTATAAATCGTATAAAATCATTCATTTCCGCTTCTTCATTTAAAATATTTTTTACACTTTCTTTATAATGTTCTTTTCTTATTAAAAGTGATCTATGCTTTTTTTTATTTCTTTCATTTTTGTTATTTTCTTCTTCGATGTCTTCTAACTCTTGCTCTAAATCATTTTTTGAATCTTTTTCGTCTTCTATTAGTTTTTTCTTTTTATGAAAAGCTCCGACGGCTGAAGTATATCGTCGTTTTTGATTGAATGTCAATTCTTTTGTATTATCACTTATAAATATACTTTGTTTTTTATTATTATTATCTATATCATTATTTTTCTCATCGATATCTTTATTAGAAAAGGATTCTTTATTTTCTTCCTCATTATTTATATAATTGCCAATATTTCCTTCATTATCGTTATCTTCAAAAATATTATTAATATCGTCATTTTCTTTTCCTTCTTCTTCATTTTCTTTTTCTTCATCCTCATTTTCTTCATTTAATTCACTGCTTTCTTCTTCTTGATTATCATTATTATTATTTTCGCCAATATTATTACTTTCATTTTCCTCGGTGAAATCATTCGAATATTTTTTTTCTTTTTCTTTAAAATTTTCAATATCATTAATATAAAAATTATTATATATATAATAAGGCATTACTGATCCTATTGTAGTTTCTATAGTAAAATCTAAATCATTTATGAATTTAATAAAGCATACATTACCATTTATTATGAAATTTAAATTATTTTCTGTTGAGCCGTCTTTAAATTCTGATTTTAACATTTTTCTATAAAGTTCATCTCTTCTGAATAATATCTTATCTAAATTTATTGTTCTGAAAAAAACTAAAAAATCTAATACTTTATTCAAATTACTTATTTTAATTTTTGCTAAATTCGCCAATTCAATTTCTGTTTTTTTAATGGTTAAATTATTAAAGTTATCATCTGATTCAATAATTTTATGATTTTGATTATTAGTATCAATATTTTTTGTTTTTTCTTCATTATTAATTAAAGGAATTTTAATAGCAGAATTAAAAAGGGTTTTTTTCCTTTTATTTTGAGGATTAAACATTGAAAGCCTATTTAAAGGGTCATTTGAATCAGCGTCATTTTTAGTTTCTTCTTTATTCCCTAAAATACTACCATTGCTTAAATTAATTTTTCTATTATTTAAATTTCCTTTTATTGAACCTTCTTTTTTTGATTCATTTTGAAGTGCTCCATTATTATCACTTCTTTTTGCTCTTCCGAATATTTTATTAATATTTGTATTATCATCAGATTCTTCATCTTCATCGTTTTCTTCTTTAACTTTATTAACTTCATTATTTTTGTTAATTATATTATTTTTATCATCCAAATATTTATTCCATTCTTTTATTTGATTATTTACTAAATCAGTTATTATTTTAATTGCTGAATGTATTTTTCCTTTATAATTATTAGTATTATTATTTAATCTAAAATCATTTTCTACTTTTGTTATATGTAACTTTATTTTTTCTCTTATGTCATCTTCTCGATATCTTATTTTATTTAAATACAACAATTTTTTATAATAATAAAGATAATTCCAATTTGTTTCTATATAACTCAAAATTTTATCGATAAATAAAATTCCATCAATATTGTCAGTATATTGCATTTTGGTAGGTTTAAATCTCATAGATAAAACATAGTCTTGTAAAGTTTCTGAATTATTTAATAGTTCAAATATGAAATTTAATAAGTCTGATTTATCATCAATATATATATATTCAGAGAACTCTAAAATTTGTGATAATATTGTAAAAATATCTTGTTTTATTTGGTCATTATTCATTGAAAGATAAACCAAAAATTTTAATAGTAATTTAAGCATTGATTTTATGTTTGAAATTTTAGAATCATCTTCCAAAAGTTTATTTCCTTCCTTTGCTAAACTTTTAGTAGAATGTTTCTTTGTTAAAAAATTTCTAGTTTTTTTTCCGCTGTTATCAGTATATCTTTCAAAGATAGAAATATCTTTTGTATTTATATCTTTTACTATAGGAAAAAAATATTCAATTACTTCTTTGAATATATTTAATATATTAAATTTATATAATAAAAATTGCCTTTCAGTCACTGGACGATTTATTTCATAATTGTCGTTTTTGAACATATAATCAATATTTAATAAATACTCCATAAAGAAATTTATATTTTCTGTTATTTTTTTAATAACATTACTAGAACTTGCTTTTTTCTTTTTATAATTTTTTAAAATATAATCTAAATCATATATCACATTTTGTAAAAATATAACTTCATTTCCTTTCGCAGGGTCAACTTTTGATATATTTAAAATATAATCATCTTCACTTTTTATACTAATATAATCACTATCATTTGTTACATTTAAAGAAATAGATTCAAAAAAAGATTTATCATCTTGTATAAGTCCATCCTTTTTGTGATTATTTTTATTATTTTCTATATTATCATTAATTATAACTGTTTGAAGAATATATTTACCATTTGCTGATAATTTTTTTTCTTCATTTACATTATAGTGAAAAAATTTAAAATTATAATTAAAATATTGTCTTTCTAATACTTCTTCTGTGACTAATTCAAATTCGAATTCTTCTTCTTTTTTATTATTTGCATCACTAGTTATTATATCATTATTATTATTATTTAAATTTTTATTTGTATTATAATTAATATTATTACTTTTATTCATATCTGAATTATTATTTGTTCCACCGACCGAATTTTTTAATATATCACTATCAGTAATTTCATTAGTTTCTTTATATTTTTTTTTAACAATTAAATATTTTCCTAATAATGGATTTTTTATTCTTATTAATTCATTTATTTCTATCGCCTTTACATCTAATTCATCCTGTTTTATTGTTTTTTTTTCTGCAACCCAAAAAGAATTATTAACTACATGTTCATATAAATCATCTTTATATGGAATTGCTTTGACTTTAATTGAAGAATATAAATTATCTTGGTCTTTTATTCTATCTGTGAAACAATTGAATTGGGTAAATTTCTGATTGTTATCTTTCATTAAACCATCTATGTCTTCTCTAACTTCTTCTTTAATTCCAATAATTTCTTCTTCTTTGTTTTCAACTTTTATTCCTTCAGCACCCAACATCATTTTATTGTTAACTTTATTTTTATCTCCTGTAAATATAATAGAGATTAATTGTCCATTATATAAACTACCTTTATCATTAATAAACCAATTTTGGTTAATAATATAAAATTTATCTAAAAAATAATTTACAACACGTAAATCGGAATAATTACCTAAATTAGCCATATTTTTTTTATCTTCTTTTATTCCATCAATAATTTTTGATTTTCTTAAATCATTATTAAATTTTTCTAAATTCATGCTATTATGATTAATATAATAATTTTGGCTTTTTTCTTTATTAAATATACTAATATAAACTATATTTTTATATGAAAGGAATTCAGAAGATGAATTAATCCTTTTAAAACAAAAAGGAAATGTTAATGCCTTTTCTATTTCTATTACTAATTTTAGTGTATAATTATCAGTTCCTTGTAATTTTTCTATAGAAATAAATTTTTTACTAGTCATATGTTGCAAAATAAAATTTTGATTAAAATTTAATTTTATATCATTTCTAAATATATACTCTTTAAAATCTTGTCTTTTCATCTCTGATGAATTTCCACCTTTATTCCCAAATATTTTAATACATTCTTCTATATTTCTTATATAAAAAAGACTTTCTTTCAAATCTGAATATTGTAAAATGGGTGTATCACATCTTTTTAATATCAAAGACTGGTCAAGATTTTCCATTCGAAGCATATAAAAAGACTTTTGACGCGGATTATTAGTGTCTGGAACTAACTTAATAGAAATTAAAGAATTATAATAAATATAATTCATATCTTCATTAGAATCTTCATCTTTATTTGAAAGCATTTTATTAAAATTAATTTATATATATATACTTATAAAATAGCATTTTTTTAAATTAAATTTAAATTAAATAACATTTTTAACGAAACAATGGGGATTGGGAGATCGGAAGAGCACACGTCTGAACTCC
>ERZ842401.8268-NODE-8268-length-10307-cov-12.290968_pt1 | contig 10307 bp, 14 predicted proteins | sample MGYA00521270_ERZ842401 | MGnify/ENA primary metagenome ERZ842401 (study PRJEB31892, sample SAMEA3878208) | bioreactor metagenome | biome: Moose rumen | place: Sweden | collected 2011-10 | study: EMG produced TPA metagenomics assembly of the PRJEB12797 data set... | reverse complement strand
GGAAAAAGCATTGGACCATATGCAAGACACCTTCCTGAAAGTGTGGTCCTCACGGTGGAACTATTCGGACGGTCAATCCTTCCGCACCTGGATATTTACCATAGCCTACAATCTTTGCAAGAACACATATAGGCAAAATCAGCATGAGCAAGAGTACCTTGATTCGCTTCCTGCGGAAGAACCGGCAGCGGAAGACAATACGCCTTTGCAACTGGATGCCGCCACATTTGACCGCGCCTTGCAGCAGGAACTGTCTCTGCTGAACGAGGCACAGCAGATGCTGTTTGAACTGCGCTTCACGCAAGAACTGACCGTACCGGAGATTGCGGCAATAATCGCCATCCCGGAAGGAACGGTCAAATCGCGGCTCAACACACTGACCAATTATTTACGACTAAAACTGAAAGATTATGAGTAATACTTTTGAAGACCAACTCACAGCTTCTGCGCGTCGTCTGCGCGGACAATCGGAGAAAAGTCTCTCCACCCCGGAAACACTATCTGTTACAAGGGCTCCGGAAGCGATGCCCATTCCGCACAAGCGCACCAGTTACTGGGGATGGATAGCAACGCCTGCCGCCGCCGCTGTGGGGCTGTTGATCGGGCTTTTCATTCATCGCCCGGCAGAGCGTCAAGACAATTTTACGGTGCCTGTTGTGGCTGTAACTGACCATTCTGGTCACAGCATTGCGGACGATGACACGGACTATAGTTTGTTAATCTCGCTATAAAAAACTTCAATCTGTGAGTGCGACACCCACCTTATACATAAATGCCGATTGTCCCAATAGCAATCGGCATTATTTTTAATTATTCTACAACATTTTTCTTAGAAGTTCTTTTCTTTGGTGGTATCTGATAATACATCGGGATACTACGTAATCCATCTATATGCTCGTACAATGAATTCTCTACATGTTGCGAGTGCATCGGATCTAGCACAAAATCAATTCCCTCACGACGAGCAAGCTTTGCTGCAGGAACGAAATCTGAATCTCCGGCAATTAACACAATCTTATCAACGAACTTTTTGAGCGCCAAGGAAGCAATATCCACTCCAATTTTCATATCAATTCCTTTTTGACGCAAATCGTATTGCACATCATCGGCAGTTACCTGATCAATTGTTATCTCTCTTTTTATTAACTTTTTAGTAATCTCTTGACGCAGATTCCAATTCTTGTTATCTTTTAGAGTTCCTAAACGCAAAGCCACTTTACGTTTCCTTTTCAAAGCTTCAATAATTTGCTCTTGACGTAAGGCAGTTGGTGTTTTAGAAAAATCAATGCAGATACCAGAGATAGGATTATGTACTTTCTTCGAAAATGGGGCACAATCGTAGTAGAATATACGATATAAATAGTTATTCTTCCCCACATGTGCATGCGCAATGGTATAAAGATCATCAACAATAGTTTCCGCAGATTTATCACCGTTTCCATTATAAAGGCGATTATAACGTTTCATAAAATAGCCACCATCTATTAAAACGGCAACTTTAATTGGGGTTGAAGTGTACGATTGTTCCATAATTAATATTTCAGTATTAAAAAAAAGTGACCTTCGGGTCTGCACATTCGTTATAAAGGAGAATGCACGTAACCGAAGGTGCTATAAAGATGGTGCAAAAGTACTGCTTTTTTTTCAAACCGCCAAATATTTCTTAAAGAAAATGCAAATTTTCTTAATTTTTAACACTTTTTCATCAAAATGCGCGGGACAATCTTCGTATTTTTGTTTCACACACCATAAAAATCAATGCAAAGTTACAACTTTTTTTTTGACATAAACAAATAAATCTTTAGATTTGAAAGAGAATACAGAATCCGGAGCAGGAAACAACACATTCCCTATCAAAATCAAAATTTTATTAGCATATCTCGCAGCAATCGTGCCCTCGTGGCTAAGACGAATTATTGTATCTTTGGGTATTTTTTTGGAAAAATGAGGTTCGGTTGTAAGATTTGGGCGGGAAAATCGTATTACATATAGAAAGCCTTTACAAATAGTGGCAAATGGCACATGATTTGAGGGCAAAATAATACAATAACAAAACTAAAATCAATAAAAACCGTACAAGGCGCACAAGTAGTCCTAAGTTTCTATGACGCACGAGCAGTTCACCGATATATATTTGCCGCTGAGCGGAAAGATGTATGCACTGGCATACAACCTACTCCGTAACCGTGACGAGGCGCGGGACTGCGTGCAAGATGTGTACGCGGAACTATGGAGCATACGGGACACGATAGAACCTGACAAACCACCGCTTCCGTTTGTCCTGACCATGGTGCGGAACAACTGCCTTGACCGTCTCAAGTCCCGAAGCACACAAGCAGATGACGAAACCCTTGAGACGCTTTTAGACCACAACACCGAAAATCAGATTGAAGCGGCAAGTGACCTCAACGCAGTAATACAACTGATTGACAAACTGCCAAGCGACCAACAAATTATTTTACGATTACGCACGATTGACGGATTAGAGATAGACCAAATACAAGAACTGACCCGTTTCAGTCGCGAAAACATTTACACCTTGCTATCTCGGGCAAGAAAAACACTAAAAAAACTGACAGCAAAACTATGACATACGATATGAACATAGAACAAATCAAATCGTTACTCGCTCGGTTCTACGAGGGACAAACGACACCGGAAGAAGAAAGGCTGCTGGCTGATTATTTCAACATGAGCAAAGCTCACGTTGCCAGTCTTGGCGGCGACGAGTCGGGTGAGCAAGCTCACACTCGCCTTGCACAAGACTTCCGTCGTGAGGATGTGCCGGAAGAGTTGCAGGAAGACAGGCAGCTATTCCTTATGCTTGCCAATATTTCCAACCAGGAAATGCCGGCAGACATCGCCGAAGAAATAACCGCTTTTGTAAACAACCTCGGACAAACGGAAAAAGAGTCGGTTCTGCCAGAGGCTAAGCAACCTAAAGAAATAACCTACCGTCTAAAAACACCTCCGAAGATGTTTTACCGTGTAGCAGCAACGGTGGCTATTCTTCTCGCGATAGGCGGCGGTGTTATCTCACACCAAAAGCAAACTGACCCTTTCCGCGACACCTGCGCCACGCCGGAAGAAGCTGCTCGGGAAATCCTATATGCCAACAACATCATCAACCGTTCATTTGCGCCGTTCAGGCAATCTGCTAATATGGCGACGGAGCAGGTAAACGAAATGAATAAAACCATTCAAAAAGCAACCCGATATATCAACTATTAAAACTATACAATTATGATGAAACGAATTCTTTTAGTAGCAGTCATCGCTCTTTGCGGCATCGCTGCTCAAGCACAGAATAAAGTATTTGAAAAGTATGCCAAGATGGAAGGCGTGGAATATGTCTGCATCAACAAAGCCATGTTCACAGCCGGTTTGTCTTTGGCTACGGCGGGACAAGTCGTTTTTGACAGCATAGATACCAAAGGCACTGACCTTGAGAAGTTCGCTAAATTCAACCGAATGATTATCATCACCGCCAAAGGCGACAAGAAACAACTACTCTCCAAAGACATTCAGAAACTATCGAAAGAGAAAGGCTATGAAATCCTTATGGAGTCGCACTCCAACGGCAACGATGATGCGTTATTTCTGTCTTCCGATACGGAGTTTATCATCTGCAATACCCGTGAGGAAGATTGCTCGGTAGTGGTGATGCTCAAAGACAAATAATCAAGCGTATCGGTCAAACATATAACCTGAAACTACGGGCGTACTTTCGTATGTCAGAAGCGCACCCGTAAGCGATGGGATATGATTGCAGCTTTTGTAAACAGGAAATGAAAGACGAATAAACAGGAACGGCGTTACTACACCAATTTGAGCATTGAAAAAAGTGTTTTACAATGCCTTTATTGTATGATACACTTTATCCATAAAGGCCTCTATATCATTCAGAATAACGGATTGTCCGAAAGGTTCATATTGGTGTGTTGATAGCGTTATATTGAAATCCAACGACTGGTAATAAGAAACATATTCGCTTAATGTTTTCAACTGTTCATTATCCGGAATATGAATCACATAAACAAGTGTCTTGTTCGGGGTATGGAAATAAGCATCTATATTATCATCCGCCAATGCGACATACTTTGATATGTTGTGGTCAGAAAATGTTTCCCAATGCTTGATGTGCTTTTGTTTGTCGTAATACGGCAGTTTGTCTAATATTATGAATATTTGAAAATAGGGATGATTGCCGCAACGGATATTGGCAGTTTCGCCAAGCATATTTTCAAAATAGTTGTTAGAGTTCTGCGAGTAGTTTTGCATCACGAACTTGACGGCAATACCCGCCACAGCAACACCTTTGTATTTGACAGTTATATCCACCGCTTTATCCATATACCTGCCGCGCATTTTTGCTTCTTTCCCTTTGCCAAAGCCCTGTGAGCAAATCTGATAATCAGTACCCAGCCGCTCTGCAAGGTCACGGGCGATTGCACCATGCAGGGGTTTCAGTTTGGCGGTACTCCGAGAGGTTCCAGACTGTAAAAACTCATTAAAAGAGTCATTGATTGCTTGTAAAAAGGTCTGATTGTTGAGCATGGTGCTTATAATTGAAAAGGTTTGACAATTTGTAATTCAGATATTGCTCCAATTCTTTTGAATTGAAGGTATAATAACCGCCACTTTTGTACTTTTTGAGTGTGGCAACATATTGTATAAACTCATCTGAAATCAGTATATCGCGCAAAACGGATTCTTCTACTTTTGTTAGAATATACAAACCGCTGTAAATGCCGCTTCCTGTCGGCACTTTATTCAGTTTGATGCTGTTTTTGTCAATAAGGATTGTGTTGATTGCGTATTTGTCAGCCGCAACATCTTTCAGTGCCTGCGTGCGACCGAACAAGTACCAATCGGGCATTTGCTCTTTGGTGCGACCTTTTAGTAGTTCAGATGCATTATCTTCAAGATATTGTGCTATTTGTTGATTCCCGAATATCTGTTCTTTCGGCAGAGGTTTGCCTTTTGTATCGTATGGAAAAAACGCTTTGTACCATTTGCCCGTAGAGGCTTTTATTGTGGGTATGACATATTGGTCAAAAGGAAACTCTGAACGGATAAACACTTTGTCTGCCAAAGTTGCAAAGCCGTTTTTTACCTCAACAAATTTCTTGAAACGGGTTGTTTGGATTGTTCGTAATTCTTGTAGTGTTTTGTGGTTCGCCAAATACATAACACCGTTAATCATTGTTTCTTCAATGGATAAATCTTCCACTACAAGATGAAATGTACATTTGTTGTTAGGTTTATATATGCCGTAAGTAAATGTTTCGTGCGATACTTCTTTCTGAAAAAGGGAAATCATCGTATATGTAGTGGCATCAAAGGCTTGGTAATGTTCTAAATCTATCAGACGCACAAGGCTATGTGTGTCTAAAGCGTATCGCCGCAACACAGACCCCGCAACGCTGTTTATCCACGAACTTGGGGTGATATAACATAGTTTCCCGCCCTTTTTCAGCATATTAAAGCCTATTTCGTAGAATACCAGATATAGATCTGTCATCCCGCCTTCTGCAAACTTAAATTTCTTGACAGCATCGTAATTCTCCAAGTTATGCACGCGGACATAAGGAGGATTGCCGACAACAAAATCCATTTTGCCGTCAAACTGATTGACTGACAAAGTGTCGGCATTGATAATATCCCAATGAATGTTTTTTATATCACTATCTTTGACTAAATCATTAAGATTGGCAATACATTCATTGTACGCTACAGGGTCTAATTCTATACCATGAATATAGGTCTCAAGTTCGTGCTTGAGTAGTGTCGCATCTTTCGACTCTTTAAGAAATTCGAGAATATACCGCTGAACGATTGCAGAGAGAAAAGCACCATTGCCACAACTATTGTCAATGATGTGTTTTTTGCGGATGTTGTTTTCCACATAGCCTGCGGCATTGAGAATGTCACAGACCAGATAAAGAGGCGTAAAAACCTGCCCCGATTGCTTTTTATCAGCCATAACCACACATTATGGCGCATGCACTTATGCGGTTATGACTTTTAGCATTTCTCGGACATAAAAAGAGCGCAGACGATTCTATCTACGCTCCTTAGGTCCTGAGAAATACCCGTTACTGTAAATAAATTCGCCTACGCAATCGCAGGCGTTTATTATTTATTCTACGAGTAACTTTCATTTGAATTTCTCAGGTTCAAGGAGCCGTTACCGAATAAATAGCAAACGCTATTAAACTTATTATGTCCCGCTGTTTATCGTCAGGCGGTGACGATCTGCGTTTTTACATCTGCAAACAGGATAAGACGTCTATTAATGCTTTCGTTCCTCTTCAATAACCAAATCTATCACAGAACTGATTTTTTTATTTACATTGATTGTTTTTACTTTTTCATAGAAAACGCTTTCTGAAGCACAATCCCTATAGATTTGCCCAAGAATCTTGCGCATACAATTTGTTGTTATATACAACATATTTTGCATGTCTATTTGCAAAGTGTCTTCTTTTAGAATCGCTGCTAAATCATTATATATTTGATTTGCGGTTTCTTCTGTTTGTATAATCTGAAGATTATACTTGTTAAATAAATTAATAGTTTTCATATATTAATAACAAGGATTTTCTAAATTTAATTCAATATCAATAATAGTACCTTTCCATTTGGGTACAGATATTACTTTTTTCTTATTGTGTGCATTAGTATAGTTAACGGATTGTGTATAAATAAATAATATACCGTTGTTTTTACTTACAATATCATCAATTAGCCACAATCCATGCCCCATATGATTAGTTCGAGGTTTTGATGTTACTCCCTTTTTTAATGCTTGTCGTAAAATGTATTCTTCTGGTTTCGTTTTATATATGTCTAAAGTTCTTAATGTTTCGGTTATTCCTAATCCTGAATCAGCACAAGTAATTTGAACACGTCTCTTATTTCCTCTGACAACAATTATTGAGTTAGTTTTATCACTGGCATGAGCATAAAAATTTCCAAATAATTCACTTAAAATCACGCTTATCATTATGCATGCCTCTGAAGCATTAGAGATATTTTCGTTTTCAAAATACTGTTCAATTTTTTGTATTGTAGAGTTTGTTAATTTTTCTGTTTCTTGAGCATTGTTAATAAGAGCCATTGGCGCAACTAAAAAACCATTAATTGTTTCTGTTTTAAGATTCTTATATGCTTTCTCGGTATCTTTAAAACACTCAGAAATTAACTCTCCAAAACCAAAATCTTTAATACACTTTGTAAACGTAGAGTTTTGTTGTAATGTTGGAGATAAAAAACATCTGTTCTTATATGAGTATTCCAGTACTTTGTAAATTACAAGAACTCCCAACAAGTCTATTTCCTTAATTTCATTTATAAGGAAATATACATAAGGTTTTTGTTGTCCTTCTGTACTATAAATAAAATTTGTTTTGCGTATAAACTCTAATATACTATTTCTTGTAATCCTTTTAGGAAAATTAACAATCGTTTGGGTAAGTTTTTTCATTTACGATAATCTTTGTAATAAATATCAAATAATTCTCGTTCTCGCTGCTCACTCCGTGTTTCTTTTCCCATTACAACACTAGTAATGTATGAAATAATATCAGTTGCATATGTATATAATGAGGTTTTAATATCCATCTTGTTCTCTTCTAGATAATTGGACACATTATTCACCATAGACAATGCTTCTTCTTTCCTATTATAGGAAAGGTGTTCTTGTGCAGATTTTAGATCCGTATATATCTTCTTCTCTGTTTTTATTCCCTCAATAGAGATAGTTTTTAATCTATCGATACTTGGTTCTTTTTGCATTTTGATTATCTCAAATCTAGAATTAAGGTAATTAATCAAAAGTGTTAATAACGATGTGATAATTATATTCATTATATAAAACACCCAATCATGTTGATTATTTGCTTCTCTTTCTTCTTTAATAACAATGATTTGAGTACCGGCTTTATCTAGTAAATTATTAATAGAATCTTGGTCTTGTATTTGCTTGCAACTAATAACCGTAGCAGTATCACTTGCCATAGTTATTACTGTAAAGGGAGTGAGCAATAACACAATTATTAGCAATTTCGTAATATGAGTATATTTGGTTTTCATTGTATTAATTAATTCATACGTTATTCATCATCTCATAAAGATAAGCCGGGCTTTGGACGTAGAGTTCGTTTTCTTCGTCCTGCAAGGCTGGCATAAGTGATGAGTTATACACTTTTTCCATTGCCTGCTCCATACCGCAGCCGGTATCTTCCATAACATAGCGTACCAACTCGCTCAAGGCGTAGTCAGTTAAGTAGGTCGCTATTTGGTGATGATTTGCCTGTGTCATAGTATCTGTATCTTTGATTTTGTGAGATAGCGTAAGGCTTTCTCGGAGCCAAAATAATACTGTTGGTCAAGATATTTGTCTTGGAGACCTTTTGCAGCTTCTTCTGCGGAGTAGATATTTTCCCGATAACGGGTAATCTGCATAACTACGCCATCATCAGCAATTGGTCCGACAATAATATCATAGTCGTGCAGTGGCAGTTTATTCTTACGGTCGCGGTTGGCATCTACGAACAAGAACCATTCCACAGATGCTTTCTCGGGAAAGACCTTGACTTTCAAGTCGGATTGCAAGGCTGCCTCATCAAACTCATAGATGATAAGTGTCGCCCTACCTCCGAAAAGACGTGCTTTCTTTGTTGCCATACGGACAGCCGTTTCTCGCGAATCCGTAAGATAGAAACCTTTGCCGAAATCCTTATGGTTCAAACTGCGGGAAAGGTCTATCTTCTCAATATCCGTATTAGTGCCGTGGAATAGTATCATGCTAATGTTCCTCCGTTTTGGCGACAAATAACGAGCATATCATCAATGGTCTCATCCATTGATTGTAAGTGCTCGACATCATAAAATTCTATTAAGAATGCAAGTGCTTTGTACTGCTGCAAATAGCGGAAAGCGGCTTGCCGTGTCATGGCAAACTTCTGTGCAAAGGCTCTAACTGCCATTGTCATAAAGGGAATCTCGTACTTGCCCATGTCGCATTACCTGATAATTTGCGTGCAAAGATACGACTTTTTTGGCGGATATGCAAATTAAATTCACTTTTTGTGCTGGAAGAGGGAATTTAGGGGGGATATGCCCTCTTTCGGAGAGGCGTGGTTTCGATAATGGGGTGGTTTGTGTTCCGTCGGTTGTGGTTGGTTGTGGGGTGAATCGCGAAAGAAAAACTGCATATCAGGTTTGTATTTTTGCCTTTTGCGGTCTGTTTAGTCAGACGGTTGGGGTACGGTGCGCCTTCGGTGTGGTAAGCATTATCATTCGGCTATCCTTCGGTTATCTATCGGTTATCCTACGGAGTTGCTTGCTGATAGGTGGCTGTAAAGACAGTATTTTGCTGGTTCGGCTATCCTTGCTTTAAGGTGTTCTATGTGCAAAAAGTGAGGGACTTTTTGCACTCGCACGCCGCATTTACTCCTTGAAATGTACACCGTACATTTCTTCGGTGCGGCTGTCTCTCTTCACGGTTATCATCGGTTATCCTACGGAGTTGTTTGCTGATTGTATGCTGAAAAGGGGTGAAAATATAGGTGTGGAAATGTATGATTGTTAAGATTGGGCAAGGACTTTTTTTAGAAAGGTCGTTTGAGAAGAGTTGGCGTGTGGTTTTGTAAGATTTAGCCCTGTCAATCGTATTACATATAGAGGCTGTGACAAAAACAATCCATATAACCATATATTAAAACAAACAACTCGTATGAACACAAAACTCCTATTTCTTGCGGCGATGCTCTGTGTAGCAATTACCGCAACGGCGAACAATGCCAAAATATCCGGTCGTATCAAAGATGCAAACGACAAGTCAGCCATCATCGGTGCAACCGTCTTGCTGATGCAGGACACGGTGCAGATAGCCGGAACCACCACAGACAACAACGGCAAATTCTCCCTTGACGCGGACACCGGAAACTATATTCTGGAACTTTCTTATATCGGTTATGAAACAATCCGCATGGCTCTTACCGTGAACGACAATACGCATATAGGCACAATACAAATGCAAGAAGGCGCAACGGAATTAGGCGAAGTGGTTGTGGAAAGTCAAGCCGTTATTCAGAAAGTGGACAGGCAAATTTTGTTGCCATCAAAAGAGCAGATGCAGGCTTCGTCGGATGGCGTTTCTCTGTTACAGAACTTGCAAATTCCGCGTATCGTAATCAGTCCTATTGACAATTCCGTCAAAACGCTTTCTGACGAGAGCGTGCAACTGCGCATCAACGGTGTAGAGGCAAGCACGGCAGATGTAAAAGCCATCAACCCGA
>ERZ842401.8267-NODE-8267-length-10308-cov-3.585975_pt1 | contig 10308 bp, 9 predicted proteins | sample MGYA00521270_ERZ842401 | MGnify/ENA primary metagenome ERZ842401 (study PRJEB31892, sample SAMEA3878208) | bioreactor metagenome | biome: Moose rumen | place: Sweden | collected 2011-10 | study: EMG produced TPA metagenomics assembly of the PRJEB12797 data set... | reverse complement strand
CCACAAAACCACCCGTAAGCGATGATTACATAAAACAATGGCGAGAGTTTATACTACAACGAAATTATCATCGGCTTGACGATTGGTATGATTTTATAGGTAGCGAAAACGCACAAGGCTCAATTTTTGCCCAAGAAAGTGCCGAAATAATCAGAAAACTAACGCTAAAAACTTTTGAAGCGGAATATAAAGTGATGATTATTTGGATGCCAGAAAAAATGAACGAAACGGCAGCTAACAAACTTCTAAAAATGATAGAAGAACCACCAGAAAAAACACTTTTTATACTTGTGGCAGAAAACGAAGAACAAATATTAACCACAATACGTAGCCGTACACAACTAATAAAAATACCGCGGCCAACAAAAGAAAACATAGAACAGGCACTTGCAGCAGAATTTCCCGATGCCGACAGCCAATCGATAAAAAGTAGCGCAATAATAGGCGCAGGCAACTATCTCGAAGCAGTTTCGGCACTTATGCAATTTAAATCTGGCAAAGTAGAATCACCAGACTTCAATGCCTTTGCACAAATGATGCGCAATGCCTACGCCAATAAATACGATTTGATGCTAAAATGGGCAGACGAACAATCAAAAAACGGTCGCGAAAAACAAAAAAAATTCTTCGACTATTGTTCAAGAATGTTACGCGAATGTTTTATGCTCAACGCCGTGCCACAAGCAGCAGACCAACTCGTTAACCTTACACCGGGCGAAATGGACTTTGCAAAGAAATTTTCACCGTTCATTCACCAAGGCAACGTTGCACAATTTTCGAGTCTTTTCAACGAAACAAGTTATGGCATAGAACGCAACGGCAATGCCAAACTACTATTTACCGATTTAGCTCTTAAAGTGGCAACAACATTAAGGTTAAAACCCTAAAAAAGAAAAAAGAAAATGGAAGAACAGAACGATACATACAAAAACATACAACGTGGTTGCGGAGGATTAAATCTCTGCGACAAGGATTTTAGCGGCGAATGTTGCGCTTGTTGTCAATGCACCGCAAGTTGCAACAAACTAAACGTTTACGATTGGCTTGACGATATACCTCTACCTTCGGGGAAAGAATACGACATTGCCGAAGTAAGGTTTAAAAACACACGAAAAGGTTTTTATAGAAACATAAATCAATTGGAATTACACGTTGGCGACATGGTAGCCGTAGAAGCATCACCTGGACACGACATAGGCGTTGTATCACTTGTAGGACCACTGATTAAGTTTCAAATGCGTAAAGCTAAAGTAAACCCAGACAGCGAACTAAAAAAAATATACCGAAAAGCCAAACCAGCCGACATTGACAAATGGAAAACTGTTATAGCCAAAGAAGACAACGTAATGTTGCGTAGCCGACAAATAGCAGAAAGCCTTAATCTAAATATGAAAATTGGAGATGTAGAATTTCAAGGCGACGGCACAAAGGCAATTTTCTATTACATAGCCGACGAAAGAGTTGACTTTCGCGAACTAATAAAACTAATGGCCGACGAATTTAAAATTCGTATAGAAATGAAACAAATTGGAGCGCGACAAGAAGCAGGACGCATCGGAGGTATAGGTCCTTGTGGGCGCGAATTGTGTTGTACAACATGGATAACCAACTTTGTTTCGGTTTCAACCAATTCGGCACGTCAACAAGAACTATCGCTCAACCCACAAAAATTGGCCGGTCAATGCGGCAAACTTAAATGCTGTCTCAATTACGAAATCGATGCTTATATTGATGCCCAAAAGGATTTTCCAAACATTCGTCAACCGCTCGAAACAATGGAAGGTACTGCCTACCATCAAAAAACAGACATTTTCAAACGAGTAATGTGGTATAGTTACGACCAAAATTCATCAGTCAACATAACTGTAGTGGATATTGACCGTGTAAAAGAAATAATTGCAATGAATAAAAATGGTCAAAAACCAGACACATTGCTACTTAACGATAAAAATAGCGAACAACAGACTGTAAAGAAAAAAACAGATGACGAGTATCAAAATGCAATTGAGCAAGACAGCATAACACGTTTTGACAAAAAGAAAAAGAAACGTCACAAAAAAAGTAAACAAACTGACAATCAGTCTCAAGCCGAAATTCAAGTAGTTACAACGCCAGAGCAAAAACCTATTGAACAGCCACAACCACAGCCGAAAAAACAACAGGCTAACATACAACCTGTAAGTGCTAATCCTCAACAGAACAACAACATAAACAAGGTTAAAAATAAACAAGGCAACAACCAAAAGAAAAAATTTTCAGCCAACAAACGTCCACAAAACAATAACAAGCCACAGGAAGGTAAAAACACTTCTCAAGGCAACTAAAATACAAATAAAGTGAAACAAAACATAACACTAAAAGATATAGACGATTATTTGTTTAATAGCAAAAAAATAGAACTTACTGCCACACAAATATCCGAAATAGAAAAAAGTTATAATTTTTTAAAAGATTTTTCACAAGAAAAAGTCATATATGGTATCAACACAGGATTTGGTCCTATGGCTCAATATAGAATAGACGATAAATCTCTAAGAGATTTACAATACAATATAATTCGCAGCCATAGCACAGGTGCTGGTCAACCATTGCCAGATATATATGTAAAAAGTGCAATGATAGCACGTCTTGGAACTCTTTTGTGTGCAAAATCAGGTGTAAATTTAGAAGCGGTACAAATATTAGTAAAATTTATCAACAACAACATCATTCCCTTTGTCCCACAACATGGCAGCGTAGGAGCAAGCGGAGACCTCGTACAACTTGCCCACATTGCACTTACACTTATAGGAGAAGGCAAAGTATTTTATAATGGACAACTTTGCAACACTTCCGAAGTTTTAAAAGCCAACGGAATAACTCCACTAAAAATATATATTCGCGAAGGTTTGTCGCTAACCAACGGCACTTCTTTTATGACAGGAATAGCTGCCGTAAATCTCCACTACGCCAACAAGTTATTACAATGGGCAATTTTATCGTCAGCAATGATGAACGAGATAGCAGGAAGTTATGACGACATGATTTCATACCAACTCAATGCCGCACGTCCTCACAACGGTCAGATAGAAATAGCAGAAATAATGCGTAGAATTTTACAATCGGGACAAAGACTTAAAAAACGCGAAACATATCTCTACGACAATGGACACAAAGAGCAAAAAGTATTCACCGACAAAGTACAAGCCTACTATTCATTAAGATGCGTACCTCAAGTGCTTGGTCCTGTACTCGACACTCTTAAATACGCAGCATCAATAGTTGAACAAGAATTTAATTCGGCTTGCGACAATCCCATTATCGACCACGAATCTAAAAACGTGTACCATGGTGGAAACTTTCACGGCGACTACATTTCGCTCGAAATGGATAAAATAAAATTAGCCATTACCAAAACAACAATGTTGGCAGAAAGGCAAATGAACTATCTGTTTCATAGCAAGATAAACGAAATATTGCCACCATTTGTAAACCTTGGTACACTCGGACTCAACTATGGAATGCAAGCAGCACAATTTACAGCCGTAAGCACCACTGCCGAATGTCAGACACTATCAAATAGCATGTATGTTCATTCCATTCCCAACAACAACGACAATCAAGACATTGTAAGCATGGGTAGCAATTCTGCATTATTAACAAAAAGAGTAATAGACAATGCCTACCAAGTAATGGCAATACACTATATGTCGCTTATGCAAGCCATTGATTGTCTTTACATAAAGGATAAGTTATGCAACAAAAGCCGCGAAATATATAGCCAAATACGAGAATTTTTCCCCGTATTCAAAGACGATTATCCGCTATATACATCAATAGAAAAAACAGAAAACTTTTTGCGGAATTACAATATCAACCTTTGATACAAAACAAAAATGAACCGCAGAGTAGCAATAACGGGCATAGGAATTTATTCCTGCATAGGTCAAAACATAGCCGATGTAACAAAATCGCTATATAATGGTACTTCAGGCATAGGCATTATGCCCGAACGCTTAAATTACGGTTATAAATCGCCACTAACGGGCATACTACCGTCGCCAAATTTAAAAGGAAAACTCGACAGAAGGTTGCGCATAGGATTGGCACAACAAGGCGAATACGCATACTTGGCTGCTGCGGAAGCATTTGAAAATGCAAAAATTTATCCCGACTACATAGAAAAAAACGACATTGGGATTATATTCGGCAATGATTCGTCAACCAAACCAATCATAGAGTCGAACAAAATAATGGAAGAAAAACACGATACAGCAATGGTTGGCAGTGCATCGGTTTTTCAAAGCATGAATAGCACCGTAACAATGAATCTTGCAACAATATTCAAACTCCGTGGGGTAAATTTTACCGTAAGTGCAGCCTGCGCGTCCAGCACACATGCACTTGGGCTTGGTTTAATGATGATACGCTCTGGCATGCAAAATATAGTATTGTGTGGTGGAGCACAAGAAGTTAACCTATATAGCGTTATGAGTTTCGATGCGCTCGGTGTTTTTTCTAATCGCACAGAATGTCCCCAAAAAGCATCAAGACCATTTGATGCAGCGCGCGATGGACTTGTACCTTCTGGCGGTGCGGCGGCAATAATACTCGAAGACATGCAACACGCATTAAAAAGAGGGGCAAAAATATATGGAGAACTTGTCGGTTATGGTTTTTCGTCAAACGGAGAAAAAATAACTAAGCCCGGAGCTGACGGTACAACAATTGCAATGCAAAACGCATTAAAAGATGCAAACATAGCTGCAAATCAAATAAACTATATCAATGCACACGCTACCTCAACACCATTGGGCGATGCCGCTGAAGCCGCTGCAATAACCAATGTGTTTGGAAAAAATACACCATGGATAAGTAGCACAAAATCAATGACTGGACACGAATGTTGGATGGCTGGCGCATCAGAAATTGTTTATTCAATAATAATGATGGAAAATGGATTCATAGCCCCCAACATCAACTTTGAAACACCCGACCAATACACCGCAAAACTAAAAATTGCAACACAAAAAGTGGAAACCAATATTGATACTATTTTATCAAATTCATTCGGGTTTGGTTGGACAAACGCAGTTTTAATCATAAAAAAATATAACGAATAATAAATAATGGACATCAACGAAGTAAGAAAAAAAGTAAAGAAATTTTTAACCGAAGAGTTTGAAATAGAAGAAGAAAAAATAAAACCAGATGCTGATTTAAAAAGCGACCTTGGCATTGATAGTCTTGATTTTGTAGATATTGTTGTGGTGGTGGAAGATGTTTTCGGGTTTAAAATAACAGCCGAAGAACTCAAAAACGTTACAACATACGACAATTTTTGTGATTTTATTTATAAAAAAGTATCACAACAATGAATACCCAATCCAAAAATTGGAAAGGCGTAACAGGAGGAGGCAACTTTGGACAAAAATCATTGATATTTTTGTTCAAACATTGCGATGTTACAATTGGATATTTTTTTATGTACTTGGTTATACCTTTTTATCTCATTTTTGGCAAAAAAGCACGCAACGCTGCAATTAGCTATTTTCAAAAAGTTTATGGCTACGGAAAAATAAAATCATTTTTTTTATCATGGAAAACCTATAACACGTTTGGCAAAGTAATGCTCGACAGATTTTCGATTTTTTCGGGTCAAAAACATAAGTTTAAAACAGAAATTATAGGCATTGAGAATTTCAACACACTATGCTCTGGTCAAGAAGGATTTATGATGGTAGGCTCTCACACTGGCAACTTTGAAATATGTGGCTACCTACTGCATCAAGACATAAAAAAAATATACGCACTTGTTTTTGGTGGTGAATCTCAATTACTTACCGTTCAACGTTTTAGCCAATTTAGCCAAAACAACATAGAAATGCTCGCTGTAAAAGACGACATGAGCCACCTATTTACAATAAACCAAGCCTTAGAAAACGGCGACATTGCAGTTATGCCTGCCGACAGAATTTTTGGATCGCAAAAATCTATAACATGTAGTTTTGGAAAAGCCAATGCAAAATTTCCTGTAGGTCCGTTTGCGGTTGCTGCAATTAGAAAAGTTCCTGTATTGGCGGTTTTTGTATATAAAATATCAACACGCAAATATAAAATTTATGTCAACCGTATAGAATGTACCACTGACATTTCGCCCAAAAAACAAGCAGAAGAAATGGCAGAAAAATACGTAAAACTACTGGAGAAATACGTAGCACAATATAAATGTCAATGGTTTAATTTTTACGATTTTTTTAATTAACATATTCATTACCAATGGTAAACATTATAGCCGACAATATAATTTCAGCACTTGGTTTTTCGTCAGAAGAAAACTATCGCAACCTCAAAAATGGTATTTCGGGACTAAAAACATCGCAAAATATGTTTGGAATGGAAGGAAATTTCTGTACCTCACAAACCGACGATACCAAACTCAACGAATTGTTTTATGGCGAAACTCTTCAAAACCCACACAAATACACCAAATTTGAAAAATTGTCTACACTTTCGGCTTTTTATGCCATAAAAGAGGCCGATATTGATGCGTCATCGCCCCAGACAGCCTTTATACTTTCAACCACAAAAGGCAACATCCAACTCTTAGAACACCCCAACTACGACCAACAACGCGTTCAACTATGGCACACCGCCAAACTTGTAGCAGGATTTTTTGGCAACAACAACTACTCTGTTGTTTCAAACGCTTGCATATCAGGAGTTTGTGCCATAATAACAGCTGTACGCGCAATAGAACAAGGCAGATTAGAAAACATTGTTGTAACTGGCGCAGATGTGCTTAGCAAATTTACCATTTCTGGTTTTATGTCTTTCAAAGCACTTTCTCCCCTACCCTGTCGCCCATTTGACCAAGATAGGTGTGGGCTCAACATCGGCGAAGCAGCAGCAACAGTTGTAATGTCAAAATACAAAAAAAATGATAAAAAAATATCATTTTTAAAAGGTTCAATAAGAAATGATGCCAACCATATTTCTGGACCATCTCGCACTGGCGAAGGTAGTTACAACGCTCTCACCGATATAATATCCAATGCTAATATTAACGACATAGCCTTTATCAATTGCCACGGAACTTCCACACCATACAACGACGAAATGGAAGCTATTGCAATAGATCGCGCAATGTTAAATAAAATTCCAATCAACTCGCTTAAAGGCTATTATGGGCATACTCTTGGTGCAGCAGGAATTTTAGAAACTATAATTTCTTCGTATGAGATTAACGACGGACTAATTTTAAAAACAGAAGGATTCCAAACACTTGGAGTTAGTAGGAATGTTTGTCCAACAACAAAAAACACCAACACAGACAAAAACTGTTTCATAAAACTAATTTCGGGCTTTGGCGGAACAAATGCCGCTGCAATATTAAAAAAAGGAGAATAAAAATGGCAGCAATAATAGATTTTTCGTTCATAAATCAGATAAAAAACAAATTTGGAAATTTAAACAACCAACAAAAAAACGATTATTCAGACTTAGATACAACCGACTATCTTACAACAATTTACAAAACACTAAATATAAATTACCCAAAATTTTACAAAATGGACAACCTGTCGAAAACAGGATTCCTTTTGTCGGAATTTATTGTTTCCAACCACCCAGAATTACAAAACCGTAAAGACATTTCGGTGGTGGCATTCAACAGAATTTCATCATTAGAAACAGACATCAACTACCAAAAAACCATAACCGACAGCGAAAACTTTTTTCCTGCTCCGTCGCTTTTTGTTTACACACTTCCCAACATTGTAACTGGTGAAATTTGCATCCGTAACAAGTTTTTTGGAGAATCAACATTTTATGTAATAGAAAAATTTAACGCAGAAGAAATTTTCAACCTCACAAACGATTTATTTTATAAAACAGAAACAAACTATGTATTAAGTAGTTGGCTAAATTGCAAAGATTTTAAACCCCAAGCAACGATGTTTTTGGTTTCTCGAAACAATGTAGATAGCAAATTAGATTTTTCACCAGAAAACATATCCAAAATATGCCAAACAAATTTTTTAATAGACTAACCAACAGCAACTTGTTGGCTAATCTATTAAAAAAATTTTATTTCCGCAAATCCAAAAACTTCACAGGTTTACGACTCATTTGCGGAAAATTAAGTTTTTGAATTTCATCGCAAGCAAGAATTTCAATTTCTGGAGCAACTCTTATGCGAGCCCTAAAACGATCTTTTAAATCCTTTATAATCATCTGATTATCATCATACGGACGAGACTTTAATCCTATACAAACCACTACACGATCAGTGCCATCAGAATTTAGCAAAACCTTTACAACATAATTTTGCACAAAATAAGTATTGTCGAGTACATCAAAAATAGCAGGAGGATAAAGTGTTGTGCCTTTGTACTTTACCATTTGATTAAGCCTACCAATTATACTACTTATGCGAAAAGAAGTACGCCCACATTTGCATTTTTCTGTATGGAAAGTTGCTAAATCTCCAGTTTTAAATCTTACCAACGGCATTCCTTCAACACCAAGCGTTGTAACAACTACTTCTCCAGCATCGCCTTCTGCAACAGCATTTCCATTTTCGTCAACAAACTCAACAATAATAAGTTCGGGATGATGATGCCCACCGCAACCATAATCACATTCTGCAAATGTGGTGGACATTTCAGTAGATGCGTATGTAGAATAAAGTTTTATAGGCCATTTATCTAATATTTGTGTCGCCAACAAATTAGGTGTAAAATCCTGATTTCTAAGGCTATCACCTATACAAATAATTTTTTTTACAGATGTATTTTTATAATCAATTCCATTTTTTTCGGCATAATCTATTATGTGAGGAATAAACGATGGCACACACATAATAGCCGTTGGTTTTATCCTACGAATTGTATCCCATTGAAGTTCGGGAATACCATTTCCAACACGTATAACACCTGCCCCCAACGCTCTAAGACCAAGGAAGTATGCCAATCCAGCCATAAATCGCTTATCAATTGTTGTCATAAGTTGAACAATATCAGATGGTTGAATACCAGTGCAAGTAAACGATATTTTCTCGTTATAAGCAAGGCGATTGAGGTCGTTGTCGGTCATTGCAAAAGTAACAGGATCGCCAAGAGTTCCCGATGTTGTAATGTAATCAATTATTTTTTGGCGCGGTACGCACACAAAATCATCATTATAGAGTTGCAAATCACGTTTTGTAGTAAAAGGAATTTGCCTTAAATCTTCTATTGTTTTTATTTTTTTATAATCTATGTTGTTTTGAGCAAACAACCTTTTGTAAAAAGGACTATTTGATGCAACATACTCTAATGCTTCCTGCAACCGTCTTTCCTGATATTTTTTTATATCATCAAGTGGTGCAAACTCAATTTCGGGTGCATTCATATTTATTTGATTTTTAAACTTATTCCAAAATTTTCATCAAGCCAAGCTTCCAACCTATACGGCCATTGAGCGGCAGTTTTGTCAATATTTTTAATCTTTTTTTCCGACACACCAAAACCATGCCCACCAAAATTATTAATATCCAAATAATGTGGCACTTGAGTTTGGGTCAATGCGCTATCAAGTGCAAGTGAATTACGATAATCAACAATTGGATCATCTTTACATACAAGCACATAAACAGGTGGAGAATTTGGATTTACATTTTTTTCTAACGACATCTCATTCTCTGCTGTTGTAGTCCTATATTGTCCTAAAAGATTTCTACGGCTTTTTTTATGAGTAAAATCCCTTGTCATAGAAACCACGGGATAACACATAACAGCGAAATTAGGTCGTAATATTTTTTTATCTCTATTTTGAGGTAAGTTTATATAATTTTTATCATAAAAAAAAGCCGCACAACCCGACAAATGTCCTCCTGCCGAAAAGCCACATACACCAAGTGTATCAATTCCAAAATGTTCTTTAACATACAAAATTGCAGTTTGAATATCTTCTATCATTGTAGGATAACGATTTCCATGTATTCCTCGACGATAATAAAGTACAAATGTGTATATATTTTTTGAAAAAAATTCTGCGGGAATATGCCCTTCATATTGTTTGGAAAGATAACAATAACTTCCTCCGGGCATAAAAATAATGGCTGTTTTGGAACTATCACCACTTTTGGGACTATATACAAAAAGTTTAGTTTTGTTTTTATGATAATCGTCAGGTTTATTACCCCAAAGTTTTATAGGCTTTTGAGCAATAGCATAAAAATTTATAAACATTAACAAAAAAACAACTAAAAATTTCATTTTAGTAACAAAAATTCGTTTTTCTACAAGTTGTCGCAATTTAAAACCGTATCAAAACTATCATCATTAA
>ERZ842401.8265-NODE-8265-length-10310-cov-3.324330_pt1 | contig 10310 bp, 6 predicted proteins | sample MGYA00521270_ERZ842401 | MGnify/ENA primary metagenome ERZ842401 (study PRJEB31892, sample SAMEA3878208) | bioreactor metagenome | biome: Moose rumen | place: Sweden | collected 2011-10 | study: EMG produced TPA metagenomics assembly of the PRJEB12797 data set... | reverse complement strand
TGTGGGGACATGACAGGATAACCGCTGTATTCGTCGAAATCAGGGAAATTTCCATTTCCATTGCCGTTGCCGTTATCTCCCTGACCGCTTCCATTTCCATTACCGTGCCCATTACCAGCGAAATCATACCAAGGAGTATGGTCATCCTGTACAAAAAGGGTACGGAGAGCGGAAACTTTATAATCGGAAAGATTCTGACTTGACAGAAAATAATAAATCTTTTCAGCGGTCATGAATTTCAATTGATTGGAAAGATATTCCAGCGTTGCATCCTGAGCAGCTTCGCAGGAATCATCCAGACAATGCAAACCCAACTCACGGAGCATTTGTTCCACTGCAATATCACAGGACAAATCCCACAAGTTCACATCAATTGCAGGATTGACATAAAAATGCTGAAACACACAATGCAATACTGTATGCAGGTACATTCTGGTAATGGAATTACTGCTTTCCTGAAATCTCTGGAGAATGAATTTGCTATTGAAATATAAATACCTTCCATTCGTGCCAATGGGAATTTCAGAACTTTTGGGAACAAGCAGACTGAGCGCATTTTCCATAAAACGCAGATTTAAAAATAACGTATTTTGGGAAAAACTTAAAATTTGTCTTGCAAGTTCCTCTGCTCTTTTGTCACGTTCGGAATCAGGTTGAAACTGCATAGATTATCTCCTTCCTGATATTATGCTTTCCGCAGATAACGAGAAGTTTTCTTACGTTTTTTCTTTTCATACATAATTTGGTCAGCAGTGGTAATCATATTGAAAAGGGTGACATCCGTCTGAACTTCCGAAACGAAAGAACCAATACTTGCATCAAGCTGATAAGGCTTGTGAATAATTTCGTTGATTTCTGCAAGCCGTTTTTCAAAGATATGTTCCAATGTTTTGGCATCACTTTCTGTATATCCCGAACCGAGAATGATAAATTCATCACCGCCGAATCTTGCACAAATCTGATTCTCCATACAACTGTCACGAATCACAAAGGCAAGTCTCTGTAAAGCAAAATCGCCCTCTTTGTGCCCGTAATTATCGTTAATCAATTTCAAGCCGTCCATATCGATAAAGCAGATGAGCATTTTTTCATGATGTTCAACGCATTTCTTGTAGATTCTGTCTGCTTCACGAATAAAGCCATTTCGATTATAAATACCACATAGGGGGTCAATGACATACAGTTTGTCAAGTTCAAGGATGACATTATTCAAATGCAATAATTTGCGGATGTTCTCAATGGAATTAGAAATATCCATCAACAATGTATGACATAACATACTCTTTGTCGGGAAATTGCTGTCACTCATGATATAGTAGCCTAAGCATCTTTCCCCGAAATGCAGGGGCAGAAAATAGCTGACGTGTCCACCGTCTTTGAAACGTTCGGGGAACATGGCAGAAGACGGAAAACTGTCTATGGTGGTAATGCCTTTCTTAGTCCAAATCATGGGCGCACTCATTGTGGGAGTATAGCCATAAACCTGATACTCACTTGCAGAAGTGCCATTATTCCAATCTTCACAAAGACAGATGCAACATTTTTCACAGCGCAGTTTTGCAATATATTTCCCGATAGTCTGCATATTTTGTTCCGCCGTTTCAGCCCCTGCGAGTTCAGATTTCATGCGATTGAGAATATTCACATCATGGTGAGAAGTTTCAATGGTATGGGAAATTCTCTTTTTATAGCTTCCAATATCAGAATCATTTTGCGGAGCGCATCCGCAACTTTCCGTAAACACCGGAACGGCATTGAAAGTAATTTCCTTTTGCGGTTCTTGATGGTTGGCAATATCGAGAAGGATTTGACAGGCTTGATAACCAGCTTCATAAAGTGGTCTTGAAACGGTTGTCAAGGTGGGAAAACTATTTCTTGCGCTCCATGTATCATCAAAACCAGTTACCATAACATCTTCCGGAATACGAATGCCATTTTCTATCAAAATTCGCATACATCCCAGTGCCATTGCATCATTTGCACAGATGATAGCATCCGGCATTTTCAAACCGGAGGCAAGAAACTGTTTTGCAGCGTTCTCACCGTCAGCATTGCGGAATTCGCCGAAATAAATTCTTCTTGCGTCTGCAATCAGGCGATTTTCCGCCATGACCTGCAAAAATGATTCATAACGTGATTGTGCTTCCGGATTGGCAAGAGGGCCAGAAATAAAATTGATTGTCTTTGCGTGATGTTCCTGAATGAGATGTTCGGTAATTTCACGCATCGCATGACTATTATCAATGCGGATATTGTAGAAATCGGTATTTTCTTCGCCGTCCAGCATGACAGCAGGAATGCCGGAATTCCGTACAGCGGAGAGAATTTTTTCCTTTTCGCCGGCATCACAGATGGTATTTGTCAGGAGTATCACACCATCAAATTCACTGTAATTGACTAGGCTATAAATGTTATATTCCCCTACGTCATATTTACTGTCGGCAATCACTCCACCAAATGCAGCAAAACAAGAAACATTAGCATTCGCCTTTTTAGCGCAGTCAATTATGCCATCGATGACAGTATTCTGATATTCCTCATCAATACCAGCAACAATCACTGCAATATGTTGATAATTGTTCATAAGCAAGCCTCCCACATCATTCTTCAATTTATGCAAGGTATCAAAATAATGTTCAAAAAACGGCGGCACTCACCAGCACCGCCGTTACTTGTTACGATTCAATTCAGGCTTCTTTTGTCCGCACGGAAATCAATTTCGCACGGGTCAGAGCGGCTGTCACAGCTCCCACCACAACAGTAGAAACCACCATTTCACAAACTGCATTCAATCCTACAAAACCAACAATAAAGGCAATGACATTCTTACCGCCCATTAACCCCTGTACATATTCTGTATTTCCGAACAGGAGCACCAATGCGCCCATAAAGAATACAGTATTCAAAAATGCTGCACAGAAACCAGTTACAGAGCCGGCAATGTCTGAATTTGTTGCCTTGTTGACTCCGTTGAAGATAAATCCCAACAGAAGCCCGTCAAGCATTCTCGGCACAAAACGTTGCACAAACGCAAGAAAAGGGTCGATTCCAACAAGGATTGCGCCCATTCCGCTCGGTACACCGATACCAAAGCATTGCAAAAAGCTCAAGATGCCGAAAATTCCTCCCATCACAGCCCCGCCGATAGGTCCAAGGGCAACCGCAGCCAATGCCACAGGGATAATCCCCAACGTGACGGAAAGTGGTCCAATGGGCACAGTTCCAATCGGCGTCAGCAAAAATACAAGCAAAATCGCCGTCAGTACACCCATCAAAACGAGAGATTTGGTGTTGATTTTCATATTCAGTTTTCCTCCTTGTGTTATTATTCTCTGAATGAGATACAATACAACACCTATATTATACCATACCAGAAACGGATTGTCAAGAGGAATCAAAAAATTTTATTATCAGTAATCATTATGACCGCCGAAATTTTCCTCCTAATCCGGCGATTTTATGTTTAATTTGACCAAAGGTGCTATTCTGTTCAGCGATATGGTATCCGGCATTGACCGCCTGCAAAATCACGTCTATTGCAGTTTCCGGAACACGAACGCCGTTTTGATGCAGTATCAGTAATAAGTCCGGATTTTGCAATTGTGCCGTGATGTCACGCAGTTTGATTCCGGCACGGCATAGCGTTTCACCTTGTTTTTGCAAATCAATTTCACAGTAAGCATACATGATTGTGAGCAATTCTGCCAATAATCGGGACTGCTGGTTTTTGGGGCATTGTTTCAATAATAATGAAAACCATTTCCCGAAAATGAGGTAATGAGGTTGATTTTCTTTGGATATTTCCGGCATTTCCAAAAAATACCTGCATGGAATATGTGCACTGTTTCCGGCAATGGTTCGCTCACAAAGAGCGGAGGCGATTTCATCAATACACAATTGTTGTTCTTCTTTGCTCATCACGGAAAATTTCATTTTTCCGAAAGCGGACGGACGTTGAAAAACAGGGGCATTCTTGAAATTAGTCTTTTCACTTTGAATATGGTAAAGCAGAATCATATTACAAATGGATGGGATATCCCCCATAACAGGAACGGCAACCATAAAACGCTGTAACTGTTTGCAGATAGTTTCATCTGCATGATACCAATGACCGCCTTCTTTCAGTAAGTCACAGTACATTTCAAACAAATCACCGGAAAGACGGTCATTCAGAAGCTGGTGTTTCTGCGCAAAACGAAACAGTCGATAAGTCGCTTCTCTTGCAGTGTCGGGGTCTTCGGTCATGGAAAGACTGCTGAGAACTTCCAACATCCGTTCATGGTATTTCATATAGAAACTATGACAGCCCAGCATCTGCCCGAAACAAGTTTCAGCTTGTGAAAAATCCTGATTTTCCAAGAAATCATGTTCCAGTCTATCAAAAAACGGTTCAGAAATTGCCTTTTCGACAAGGGAGATAAAAAATTCATAGGTATCATTTTGTTGTTGCCGTTCGTGATATAATTCTGTCAGAGGATTGACGGCATCCGTCTCAGCTGGCAATTCATACAGCAAATTCAGGAAAGCGGTTTTTTCGCTGATATTGGAACATTCATTCATGATAGCAGGGAAAATCTGAGCATATTCTTCGGGGGCTTCCAGAAGATTGGAAAGGCAATTTTTCAGGGTTTTGATGCGAATATCTTCCTTTAAAAAAGCCGTTTCCTTGTGTGGAATACTCCGCAACAGTAACAAAATCAATTCTGACTGCAACCAGATTTCGTCACTTTGCTGTGTTAAAATGGAAAATTCTTCATCTGTCATGGAACGAATGAAACTTTCCTCAAAGCGGACATTCTGCCGACTGCAAAGTGCTTGAATTTGTTTGCGGTAATTCTGATAAACTGCCTTTTCTGCTGTCAGGAAAATGCGTTTCAGAAAATGCAGATCCCTTGCAATGACATCTTCTCGGACGGCTGACCCCTCTTTGATGCAATTTTCGACAAATTCCAACAGAATGGGGAAATCGTTTCCGGCTTTATCTATATCAATGGAATTCTGCAAGAGTACTTCCATCAATTCCGGCAAGGCATCCCCATTCATGTATTTTTCGGCGAAATCCTGCGCTTCAGAGAGTCGGTGCAAATCATCTGCATCAGGGGAATGCAATAATTTGAAATAGGCATATCCCTGCAAATAGCTGTTATCCGGTCGGCGACAATTCGTCTGACTGGAAATAAATTCCTGATATTCCTGCAACTCCTGATAATCGCCGGAAAATGCAGTTTCCAATAATTGACAAAAATCGGCATCTCTCAACGGCACATCTGCAAAAAAATCATGCTCAAAATCGAATACAGATGCATCATTTCTGGCGGATTCACGGCGAAAATCGTAGTTTGTGGCATGATTTCCGGCATACACTCCACAGATGGCGGTATCTTCGTAATAAATGGGAGTTTTTTTGTTTTCCTCGCCCAGATAAGTATAAGTGATATAGGAAATTCTCAGCGACATTTCCAGCGGAAACAAGGACGATACTGCACCAATCCACCAGATATGGTTTTCCGGTTCGTCACATAATAATATCTGTCTGGTAGGCTGTTCCTTATCGTAGAAATCCAGTACAATTTGAAACATAGATTTGAGAATTTCCAGTCTTTGGGGTTCTTCCTCAATAAAACGGAATGTTTTTTCGGGGGAGAGTTCTTCGGGCTGTTCATCGCTGTCATAGTAACAGAACGGATATTCTGTCACGTCCTGCAAATCCATCACCCAAGTATTGACCTCTTCACTATCCGCATAGACAAAAACCCCCTTAGCCTTGCCTGCAATTGCAAGGGGAGTATAGCGGAAACTTTCGAGAGTGCGGTCTTTTGGTGCGGTATATTCTGTAGTCAGTCTTGTAAGAACCGGACTTATCCGGCAATAGTGTTTCATTTCAGGGGTCATTTTCATTGAGCCGTCTTTTTGAAATTGTGCTGTTTCGGTCATGATACCGCTCCTTTCGTTTCGATATTACTAACAATCACTAAAAATACATATCTCTTTCAAACTCTGATGCCAGAATCTGGATTTCTTCTAATTCTTCCATAGAAATTTCAGTTTCATCAATGAAAACGAGTTCTTCATGTTCCCACTGCCCGACCTGAATTCTGACATTTTTCCCATTCGATACGATAAACAGGGAATATTCGGAATCATAAATTTCATGCAATGCACCCATTGAAAAATGATAGTTGTTATCTTGAGTGGAATCTTCTGGATAAGTCATTGTTGCAAGCCTTTGGAATAAGTCTTTGCTTTTCAGGTGATACAATTCCCAACTGATTACGGGATTCATAAAAGGGGAATTTTCGTCTAATAATTCCGGCAACTCACAATTGAGTGTTGCAGTGCGGACAGTTTTCGGGTAAATTTCGCCGTTGAGCATGACAAACAAAATTCCATTGATATAGCTTGCTGACCATTCCGGCACTTTTTCCAATAATAATGCAAATTTATCAGGATTTCCGATTAACATAATTCACCTCACCAAATTGATTTCAGGATTATTATACCACAGAATCATGAATCTGTCAACTATTGTCCCAAATTTAACCCATTTTTTAGTAAATGTATTGACAATGCGCAATAAAACGTGATATAATGAAAATACCAATGTATTTTTTAGGAGGAAACTACCATGGAACAATTATTGAAACCGCCTGTTGAGGTTCGCTACGCTGAGGAACTTGCATTTCTGAGAAGTGCCGATACCGGAAAAAAGCCCGAAAACTGGAAATTATCTCCAAAATTTGTCAGAACGTTCATTCTTGGCGGAAAAGTACATGACGGCTTGAAAACTATGGAAATTTCACGCAAATTCTACGGAAATGATGCGCTTGTGGAGCGTTGTATTATCACGCTTGCCGGAAGCCGTGGTTTGATGCTGGTAGGCGACCCCGGAACAGCGAAAACAATGCTGTCTGAATTGTTGAGTGCATCCATTTGCGGAAGAAGTACCAACACTGTACAGGGTACTGCCGGAACAACGGAAGATATGATTAAGTATAGCTGGAATTATGCCTTATTGCTGTCCAAAGGTCCTTGCCGTGAAGCACTGGTGAAAGCACCGCTTCTGATTGGCATGGAACAGGGAATTTTTGCACGTTTCGAGGAAATCACCCGAACACCTGCGGAAATTCAGGACAGCTTAATTTCTATCATGTCAGACCAGATTCTGAATATTCCGGAATTGGGGGATGATGGTTTTATCTTTGCAAAATCCGGATTCAATATTATTGGTACTGCTAATACTCGTGACAAGGGTGTTAATGAAATGTCCGGCGCATTGAAACGGCGTTTCAATTTTGAGACAGTCAAACCTGTTCAGGATGTCAAACTCGAAAAGGAAATTATCATCCGTGAAGCCGAAAACCTTGCCAAAGCCGGACATATCGACTGCCCTATTGATAAAGACGTTGCCGAACTGTTGGCGGTAACTTATCATGAACTCCGTGAGGGAATCACCGCTGAGGGGACTATGATTGAAAAGCCTATGGCTGTGATGAGTACCGCAGAAGCAGTATCCGTGTATTATCAGACATTGTGTCATGCGTGGTACTACGGAAACGGAAGAATTGAACTGCCTGTCTTGACGGAAAGTTTGCTTGGTGCAGTCTGCAAGGAAAATCAGGACGATTTACCACGTTTGAGAGGCTATTTCAATACCGCAGTCAAGGAAAAAAGCAATCGGGAGGGTGGCATATGGAAAGATTATTTCAAGACGGCGCAATACCTCAAATAAAAGATACCGGAAATGTCAAGCTGTTTCCGGTGCGCCATCATAGTCCGGTATGTTCGTATCAACTCCGGCGCATGATTGCAGAATTTCAGCCGGAATGCATTCTCATTGAAGGACCTGAAAACGCAAATCATTTAATTGCAGTCCTCACAGATGAATATACCACACTCCCCTCAGCGATTTACTATTTTTATAAAGACAAAAAGAAATACATCAGCGAAGATGCAGAAAGTTATCAATGTTACTATCCGTTTTTGTACAGTTCACCAGAATACACCGCCATGATGGAAGCGAAAAAGCGCAACATTCCGGCGAAATTCATTGACTTGCCATACAGTGAAATCATGATTCATACAGAGGAAGAAATTGGTTTCCGCAAGTCCAAAGAACGTCACAGCTATGCAGATGATACAGATTTAATCACAAGCCGGTTTTATCAGGAACTTTGTAAAAAAACAAATCTCCGCAGTTTTGAAGAATTCTGGGAAAAATATTTTGAAATTGCCGGATTACGTCTGACCCCTGAACAATTTGTCCGTCAGATGATGACCTATTGCATTTTGACAAGGGATGCTGAAAATCCCGAACGTTTCCAGAAAGACGGCACATTAGCCCGTGAACAACATATGACCTACCGCATTCAGGAAGCACAGAAAGAATATACCAAAATTCTGGTAGTCACAGGCGGATTTCATTCGCCTGCGATTGCGGAAAATCTGCAAAAGTCCGTCAAGCCCATCAAATTACACAAATTCACAGAAGACATTGAAAGCTGTTACCCGATTGCCTATTCTTATGAAGCAATGGACGCACTCAACGGCTATGCCTCCGGAATGCCTCACCCTGCATTTTATGACGGAATCACCCAAGATTTGGCACAATCCGACAGCCCCGAAGGGATTTATACAGCGCATTGCCTTGATTTGTTGACACGCACCGCCAAGGAAAGCGTGAAAAAAGAAATTCCCATAGCGATTTCAGATATTACCTCCGCATGGAGTTTAGCACAGGGGTTAGCATCTCTGCGAGAATCTCCCGAAACTGGTTTCATGGAAGTATGGGACGGCGTGACCTCATCCATGATTAAAGGCGAAAAAACAACCGCTTCCGCCTTGCCGTTGGAGATTTTGCGCAAATTGGCAATGGGTGACATAATCGGGCATATCGGGAATTAAGAATTCATTCCGCCCTTGATAGAGGATTTCGAAAGCCAATGCAAGGCATTCAGGCTCAAAAGTGATACCGTAGTCTCGCAGGAAGTAGAAATTTCTCTTTTCGCCAAAGAAAGCGAACTTGCAAAAAGCCGATTCTTTCACCAGATGAATTTCCTCGATACAAACTTTGCAGACCGCAGAAAAGGACCTGACCTCCACCACAACAAAGACAGAAGCCGAGTTCGTGAAGTGTGGCGGTATTGCCGAACGCCTGCCGTAGATTCTGCCCTCGTTGACCATACCACGGACGGAAGTACCCTCATTGAAGCGTGTCGTACTGTCGCAGAAAAACGCATTCAGCAGGAACGCCGGACGGAAGTCGCCTCACAAATCAGTGTCGATTGCTTTTTAATGGGTATCCCCTTTGCACATCCCGAACTCATGAGAGAAATTCTCAACAATGACGGCGATTTCTTCTCGTTGGGAAATGGACTGTATTATTTCGATATGCTTCGGGAATTACGGCATCTGTACGGATTTGAAGATACTGCAAATGAAATTTATCTGGTACAATGCTTTACGAAATTGATTTCCCTGATTCCGTCCATGGGAATGGTGCAACCCGAACAGGCACAGGATTGTATTAAAATCTGTCGTCTGCTGTACGGAGTGACAGGGCGACTATTGACCGACCGTCAGGACGAATTGAAACAAGCGTTCATCACCTTGACAATGCTCCCACAGAAAGAACCGTCTGTTTATGGGGCGGTCATGGGCTTACTGTATGCAATGGATGGGAGTTATCTGCAAAAGGCGGAAACTGCCATGCAGGGATATTTGAAAAGTTCGTCCGACATCCGCAAACAGGGCGCATTATATCTCAAAGGCTTATTTGAGACAGCCAGAGATATTGCACTGACCGATACGGAATTTCTCAACATGACAGACGAATTACTCCAAAATATGGAATATGACGATTTCATGGAAATATTGCCCTCTCTGCGGTTGGCATACAGTTATTTTACACCATCCGAAATTCAGGAAATCGCCCAAAATGTCAGCAGTCTGCACGGCATGGAAACGGATTTATTCGCCAAAGAATCCGTCAATGAAGCCTTGACAGCGTTCGGGGCTGAAATTGATGCCGAAATTTTCAGAATCTGCGGTTTTCGGAATCATGATTGATAAATTGACAAATAGAAAGGAAAAATAGTATGAAAGATTTTATCATTGAAAACGGAGAATTAGTGAAGTACACCGGAAACGGCGGAGATGTTGTTATTCCGGACGGGGTGACAACAATTGGATATGGTGCTTTTTCAGGAGGCACTAGACTGAACTCTGTCACCATTGGAAACAGCGTGACAAAAATTGAATATGGTGCTTTTTCAGGAGGCACTAGACTGAACTCTGTCACCATTGGAAACAGC
>ERZ842401.8263-NODE-8263-length-10310-cov-6.806631_pt1 | contig 10310 bp, 6 predicted proteins | sample MGYA00521270_ERZ842401 | MGnify/ENA primary metagenome ERZ842401 (study PRJEB31892, sample SAMEA3878208) | bioreactor metagenome | biome: Moose rumen | place: Sweden | collected 2011-10 | study: EMG produced TPA metagenomics assembly of the PRJEB12797 data set... | reverse complement strand
TCTCTCTCATCTTCGGATGAGGCGGTTCACAAACACAGGGGTTTGCTGGTGACCCAATATTTGTCATAAGATTTGTCTCGGCCATAGCAATTGAATCCCATTTGCAATCACCAGCAGGACACATGTGTCCTCGTGATAGCCCAATCGTCCCAACTCCATAATAATCTTCATTCGTTGGAAATGGTTCTGGAACGGAAATATCATCATAATAATGATTGTCTCTAGGCCAAGGTCCATCTGTATGGTTTGCTGTCAATTCCCATGCAACCCAGTTTGGGATTAAAGTGTTTGGATTGTATGATACCACATAGGCTTTGCGCTGTAATAAGATACCATCTTGGACTGAAGGGTAACCAAGATCTTTCAATGTCAATGGCTTCTGCTCAATCTTTTCGTTTAAAACCTTTTTTTGATGTAAAGATTGTGACACCTTAACATCATGATGTCTGCATCCTATTACCAAGAATAGGATTGCAAGCATTTTTAAAAACATCAATACTCGCTTCTTATTCTTGGTTTTTGGGAGTATTGTTTGGTTCATTCTTTTGCTGATTTTTTGTCAAGTTATCCAATTTTTGTTCCATTTGTTTAAGTTTATCCATGACTTCTTTGTTATTATCTTCAGCCATAGCGTCAACAAAAATGGAATTAACAAATGACATACCAATCATTCCACCTAAGAACATCAAAATAGAAAAATAAAAGCGAGCAAAGATTCCTAAAGATTCACTGCCATTTGCTGCTATCGCATCAGGGAATTCATACCATCCTTCTATTGTAAAAAGCCTAAAGATACTATATAGACTTACTGCTGGATCGCCGAATGATTCTGGAACTATTTCACCAAATATTGTTGATGTCAAAATGGCGAAAATAAACAAAAAAACGGCAAAAGCCATAAATACAAGTGGCGAGGCTTTAAGTGCCAGCTTTATCCCGTCAAGCAATTTTCCAATATTAGGAATAAATCGAATCATTTTGAATGATTTGAACAATCTTAATGAACGCATAGCAAGGATTGTGTTAGTGGCCATTGACTGACCAAGGAATGGACTTGCTATTGAAGGTAAAGCGATAATTAATATTATAAAATCGAATTTATTCCAACCTGAATCCCAATAATTCTTCCAGCCATAGCGATCTATTTTAGCAATAGCTTCGCAGATGAAAACTAAAGTAAAGAATGAATCTGATAAATCAAAGAATTTAGTATTAGGCCAAAAACCACCAAAGAACATTAAGATGGTATTAAGTACTATTGCCCAAAGCATTATTCGCTCGTTACAGAGCAGCGCTTTAATTGAATTCATTTCTTATCAGATTTTTATAATCCACTTATATCTATATCATTATTTGGATCATCGTCATTCAACAGAGCAATTTCTTTAAGCCAATCTTCTTCGGCTATAGTTATTACACCATCAACCTCTGCTATATGTTTGCAAAGATTATAAAGCAGCCTTCTATATAGCTTATCCATATCAGGTGATTGCTTTGTAAATATAGAAGACATGAAAAGTGAATATCTATCTCCTAACGCATATGAGCATTCATCGATAAATGGAATTATGTCAATCAATTTTAGTGTTGTTGAACTGATTGTTGCTAAATTCTCATAACGTTCAATACGAGCTTGCCCAATTATTTTGTCTAACAGAATCAATAGGGCGATACCCTCAGGTGTGTTGAATGAAGTAGGATGATCAAGACCATCATAGCACCTCATTATATCAATAAGCATGCAAAATTTCACATTATCTTTTCGATGGCTGTTTAAGCATGAGGAAACCGCATCTTGAATTTGTTTTTTAGACAAATACATATCATAAAACTTACTAAGTAACTCTATGGCGGTATTTACTTTTTCATAATATTCTCTTGTAATGCCATATTGTAGTAAGTCTGTTGTAATGTCATTTTCTAAATCCTCTTGCAAATCTACTTTAATGCGATTGTAGTGATTATATAAAGTCTGTAAGGATTCCATTATTGATATATTTAATATTGTTATGCTGTTCGATTTTCAAATTAATACAATAAAGAGTCTATTAACCTTATGTGAACTCAATATCTTCAGGTTTCAAATTCTTGATTTCAATCATTACTAATTTGAATTTTGAATCAATATTGATTGACTGAGGTTTATTTTGGAAAAAATTGGAAGTGCTTGACCACCAATTGGATTCTTCCCTGTCATTTTCAAAATGGAGCATTAAATATTTTATCTCTGGTGTTGTTTTTTCATATTGATGCCAATGCAAGAATGTTTTACTTCTGTCTACGAGTTTCGGCAACAATTCAGATGCTGGAACATTATTGGTCAAATATGGATAATCTTCTTTATTTAGAACATACTTGTACATTGAGAAGTTATCTAATTTTTTAATTAGTTCTTCCTTCATGTCCCTATTGAGTTCTTTCCAGAAATTGACAATACCTTCTTCATTAAGAGAATATCCTTGATTGAAGAAATCAGCAAGGTGAATATTGCTAGTAGCTTGTTGTGCATAATGTGAGAAATAATCATCAAGTGATTTATTGTTAAGTACTGCAACAAAAGGAGGCCTTGAATCGGCACTCATATCTCCAATTTCTTTTTTCTCCTCTTTATACCAAACATTGAGGTTTCCAACAAATGATATCATACAATTGTATTTGCTCATTAACAGGTTTCTCATACTGTCATATTGTTCCAAAAAAGCTCCTGCCAAATGAAATTGAATAGGTAGAACCCTCTGTTTGTGTTCAATATTAGTCCTATTATCAGTAAATCTATTTATCTGATTCATGAAGTCTTTATCCATCTGTTTTCTCTTTGCAGTCCTATATGGGATATAAAGAACTATAAACAGAATTATCAAAAGTGAAATAAGTATTAAACCATAGCCAAAATAATTGCTATATTCAAAATCAAGGGAGAATGGCAATACAGACGCTAATAGAGCACAAAGTGCTGCTAATCCTAGTTTAACACATCTATTACGTGTCGCTTTTTTATGATTGTCAATGTCCTCAATTCTTTGCTTTTGTTTAGAATCTACTAATTCACTTAACGCTGTGTTTTCTGCTTGCAAACGAGCTGTTGCTAAATCGCGTATAGCAGTTCGGTTATGATTATTGCATAATTTTGCAAATAGTTGCTCAAAATCTTTTCTTTTGGAATTATATTTGGTCTTTAGCCGTTTTAAATAAATTTTTTCTTCTGCGACAAGATTGTTTATTACAGCTCTTCTTATGGCAATATCGGTAGTATTAAATGATATTCTATTTGTGGCAGGAACGCTAATGAATGACGTTTTATTAGGTGTAACCTTTGTAATAATGAATGCACATTCGCATTGGTTTCGGTCACTAATATAAGAATATGGGATATAGCAGTATCCCTTATCGCCAAATTTTTTTCCCCAAGAATTGCGTGCTATAAAGAATTTGTGTTCGTCACTGTAACCACATAAAACTAATGCATGACGAGCATCTTTATCGTTTGATTTTAATTCTTCATCAGTAGGATGAGGAACGATCCCATTAGGAGCAGAAAAAGAATCATAAACTTTTAATGAAATCAATACAGGATATCCATCACACAATGCAGACTTAATATTCCGCATTGTTTTATCTGGATCTTCTTCTATTTGCACATTTAAAGCTTCAATAACTGTTTGTGATTTAGCATCCTTGAAAGCCTCTTCACTAGGCTCTTGGTCAATATTATCTATGTTATATTGCCATAGCTCATCATGGCAAATGCCTACTTCATGCATTGCTTCAATGTTGTCTGCTATTGATGAACCTTTTCCAAGTGTTGTACTTCCGTTACGTTTCCTAGCATTAAAATAAGCAAACGCAGGACTCATATTGAAATTATCTTTTATGTCGTAACGGTGTTGAAAATATTCAAAAACAGACACAGTTGCAAATGAAGCACAAGCACCTTCTTCTCCTTGATCTCTAATCTCAGAGAAAAATTTTCTTAAGTCAATAGATTTACTGGTAGGATCATGTGCTTCATAATTTTCTTGCAAAGCATGTTCTGACACATCATATTGAAGCTTATATATTGTGTCATTAAATTTGTATCCACTAGGAGAAAGTCGTTTTTCAGATTCTTGACTTTCTTTTACTTGTGTCTTGAGTTCATCTAATTCTTTTTCGTGAGTTCTAATATATTTTGAAGAACTGAGGATACGTCTTTTTAATTCTCTAATTCCATCTAGTGGTATGTAAACATCCTGAAGTTCATTTAATGGGCTGTCTAGAACAGCATGTGTGACAATCTCTTTTCCATTACTATCATGTTCGACCTGTTTGTGGGCGTTATTTTCTTTGACAAAAATTTCCATTGGTTCATTGATAGTATCATCAATAAACAATTGGTTTTCATCAAATAAATCATTATAGAACTGTTCGTCGTCTTGCCCCAGCAATAATGCAAGAACACATTTGCGTTCAGGGAGTGATAATTTCTCATCAGGAATAAACGATTGGATACGTTCTGGTAAAGTCTTTTCGAATAAAATATTAATCTCTGGAGAAAGTTTTGCAATAATTTGTGCCTCAGTCATTCCTTGGGTCAACAAATTCTCAACTTTACTTTTTGCCCAAAACTGTGAGAATATATTTCTAATATCGAATTTTATTGATGGGTCATAGAGACATTTCTGTGCAATCGGTGCAATTTTATTAAGATCAACTGCTTCTTGGTTTACATTTTCTCTTTCAAGAACATGAAGGAATGCTTTATGTTGCAAGTATTGTGTGAAATAGTGCTCATCTAAATAAATCTGAGACATGCCAATTGCTGTAATATCACAATTGTCATCATCCACTACATGTAGCATGAAGTGATTGTATTTTGAGACGAAAAGGATAGCTAGTTCTCCCAACATTCTTACCATGGATTCATGGTTTAAATTCAATGAAAAACCTTTTGAATTCACATTGAATAATGGTATCAAGTGGCTTACTAATCCTCTGTTCTCTCGTTTCAGATTGACAACAGATTTGAAAACATTCTGTTGTGTATGCACTAATTGTGATTCTTTTGGCTTTTCTTCTGTTTGCTCATCTGCTTTAAGTATTACAGACTGCAAATCTGCTCCAAAGCCAACCAAATCAATTACGAAAGAGGAACCACATCCCTTTACAGCTTTGACTATCAGCTCTATGTCATTAATAATTTCTTCTTTGAAAAGAGGAAAATATAATGTCAATAATAATGTAGAAGAATCACCAGGGTTCGTTATAGTAACAAGTTCACGAAACAATTTGTTAAAGAAACTGGTAATGGCATCAGATGAATCATTTTTATCAATAGCAAAAGGTCTATCAAATGAAACACCCAAATCGTTATGTGATTTGTCATCTGCTTCAGAGCATTTTGCTCGTCTGATTAACATATCCTCATTCTCGCGACTCTCCAGTAATAACACATTGAAGTATGGCGAGACGTTCCCGCCATACTTCATAACATATTCTTTTAAGTTCAGGGCTGTTGACTGGAAATCAGTGCCCAAAAACAGATGAACATTGTGCCTCATCTTAGTTACCCATTTCTTTTTTAACGTAATTGATTTCTTTAGTAATCAAATCTCTTATAGGCTCCATGCCTTTCTTGGTCAAATCAGTAAGAGACATGTTGATTTGAGAGATTTCATTGAGATAATTTTGTTCTTCTTTTGCATAGTAAACTTTTTCTTGTATGTATGCAGAACCTTTTTGTTTCTCAAGTTGATTGATTACTTCTTCAAATTGTTTTTCAATCGTGACTCTATTTGATCTAAACTGGTTAAATGCTTCATCACGATATTGACTTAGTTTCACCCAAAAATCAAATAATGGATCACCATTCTTTGTGTCTTTATACCAATAACTATTATTTTCATTTTTTACTAGACCAAAAATGAACCCATTAACCCATAGCTCAAGAGAGTTATCAGCAGATTTCGCTGGCCATAAGCTGAATTGTTCACGCTTCATTAAGCGCTCCAAATTGGCATCAATGTGATAGTTCTTGCTACCTTCATCATATTTCAACTGGTATGATGCTAATGAAGCGATAGTGAAAGCCGGCACCACTCCAAGTTGACGGTACATGATTATACGGTCATTCATGCCTATTACAGCCGCATCAACGTTTGCGCCGCCAGGTATATGCTTCAATAGTTCTTCTTTATTGATGCGGCATTTTTTTGTTGGAATTCCTATATATATGATATCGGTTGGTTCTGTTTGAGGCAAATATCCATGCATGTCATACGTGAATAATGGAAGTGATTTGCGTAAAGCTTGCTTTACCAAAATATCGAAATCATTGTCATCCATTTCTATTAAAACATCATTCAAGGACATACCTGTCCATTTCTTGGCACCATTAAGTTTCTTGGTATAAGCAAGAAATATGTCTGATACCATGTTGTTGTTCATGTTGCCAAATCCGTGCAGCCTTTCACCTTTAGGCATAGTGTTGAACATGTCAGTGAAATTAATCTCTTCTTTCTCGATGGAGATGCTGCTAACATACTTTTGAGCAAGATCTATTTGGAACAATTGTTGCTCATCACCATTTACTCGGTTTTGGATTGCCGCGAGTTTAGATTGATTATCACGATAAACACCTTCAAGTTTTTTCTTAATCGATGACAATATTAGATTCTCATCGATAATTAAACTCTTCATGAAAGTAAAGAATTCAATTGCTTTATTCCGTCTTAATATCTCCCTCTTGCTTGTGGCAAGAAGAACGGCTGCATTCATGACATCTTGGGACTTTGAGTCCATTTTTCCTCTGACTTTAAAGAACTTGCCATTATAGTCTATTAAATCGTTGACCATAGCCTTAACGGTTTGTTCATTACGCTTTTCTGCCGCTTGATGTTGAGTGCGTTCTGTTTCCATTTCATTTAACATAACGTCAAATTGAGCGGTTAGACCCTGTAGAATTTTTTCTACAGTACCTACGCCACATTCAGTATTGATTTTATCAATCATCAACTTATGGAATTCTGGCTCAACACGGTCTTTAAGCTCTTGGAGTTTTTTTTGCAATGAATCATCTTTGGGGATTTGCGAGTCAACATAACCATTAACTTCTGCAAGAGCGTTAAGTGGATCATTGATTGTAGACATCTCATATTGAGGTCTGCGAGGAAGTATATAGTCTATTACTTGATCGTTTTCGCTTCCATAGTTCTCCCTGATTTGCATTTGGTCAATCCAATTGTTTACTATGACATCCGTGTCTACACAAGAATTGAGCAAATTCTCAATAATGTAATTGGATGCTTTTAAAGCATAGATTTGACCTAAATCACTTCCTTTGAATATTATTTCACTAGCACCCATTCCTGCAGCCCATGCAATCTTACCATCAATGTCCATGTTACCATCGGATATGATTTTTTCAAGATTGTCATTCACACTTTTTGCTGCGACTGAAAGTGCTCCAGCAGAAGTCACCAAACCAAGACTAATCATTTCTGCCAATTGATCAACATTATCATAAGTGTCGTTGTTCTTGTTTTGGCTATTAATAAATACAACTGAATTGAAAGGTCTTTCTTGTGCAGAATATTCTTTCTTGAGATATTGCAGTTTGAATGGTTCTTGTCCGATGTTGCGATGCATGAACCAATCTAAATCCATAATTGCACCATAGCCATTGGCTTTTACGTTTGGAGCAACATTACCAAACATTGCCTCAAATACATCTGGCAACACAGCATATCCCATCACCTTGTATCCAGGAACTGTATCTTTCAACAAATAAGCCATATTTATAAATGTGCCGCTTCCAGTGCCTCCAGCTATAGAAAAAACCATGTGAATTTCAACAGGAGATTCAGAAAGTAACTCATATTTGCTATTGTCAACGATTCTAGCATTGGTTATCTCATTGATTTTGCTTTTTATTCTGTCAACAACTTTATCGTAATTTACAGTTAGAGCAAAACGGCCATTACTTCGAATTGCTCCTGCACCCAGATTCATTGAAGTAAGAGAGCTCAAATTTTCTTGAGGAACCCAAGTAAATTTAGACTTACTAACTTGATAGATTGGAGCCGCCTGATTAACAATAATAGGCATCTGCTCGTTTGGTTCGATGCGAACTGGTTCGCCAAATTTCGATATGAGTTCACGATTGTAGACTCCACCATCGGTGTCAATACCAAGAAAGCCAATCATTGGTGGGACTTCACCATAGGTGTCAACAAACATTCGTTTTGTATGGAGTAAGGATGTCATACCTGTACCCCCAAGGCCTATGTAAAGGCATCTCCTGATTTTTGTTGCCATAGAAATATTATTTTATGATTAGTAAATTGTCAATTTCATTCGTTCTTTGGTTTCTTCATTTCTAAGAGTATACTCTTCACCCTTCTGAAGCTTAAAATCAAAAGGATCAATTGTGTATTTGTCACTGCTTTTCATTTTGACCTCACCCTTAGATGTTGGCTCAAAAACAACAGGGTTTGTCCAAACAGAGTTGATTTCATAGATTATTTTTCCTGTGAACAACCTATTCAACCATCCTTGTTTTGTCCTACGATTTGTCAGAATTACTTGACGAGCACCTTTGATGCGACGTGAAGAATAATATGGCTCAACAATGCGCATACTACCTACTTTTATGTAATCATAGACCATCCAACGAACGAGGGCAAACCATAAAAACAAAAGAGCTAATAATCCCAATCCAATAAACATCAAGACTTTTGCTAATGGATTCATTACCTTGTTATAATTCAAAGTCCACTTAAATGCGTCAACCTGTTGATTGGGTGTTAGAGGTTGTTCGTCAAGTCGCTCGAGATTGTGACCGACGAGTTTCAAATATCCTTCATGCTTACCAGTCTCGGCTTTTGGACTGAACATAAAAGATATTTCTTTTGATTTTACGTCACTATTTATGCGAAATCTGTTGTTTTTGATTTTTCCCCCATCAATACTAACTTGCATTACGGCAGTACTTATTGGTTTGCCATCTTGGTCTACAAATTGAAACTCGGCAAAACATGAATGGTCATTTTGGGCATCTTCACTAAACTCAAAGTCAAAAGTTTTGGTTACAGGCGTTGAATTTTCATCTACCCACAGGAAACTTGGATAATATTCAGCTGTGCCAAACGAAATACCCCCATTTTTGTCACACGAGATTAAGCAAATGAGAAATAGAGAGACCAGTATAATATTTTGTCTTTTCATCGCACAGAGATTTTTAGTGAGCGTTCTGGTTTAAATTCACATTTTATATCCACATTATCTGTTACCAAGAAATCAAACTTTCCGCCATTATTCATTGTCACGTTAAGATTGTGTGTAGCTGATTCTTTTGTGTTTGGTTTTGTTACCCATACTTTCAAGAATCGATCATTTTCAACAACTTCAACTTTCTTAACTTGATATGGGCAATCGCTAGGGAAACTTGCATTAAATTCCTTACCTGCGATATTGCCATCTATTGCCAGGTAGAAGTAATCATCGTTTGTTGGATTATATTCCGTTGGAGGTTGTAGACGAATGAGATTAATGTTGACATCGGCAGTTTCCACTTTCCACAAGTGGTCTTGTTCATCAACTACTTTTGAAATTTCATCATCTTTTGCGTCTTTATGAAGCATTACATAGAAACCATATACATTCTCGTTCCCATACCTACCACCCCATTGTGGCAACAATTCATTCACAGTTCTACGAGCGTTATCCTCGTCTTTGCCATCAGTCATCAAAAACATATATGTTATCTTACCAGGGGCAACACGATTTTTGTAAAAATCTTCAATAGGAACATAGTGATATGTCATGGTGTTTTTATTCATAGGAAGTGCATCAATTTTAGCCTTTAGCTCATTCTTCCCTTGATTTGTGGCTTGATATATCATAGGATTTAGCACTGGGTTGGTAGAAGCATTGTCGGCAAAAGGTATCACTATGAGCTCAGTACTTTCATCCTTAACACCATCTATAGCATTCTTTAAGTTTTCACGAACTGTGTCCCAAAGTTCATTCAGCTTCATTGAATAAGAACAATCCAAGTAATACACTCTGCGTTCCTTAAGCTTTGGGGGAGAAGGAGGAGTTGTGGTTTCCTCAAATACTGCCGCATTACTTTGAGACTGTGATACGGCGATATCATCCTTTTCTTCTTTGCAACCGCTACAACTTATCGCACCAAAGAATAAAACTAACGAGGCAATAATAAATGAATTGTATTTTGTCATAATTGCATAATACATTATCTTCAGCTCCACAAGACATCGGTTTATGTTAATCCTTTACCATAAGACATATAAAAACAGAACGTGGAGCCAAGT
>ERZ842401.8262-NODE-8262-length-10310-cov-6.831984_pt1 | contig 10310 bp, 9 predicted proteins | sample MGYA00521270_ERZ842401 | MGnify/ENA primary metagenome ERZ842401 (study PRJEB31892, sample SAMEA3878208) | bioreactor metagenome | biome: Moose rumen | place: Sweden | collected 2011-10 | study: EMG produced TPA metagenomics assembly of the PRJEB12797 data set... | reverse complement strand
ATTTGAAAGATGACCGTACAATGCATTAAACACATCCTGATCTGGAAGGAGCAATTTCATTGCATTCTTGTCTATAAAATCGTAAATATCCTTTTTTTGTACAACCTGTCGCATCTTTTCCAGATCAATCACCATAACACCAGTATTGAAGTATGAGGATGATGTGTTCAGACGAAGTCGATTAAAATTATCAATGATCTCAATTTCCTCTGTATGAGAAGCTGCCAAAAAAACTGCTTGATCCATATTGATCTCCCACAAAGGATGCAGAGGATTGATAATAAGCAGATCGGGATCCAGATATATCACTTTTTTTACAGAATCGGGTAATATTTCTCCTGCAAGCAGACGATAATACATCGCCGGAGCGTAATGCTTATTAACAGGAGCACTCAGTAGAACAGCATCGTTCACCTGATAGGTAAATGCTTCATAGCCAAGTGAGATGCAATCATATTGAAATTTTAGCTGTTGTTCTGTATTCAGATCGTCATGGATCAGGTGGACTCTGTATTGTACTTCAAAATCATTGATTTGCAATGATTTTAATACGATAGCAATATAATTCACATAGTTTCGATCTGCTGTAAACAGAAGGTCGATGATTTGGGATCCGCTCATAATTTGTCTCCTCGTTTTTTTATTTTTAGATGAGACATCATTGTACATTATTCGCAAGTTCTGATGCAATACGTTTCCTTTCTGTTCATTCCTATGTCTCTCTCTTTATTATGTTCTCTGCAAAACTGAATACACTGTCCAAATCTCTATCATCAGGATGTGTATCACCTGCACTGACAATCCTTTCAAAAGCCTCCTTTACAACAGCATCATTGTCTCTTAAACTTTCTTTGTAACTATCGACAGACTTTCCCTGACACAGAAAATAACCTCTTACAGTACAGCTTTCATTGATCCACGGCTGGATATTCTTGAATATCATCTTTTTATACTCTTCCGTCGGAGAAAGACCGCAAGTTGAAAAGAAGGCAAGTTCTTTATCATTCAGGTACTCAAGTATATCCGTTATCAGCGCACTGCAATAGTTGTATTTCACAGGAAAGCCGATAAAATACAGGTCAGCATCGGGGAAAGCATCTTTCTTTAGGTCTACGATCTTCTTTTCTCCTTCGGGAAGGGCAACAAATATTTCTTCTGCGATCATCTTAGTGTTTCCTGTATCGGATACATACACAACAGCATATCTCATGACTTCACATTCCTTTTCTTTTTATAGATAATAAACCCTACAACAGCCGCAAGCAGTATCTGCCAATCCTTAATAATAAAATATCTTCTTCTCATTATCATTTCATTCCTTTCTTGGTATTCCGAGGGGCAGACAAGGAGGTCAAGCCTGTCCCCACCGGAAAACCGTTTAAGATCGGGTAAAGCGTAGCTATTTTATATTTCCGCCGCTAAAATGCCTAACATTATAAGGTATATCAGCAGTTCGATCAAATCATAATTTCTCTCATTCATAGTAACCTTGTTACTCTGTCCTCAGAGCCACAACCGGGTCTTTCTTGGCAGCACTTCTTGACGGTATGAATCCTGAGATAAGTGTCAGGCAGATGCTTATTAAGATAAGGACAATAGCAACGGGGACGGGCAGGAATGCTTTCAGATTTGCAATACCTGTAAGATGCTCAATTATCGCATTTATGGGGATACACAGCAGATATGTAATTGCTGTGCCAAGCAATCCTGATGCAAAACCTATCAGCATCGTTTCAGCATTGAACATATTGCTGACATTTTTCTTTGAAGCACCTATCGCACGAAGAATGCCTATCTCCTTTGTTCTCTCCTGTACCGAGATCAGTGTGATAACACCTATCATGATAGAGGAAACTATCAGCGAGATGCTGACAAATGCGATCAGCACATAGGTTATTGCATTGATGATAGTCGTAACGCTTGACATCATAAGCCCTACATAGTCGGTGTATTTTATCTGATCAAGCTCGTCTTTACCTTTATTGTAATCTTTTATTGCATCGGTGATTACATCTTTGTTCTCAAAGGAAGAAGCGTAAAGATTTATGCTTGCAGGCTCATCGAGGTCAAGGCAGCCCAGCTCTATCAGATTATCCTCATAGGTACTGCTTGAAAACTCTATCAGCTCATCATAATAAACAGAACCCTGCGTGTCAGTCAGACTGTCCATAAGCGCTTCCAGACCCGCTGTCATCTCTTCGGGCTTCATTTTTGCAAGTTCGGACATTGCCTGTTCTGCATACTGTGCTTTGATCTGTTCAGATACGATCATGGTGTACATTTCGGTTATCTCATCGTCTGCCATTTTGCTTAGATAATCGCTGACATCGCTTTCACTCATGCTCATCTGTGCAGTAAGCGCCTGTGTGAGCGCTTTCTCCATATCCTCACGCTTGACACCCTCCATGGCGGAAGCTATACTTTGTTCAAGAACCTCCTCCGGGGGTATGCTCATTATCTTAACATAAGCAGTCATTTTTTCCTTGTCACTAAGACTGTTGATGTATGCCTTGAAATCCTCTTTCTTTTCGCTGTCAGTCATGTCAGATGAAGCAGACCTAAACATCAGACCGCTGATTATATCTTTATCGGGGCTTGCCTGCTGCGCCTTTACGATCTCAGACTCGGCAGAGTGAGCTATCACATATTCCGTCAGCATACTTGTATATCCGATAGAGCCTGTCAGCATCTGCCCAACAGCGTCTTCTTTCGGTCTGATGATACCTGTTACTTTCAAGGGGATACCGTTATCGTAGAGATATGCAAGACCTGTGTCGCTGTCTCTCAGATCATGATATAGTCCCGTTTCACTGTCATAGCTGTAGCAGTCAGAACTAAGCACTGTGCGGAACTCCATTTTGCATATATCCTCGTAGCTCCACTTCATATCAGCTGAGCTTTCAAGCTCTGTACCTTCCATAGCTGCTGTCATTATCTTGTCGATGCGCTCTTTAGGCTCAATACCGAGAGCATACAGCGCCATATCGTTCAGCTCATTGTTTTTATCTACCACCAGCACGATCTCATTGTAGCTGTTGGGCATAGAGCCGTAGATAACATCATACTGCTTCTCAATAAGCTCGCTGACAGGCTTTCCGTCCTCGCCGGGGAGCATTTCCTGCCATACACTCATATTGTTCTGCATCATACCGCCGCTCATCATCGGTGATGCGCTCTGCATCTGTGTCATGGCACTTATGTCGATATTCATCTGCTCGGCAATGAGGTCGGTCATGAGCTGCTGGGCATCGGAAAGTATGATATTACCGTCAACATTTTTTGTATAGACCTGTAAATTCAGATCATAGGTATACTGCACACCGTTCAGCGCCTTGCCAAGCTCTGAGCTTTCATCTGAGCGTTCCTGCTCGATATATCTTTTGAAACTTTTAAGGTCGTTCTCATTTTCCTCACTGCTGTTGAAAGCATTGACTATCTCATACACCGCAGAGCGCTGATAAACAGCATCTTTTTCGTGAGAACTGTCTCCGTTTTGGATATTCATAAATGTTTCCATTATAGCGGAAAGATCGGTATTTGTCTTTTCGATCGTCAGCGGATAAGATGAAAGCGTTTCCTCCTGTACAGTGTCGATATATGTTGTCATTCCCTGAGAAACAGCATATATCAGGGCGATACCTATGATACCGATACTTCCTGCAAATGAAGTAAGCATCGTTCTGCCCTTTTTGGTAAACAGGTTTTTCAGGGACAGGGAAAATGATGTTGCAAATGACATTGAGGGCTTTTTCTTTTTGCCCTGTGTTTTACGTTCTTCCTGAACAGTTTTGTCGCTGAGTTCCTCCATTTGTAGTTCTTTATCAGTCAGCGGCATACTGTCTTCCTGCACTACACCGTCAAGCATTCGCACTATCCTTGTGGAATACTTTTCAGCAAGCTCAGGGTTGTGAGTTACCATTATTACAAGGCGGTCTTTTGCGACATTTTTCAGTATCTCCATGATCTTGATACCGGTTTTGGTATCAAGCGCTCCCGTAGGTTCATCAGCAAGTATGATATCGGGATCGTTCACCAAAGCTCTTGCGATAGCAACACGCTGCATCTGACCACCTGACATTTCACTTGGGCGTTTATGAAGCTGTTCACCCAGCCCTACATCTTCAAGTGCCTTTTTTGCCCTCTCCCTGCGTTCCGATTTTGAAACACCCGAAAGCGTCAGAGCAAGCTCAACATTCTGAAGCACAGTCTGGTGAGGTATCAGGTTGTAGCTCTGAAAAACAAATCCTATGGAATGGTTACGGTATGCGTCCCAGTCTCTGTCCTTGAAATCCTTAGTAGAACGTCCGTTGATGATAAGATCGCCATCGGTATAGCGGTCAAGTCCGCCGATGATATTGAGCATTGTAGTCTTTCCACAGCCCGACGGACCGAGGATAGATACAAGTTCTGACCTGCGGAACTGCAAATTGATGCCTTTAAGCGCATGGACTGTGTTTTCACCCGCAAGGTAATCTTTGGTAATGTTTTTGAGTTCGAGCATACAATTTCTCCTCAGCTTTTAATTCTATACTTTCTTCCGCATACAGGACAAGTAGCCATTACTTTGCCTTTGTCCACAGGGACTCTCAGTATTTTGTCACAGCTTTTACATAAGCAGTATCTGTAGTGTTTCCTGTCAGTGAACTTTAGCCTTATGTATTTCATCAAAACAGATAGTTTGTTTCGCATCTTCATATATATAGCCAGTTCTTCTCGCCTTGCCTGCCAATCAAATGAAAGGCAACGATAAACGGCAAACATACCAAAGATGATCCCACTTATCAATGTCAGCCTGAAACGACCTCCAAATGAAAGCAATACAAACACAAGTCCAATGAAATATATAAATTCTGACAGCTTATCAAGACCATATCGCCCATACATAAACCTATTTAAAAGATTTATCAGCTTTTCAAATATTTTTTTCATAACTTGTTCCTCTAAAAATGCTTCGGCAGGCAGACTTGTTTGTCAGTTGGGATGAGTTTTTATAGGTGAGAAGGAGAGCGTGCCTGCCGGAAGCAGGTGTCATTTACTTGTCACCATCACTATAATAGACTACGAATCTCAATTCTTCCTCAAATCAAACTCAATTATTGTTGAGATTCAGTTGAGGTTTAGTTGAGGTTCAGATGATAACATATATTTTGGGTGATATAAATGAATAAGATCGCTGCGTTTTTCAAAAAGAATATGAAGCTGATATCAGCATTGACCTTTGCAGCAATACTGGTATTATGTATCATCAACCGCAATATTTTTTCTATCGAATATCTTGAGGGGCATATGCCTGAGCAGCCGTTTCCTGCATTCTGCTTTATAATGCTTATGTATTTACTTAAAACTGTTTCTGTTGCATTTCCGATAAGAGCTATACAAATAACAGTTGGTGCAGTTTTTCCAAAATATTTGGCTTTCTTGATCAACCTTACAGGCAGCATACTTGGATTTATTACTGCTTATTTTTTAGGGAAACTGCTCGGTGAAGACTATGTCGAGAAACTGGTAGATAAATACCCAAAATTCAAAGCAATAATAAAATGTCAGAATAACGGAGCTTCTTTTTTTAGCGTTATTCTTAGAATGATGACTTTTGTTCCGGGAGATGTGGCAAGTATGTATATGGGGGCTTCGGGAAGCAGCTTTGGAAAGTATCTGTTTGGCAGCATTATCGGGATCATTCCGAGTGTAGCCATAGCAACTTCTATGGGATATTATTTACTTGATCCTTTTTCAAAGGGCTTTATCCTGCCGTTTTCATTGCTTGCACTTATGTCTGTGGCATCATTTGTATGCGGTCTGATCTATATAAGGAAACATATTCCCACTGACGCTTGACCTCTTGATACGATTTATGTTAAAATAGCATAAAGTGAGGTGCTTAAAATGTTCAATATACTTGTAGTTGAAGATGATAAAGAGCTTTGCGGACTCTTTTGCAGAACTCTGATAAAGAACGGGTACAATGCTATCCCTGCACACGATGCGTCAGCAGCTCTTGACGTGCTTGAAAAAGAATACATTGATCTTATGATCTCCGATGTTATGATGCCGGGTATGAGTGGATTTGAGCTTGTCAAGGCGATGCGTGTCGGTAGAATGGATATGCCTGTGCTGATGATAACCGCTAAGGGCGATATAAACGATAAGGAACAAGGCTTCAAATCCGGAGCAGATGATTACATGGTAAAGCCGATAGATCTAAAAGAAATGCTTTTCCGTGTGGCGGCACTGCTCAGACGCGCTAAAAGTGCCAGTGAGCGAAAGCTGACCTTTGGTGAAACCCTGCTCGAATACGATACACAGACTGTCAGCGATGCAAACGGTTCACAGATACTGCCACTGAAGGAGTTTCAGCTTTTATATAAGCTGTTGTCTTACCCGGGGCAGATATTCACTCGCCAGCAGATACTTGATGATATATGGGGATTTGAGGACGTAGCCGATTCTCACACTCTTGATGTTCACATAAGCCGTCTGCGTGAGCGTTTCAAGAAAAATACCGATTTTAGAATAGTGACGATCAGAGGACTTGGGTACAGGGCGGTGAAATATGAGTCGTAAAATAGATAAGACGAAAATGCGCCGCTACTCGAAAATGGTCAGAAAACTTATGTTTTCATTTTTGATAACACTTATTGTGTTTTCTTTGATCCTTGCTCTTGTGGGATATATTGTTGTACAGCTTGGAGGCAGTGTTACACATCTGCCGGGTATTGGAATATTCATTTTATTCGGGCTATGCTTTTTAATGGCTTCTGCTGCCGCTTATTTTATCATCTGGAATTTTTTTAAGCCTTTAGGTGATATAAGCAAGGCATCAAAAAAGATCGCAGAAGGAGATTATTCCGCACGACTTGAATACGGCGGAGACATTGCAGAGCTTGCCGATGCTGTCGAGAATTTTAACTACATGGCTCAGGAGCTTGGCTCGGTAGAAATGATACGCAATGATTTTATAGCGAACGTATCCCATGAATTCAGGACTCCGCTTTCAACACTGAGCGGATACCTTACGCTTTTGCAGGACAGCAGTCTGCCTGATGAGGAACGTGACGAATATATCAGAAAGGCTTTTTTCAGTATCGAAAAGCTGAACGACCTGACAGACAATATCCTGCGGCTCTCAAAACTGGAAAATCAGGCAAGCCTTGACGAGCCTGTGACATACCGCCTTGACGAGCAGCTCAGAGAATGTATCGTAATGCTCGAACCCAAATGGAGTGCCAAAAATATAGAATTTGAACTCGATTTGCCTGAGCAGACATATACAGGTCAACGGTCACTGCTCTTTCAGGTGTGGACAAATATTATATCCAACGCAATAAAATTTTCGGGAAACGGCAGTACAGTTACGATAAAGCTGGAGAGTACAGAGCATCATTACAAGGTCTATATCAGCGATGAGGGCATCGGTATGACCGAGGAACAACTGCGCCATATCTTCGATAAATTCTATCAGGCAGACAGCTCAAGGCAGTCACAGGGAAACGGCTTGGGTTTGGCACTGTGCAAGGAGATACTTGATAAGTGCGGCGGCAAGATATTCGTTACAAGCAAGCAGAACGCAGGATCAATTTTCCTGATACAATTGAAAAAATAACGTGGCAGAAAGGTATATAAAATGAGTGGATTTTTTTCATATATCACAACAGAGGTAAAATCACTGCTTTTTACTGCACCTGTGATATTACTTGCTATAATGTTTCATGAGTGCGCACACGGTTGGGCGTCATACAAATTGGGCGATCCGACTGCTAAAAATGCAGGACGCTTGTCGTTTGATCCGATAAAGCATTTAGACCCGATAGGTGCATTATGTATGTTGTTTTTTCATGTAGGCTGGGCAAAGCCGGTACCTATCGATCCTTCGTATTATAAAGATAAGAAAAAGGGCATCATATACGTTTCGTTAGCCGGACCTGCAGCAAACTTTATTCTTGCATTTATATCTCTGTTCATAGAAGGTATTATCATAAAATTTGCTGGCACGCAGAATACTTTGCCTTGGGTATTCGCACAGCTTTGTTATTATTCAGCAGTTATAAACATAGGACTTGGGTTATTTAACCTTGTTCCAATACCGCCTCTTGACGGTTCAAAGGTGCTTGGGTGTACTTCAAAACGGGCAATGAGCGTGTATATGAAATATGAGAGATATTGGCAGATCGTACTGATACTGTGTGTTGTAACAGGATTTTTATCTAAACCTTTAGGGTATGCAAATTCGTTTGTATTGAATGCAATTGCAAAGCTTATAGGTGTAATACTCGGAATCTGATAATAATTGGTTCTGACATAAGGAGGCGGCATTATGAAAGCTGATTATTCGGTCGATACATATATAATAGCATCAGTGATAATTTCCTTTCTCGGATTTTGTCTTGAAAATATCTGGATATGTATTCGCAAAGGCTACATAGATAACCGCAATATGACGCTGCCGTTTCTTTTGGGGTACAGTTTTGCAATACTTGGAATTTATTTTGTGCTCGGCACGCCGGGACACCCGAGTTCAATAGTTGAAAAGATCATGGCGCGATTTGACTACTTCAGCTACTATGTTACAATATTTATTCTTGTGAGTATCGGAGAGATAATTCTTGAAAAGTTAGTTGAGTGGATATGTGGAATATACTATTGGGATTATTCGAGCCTGCCTCTGCATATAACAAGGTATACGTCAGTAATGACAAGTATAGCATTTTCGTTTATTATCACAAAATTTATGAAATTATTATTTGTTCCTATGATGGAGTTTTTTTCAAATCTGACATTTCAACCTGTGATAATCTTGTTCAGACTTACATACATTCTTATGATTTTTGATTTCTTTATCAGTTTTTACAGAATGTACAAGGGCAGAAGTCTCAATGAGCGCTGGAAAAAGTGGTTGATCCAGTCCAAAACAACACCAAAGCCCGAGAACGGATAATGTTCTCGGGCTTGATTGATTTATATAGACAGGCTTCGGAATAATGATACAATTGTAAAAGACTGTAAACCATACAAATGAAAGCTGGATTTACATCAAAAATCAGGGCTATGCCTTCCGTACACGGTCACGGAGGACATAGCCCTTTCCTTATGCTGTAATTATATCAGTCATAAATCTCCTGCATCATAGTTGCACCGTCCTTGAAACCGACCTTGTAGGCAACTCTCATCTCAGCAGCGGCAGTATCGCTCACGCAGTCAAGTATCTGGTGGAATATATCAATCTGCTCCTCATTCAGCGAATCTTCACAGGGGATACAGAGCTTGTTAAACTCATCGGAAAACTCAGCGGAGTGAATATCGCCCTGTCTGATATTGTACATCGCATCAATCATTTGTATTCGTCCTTTCGGTTATTATCGTAAAACCAACCGTCCAAACATAACCCAAATAATCATTGTTAAGGTGTTGCCTACGGCACGCCGATCGCTGCACTCCACCATATTTTGAAAACGGCGTAAAATCGCCGTTTTCTCATATACTGAATTTCACCTCAATGCCATTTTCATCACTCACATAGACTGCTTCAAGCATAACCGCCGCAAGCTCGTGCTTTTCGGGAATAGAGAGCTTGTTCCAATGCTTCATCGGCTTTTCCAAAGGTTCGGTATCAACCGTCCTGCGCTTACGAGCCTTAGCCTGCATCTTACGCTCCAGAGCCGCCTTCTGTTCGTGCAGCTCATTGACTGTATTCTGGATGTACTCAAACAGCACCGCATCGGCATCACCGAGCTTTTTCATCAGCTTGCGAATTTCCTCGTCTATCTTGATGATCTCAGCCCTGAGAGCTTCGGTGTCTGCATCGGGAACATCTGCACTTCGCTTTGCGATCACAAGCTGGTCAATACGTTCACGCATCGCCTGCTCGACAGCACTTTCAACTTCTTCGGGACGGATTTTCAGAAACTTTTTCACACAGCCTTCCTTGCGGTATGCTCCCGAATCTCTGAGGTATCTGTAACGCTTTCCGCTTTTGGCATTGTCATAGTAGTGAATTTCCAGATGATAGCCACAATGACCGCATTTCAGAAATCCCGTCAGCCACGAATGATTGGCATTCGCATTGTTGGGGATACGCTTGTTATGGGCTTTCTTGTCCTGCACAGCAAGCCATACGCTCGCATCGACCAGACCCTCGTGATACCCGACCTTAACGAAAGTCACTCCCGAAGCCCTATGAATGAAAACGCCGTGAATACCGTCATACGCTTCAATATCATCAAGAATTTCATAGCCTTTGGAAACAAAGAAAGCATAAACCTCTTTGTCGGCTCTCACATACAGCGGACTTTCAAGAATACGGCTGATGTGAC
>ERZ842401.8261-NODE-8261-length-10311-cov-10.538514_pt1 | contig 10311 bp, 4 predicted proteins | sample MGYA00521270_ERZ842401 | MGnify/ENA primary metagenome ERZ842401 (study PRJEB31892, sample SAMEA3878208) | bioreactor metagenome | biome: Moose rumen | place: Sweden | collected 2011-10 | study: EMG produced TPA metagenomics assembly of the PRJEB12797 data set... | reverse complement strand
CCAATCCCCAATCCCCAATCCCCAATCCCCAATCCCCAATCCCCATAATTATAGTCTACTAGTTTTTCAATAAATAAAATTCAATATTAATTTATTAAAATATATTTACATTTATCTTCTTTACAAAAAAAATATGAAAAAAATTAAATCAAGTTAATATTGTTTGAAAATATAATTATTCTTAATTTAATTAATCATCATTATATTCCAGGTCTATAAAGGACGAAATTTTTATATTCAAACTAGTGGTTTTTTCACTTTCAAAAAATTTACTAATTTTTTCCTTATCATTAATATCATTTTTATTTTCATCATTATCATTATCATCGTCATCTTCTTTTTCCTCGCTATTAATCTCTTCTTCTTCATTATTACTATTTTCAAAAGCAATTTCGAAATAAGAGCAATTTTCCATTTTAATATCGTCAATAAAAGTAGGTATCAAAGTGAAATTTTCTCCATTTACTACTATTTTTTTAGCTTCATAATAAGCCGATTTGACATCAAAATTAATTAAATTCCCGACATAATTTTGAAAATATTGATTTTGATTATTTATATTTTCTGTGCTTTTAATATTAGGTTCATCTTTTGCCCCAGAAATAAAAATTTGAAATTTATTATTTGAAGGATATACTAAATATTTTTCTATATCATTTATTTTTTTAGTATTATCATTACTTTCATAATTATATAAATGAATAATATCTATATATATTTTACTTTTTCGATTTTCAAATTTAATCGACTTTTTTTCATCTAAAATTATATCTAAATTTTCCCCTCCTTCAATATGTACACCACCGTATAACAAAAAAAAATTTTTATGCCAAAAAATATTTTTATATTCTTTATAATTATTACTTGAATCAATAATGGTTTTAAAAATGGTCAAATCGAAATAATGTTTCGCTTCTCTTAAATATATTTGTACAGGCATTTCAAGCATTTCTTCGATTTTATCTGATTGTAATTTTTCTTTATATAAATTCAAAAACACATCACCAATAGTACTTTTATAAATATAATCATTTCTTGATAAATGTTTAGTAAGACTTGTATTAAGAGGACCTGGTATTAAATATATTTTATGATTAAAATATAATTTTGATTTGACGATTTTTTCTAAACCTTCTTTTAATTCAGTTAAAGATAATAAAGGAGTACTACTATAATCCTTATCAGTTTCGGGATATTCGTTTTCAAATATATCAAAATATTTATATAAAGAATTTTTGTTTTCGTTTTGTTTTTTAATTTTGGGCTGTTCGGTATTAATATATTCAGAATATAATTTATAGTGATATAATGGAATTATATTTGTTTTATATTTGTATAACAATTTGATAAAATCTAAAAGTTGATCTTCTTTGATTAAATATTTCTGCTTATATAATTTCGGTAATATTTTTTCTCTATTTTCTGTGATTTTATTAAAATCTTGCAATTCTTTTTTCGTTTCGTCATCAGGGAAATTAGCATTCATGTCGAATTTTTGCATATGCCAAAAATATTTATCTTTTAATTTTAAGAAATTATCTACATAATTATCTAAAATTTCATCTGATTCGTTTTTATCGTTCTGAAAAATATATTTTTCTTCGTCTAATATTTTTTTATATTTTTTTATTTCTGAAATGCAATCTTTTTTTTCTTTTAAACTTTTTAATTTTTGATTTTCTTCTTCTAATTCTAATTCTGCGTCTTCATCTATGATATTATTTATATTATATTTAGTATTTATTTCTTTATTTATCGAAGATTTTAATTTTTTTCCGGTTAATTTAATTGATTTTTCATCTTCGAAAATTACTTTTTTATTATTTCTTTTTTTTACTTTCTCACTTAGTTCGAAATTAAAATATGTTATATTATGATATAAAAATTTTCTTAAATTAATATTATCCTTTGGCGAATTATTTTTTATTTCGCTCATTTCTTTCGTTTTTGTAATTAATTTTTCATTTATTGCTTTTACACCTCGACTAAATACTGCAAAATTCGAATCGAGACCGATATTAATTAAATTGATTATACTATTTATTACATTTTTTTCATGAATATTTTGCTCATCTTTTTTATCATTTTCATTTTCATCATTATTTTCAATATTATTATTAATATTAATATTATTATTTTGTTTTTCTTTTTTTTTTCTTTTTTTTTCTTCCTGTTTTTCTTCTTCTTCTTCTTTTTTTATTTTATATCTTTTTTCAAATAAGGCCAATATATCGCCTAAATAGCTATTTTCTTTTTCTTCTTTTTCATCATCAGCTGAATATAAAATATAAGCGGAATAAACACCGTATGCACTAAAAGTGAATTCTTTTATTTTATTTAATTCATATTTGTCATTTTTTTTATTTTTTTTATTATAATATTCCTTTTTATTATTCATATCTATTTTTTTTTCTTTGCTTAATTCATATAAAGTATTCTTTTTACTAAATGCTATTACTTTAATGAAATAATCGCAATCGATTTCTAATATTATCGGATCAATAATATCTAATAAAAAAGTTTCTCGTATTTCTTGAAACAAAGAAACTCCAGGTAAATATAATTCTTGTATTAATAATTTGAACAAGTCCATACCAATACTACCAATGGGATAAGGAAAATTTTTGAAATTTTTTACGTCACTGAAAATTTCTTCTAATCGTTCACGCCTTAAAATATAAAAAGGATAATTTTTTAATACCAGATAAATAATAAACAAATCAAATGTGATTATCTTTTCGGTAATATATGAATAACCTAAACTATTTTCTTTATATAATATATTTAATTTTTCTTCGATGTCATTTTTTATTAAATAATAAATAAGATCTCTATCTATTATAGGACCTATTAAACCTTTGTGATATATTTGTTCCTGGTATGTAGTAATACCATCTATTAAAATTTTATCGAAAGTTTTTTTTTCGAGTAATGTTATTATTTTATCTATTAAATAATATGTTATCACTGACGGATTTTTTTCGATGTATTTATCTTTTAATAAATGCTGTTTAACATTTTCTGAATTGAAAAAATTATCTAAAGATAATAAAGGTAAATTAAATTCTTCATTTGTCGAATGCCAATATTTAATTTGCTTTGCGAGTTCTTCTTCTAAAAAAAATGGCTTAATGAAATTCGATGAATTAAAATCTCTGAATTTTTTATAAAAATCATATTTCTTTTTCTTTTCATCAAAGCGTGAACGTTCTTCGGTATATATATCTGAATTAAAATTAAAATTCGTTAAGATTCTTTCGATATTTTTACTAAATTCTTCAAAAGAAGAATATTCATGTAAACTTGGGTCTTTTATACCATCTTCATCAGTACCATCATTATTTGACATTTGAATTTTAGTTTAAAGTAAATATATGTTTAATAATATAAAATATGTGAATGAATATTATTATTTATTTATATATGAAATATTTGATTTAAAAAATTTATATAAAATAAATATAAAATATTTATATTTTATTATACTATTATTTAAAAATGAGAAATTTAATCTTAAATCAAATTCATAATGAATCATTAAAATCTCTATATCCCTCACTAAATTCAGAAACAAATATTATTCTTTTATCATCAATTGATGAATCTTCAAATACAATTATTCTTTTAACATCCGAGCTTAAAATATATGTAATAGAATATTCTTTTTTATCTCCTTCAATAAACAAATGCGAAATAGAACTCGATTCTGTGCTTTGTGACTATTCGGATTTAATGCTGAATTTAATGGATAAAATAGAAAAAAAAGAAAATCCTTTTATATGCATATTTTACAAAGCTGAAATTGAATCTATTATTTTAATATTAAAATCCGGTGAAATATTTTCTATATCTTTAAATGAATCAAAATCAAAATTAGTTCAAAATATCTTAGAGAAAAATACCTCAAATGAAATCATCGCTTTAGAACTATCACCGAATCAAGAATATATTATCGCAGTAATATCCAATTTTAAAATATTTTTTTTATCATATGATACTTTATCTAAATTAAACGAGTGTGATTTAGATGATAATGATATGAGTGATATAACCAAAGATAATTCAACATGTAACAAAGCATATATTTCTTTTAAATCTTCAGGGGATATTTTCGGAATAATTTATACAATAAATAACGGAGTAAAATGTTTAGTAAGAAATAATCAACTAAAATTAATCAAAGGCCCAGGAAGAGCTGATGGGACTATTGTATTCAGTGTAGGGGAAAAACCTTTGCAAAATCTCGAACCTATTTTATCATTCATGCCTTCGGGAAGTCTTATAGCTTTTTATGATAAAGAAAATTACAAAATTATTTTTGCAGAAAAAAACTGTTTATGCCATGGTGAATTTAATATGGTCTTAAATAAAGAAAAAATAAAGCATATATTAAATATGAAATTTATTAAATGGTGTTTTGATAAACCTATGATATTATTAATATTCGAAGCTGAATTAAATAATACAGGAAATAAATGCGATGTAATTCAGATATATTTAAGATCAAATTATCAATGGACTTTAAAATATGAAACGATTAAGGAAAATAATATAAAAATAATAAATGCTATTTTTTCCGATTTTACCAAGGAGCAAATAATATTAATATATGATACTAAATCTTTAGAATTTATCAATTTTGAATTCGAATATACTTCAAATTTAATTTACGGTAATAATTTTAACGAAAATAACGGCGAAATTTGTTGTGTATATGATAAAAAAAAAATCGGATATACCCCGCTCGGTGTCACTAATGTCCCCCCGCCCATGTTTTTTGTGAATTTGGAAAATAATAAAGGGATTAAATATCTCTGGTATAAAAATTATTTTTTTTCGTTGTATAAATCTGATTTAGATAATAAAAATTATATTCAAGTATATGAAAGTAAATGTCGAGAAATGAATTATTTATTTGATTTAAATATAATATTTAATGATTTAGATAAAAATAATTTCGATTTAAATTATGTCAAAAAAATTATTTTCGTTCCTTTATTTAGTCATAAAAGTGCCACTTTCATATTAAATTTAATAAACAAAAACGAATTAAATAATGAATATCTAATATTTATAACATTCAATGAAGTTGAATATGATATGAATAATAAAGGAAATATATTATCTTTTAATAATAAAAATAGTACACAATGTAATAAAATACAATTAAAGAATTTTAACTCTGGAATTATTTTTTCTTCGGTTAAATATAATAAAGCATATGAAGATGAATATTTTGATGAAAAAAATATTTTATCACATATGCCTTCTTTAGTAGATCAAGCAATTGATGATATAAATAAAAATATCAATAATAAAAAAGATAAAGATAAAGAAGATCCTTTATCAATGGCATTAAATAAAAACAAAGGAGCTAATAATATAATTAGCACTGATTTAAATATAAATAAAAAACAATCTGAATTATCAATGAATTCTTTAGGTCAAAGTAATTCATTCGAGCCGAGAAGTGAACAAGAAGAAAACGAAACAGAGGATGAATATAAAATATATTTTTATTTCACTGGATATAATACATTTTCAAAAGAACAAACTTTCCATAAATTATGGTACAATATAAAAACAGGAAAAATTCTCGATATAAATAATACCAATGATATAGATAATAATCCTTTTTATAATATAACACATGACCCACAAAAAAACGGACGCATTGTTAATATATGTTCATCTCTAAGTTATAAAAAAGAAGAAATGTTAATTTATTTAACACATAATAATCACTTATATGAAAACGGTGTATTAATTGCAACTGAGGTGAATTCATTTATTATATTTAAACACTTTTTATTATTTACGCAATTATCTTCAAGTCCTTATAGTACTTTGCATTTAATTGATTTAAATGAACCAAAAACTATAGAAAATTTCAAAAAATTAAATGAAGGAAAAAATACCAATTTATTATATAAACAAAATTTAAATTATAAGGATTTCTATATGCGAACTTTAGAACGCGGAGCTGTTTTAGTATGTTGTTCTGGCATTAAATTAATACTTCAAATGCCAAGAGGAAATTTAGAAACGATAAGTCCAAGATTAATAGTTTTAGACGAAATAAAAAAAGACGTTTTAAATCAACATTACGAAAAAGCCTTTTTACTTTGCCGCAAAAATAAAATAAACCTAAATTTAATATACGATATAAACCCCGATTTATTCATGAATAATTTATCCAAATTCATCACCGAAGTAAAAAAAGAAGATTATTTAAATTTATTTTTGAATTCATTAATAGATGATTATTGCGAAGAATTTAAAATATTATTCAATTACAACAAAGGTATTAGTGAAATAAATAAAAATAATACAAACACAAAAACAAATAAAATATGTATAGCCATAAGAAAATTATTATTAACCGAAAATAATAAATCATCAGGGGATTATCTTTCAACAATATTAATAACATATATAAAACAAAATCCGCATTTATATTTAGACGCTTTGAAATTAGTCCAAAAATTAAAAATCGAAAACAAAACCGAAAAAGCCGATAAAGCTCTAGAATTCCTTTGTTGGATGGTTAATGCAAATACCTTATTTGATTTCGCTTTAATCACGTACGATTTCGAATTGGTTATCATGGTGGCAAAACATACACAAAAAGATCCAAAGGAATATCTCAAATATTTAAACGAATTAGAAGAAATAAAAAAAACGGACCAAATTAAAATGAAATATAAAATCAACATGGACCAAAAAAATTATTCAGGTGCATTAAAAGAATTAAGTAAAGGTGGTGAGAAATATTTCAATGAAGCTTTGAATTTAATAAATAAATATAATTTATACGACGAAGCTTTATCTTTATATAATAAACCTTTATTCGAGGAATTTTATGCTCAAATATATGAAAAAAAGGGCGAATACTTAATAAACTTGAAAGAAAATGACCCGAATAAAAACGATAATTTAGCCGCGATGTGTTTTTATCGCAGTAGAAATTACAAAAAAGCGTTTAAAATTTTTTGTAATTTGGGTAAAGTTATTGAAGCGTTGAATTTATTGAATGAACTTGATAAAAAAGATTTAGAGAAAGATTTGTTTACGATATTATTCGAATTGTTAGAAACAATAAAAGAAAAAAGAGGAAAGGATGATATAGAAAAATATTATTTTTATTTAATGAATAATAAAATATGGACTTTTCTCGCCCCGAATGAATTCTGTGATATCATTAATAAATTAATCGAATTAATGGTTAATTCACATTTATACAATTTATCCTATTTCGCCACTATTAATATTTTGCGTCAAATTAAATCAGATGAAAAAATCTCGAACATTTTAAGCAATTTAATTAAATTACTTAATGACAATTTATCATTACAACAAGAACTTAATTTCAATTTACTCCAGAAAAATTTGACTTATTTTAAAGAAAAGTATAATCGGCTTTTAATCGTCCAAGAAATAAAAAAGGAACATCCCGAAATATATGAATTAGATATAAATAAAGAAGAAGAATTCGATAACGTGAGTGATAGTGGTAGTATAGTATCAGGCAGTTCGAAAAAAAGCGGGAGGAGTTCAACGTCGAAAATGTCCAAAAGCAAAAAAAAGAAAAAAAATAAAAAAAGAAATGTTAAAGAAGGTTCACCGATGGAAGAAGAATTCCTTTTGGACAATTTAAAAGAATTAAAAGTCGATGATAATTATATTAAAGATATGAATGAATTATGTGATGTTTTACTCATGACGAAAATGAATAATAAAGCCGATGAATTAAAAAATATTTTGAAAGAATATTTAATTGAAGTTAATGCCAAAATTAAAAAATTGTTTTTATTTAAGCAAATTCAATATGTTAATGAACATCCCGAATTGTGCGAGATCTTCCCAGATTTTGGATTGAATTCAATTTTATTCAATAATAATGAAAAAGATATCAATGTGATAAATATTAAAAAAGAAAATAAATAATAATTAACTAATAATAATACTAATTTAAATAATCTAATATAATCTAATATAATATAAAGCTTGTATAACTTAAATTAAACATTTTTCATCATTTTTTTCATATAATTATTATGTTCAGTTTTATTTTTATTTAATATATTTTGAATTTTGTCTAATTCAACTTTATATTCTTTTAATTTATTTTCATCTTTATTATATAATTCTATCATTTTCTCTAATATTGTTTTACATATATTAAAATTTCCTCTTTCTTTATTAATCACGAAAAGAAAGTAATAAACTTTTTCATCGTTTAAATACAATCTAAGAAAAATATTACAATATTTAAGACATTCCTCTTTTAAATTTAATTTATATAAAACGACAATTAAATTCCTAAATATTTTTTTCATATATTCATCAATATTTTTCTCAAAATTTTTCGACTTCGTGATTTCTTTAATATTATCATCGAATTTATTTTCTTCATCATTTACCACATTATCTTTTATATCACTAATATAATTAATATTTTTTACTTCTTTTTTATTAAATCCTATTTTTTCTTTATTCGCTGTACCAAGGCTTAAATGCTTTAAATAATTTTTTGTTAAATTTTTATAAATTTTTTTCGCCTTATGTAAATAACCTTGACTAAAAAAATTATTTGAAATATTTTTATATTCGGATATTTTTTCGACCTTGTCTTCGATTAAATTATTATTAAATACATTTATATAATCTTCAAAATTTAATAAACATGCGGTGAATTCGATATTTATTTTATCTTGTTTTTCTTTGCTTAATTCGTTTTTGAAAAAATTCAAATCTTTGTTTATAAAAATAAAATAATTTTGTTCGAGTTCGTCTTTGATATTTTTATTAAGTTCAAAATATAATTTAAATATTGATAAAGGTTTTAAAGTTTGTAATATTTCTTTCCTGAATACATTCGGAAAATTCTGGGTTAATTTATCATATATATTAAATTTCAAATTTTCCTTATTTAATTCATCTTCTATTAAAAACTGAGCTTTTTCTTCATATGAGGGAATTTGCTTAATCTTTTTTTTAATTATTTTTATTTTTTGGAAAAAATCATTTTCGTTTTTATATCCAACTAATTCAAAATCGGAATAAATTAATTTATTATTAATTTTGACACTAAAAGGCATCATAATAAGTGCATCTCTGAAAGGGGAACAATTTCCAATACCTTTTGAGATTATTTCCTTTGTGTATTCTTTATCTTTGTAATAAATAGTGCTTATATTATTTTTGAATTTAATTAGCTCAATTTCATATTGATATCTTTTATATTCTTTATCATTTAAGTCTAATATATTATTTATTATATTTTTTTCTTTCAAATAATTATATATTATATTTTTCTCTTTATTGCAATTATTTAAATTTTCAATAAAAAAATCTCTTTTGATTTCAATAAAGCATTTTTCTTTTTTTTTCATACTTTTAATTATGACACATTCCGCATAAGTAAAAAATTCCTCATTTAATTTGGATTTAACATTTTCTAACTCAATAATTTTTTCTCCGTTTTGTATCAATTTAAATTTTATAATAATTTCACTATCTGTATAAGGCTTATCAAGTCCTATACCTTCATTAATTATTCGCTTCAATAAATTTTTATTCCCAGTTAAGTCGAATAGTTTGACATAATTAATTAATATAATTTCATAAATTAGTGTATTTTTTTGCATTTTATCGAAAAGACATTTAATATATTCATCTTTATTAATATTGAGATTAATTTTTATTTTATCAATTTCACAAAATCTATTTAAATCATCAAAATTTACTTTTTTAAAGCCATATTTTGGCTCTAATTTAATTATACTTTCTTCACCTTTCCTCATACATTTTATTGCTTTTGTTATACCTAAAGGCAATTTTATTTTATACATATAGTCACTTAATTCACTATTTTCAATAATTATATTTTTATCTTCTTTAAAATAACATTTATATTTAATATGTAGAAAATCGTGTTTAGAAGGTTTATCTAATCCATAACCAGGAACAACAATTCTTTTAACAACATGATTTAAGATGATTTTATCTTCTTGTCCTTCTTTATCTTTCGGTATTTCAGTATCACTATCAAATTCGGGTTGGTCTGATACGATTGAATTTATACTAATATTATCAGCATCCTTTTCTTCGTCTTCTTTTATATATATATCTTTATCATCAACAACATCATTAAAATTTTTTTCGAGCATTAATAATTAAAATAAACTTTAATTTGAATTTATTTTAATATAAATATATTATAAAAGAATTTTTTATTATTTTTAATTTACAAAAAATATATATGAATTGGGGATTGGGGATTGGGGATTGGGGATTGGGGATTGGGGA
>ERZ842401.8260-NODE-8260-length-10313-cov-13.082180_pt1 | contig 10313 bp, 1 predicted proteins | sample MGYA00521270_ERZ842401 | MGnify/ENA primary metagenome ERZ842401 (study PRJEB31892, sample SAMEA3878208) | bioreactor metagenome | biome: Moose rumen | place: Sweden | collected 2011-10 | study: EMG produced TPA metagenomics assembly of the PRJEB12797 data set... | reverse complement strand
CCCAATCCCCAATCCCCAATCCCCAATCCCCAATCCCCAATCCCCAATAATTGGATGTGATAATGGAAAAATAATAATTATTTTAATATAATATTTATTAATTCTAATACATATATATATCAATTAAAAAATGGAATCAATATTTCGTTTAAGTATTTTTATATTTTTTTTCCTTTTATCAATTAAAAGTACTAGTTCTCAAGATTGTAGTGATTATTCTTCGCTTAGTATTTCAAAACAAACTGACATAAAAACTTTGACAATAAACAAAAAGTGTAGTAGACAAAAATATTTTATACTTCATTTAAATTTGGATATACAAAAAAATGATTATGATAAATTAACTTTTGAAGTTCAAGAAGATAATCCTGAAGGAAATATTTCTTTTTATTTAATCGATACTGATACCATAAAGTTGGATTCCGGACAAAATAGAAGTGAATTAAAATTATCTGATATTGGATCTGGAGCCTGCTACTTAGAAATCTATAAAAGAAGAAATGGGCATATTAACTCTACAACTGTCGATTTAAAGTATATTTTAAATAATTATCCAGAAACAAAAAGATTCAGAGATGAAGAAAAATTTATTCTTTTTCCTGATAATACTGATAATTTAATATATGAATATGGAATTTCTAATAGTAAATCAATAGCCTTCACAATTTTTGGGAGTAGTATAAACATTTTTAATTTTGAATATGAAATAAATAATAATAAGAAAAATATGAATAAATTATTTTTTAATGGATATTTATTAGTTATGGATAATAATTTTTTCAAAGAAAGTAAAACTATTAATTTCACTTTTAGCAATTATAACGAAAATTTAACAATAATAACTTATATAAATAGTGATGATAAAAAGCAATTAAATGATAATAATAATCATTTTGATATTATTCTAAATGATTCAGATGAATGCTTTTCTCTTCCCTTTGGAAAAATTGAAAAATATATATTTAAATTTACAACTTATACTAAAAATATTTTAGCGTCTTTCAAAGAAAGCGATGAAAAAATAAATATAATTGAAGAATCATCTTATTATATATTAGATAATCAAAATGTAAATAAAATTTGTTTTCAAAAAAAAGAAAATGATAAAGCAGCCCTTTCTTTCGATTTTTTAAAGTTCGAAAATAATACAATAAACAATTATTATAAAATAATTAGAGGATTACCCCAAAGAAATATTTTATATTCAGGTATGATTGGTTATTATAAGCCTGAATATTATAATGATATAACTTCCAAAGCTGATATTAATTCTCAAGTAAAAAAAGGAAATATTGTTCTTTCTATTTCTCAAAACAATGACAATAATGAATTGAAAGAATATAAACTTGATAATATTAATGGATATATATCTTATAAATATGAAATAAATGAAGATCCAATATATGCAAAGATTGAATGTCTTTCTGAAGAATGTATATTTGACATCGATATGAAAGGAATAGATGAAATTACTTATTTTAAAAAAGATTACAAAGTTTTTTCTTATTTAAATGATTCATATACTGATAAATATAAAATAAATATAAATGATATTGATAATAATAAATATAAGTATTTATTAATAAATATTTATTATTTAATTCAAAAGCCAAATGTGGAAATTTATAATTTAAAAGCCGATTATAAGAAAGAAGAAACAAACCCAATTGATAATATTATCTCATATAATATACCAATAGAAGAAATCAAAGATTTAGAAAATATTTTAATAAATATTACTTCTAATAATCATGAAGGAATATATTATGGATTAAATTATGAAATTAAAGAAGAAAGTAATAATGATATATATCTAGAAAATGGTATTGCTTATCGAATTGATATGAAAGATAATATTAACTTAAAGAATTTTATTATAAAATCAAAACCAGACTCTAAATTAATTATCAATGTAAATACTTTTGGTAATGATTTGATTTTATCATTAAATGATTCGGATCATATTTCTAAAAACAATTTAATACAAATAGTATTAAATGAAACGTTAGAAAATTATTATTCCTTTAAAATATTAAATAATTCCCCAGTTAGTGAACAATATATAAATTTATATATATACGAACTATCACCAAGTTCAAAAATATTTATAAAAGAAGGAATTATTTATAATAATAAATTAACCAAAGATAATAATGAAGTAAATTATTCTTTATTTTTAAATAATGCTAGAAATTATATTTTAAATTTTAGAAAATATTCAAATAGTAATGCTAAAATTACAATAAATGATAATACTATAATAATAAGTAAATTATCAGAATTAATAAATATTGAAAAAAAAGATTGTCAAAATAATGTTTGTGAATATTTAATTACAATAGAAAAAGAAAACAAAGAAAAAGAAGAAACAGAACTTGATTTTAGTTTTCAAATAATTAATTATGAAGAAGAAATTTACTTACCTAAAAACACATTTATTAATGGAATTTTAGAAGAAAAAAAAACAATTATTTATAATGGGAGTTATGAATATAATGATGAATTTTTCATTGACTTTTTAGAAGGTGAAGGAGAAGCTTCACTAACAATTATGAATGGTGAATCAGAAGAAGTAATCGATTGTAAAATGGATTATTATAATAAAAAAATTAATATCAAAGAAAATAATTGTAAAAATAGTAATTGCAGATTCAAATTAGAATTGAAACTGAATAATAATATTAATCAAAAATATAAATATAATATCCTATTAAGAGACTCTTCTTCACAAATTTCAATTCCAGCATTTGAAACAATATATGGTGTTTTGAAAAATAACATTAAAGAGCATAAATATTCTATTAAAAAGATTAATAAATATTATAATTATGAATTAGATTGCAATTTATGTGAAATTAAAGAAGAATCTCAAACAGAAGATGAAAATGAATTAAAATTTAGTATAAAATTAAAAGAGGAACAAAACAAAGATTTTGATTTTTATTATAATTTCAGAATTAATTTTCATGATAATGAAAAGATTATTTTATATCATTTAGATTCATTAAGAAATCATCGCTATTGCGAAATAAATGATTCAAATCCTTGCTATTATTTGACATATATTGAAAAATATAATTCTATAACTAATTTACAATTTTTTGTCCAAAACATTAAAAATTCAGAAATTCATTTAAAAAAATATTGTAATAAAACAGAAGAAGAGATTTATAAAGAAATAGTAGATAATGAAATGATTGAATATGAAGAAAATTCAGATAATTATTTGAATATTGAAAACGAATATAAAGAATGTTATCTATTATTAAAAATAACTTCTAATAATAAAAATAATATGAAAGTAAATCTAGTATATGATATATTTAAAAGAAATTATTCTTCTATGGAAAATATTTATAAGGATGATTTTTGTTTGGTAAATTCGAAAATAAATAACAATATAAATATAGAATTGATAAATAAAGAAAAAGAATATTATGCTTTAGATATAAATTTAATAAAAGAAGAAGAAAAAATTAAAGTTTATTCCAATGAATATACAAATGAAATAAAAACCTATTATTTATTAAAAGGTTTTAAAGAAAATTTCAATTTTTTCCCATCCGATGATAAAAAGTATAAAATTGAATTGATTGCAGAAGGTACAGATTCAATTATATATTTTAAAAAAATAAAATCTAAAAGTAAATCAATCATCAAAGAAATATATTTCGGAAAAAATAATTATTTAACATATGAAAAAAAAGATGTTGTTCAATATCAAGGCTTTTACATAAATTTAAATTATATAGATATAATGAATGAAGATATACATTTAAATTATAAATATTTTACAGAACAATATTATTTAGATTATCCACAAGATATAAATTTAGAGATATTATTAGTTGATGAAAAATATATTTTAAATGAAAAAGAAGGTTTTAATAATAATAATTTAAATTATGATAATTTAGGCGATATTATTTATTATAATGAATATATGGGAGCTGGATATGCTTTATTAAAAAAAAGTTTCATTGCTAAAAATAAAGAAAAAAATAGTTATATATTTATTAAATTGAACCATGAAGGATTTAACGACATGAACTTTATCATATCTTTGACAGATTTAAATGAAAATTATGATATGCCTACAAATATTTATTTATTTATGATGATTAAAAATAAATGTGAGCTAAAAATAAAAAATAATTTAAAGCTCCAAAATCCTTTTGTAGAAATATCTCATGGTAGACATTTAAATGTTGAATATAATGAAGAAAAACTTGATACTAAAACTTTTAACGGAAAAACTTTTTTCGGATTAAAAGAAGGAGAAGAAATTTTTGAATTTAATTTCACAAATAACGATAATGCGGTTGAAAAAGTGCCGAATTTATTAATTAAATATGGATTTTCAGAAAGCAACACTTTCTCATATTTCCAATTAAATAATAGTGAAATTAATTATAATAATCTAAATCAAAATTTATTATTATATCCAATAGAAATCAATCATGATTTTCAATGGTATTCTATAATTTATAATATACTAATATATAATAAAAATAATTCTTGTGATGTTATTTCATTAAAAGAAAAGCCAGTGGCAAGCAAAACAATAGAAATCCATCAAATGAAATTATCCTCCAATGAAAATAATGATACTATTCTTTTAGATATTTCGGACCTTTTAAAAGAAAGATATGGGGCATATTATGTAAATATTTTTGCTGAAGCTAAATTAAATAATAATGAAAAAGAAAATTATGAATTTTTATTATATACTGGCATTGATTTTCAAGTAATGAGAACTATAAATATAACAGAAAAAAAGGGAAATATGTATATAAATCAGAGTGAAAATATAATAATAGATTCATATATTTCTTATGATAAACCTGATGATAAAAATTTACTACAATATAAATTTATAAAATTAGTATTGTCAGATAAAAACAATAGAAAAAAAATTGATATATACGCAAGTACTAATAATATATACTCAAAAGAAACAAAAGAAAGCGATTTGTACAATATAAGTGAATTTAAATCAATAGATTCAAATTATAATTCAGTCTTAGCCATTCCATTAAAAAGTTGCAATGGTTCAAAATTATATATTTATATTCCATATAAAGGAGAGCGAAATTTTAACTTCACATATTCAATAGAAGATGGAAGACAAATGGAAGGAATTAAAATTTATGATGATACATGCTTTGATATAACATTAGAAGGCATAAATAGTGATGATATTTATATGAATTATAGATTTGTTTATCAAATAAAAAAAGTTAATTATCCTCTAATAACTTTTACTACCTATGAGATAAATAATGATTATGAACTTTTTGCAAATGGGTTGGAAGATGGCTATTTAAAAGAATCGTTCTATAATGGACATTCATTCTTAATTGAATATACTAAAGCTTATTTTGAATATCATACATTCATAATAAAACCTCATGCAACAACTATATTCAAAATTTGTCATAGAACAATTGAAAAAAATGAAACATTTAAACCATTAAATTTAGAAAAATTAGATGATGAAGAGAACCCCGATGAAGATTATGATAAAGAATATTATATATATAAACCAATTTCAATTGGAGATAATATGTATTCTTTTTTAAAAAATGAAAATGGTATAATAAAGGATTGTTTCGAAATAGAAAAAGAAAATGATAATTATGAAAAATATATGTTTAATTATATATCAAAAACTCAAAATATGAAGTTATTAACTTATGATTCTAATAAAAAAAATAGAACAGGTGAATTTAATATCTCTGAGGAATCTGGAACTATATTCTTAAATCCTGACAAAACTTATTATTTTTGCATAGGTCTTCGTGATGGAATTACAGAATTTGGATATCCTAATATTTATCATGGTTCTATTAATTTTCAAATAGTAGGTATAAATATTGGAGAAAATGTAAATACATCATTAATATCGTTAATAAATGGCTATTCTGTGAATCATACCTTACTACCCAAACAAAAGCTATATTATCGATTAAATAATTATAAGTCCGGTTCTAATTTTTTGAAATTGTATTTCCAGAACTTAGAAGGCAAAATATCAATAAAAAGAGCATATTGCCGTGATTATCCAAATTATTATTTTACATACGATGAATTCGAAGAAAGTGATAATATAAAGAATATTTATAAGAATTATTTTTATGATGAAATAAAATTAACAGAAAAGGAAAATATATATAATAAAGCAGATTTCCCTGTATATGAGATATATTGTGAAGAAGATGAGAAAAATTGTACTTATTTTATAGTTATGCATAATGAAAACAGCATTTTAGAATTAAATGAAAAAAGAAAAATATATTTTGATTTAACAGAAATGAAAACATTTATTTTCTCTACTCAATTTTATCGTGAGGCATATTGTACTGATGAAGATGATGAAGAAAAAGAAGATCATAAAAATGAAATTTTATATTCTACAAGATATTATTTCGAAATTCATTTACTCAAAGGAAAATTTGATTATTCAAAAAATTCAATAAATAACGAACATAATTTTCATAATTTTGATGATAAAATATTTTATTATTCTTCTGATTCTTCAAATTTTTTGAATATAGATTTTTATTCTATTTTAAGTAATTTAACTTTTGAGAATAATTCTTTTTTTTATGTAACTTACCGTGTATTGCTCAATAAATATTATAAAGACAAAAAAACAGATGATTTTTATGCTATTTATGAAAATGAAACGCATTATAATTTATTAACTAATAGACTCGAAACATTTTCTTATTATTATCCTGATATTAATTTTAACAAAGATAATTCTCCTAATGGAAACTATATTGTTTCTATAAGTGGAATAAATTCTTATATATCTTTGGAAGGTAAGGAAAATTATGCAAAATTTATTCAATTTGAATTAAATGATAGTTATACTAAAGTAAAATGTAAATTAAAGAATAACGAAAATAAAATTTATAATTATAATGATATTTTTTATTATAAACAATGTGAATTTATTTTCTCTTATGCTGAATTAATTAATGATAGTAAAACTAATAATACTTATATTTTTAAAAATGTAGAATTTGATGGCTTTTATCAATATTATGAAATGAATAATCAAATTAACAATGTATATCTTAACTATGAATTTACAAAGGAAGAATTAGATGATTTATCTGAAAAATATTCGCAGGTTTATATTAATATTAATAAAAATAATACAGATGAAATAAAAATTTCTTATAAGCTTACTCAAAAAGCAGATTTAGAGGACTTTAAAGAACCTATAATTATAAAAAAACAAAATGAAAACTTTAGAATAGATTTAAAAGCATTATATAAAGAGAATGAAAACCAATTTAACAATGATGATTCTGATATTCATTTAATGTTCAATCTAAATTCAAATTCAACATTTAAAATAAAAATAAACATAAAAAATATCCCAACATTTTTACATTCTGATGAAATTGAATTTGGAACCTTAAAGCCAAATGAATCTCTTTATTATTATTTTGATTATATAATAGGTCGAAATATATTGGATGGCAAGATTAATTGTGAAGAAATTTATTTGGATAATAAAGGAAATTTGACATTTTCAGCAGTTCTTATAAACTATTCAAATAATTATCCAATTAGTAATGATGAAATTCATGATCTTTTTGATCATTTCGATGATTCAAAGGGCATCCCTTATGAATCAGAAAATAATTTTTTAAAAATATACTTGTCAAAGGATAATATTTTAAATCCTAGAGTTTATATTAAAGTTTTTTTTGATGATTATAATAAAGATATTAATGATGATAATTATAATAATTCATTTTCAATTTATAGGCACACTCAAGAAGAAAATGGACTTTTAGCTAAATTAAATACTAATATTTGGGGAAATTTGTATGAGGATTATTATGATACGTATAAATTCTCTACTGATGATTTAACAAAGATAAAAGGTGATTTAATTGTTAATTTAAATTGTCAAAGATGTCATTTAACGTTTGACGATTCTTTCATAATAAATTCAAGTTACATATTTAGTCCGAACGATTATTTTCAAGATTATAGTAATGTAAACTTTTATATAAATGGAAGTAAAGGCTATTATTTCTTCAGTTTTTCTGATTCAAATTTACCTAAATATATTGAAGAATCAGAACCTGAATTATGTAAACACTCTTGTAAATTTGTTTTTCCTCTTGAAAAAAATTATGATTATAATATTAAGATTGATGAATATACAGCACAAATTATATTTTTCTCACCTGACGCTGAAAAAATTAGAATTTATGCTAAATTAGTTAGTGAATCAGAAGTAAAAAATGATCCTCTTACAGATTTTAATTTAGATAAAGATATGCATATGGATACAGAGATTAATAACAAAGTATTTTTTAATTTAAGTATAAGTGAGGCAAAAGAAAAACCTTATTTAAGAATACAAGCAGTATCAGAAGATAAAGAGAAAATTTTTCACTTTATTATGAATAAATTTGTTCAAACAAACAGCAAAAAATCAATTAAACATACAAAACAAATTATTTACTTAAATCATAATGAATCTGAAAACATTTATTCTATCAAAAAAGAAGAAAATGAGGAAATTACTTATTACAAATTCAATTTTGAATTAATTTCAGGAAAAGGTAATATAATTTTAGTTGAAAATAATCCTAATTATACCTATGAGTTAAATTATGAATATCATCCTTCTATTTCTGTTATATTAAATTTAGACGAATATTCAATTATGGCACAAAAGTTAGAAGAAAAAAAATTCGTTTTTTTCTTTAATGTTACAAAATTAAAAAAAAATATTACAGTCATAGTAGAACAATTCGATTATCAACAAAATTATAAAATAAAATACTATTTGAACAAAGAAGATTCAGAAGTATTTCCTTTAAATTTAAAAATCGGTTGTAAGCAAGGTTATAAAACTTTTGTCAGTTATAGATTCATAAATCCTAAATTTTCACAAAGAAAGACTGATTCATTATTATATAAAATATCTGATGATAATTTCTATGTTTATTCAAATCAAAAAAATATAAATGAAGATTTATTTGAAAGCGAATTTTTCCCAGACTTTCAAAGAGGAGTTATTACAGTGAATCCAAAGAAAGATTATAAAGATAATTACTTAAATTTAATGATAAAAAAATCAGAAAATAATAAAAATAATTACAAAGATTTATATTTAGAATTATCAATTGTTTATTTACAAAAAAAAGAGAATGAAACAATATATATACCGAAAAATACCTATGTTCAATTAGATTTAAATAATGAAAGTAAAGTAAACAAAAGTAATATTCTTGGATTTGTTGAAACTAACCCTGAATATAAATATTTCAAAATTGAAATAGCGAACAACACTGATTTAAAAATAAATGTTACAAATAATTTTACAAATTGTACTTCTGAAATAAAATATGGAAAAAGAACTTATATATGTCTTAGAAATACTACCGATGATATTATATTTAATCTTACATCCAATAAATCTGTCACTGTTCTTGTGAAATATACTACAAGACAAAGTGAATGTGATTTCCCTGTATTTAATATAAGCAAAACTTATATAGAAAGGTATATAAAGGATCAAAAAGAAGAAGATAGTGGTAATCAAACCAAAGCTATATTAAATCAAGCAAAGATAGACTTTAACAATATTAGTAATGCCAAAACTTCATACTTTGTGAGATTATATGATCATCTTAGATTAAATAATATTAGCGAAATGGATAGTATTCTGGTTAAATTTAATGGTAATATATCTTATAGGAGGGATTGCGGTGACCCTGAAATTTGTAATGAGAAGAATTTTACAGCTAATTTTGGCTTTTTAGAAAGAGTAGATTATTTCATTAGCTTAATAGGTGAAGTTACATTCTACGATTCTGTGGAATATTTATCTTATGAACCTGTGAATTTCAAATTGTATAATATAAGAGATCCAAAATTCGAGCCAAAATGGGCTATACCTTTAGTCTTCGCTTTATTATTGTTTTGCGCAATAGTAGGTTATATTATATATTTTAATATAAAGAAATATAAGGAGAAAAAAGGCAAAAATCAAGAAAGTAAAGCCGATATTCTAATTAATGATGGCGATAATGTAAAAGATATGAAAGATGTCAGCGAAGAAGAAGAAGATGATAATAAAGATAAAGAAGATGAAGATGACGAAGAAGATGATGAGCTTAATAAGAACTTAATTAAAGTTTAAATAGGTTTATTTTAATTTTTATTTTATCAAAATAATAATTATTTATTAAATAAATAATTTTAGAATGATATAGTTATTATATATTATATATTGGGGATTGGGGATTGGGGATTGGGGATTGGGGATTGGG
>ERZ842401.8259-NODE-8259-length-10315-cov-6.988889_pt1 | contig 10315 bp, 1 predicted proteins | sample MGYA00521270_ERZ842401 | MGnify/ENA primary metagenome ERZ842401 (study PRJEB31892, sample SAMEA3878208) | bioreactor metagenome | biome: Moose rumen | place: Sweden | collected 2011-10 | study: EMG produced TPA metagenomics assembly of the PRJEB12797 data set... | reverse complement strand
CAATCCCCAATCCCCAATCCCCAATCCCCAATCCCCAATTATACAATAAAATTAATTCAACGAATTCAACGAATTTAATTAATTATTTTTTATTTAAAAAATAAAAATTGTTTTTTTAATAAAATTCATAAAGATGAAGTCTAAAAAAAAGAAATTATCAAATATTTCAAATCATTCATCATCTAATTTACTCCAAAATAATTCCAAATCAAAAACAGAGCGTGTAAAAGTAAGCATAAGAATTCGTCCATTTAATGACGACGAAAAAAAATTAGACCCCACATCACCAGTAGAAATTGTCGATCAAAAAAATAATGTAATGACAATAAATCGTGAATTCGATAAAAAAAATTTTTCTTTTGATAATATATTTCCAATGGAGTCATCTCAAATATCAATATTCGATACAACATCAAAAGAAGTAGTCAATTCAGTTCTTAAGGGATATAACGGAACAATTTTTGCTTATGGGCAAACGGGTTCAGGGAAAACGTATACAATGGTAGGAAATTTTGAAAACGAAGAATTAAAGGGAATAATCCCAAGAAGTTTCGATTATATTTTTGAAGAAATTAAAAAAGATAAAGAACATAAATATAATATCAAAATAAGTTTTATTCAAATATATTTAGAAACAATACAAGATTTACTCGAACCTTCAAATAAGGAAATTCGAATAAGAGAAGACCCCGAACATGGTGTATATTTAGAAGGAGTACAGTGGATAGAGGTTAATTCGACAAGGGAATGTTCAAAAATTTTTAAAATCGGAGAAAAAAATCGAGTAACAGAAAGTACAATGATGAATACATTTTCGTCAAGATCTCATGCGATATTAATAGCAAAAATAGAAAAAAATATTGTTTTATCTAAAGAAAAGATATTAGAATTATCAAAAGAAAGTAACGAGAAAATAAAAGCTGAACGAGTAATGACAAATAGTTTTTTATACTTGGTAGATTTAGCCGGGAGTGAGCGAGTAAAAAAATCCAAGGCGGTTAATATGCGTTTGGAAGAAGCGAAGAAAATAAATTACTCTCTTTTAATTTTAGGTAATTGTATACAATCATTAACAGAAACAAAACCGACTTATATAGCTTATAGAGATAGTAAACTTACAAGATTATTACAAGAATCTTTAGGGGGAAATGCTAAAACAAGTTTAATAGTAACTATATCCCCATCTGGGTATAATACGGATGAAACTATCAGTTCTCTTAATTTTGCTCTTAGAGCTATGAAAGTTCAGAATAAACCGATAATTAATAAAAGTGTTGATTATCAAGCTTTGTGTATTAAATTACAGGAAGATTTAGATAAATTAAATGATGAATATACCGAATTAAAAATAAATTATGATAAATTAGAAGAAAAATATGAGAAATTAAAAAACGGAGAAACTTTGATAGAAATCCAGAAAAAAAATATTCAGAATAATTTAATAATAATAGATTCAAATAATAAAAATAATATTAATTTAAATCTTAAAAAAACAAAAGCACAAACTAATCAAAACAAAAAATTAGAAATAGAAATGAAAAAATTAGAAGAATATTATAAAAATCTTATAAAAAATAAAGAACAAGAATATGAAAAATCTTTGAAAGATATAGATGCAATGTTAATTACTAAAGAAAGCAAAAATGAAGAATTGAGTAAAATAATTTTAGAATTAAATAAAGAAATTCAAATAGATAAAGATACGATAAATGATTTAACAAAAGAAAAACAGGATTTAATGAATTCAATAAGTGATTTAACAAATAAATTAAATTATGAAAAAGAAAGTAAAGAAATAAAAACAAAAGAAGAACATAAAAAAGAATTAGATAAATTTTATTCACAAATTGAAATCCTCGAAAATAAAATAATTCTTTTAGAAAATACAAATTCATTAAATAATAATTCAATAATATCAATAAAATCAAAAATATCACATCATATAAATAAATTAAAAGAAGAAAAAAATGAAATTATAAATGAAAAAAATGAAGGGGCGAAAAAAATTTTGGAAAATGATAAAAAATTAGAAAAAATAAAAAAAGATAAAAAAAATGCAGACACAAATAAAAAAGAAGAAATTAATTTAGAAGAAGATATAATAAGAGAAAATAATAATAAATTGAGAGATTATCAAAATTATTTAATTGAAAAAATAACCAGAGTTGAAATGGACATAAAAAAATTTAAAGATACTTTAACAAATATTGATAATATTAAACAAGATGATTTAACTAAAAAAGATAAAACGGAATTAATTTGTGAAAATGAACTTAATAAAATAAAAATAATATGTATAACTAAAAGATTAGAAGAATCAAATATTAAAATAAAAAGATATCTAGAACAATTTTGGAATATAAATAGAAATAATGATTCATTATTACGAAATAATAAAAATTTAAAAGCTGAAATAAATAATTTAAATATTAAAGAAATCTCTGAAGTAAAAAAATTAAAAGATGAAAATGAAAAAATAAGAAAAGAAAAAGAAGAATATAGAAATAATATTATTAATTTAAATAAAAAAAATAGAGATTTAATCAAAAATAATCAAGGTGAAATTGAAAATTTAAAAAAAGAATTGGAAAAGAAAAACCAAATACTTGAATCTAAAATAAAAGAAAAAGAAAAACAAATAAATGAATTATCTGAAAAATTAAAAAATAAAGACAATATGATAGAAACTGTTAAAAAAGAAAAAAATGAAATCAAAACAAAAGAATTAAATTTAAATGAGGAAATTAAAAAGAAAGAAAATGAAATAATAAAATTAAATATTCTTTTAAATTCAAGAAATAATGAAATCACTGAATTAAAAAAAAAGTTAACAGAAAAAATAAAAAATGATAATGATAAAATAACTCAAGAAATAGAATCATACAAAGAAGAAATATTAAAATTAAAAAAAGAAAATAATGAATTAAATATAAAACAAAAAGAATTATCAGAAAATAATATCTTATTATCCGAAAATATAAAAACAAAAGAACAATCTATATTAGAATACACAGAAGAAATTAGCAAAATTAATAGAGCAAAAGAAGAAATAAATAATAAATTAATAAATATATCAAAAGAAAATATAAATTTACAAAATGAAATTAAAGTAATAAAAGGAGAAAAAGAGAAAACAGAAAAAGAAATAATATCAAAAACAAAAGAATATGAGATTCAAATACAATCATTAAAAGATAGTAAAGATAATTTAGAAAAAGAAAAAATTAAAGAAATAAATGATTTAAAAAATATAAATGTGACACAAAATAAAACAATAAAAAATATGAAATTAACTTTAGATAAAAAAGCCAAAGAAATAAATACTAAAATAAAAATAATAGAAGAATTAAATACCAAAATAAAAAATTATGAGAGTAAAATAAAATCAAATGAAAAAAATAATTTCGAATTAGAAACAAATAAAAATAATATATTAAAAGAAAACCAAAATTTAAAAGAAATAATTAAAACAAAAGAAGAAGAAAATAAAATATTAAACGGAGAAAAAGTTTTAATTCTATCCGAATTAAATTCGATTAAATCAAATTTCGAAAACAAAGAAAAATCCAATAATGAAAAAATAATTGAATATGAAAAGAAAATAAATATAAAAAATAAAGAATTAGAAGATATAAAACAATCATATGAAATAAACTTACAAGAAAAAAATAAACAATATAATGAATTAGATTTAAAATATAAAGATTTATATGAAAAAGAAAACGAATATGAAAATAAGTTAAAAAATTTAAGAGATGAAATAATTAATAAAGAAAAAATTATAAAAGAATACTCAGATAAAAATGATGATATAATTAAATCAAATAATGAAAATACAAAATTATTAAAAATAAAAGAAGAAAAAAATAAACAAGCAAATAATAAAATAGAAGAATTAAATTCAATAATAAAAGAACTTAATATAAAATTAGAAGAAATGAAAAAAAATAATGATATTATAATTGAACAAAAAAATGAAGAACTCGAGAAAAAAAAGAAAGAAATAAATATATTAAATAGAGCTAAAATTGAACAAATGAAAAATTTAAAAAATTCAAAATTAATGAATGATAGAAACACAAAAGAAATAAAATCAAAAATAAAATTAATTGATGAATTGAATACAAAAATAAAAGAATATGAAAATAATTATAATGAATTAGAACTGAATAAAAATAATATATTAAAAGAAAATGAAAATGCTAAATTAATAATCCAAAAATTAGAAAATGAAAATAAAACAAATTTAGAAAAATTAGAAAAAATAACAAAAGAATATAATGATATACAAATTAATTTAGATAAAAATAATACACAATTTAACTCAGAAAAAATTAATTATGAAAATCAGATAGAAAAATTAAAAAAAATCGAAGAAGAAAAAAAAGAACTAGAAGGAATTAATCAAGAATTGAATAATAAATTAAATAAAGCAATAAATGATAATAATCAGTTTAGTAAAGAATATGAAGAAAAAATTATAATCTTAAATAAAGAGTTAGAAAATAATAAAAAACTAATTTCAGAAAAAAATGAAGAAGTTGAAAATTTAAATAAATCAAAAGTAGAACATATTAAAAATATAAATAATTTAAAAATGAGTTTAGGCAAAAAAACAAAAGAAAAGAATGATGCTATAAAGCAAATAAATGATTTAAAATTAAAAATAAAAGATTATGAAAATAAAATGAAAATTAATGAAACAAATAATATTAAATTAAAAGAAGATTTTGACAAAAAAGAAAAAGAATTAAATGAAAAAATAAATATATATGAAAAAACATTAGAACAAAAAAATAATGATTATAATATATTAGAAAATAAATATAAAACAGAATTAGATAAAGTAAATGAAATTAATGATAATATAAATAAATCAAAACAAGAATTAGAAAATAAAAATAATGGAATAATAAATAATTTAAAATTTAATGCAGATAAAATAGCAAAGGAAAAAAATGAAATAATAAAGAAAGTAAATGAATTGAATTTAAAAATAATAGATTATGAAAATAAAATAAAAATAAATGAAAAAAATAATATTAAATTAAACGAAAATTTTGAAAAAAAACTAAAAGAATTAAATGAAAAAATAAATATGTATGAAAATACTTTAGAACAAAAAAATAATGATTATAATATTTTGGAAAATAAATATAAATCAGAATTAGATAAAGTAAATGAAATTAATGATAATATGAATAAATCAAAACAAGAATTAGAAAATAAAAATAATGAAATAATAAAAAACTTAAAATTAAATATAGATAAAATAACACAGGAAAAAAATGAAGGAATAAAACAAATAGATGAATTGATATTAAAAATAAAAGACTATGAAAATAAAATTAAGATAAATGAAAATAATAATATCAAATTAAAAGAAGATTTTGATAATAATTTAGATAAAAAAGAGAAAGAATTCAATGAAAATATGAATAAATTGAAGCAAGATTTAGAAATTAAAAATAATGAAATAGTAAAACTATTAAAGTCAAATATGAATAAAATATCAAAAGAAAAGAATGAAGGAATAAAACAAATAAATGAATTGAAATTAAAGTTAAAAGACTATGAAAATAAAATGAATTCTAACGAAAAAAATACTATAAAATTAAAAGATGATTTTAATAAAAAAGAAAAAGAATTAAATGAAAAAATATTAGCATATGAAAAGTCTTTAGAACAAAAAAAAAATGATTATAATATATTAGAAAATAAATATAAATTAGAATTAGAAAAAGCAAATGAAATTAATAACAATATAAATAAATTAAAACAAGAATTAGAAAATAAAAATAATGAAATACAAAATTTGAATTTGACTATGGATACAACAATGAACGAAAAAAATGATTCAATAAAACAAATAAATGAAATGATATTAAAAATAAAAGATTATGAAAATCAGATAAAAGTTAATGAAACAAATAATATTAAATTAAAAGAAGATTTTGAAAAGAAACTAAAAGAATTAAATGAAAAAATAACTATATATGAAAATGATTTAGAACAAAAAAATAATGATTATAATATTTTGGAAAATAAATATAAAACAGAATTAGAAAAAGCAAATGAAATTAATAACAATATTAAAAAATCAAAACAAGAATTAGAAAATAAAAACAATGAAATAATAAAGAACAATAAGTTAAATTTAGATAAAATGACAAAAGAAAAAAATCAATTAATAAAAACAGTAAATGATCTAAAATTAAAAATAAAAGATTATGAAAATAAATTAAAAGTTAATGAAACAAATAATATTAAATTAAAAGATGATTTTGACAAAAAAGAAAAAGAATTAAATGAAAAAATAAATATATATGAAAAAACATTAGAACAAAAAAATAATGATTATAATATATTAGAAAATAAATATAAAACAGAATTAGAAAAAGCAAATGAAATTAATGATAATATAAATAAATCAAAACAAGAATTAGAAATTAAAAATAATGAAATATTAAAAAATTCCAAATTGAATATGGATAAATTAACAAAAGAAAAAAATGAAGTTACAAAACAATTAAATGATTTGAAATTAAAATTAAAAGATTTTGAAAATAAAATTAAAGCCAATGAAAAAAATAATTCTAAATTAAAAGAAGATTTTAAAATTAATTTAGAAAATAAAGAAAAAGAATTCAATGAAAAAATAATTAATTATGAAAACACTTTAACTCAAAAAAATAAAGATTATAACGATTTAGAAAAAAAATATAAATTAGAATTAGAAAAGGTAAATGAAATTAATGATTCTATGAACAAATTAAAACAAGAATTAGAAAATAAAAACAATGAAATACAATTATCTTCTCAGAAATACGAAGCAGATAATAATTTTCACTTAGATAAAATTAAAATATTAAATAATGAAATAAACAAATTAAAATCTAATATAAATATTATGAGTACAAATAACGAAAAAGAAAAAGAAACAAATAAAAACAAAGAAAAAGAATTAGAAAATAAAATTGTATTATTAGATAATGAAAATAAGAAAAAAGAAAATGAAATAAATAATTTAAATAAAACAAAATTAGAACAAAGAAGCAATATAAATAATTTGAAAATAAATATAGATAAAAATACTAAAGAATTAAATTCAAAAACAAAAATAATAGAAGAATTGAATTTAAAAATAAAAGAATTTGAAGAAAAAATAAAATTAAAAGATGAAAATAATTCTGAATTACAAAATGATAAAGATAATATATTAAAAGAAAATCAAAATTATCAAGAAATAATAAAAAAACTTAAAGATGACAACAAAATATCTATAGAAAAAGAAGAAAATCTCGAGAAAGAATTAAGTGAATTAAAATTAAATTTAGTAAGCAATGAAAAATCTTATAATGAAAAAATAAATAATTTATCAAAAAATTTAGAAATAAAAAATTCAGAATTAGAAGAATTAAAAACACAGCATAAGATAAAATCAGAACAAAACAATAAACAATATAATGAATTAGAGAATGAATTCAACGAATTAAATAATATAAAACAAAATTGTGAAAACCAAATTAAAGAATTAAATGAGGAAATTATCAACAAGGAAAATGTTATAAAAAATAAAAATGAAGAAATAAATGAATTAAATACTAAAAATAAAAAAATAGAAAAAATATTAGAAGAACAAAGAAATAATAATATCTTTAAAAAAGAAGAATTGGAAAACGAAATAAAAAATAAAGATAATGAAATTATTAAATTTAGAGAAGAAATATCAAATTTAAAAGAGAATTTAGTAGAAATTAATTTTAACTTAGATGAAACAAAAAAAACGAATACTAATTTAAATAAAATAAAAATAGAACAAAATAAAAATTTGAAAAATATGAAATTAGCATCAGATAAATTGAACAAAGAAATAAATTCAAAAACAAAATTAATTAATGAATTAAATATAAAATTAAAAAATCTCGAAAGCAAATTAACCTCAAGTGAAAAAAATAATTTAGAATTAGAATCAAATAACAATGATTTAAATAATAAAAACGAAGAATTAAAAACAACAATAATAAAATTAGAAAATGATATTAAAACAATTGAAGAAGATAATAATAATTTAAATAAAGAATTAAACGTTATAAAATTTGAATTTGAAAATAATCAAAAAAAATATGACGATGCAAAAGATAAATATGATAATAAAATTCAATTAATTGAAACAGAAAAAGAAAAAATAATAAATGAAACGAATAATTTAAAACTAATAATAAAAAATATTGAAGATGAAAATAAAGAAATGAAAACTGAAATAGAAAATAAAAATAATGAAATTTTATTATATAAAGAAAAATTAAGCATTGCTGATAATAATAGAATAATAAGTGATAAATTATCTAAAGAATTAGAGAATAAAAATCTTGAGTTAAATAATAAAATAGAAAATTTAAAACGATTATTACATAATCAAGAAATTGATATCAAAAAATATCAAAATGAAATAAAAGTAAAAAATAATGAAATAAATAAAAAAAATAAGAAAATTAATGAAACAAAAAATCTATTAGATGTGAAAACAAATGAAATTTTATCTAAAGAAAATGAAATAAAGAATTATAAAGAGCAAATAGAAAATTTAAATAATGAATTAGAGCAAAGAGATAATGACATAAATAATTTGAAAGAAAATATTGATACAAAAGATAAAAATATTTCAGATTTAAATATAACTTTAAATAATTTAAAAGAAGAAAATTTGAATTTAATAAATAATAATATCGAATTAAAAAATAATTTAACAAAAGCAGATAATGAAGTAATAAATTTAAACTCTAAGAATAAAATATTAACAGAAAATTTAGATATAAAAGAAAACAAAGTAATATTTAATTTAAAAAAAGAAATGGATTTCATAAAAGACAATATGAAAAAATCTCAAGAAAATATAAAAAAATTAGAAGAAAAAGAAGTAATATTTAAATCAAAAATAGAAGAAAATAAAAAAGAATTATCACATTATAAAAAAGAAAATGATAATTTATTAAAAATAAAAGAGCAACTTTCAATAGATTTAAAAGAAAAAGAAGATAAAATAATAGATTTAGAAAATCAAATAGAAGAAATAGAAGAAAGAGAAAGACAAGTAATATTAGAAAAAGAAGAATTCGAAACTGAAAATCAAAAATTAATGTATAATAATAATTTCCTATTCGATATTATTAATAAAATATATCAAAATTTGGATAATAGCTTTTATTTATTTGATAAGCATAATAAAGAAATAGAAAAACTAAATAAAGATTTAACAAATAAAAATATGATTATAGATACATCAAATTTATTAAATATAAAAAATAAAAAAAAATCAGAAAATAATATGAAAATAGGAGAAGATATATTAATAGATGAAACAAAATTAAATGAATTAAATAATGAATTCGATAAAATAATACAAAGTTCTTTCAATGATTATAAATATCTAATAAAATCATATATCGATTTAATTAATAAATATAATCAAAAAATAAATGAAGAAAAATTATTATCAAATCAACTAAGTAAAATAAATGATAATATCTATAACAAATTATTACCAAAAATGAAAGATTTAGAAGAAGATAATATTAACAAAGAAAGGAAATATAATAAGAACAGTGAAGAAATGTTAAATAATATGAATGATTTAATAAATAAAGCTATAAATAAAATAAAAAAGATAGAATCAGAAAAAGATGAGGAAATAAATAGTTTAAATGAAAGAATTGACTATTTTATAAAAGAAATGAAAATAATTAAAAATAGTAATGAAGCATTAGCAAAGGATAAATCAGCTATGTATGATATACAAAAAGAAAAATATGAGAATCAATTAAAAATAAAAGATGAAACAATTAAAAAATTACAAGAATATATAAATAAACAAAATAAAATAAAAAATGAAGATAATAAAAATTTTTTGGATTTAAATGAACAATTAAAAAATATGAAAGAAAAATATGAAATACAAAATAAAAATATGAAAAATATTGAAGAAAGATATAAAGAACAAAATCAAAAAAATATTCAAAGAAATGCTAATACAGGGAGATATGTTATAAATGATTATTTAAATAAATTGGGACAATTTGCTAATAGTTTATATAATATTAATTCTGATGATGAAGATGAATAATTTGTTTAATTAAATAAAATTTTTTTTATATATTTATTAATTTTAGTAATTATATTATATTTTAATGTTAATTTATAATATTTAATTAATTAATTATGTTTTGCTATAATTTAATTAATAATTATTTTTATTTATTTATATCTTAAAAAAAATTTATTGATTTTGTAATGGGGATTGGGGATTGGGGATTGG
>ERZ842401.8258-NODE-8258-length-10317-cov-4.801403_pt1 | contig 10317 bp, 10 predicted proteins | sample MGYA00521270_ERZ842401 | MGnify/ENA primary metagenome ERZ842401 (study PRJEB31892, sample SAMEA3878208) | bioreactor metagenome | biome: Moose rumen | place: Sweden | collected 2011-10 | study: EMG produced TPA metagenomics assembly of the PRJEB12797 data set... | reverse complement strand
GCCACCCTCCACGTTCATGCCCCCGAGGCCTTAGGGCCCGTCCTGCAGGGGCAGATAGACTTCTTTACCCACGACTTGGGATTTACGGTCGAATTCCATCCCGTCGACACCCTGCAGCACAGCGTCGTCTATGAAGACAGGAGTGTCGTGGTGGAGACCATTCCCTTGCAGCACCGTATGCCCTGTTGTGGCTATCTCATCCGTGAGAAAGGACAGCTGCCCCACATTCGGCGCGATATGCTGGACTTCTACCAGATACCCGTGAGTCAGGTGAACAACATCAAGAACGGTGCCGACTGGACGACGCCCGATGGTGAGGTCATCCCCAACGCCCGTCTGGTGAGGCCAGCCGATGCTCCACGCAGTTATGCCTACTGTAGCGATACACGCTATATTCCCACCCTGCATGAACAGCTCAGGGGCGTCAGCACGCTCTACCACGAGAGTACCTATGGCGACGATATGTTGCAGAATGCCGAGAAGTACTGTCACTCCACAGCCCGCCAGGCTGCCATGGTGGCCCGCGATGCCGGGGTGGGGAAGCTGTTGCTGGGACACTACAGCTCCCGGTATGAGGATGAGAACGTGTTGCTCACGCAAGCCCGTGAAATCTTCGAAAATACCCGTTTGACCAACGAAATGGACGTGATAGACGTGTGATTTTGCATCAGAATCGTATTTTTTTGCCAATTTATTTGGAAGTTTCAGAAAAAAACACTACCTTTGCAAAAAATAATTGTGTCGCGTATGATAAGATGTCTACTTCTTACAACATTTGCCACAGCAGTCTTAGGTCTGGTTCCGGTCTCTGCCGGAGCAGCGGCGATGTATTCACCGGCAGTAGAGGCGGCATTGCAGCAGGATCAGGAGGTGAGCATCAGCTACATTGATGGCATTCTTTATGTGAACGGTGCAGAGAACCAGAAACTTGAGGTAGTATCGCTCACAGGTAACAAGGTGATGCAGACACGCATTGAGAGTCCTGCACAGAAGATTGAACTGAATCTCCCCAAGGGATGTTACATCGTCAAGATAGGAGACGTGGTTCGTAAGATCTCCGTCAGATAACCTGACCATAGCAGCAAATTATCCCCCAATACATTAGTATGTACAGTGACGAGGAGTTGTCAGCCCTCCTGCAAAATCCCGAGAGGCAGCACAAAGCCTTCGAATTAGTTGTACGCCAGTATAGTGAGCAGCTCTACTGGATTATCCGTCGTATGGTACTGACGCATGACGATGCTGACGACGTGCTGCAGAACACCTTTCTGAAAGCCTGGAACGGACTGGCTAATTTCCACGGCGACTCCAAACTGTCTACATGGCTCTCCCGAATTGCTATCAATGAGAGCGTTGATTTCCTCCGGCGTCAGAAGGCCCATGCCACCCTTAGTGCCGACGAGGATATGAGCGTGGCCAATTCTCTGATGGCCGACAGCTACTTTGACGGCGACCAGACACAGGCGCTCCTCCAGGAAGCAATCTCCCGGCTGCCCGATGTTCAGCGTACCGTTTTTCAGCTGCGCTACTTTGAGGATATGAAGTATAGTGAGATGAGCTGTCTGCTCAACACCTCAGAGGGTAGTCTGAAAGCCAGCTATCATATTGCGGTCAAGAAGATTTCGGAATTTTTTAAATCGCATGATTAAACCTTTTTTATGCAGATACGTCAAAGGAGTATGATGAACGAAGAGAATGATCTGATAGAAAGAGTGGGTAAGGAGAATCCTTTCCGTGTGCCGGAGGGATACTTTGACACACTGGCCGAACAGGTGATGGCCCGTGTGGATGCTGAAGCGCCTGCTCCCCGCAAGGCCCGTGTGGTATGGCTGCGCCCCGTACTCCTGGCTGCAGCCTCGGTATGTGCGCTGTTCATCAGCGTGACGGCCTATAAGACGCTCAGCCACCAGCAGGCAGCACTCCCCGTTGCCCAGCAGGTGGAGGTGAGTCAGCAGGGTGACGACTCGTTTGATGAGGCTGCCGACTATCTGATGGTTGATAATCAGGATATCTACGCCTGCCTGGCATCGGACTATTGATATATAATATATAATAAGGTATAGAGATGAAAAAGATTCTGATTAGTTGTTGTCTGGTATTCCTGTCAATCCTGGCTGCATCAGCCCAGGAGCAGCCTCAGAAGTTCTCGCCAGAGAAGTTCCAGGCTGAACTTGAGCAGTTTATTACCAACGATGCCTGTCTGACACCTCAGGAGGCCACCAAGTTCTTTCCTCTCTATCGTGAAATGCAGAAGAAACAGCGTTCTGTATACAATCAGATGCGTGCCTCAGGCAAGATCAAGCCTGCTGACGAGGCAGAATGCCGCAAGGCTATTCAGAAGCGCGATGAGCTGGAACTGGAGCTGAAGAACATTCAGCAGTCTTATCACAACAGATTCTTCACCGTGTTGCCTGCCTCGAAAGTTTTCGATGTCATCAAGGCCGAGGATCGTTTCCATCGCAAGACATTCAGGAACTGGGGCAACGGGAAGCATCCCAATAAGAAAGCTAAGAAATAGGTGACTGTCACAGCGTGCTGTAGCCAATGGCTACAGCTTTTTTATTCCAGCTTGGACCCCTCGATATGCTTGGGGCACAATGGTTCCAGTTCGCAGCGCTCACAGTGAGGCTTCCTGGAGGTGCACACATAGCGCCCGTGCAGCAGCAGCCAATGGTGGGCGTTGGGGATGTCGGCATCGGGGATGTACTTCGTGAGCGCCTGTTCCACCTTCAGCGGCGTATTGTCACGCTTGCTGACGAGCCCCAGACGATGGGCTACCCGGTACACATGGGTGTCAACAGCCAGCGCCGACTTGCCGAAAGCCACGCTCTGGATAACGTTGGCCGTCTTCCGTCCTACGCCAGGCAGGTCCAGCAGCTGATTCATATCGGAAGGCACCTCCCCGTCGTGCTTCTCCATCAGTACCCGTGCCATCTTCACCAGATGATCCGCCTTCGCATTGGGGTAGGAGACGCTGCTGATATATTCCAGCACATCCTCAGCTTCCGCCGCAGCCATTGTCTTGGCGTCAGGATAATGGCGGAACAACTCCGGGGTCACCTGGTTGATGCGCTTGTCCGTACACTGGGCACTCAGTATCACCGCCACCAGCAGCTGGAACACGCTGCCGAACTCCAGTTCCGTATTCACATTTGGCATCTGCTCACGGAAGTGGGCCAATATCTTCTCGTATCGTTCTTCTTTCTTCATCGTCTACAAAAATAAGAATAATCATTGAGATAAACAAAGGATTATGGAAGATTAACCTTTCGTATTTGGTTTTTTGCTCGATTTGCACTATCTTTGCAGCAAACTTAAAACTTGGATATGGATACAAAGAAAATACTGGGATTCCTGAAACAGGTGGCTGCCAACAATAACCGGCCCTGGTTTCAGGAGCATAAGAGTGAATACGAGGCTGTGAGGGCTGATTTCGAACAAGGTGTAAAGCTGGCGCTTGAACGGATCGTGAGGTTCGACCCTGACATTGCCCACCTGACGGTGAAGGATTGTACCTATCGCTTCTATCGTGACACGAGGTTCTCTGCTGACAAGTCGCCTTATAAGAACCACTTCGGCGCCTATATCAATGCGAAAGGCAAGAAGGCGTTGCGGGGCGGCTACTACCTGCATCTGGAGCCGAGACACTGTTTGGTGGCCGTGGGCAACTACTGGCTACCTACGAATATCCTGACAGCCTGTCGCAATGAGATGATGGCCAATACCGACGAATGGCTGAAATGCGTGGAGAGCAAGGCGTTCCTGAAGTACTTTAGCGATGTGCGCAAGAAACAGCCTGAGGGCGAAAAGCGCTCGGAATGGGAGGAAAGCTGGGATTCGCCACAGGGATTCGGGCTGACGAAGCTGAAGACCTGTCCGTCGGGTTTCCCCCGTGACTGGGAGTATGTGGGATATCTGAGGCTCAAGGACTATTGCTGCTGGCATCACGTCGACGATGACTTCTTCGAGGGAGAAGGATGGCTCGACGAGCTGGAACGGATGTGCAAGGCCGCCAAGCCGATGATGGACTTCACGAATGCCGTGATAGATGACTACGAATGATTAGCTAAATAACTTTAAGATTATGAGAAAACTATTTGTTACAATGGCATTGGTGGCCTCAGCTGCCGGATTTGCGGCAGACAAGGCGATGGGAAGTAGTAATCGTCTGCCAGTCTGGCAAGACCCCAATGTGAATCAAATCAACCGTGAAGCACGTCGTGCCAGTTTCTTTGCCTTTGAGGATGCTGATAAGGCCAAGGGCGACATGACGCAGTCGGCCCGCTATCTCTCGATGGAGGGTATGTGGAAATTCTGTTTTGTGAAGAATCACCAGGATGCACCGAAGAACTTCTTTGCACTGAAGTACGACGACTCAAAGTGGGTGGACTTCCCCGTGCCCGGGCTCTTCGAACTGAACGGCTACGGCGACAAGATATACAAGAACATGGGCTATGCCTGGTGTACGACGTTCAAGAACGATCCCCCGCATATTGGTGAGACGAACAACTACACGGGCTCCTACCGTCGTACGTTTGAACTGCCGGCAGACTGGAAGGGACAGGAGGTCTTTTTCCATGTAGGGTCTGCTACCAGTAACCTGAGCGTCTGGGTGAATGGTAAGTTCGTGGGCTATTCCGAGGATTCGAAGGTGGCAGCCGAATTTAACCTTACGAAGTATCTGAAGCCTGGGAAAAACTTAATCGCCATGCAGATAATGCGTTGGTGCGATGGCAGTTATCTGGAGGACCAGGACTTCTGGCGCTTTACGGGTGTCGCCCGTGAGGTGTATCTCTATGCGACGCCCAAGACACACATTCAGGACATCACCATCGGACAGGACTACGTGGACGGTAGTGGTGTGCTGGAAGTGAAGGTGGATGTGACGGGGAAAGGCAGTGTGACTGCCCAGTTGCTTGATGCCGAAGGCCGTCAAGTGGACAACGGCATGTTTGCCAGACAGGAGAAGTCGGGGTGGACGTTGAACACGAAGCTGGACCAGGCAAAAGCATGGACGGCTGAGACACCTTATTTATATACCTTGCAACTCACGCTGAAAGACCAGAAGGGTACGGACGTGCTTCAGGTTGTCAGACAGAAAATAGGCTTCCGCCACATTGAAATCAAGGGAGGCCAGTTGCTCGTCAACGGTCAGCCGATCCTGATCAAGGGTGCCGACCGTCATGAACTCGATCCCGACGGCGGCTACATCGTCTCTGTGGAGCGCATGATTCAGGACATCAAGATTATGAAGCAACTGAACATCAATGCTGTGCGTACCTGTCACTATCCCGACGATCCCCGCTGGTACGACCTCTGCGACGAGTACGGTATCTACCTGACGGCTGAGGCTAACTTGGAGAGTCACGGTATGGGCTATCGTGAGAAGACGTTGGCCAAGCGTCAGGACTTTGAGAAGATGCATCTGGAACGTAATCAAGGCAATGTCATCTCCTTCAAGAACCATCCGAGCATCATCGTGTGGAGTCTGGGTAACGAGGCTGGCTATGGTCCTAACTTTGAGAAGGCCTATGACTGGGTGAAGGTCTACGACCAGACTCGTCCCGTGCAATACGAGCGTGCTGAGCAGAATGGGAAGACAGACATCTTCTGTCCGATGTATTATGGCTATGAGGATTGTGAACGATATTCTAAGGGTGACAATCCCCGTCCGCTGATCCAGTGTGAGTACGCCCACGCCATGGGTAACTCGATGGGCGGCTTCAAGGAGTACTGGGATATCATCCGCAAGAATCCGAAGTATCAGGGTGGCTATATCTGGGATTTTGTAGATCAGGGACTTCGCGACAAGAGCCGAATCACAGGCAAGGAAATATTTACCTTTGGCGGCGACTACGGGCGCTATCCCGCCAGCGACCACAACTTCAACTGTAACGGTATCATCGCCCCAGACCGCAGGCTGAATCCGCATGCCTATGAGGTGCAGTATTACTATCAGAACATCTGGGTGACGGACAAGGGACTGAAGGAAGGACGCTTTGAGGTGTATAATGAGAACTTCTTCAAATCGCTCGACGACATGGAACTGGAATGGTTTGTCGGCGGTGTGGGAGGCCATCATCATAACAGCGCCAATCGTCCACAGGGACTAACCTTCGGCCACGGTGGCAAGACCGACATCAGTGGTATCGCTCCGCAGCAGCGTAAGGTGATCACCGACGAGGCTCTGAAGAAGACCATCGAGCGTGTGCTTGGTCATCACGGTGATCAGGAGATTTTTGTCATCTTCCAGTTTAAGTCGAAGGAGGCTCAGCCGCTGATAGACAAGGGACAGGTGATGGCCCGTCAGCAGTTCGCCCTGAGCAACTATCAGTTCCCGGAGATCACTGCCGAGAATGCCAGTGTTCAGAAAGAGGAAACTGAGAGCTATGTAAAGTTCGACGCAGCTGGTACGACGCTGACAGTCGGTAAGTGGAGCGGTTGGATAGATTATCTCGATGTCGATGGCGAACCGATGCTGATTGACCGTGAGTCTGTGACTCCAGAGTTCTGGCGTGCCCCGACGGATAACGACTATGGCGCCCGGTTCCAGCAGCGTTTCGAGGTGTGGAAGAATCCGCAGATGAAACTGAAGGACTGCCAGGTTGGCGATAACAGCGTTGTAGCCGTGTTTGATATGCCTGACGTGAAGGCAACGCTCACAATGACCTATACGCTGAATGCTGATGGAGAGGTCATCGTGCATCAGCAGTTGGCTGCCGAGAAGGGGGCAGAGGTAGCTCCTATGATGCGCTATGGCATGCAGCTTCAGATGCCCAAGCACTATGATATGGTGGAGTATTATGGCCGTGGACCGGTAGAGAACTATATCGACCGCAATAGTTCAGAATTCATTGGCCTATATAATAATAAGGTGGCAGATGAATACTATCCGTATGTCCGTCCGCAGGAGTCGGGCAATCATACAGACGTACGCTGGTTCCGCGTAAAGGATGCATCGGGTAGGGGACTGGAATTCTACTCGAATGCGCCGATGGAAGCCAGTGCGCTGAACTACCTGACTTCTGACCTTGACGACGGCATATCGAAGGACAAGAAGATAGACCGCCATTCCGGTGATCTCATTGAGCGTCCTCTTACACAGGTGCATATTCAGCAGCGTCAGATGGGACTCGGGTGTGTAAACTCGTGGGGAGCCTGGCCTCGTCAGGAGTATATGGTTCCTTATAAGAGCTATGATTTCACCTTCGTCATCCGGCCTTTAAAGTGATAAATTGACTATCAATATCAGCCACTTTGCAGCAAATTGCTACTGCAAAGTGGTTGATTTTTGTCAAAAAGAACTATTATTTTGGCTTTTTCATAAATTTTAAGTAGTAAACCGTTGGACTGTATCTTTTAATTTGTTATCTTTGCAGGCGATAAGGGAACTGGTAACATACCAAGTTTTTAAGGTAACGAAATATAAAAGATGAAAGAGATGAAGAAATTAATGTTTGTAGGAATGATGATGTTCCTCGGTACGATGACTTTGAACGCTACGGAAAATGCCGGTAACTCAAGCGATATTGATACCACGTATATCAAGCTCGACGAGAATCGCGAGCCCATCAACCACGTGAACCTGACTCTTGATGAGTTGAAGGAGAAGGTGGGTGAACTGGAAACTATTCTGGAGACAGAGAATTTCCAGCTGTATGCTGCCGGTGACTATACCTATAAGATTGAGGATGGTGTGGTGACCTCGATGGCTATCCAAATCCCCGATGACAATAATGACAAGATTGTCTACAACCAGATCCTGAATGCCCTGGCAAAGAGCAACTCTATCTCGGACACGCACAATACGGGTGGCAACTTCTATCAGTATGCCAACTTTCAAGTGCAGTTTGATGACTTTGAGGGCTATGAGAAACTGACTTTCTCTGCAATCAAGGAATAAGCGTGTTATTTGGATAAAAGAAATAGCCTCACCCAATTGCTGGGTGAGGTTTTTTGTTAGTTGTAGTCTTTATAAAGTATTTGTTAATTTTGTATTTGCAATCAAAAAGCGGAAATCGAGTTAATATAGTTAAATATTAAGTGAATAATTAACAAAAAACACGTCTGGAATTAAGAAATGCCCTATCTTTGCACCCGTAATCATCACAACAATGAAGAAAAGTACAATTTGGATAATAGCAACGATAATGGGAGTCGCCTTCCTGGGCCTTCTCTTCTTGCAGATCTCCTATATGGAGCAGATGGCTAAGATGAAGAAGGAACAGTTTGAGGAGTCGGTCAACCGTAGCCTCTATCAGGCCTCCCATAGTCTGGAGATGAACGAAACCCGTCGCTATCTGGAGAAAGACGTGAAGGAAACTGAGCGAAAAGCCTTCAGGCAGGACTCTATGATGATAGACGACCTCGACGGCTCTATCAAGCACTCACATCAGTTTGCGGTAGCTGCCGACGATGGTACCGTCTATTCCAGCTTTGAGTTGAAGACCTTTGCCATCAAGCCTGCCAGCGTGCCGAAGGCCATGATCCTGCGTACCGACAAGAACAGTATCTCGGAAGCTTCCAAGTCGCTACAGGAGATTGTCCGCAATCGTTATGTATACCAAAAGGCCCTGCTCGATGAAGTGGTTTACAACATCCTTTATACTGCTTCGGACAAACCGTTGAAGGAGCGTGTGAATTTCCGTCTGCTGGACCGTGATATTCATGCAGAACTGCTGAACAACGGAATAAACATACCCTATCATCTGCGGGTGGAGACTGCTGACGGTCGCGAAGTATATCGCTGTCCCGACTATAGTGAGCAAGGGGAGGAGTACACCTACGAACAGACGCTGTTCCAAAACGATCCCTCGCCCAAGATGGGTGTGGTGAAGATTCACTTCCCCGACATGAACTCCTATATCTTCTCGAGCGTCAGGTTCATGATTCCTTCGCTGATCTTCACCATCGTGCTGCTGATTACCTTCGTGTTTACGATTGTCATCATCTTCCGGCAGAAGCGTTATTCGGAAATTAAGAATGACTTCATCAATAATATGACACATGAGTTGAAGACACCTATCTCCAGTATATCCCTGGCGGCACAGATGCTCAACGATGAGTCGGTGGAGAAGTCGCCTACGATGATGAAGCACCTGGGAGGAGTAATCAACGACGAGTCGAAACGTTTGCGCTTCCTTGTGGAGAAAGTGCTGCAGATGTCAATGTTCGACCGTAAGACAGCCTCTTTCAAGAAGAAGGAGCTTGACCTGAATGAATTGCTCGAGAATATTGCCTCGACATTCTCTCTGCGCGTAGAGCATACAGGTGGTAAGATATATATGGAGATAGAAGCCGTGGAGTCGGCTATCTATGTCGATGAAGTGCACTTCCAGAATGCCATCACCAACCTGATGGACAATGCCGTGAAGTATCGCAAGCCCGACGAACCGCTCGACCTGTATATCAGAACGTGGAACGAGAAGGACCGTCTCTGTTTCAGCATTCGTGATACGGGTCTTGGCATAAAAAAAGAGAACGTGAAGAAAATCTTCGAGAAGTTCTATCGGGTGCATACAGGTAATGTTCACGATGTGAAAGGCTTTGGCCTTGGATTGGCTTATGTGAAGAAAATCATCAATCTGCATGATGGCGAGATAAAATGTGAAAGTGAGTTGGGCAAGGGGACTAAGTTTACGGTGTCACTGCCAATATTACAAGAAACAACATAGTATTAACAATAAAAACAATTGATTATGGATGACAAGTTGAAGATTCTTCTTTGCGAAGACGACGAGAATTTGGGTATGCTGCTTCGTGAGTATTTGGCCGCTAAGGGCTATGAGGCAGAATTGTGTGCTGACGGTGAGGCTGGATTCAAGGCTTTTCTGAAGACGAAGTTTGACATTTGCGTACTGGACGTGATGATGCCAAAGAAGGATGGCTTTACTTTAGCACAGGAGATCCGTCAGGCTAATGCTGAGATTCCTATCATTTTCCTGACAGCCAAGACGTTGAAGGAGGACATTTTGGAAGGTTTCAAGCTGGGTGCTGACGATTATATTACAAAACCTTTCTCTATGGAGGAGCTGGTGTTCCGTATTGAGGCTATCCTGCGCCGTGTTCGTGGTAAGAAGACCAAAGAGTCCACACTTTATCATATCGGTCGCTTCACCTTCGACACACAGAAGCAACTGCTCTCCATCGGTGAGAAGCAAACCAAGCTAACCACTAAAGAAAACGAGCTCCTGGCCCTGCTTTGCTCGCATGCCAACGAGATTCTGCAGCGCGACTTTGCCTTGAAGACAATTTGGATTGATGATAACTACTTCAATGCCCGTTCGATGGATGTCTATATCACCAAGCTGCGTAAGC
>ERZ842401.8257-NODE-8257-length-10320-cov-3.807599_pt1 | contig 10320 bp, 10 predicted proteins | sample MGYA00521270_ERZ842401 | MGnify/ENA primary metagenome ERZ842401 (study PRJEB31892, sample SAMEA3878208) | bioreactor metagenome | biome: Moose rumen | place: Sweden | collected 2011-10 | study: EMG produced TPA metagenomics assembly of the PRJEB12797 data set... | reverse complement strand
GCATACCTTTCATAGCGAGTTCCATTTCTTCCGTCGCTTTGTAGATAATGTTGTGGAGTCTGATCTCAACACCGGATTCTTCCGCTTTCTTTCAGAAAATGACGCGGATTCAATGGAAGCAATCGCCCGCCTTGTGCGTGCCGGCGCAAATCCGCGCACAACCTACGATTACATAACCAGCGGAAAGCCCTACTCCACGCGCAAACTGCTTGGCATTCTTCTTGACCATGCGGAACGCTACCTTGACGGAAAACTCGTCATTACTTACGAGACGCTGGATGACACGCGCCGATGGGGGCAGGAAGGCAGGGATTCAGACGCTCTGTATTCCTCATTTCTAAGCGTGGCGGGAGTTGAGGCAGTCGTCTTTTTGCGGCAGGACACGGAATCAACCTGCACCGGCGGACTGCGCTCCCGGGACAAGGTTGACGTAAGCGCAATAGCCGCAAAATTCGGCGGCGGTGGACACAAGAACGCCTCCGGTCTGAGCACGGACGGAAAGCTTGACACGCTAATTCCGGCAATCGTCAAGGAATTTGCAAAGGTGATGTAATTTTCTTTTATCTCAAAACTAAAACTTGGCACACTTATTGCATTGTATTTTACATACAAAAAGGAGTGTGAAAAAAAATGAAAGTTCCACGAGATTTAAACGAAATTTTTGAAAGAGTTTCCGACGGCAGCATGACCTCGGAAAAGGGCCTTACCCTCATTATGGAGGACATGATTGCGTTTCCTGCGCGCTACGGACTTGCAAAATACAGCGACGAATTCAGAAGCGAAATCATTCTTCACATATTTGAGAAGCACCGGGATATTTTTTCCCGCTTTGAAAAGCGCAACTGTCAGTTCAGGACGTATTTTTACAGTCTCGTTCACTACAGCATAAAAACCCATGTCACAAAACTTTCCCAAAAGAAGCTCCAGGAAGCAGGAAGCCTCATCTTCTCACGGCTGAACTACGAATCCACCATCGACAAATACAACAGGAACGAATATTCCTTCCATTTGTCGGACATAACGCCATACGCGCTGCAAAAGACCGACCGCCCGCCCTACCGTGACACAAAGACGCTTGCAAGCGCCCTGCGAAATTCAGAGCATAAGCCTGATGAATACGAGCCTGAACAAAAAAAAGAAGGAATCGAAGAGCCAATAAAGGCATGGTTCAAAAAATACAAGCCCTCGGAACGCCTTAGAAAAACGGCACTAATTCTCGCGCTCAAATCCAGCTCATTTCTGACGGATGACATGCTCGCCTCAATAAGCGAATTCTGCAGGATTCCTCAAAATGAACTTGAAAAGACGGTTGCGGCGCTGAACAAAACGCTTGAGGAGCAGTCTGACAAACATGACAGGGAAATTTCCAAGCTGGACAGGGATTTTTATCTTGCACGCAGTACGGAAGTCCAGATTTGCAACACGAACGACAGCGCAAAAAAAGCCGAGCTTAAAAAACTATATGCCATTCACCGGCGCTCATGGCTTTTAAAAGCACAGGATTTGCGCCGCCCGCGCCTTACCATCTGTCCGTCCAACAAAAGCCTCGCAAAAGTACTCGGAATCTGCGAGCGGCAGGTGGGCTATTACCTTCAGAACGCAGAGGAGGTCGTGGACGAATTCCTAAGCAAAAAGCCATGATGCTGCAAAAATGCCTTGCGCATACGCAAGTAAGCGCAAGGCTGTCCTGTGGACGGATTCTCAATTTTTTTATACTATTTTTTCATGAAAATTTATCTTGCAACTGGAAATAAAAATAAAAAAAGAGAAATGTCCCAGATTTTGAGCGGACATACCATCGTAACGCCGGATGATGAGGGAATAGACTTCAATCCTGTTGAAAACGGAACGACGTTCTATGAAAACAGCATCATCAAAGCCCGGACACTGTATGACATAGTACACTGCCCGGTCATTGCCGACGACTCAGGAATCTGTGTTGACGCGCTCGGAGGCATTCCCGGCATCTATTCTGCCCGCTATGCAGGTCCTGACGCGCCGCAGGGACGGAGCGATGGCAAAAAAACACCGCAGGAAGAACAGAACCGCCTTCTCATACAACAGCTGAACGACCGCCTTGCTCAGGGCAACGTGGATTCCAGCCAGTTCAGGAACGGACCGCGCTCCGCTCACTACACGTGCGCGATGGTACTGTATCTTGGCAATGACAGAATCTACGTGTCGCAGGACACCATGGAAGGCGCTTTAGTAGAACGGATTGAGGATGCAGCAGGAACCGGAGGCTTCGGCTACGACCCGCTCTTCCTGCTTCCGCAGTTCGGCAAAACCGCCGCAGAGCTTTCCGCTGAGCAAAAAAATGCAATCTCCCACCGGGGAAAGGCAACACGCGCACTCGTGCGGATTATAAACGGCATCGAGGAACTGAATTCCGAAAATTTGCAAAAAAACTAAAAAAAAGCTAAAGTTCTCATCATATTCCTCCGAAAATTCAAGTAGAAATGTTATGGTCGCAGGGATTTCCTAGAAACCCGGGTCAGATATTTCAGTGCAAATATGTGTAGATGTAGCCTTGTAAACATTTGCACATGTTTGCAAACCAGGCAGCAAGGATGTTGCCTGTACAGATTCCAAGGAGGAACAAACTATGGTTATCAACCACAACATGTCGGCATTGTATGCCAATCGTCAATTGGGAGTCACAGGACTCGGTCTTTCAAAGGATATGGAAAAACTTTCTTCCGGCGAAAGAATCAACCGTGCTGGAGATGACGCTTCTGGACTTGCCGTATCTGAAAAGATGCGCTCACAAATCCGGGGCTTGAATCAGGCTTCACAGAACGCTTCAAACGGTATCAGCTTCATTCAGACAACAGAAGGTTATTTGAACGAGACGACAGATATCATGCAGCGTATCCGCGAGCTGGCAGTTCAGTCATCTAACGGTATCTACAGCGATGAAGACCGCATGCAGATTCAGGTAGAAATCTCTGCCCTCGTTTCTGAAGTTGACCGCATCGCAAGTAGCGCTCAGTTCAACGGTATGAACATGTTGACAGGCCGCTTTGCTCAGCCTTCAGGCGAAAACGTTGTTACAGGTTCAATGTGGTTCCACATCGGTGCCAACATGGATCAGCGTATGCAGGTTTTCATCGGAACCATGTCTGCGACTGCACTCGGTATCCGTGAAATCGGTACGGAAACAAAACTCAGCCTTGGCTCACCGGAAGATGCCAACCGTGCAATCGGAGTCATCGACGAAGGACTCAAGAAGATTAACAAGCAGCGCGCAGACCTTGGTGCTTACCAGAACCGTATGGAAATGGCAGTAAAAGGTCTTGACATCTCTGCAGAAAATCTTCAGGCATCTGAATCACGCATCCGTGATACAGATATGGCTCGTCAGATGGTAGAATTCACAAAGAATTCCGTACTTCAGCAGGCAGGAACAGCTATGCTGGCTCAGGCTAACAGCCAGAGTCAGAATGTGCTCAGCCTTCTTCGATAAGTATGCCGGGCAGGAACGAAGCTCAGAATAACTTCTCCTTCCATGCCCTGAATTGACTTGTGTTTACTTCGATAGTGTAATATAATATGGTGTCGATATTCGGAAGAGTATCGGCATCATTGCACGGTGTTTTTTCCTGTATCTCACTAAAAATCACCGGACAAGATGTATTTCAGGCGTGCTTCAGACGCGTCATTAGTTCTTTGAAAAACGTGGCTTCCATGCTGCTTGTAATAGCAGGAACAGTGGGTTTGCTCACACTGACCTACTCTTTCTGCTGTCAGGGTCTGAACTGAAATAAGTTGGCGCAAAATTTATTTCAGCCCGTACATTGCAGAGACTCAGAACATGAAGTTCTGACTTTAATTGACATGGAGGGCACAATTATGGTTATTAATCACAACATGAGTTCTTTGTATGCTGATCGTGTACTCGGCATTTCTAATGACGGTATCATGAGAAACATCGAAAAACTCTCATCTGGAGAACGAATCAACCGCGCAGGTGATGACGCATCAGGACTTGCAGTTTCTGAAAAAATGCGCTCACAGATTCGCGGCTTGAACCAGGCGAACAGAAACATCGAGAATGGTGTTTCATTCATTCAGACAACAGAAGGATACCTTGCTGAAACAACAGATATCCTCCAGCGCGTTCGCGAGCTGGCTGTTCAGTCTTCTAACGGAATCTACAGCGAGGAAGATCGTATGCAGATTCAGGTTGAGGTTTCTCAGCTTGTTGCTGAAGTTGATCGTATCGCAAGCCAGGCTCAGTTCAACGGAATGAATATGCTTACAGGACGTTTCGGCGAAGGCTCAGACAACGTTATGCAGTTCCAGATTGGTGCAAACATGGATCAGAATACCAGAGTTTTCATTGGTACAATGACAGCTCAGGCTCTCGGTCTGCGCGGTGCACAGGGTACAGAAGACGTCGTTTCTATCAAGGATCCGGAATCTGCAAACGCAACACTGGGTGCTGTAGACTCTGCCCTGCTTTCAGTTTCTAAACAGAGAGCAGACCTCGGAGCTTACCAGAACCGCTTTGAAATGGCTGCAAAGGGTATTAACATTGCCGCTGAAAACACACAGGCTGCTGAATCACGCATCCGTGATACAGACATGGCCAGCGAGATTGTTGAATTCACAAAGAACCAGATTCTCACACAGTCTGGTACCGCAATGCTTTCACAGGCAAATTCACAGTCTGCAAACGTTCTCGGTTTGTTAAGTTAAAAATTGCAGAACTGATTTATAAGAGATTGCTGGATGTCATCTTTTACAAATCAGCGGATGATGGGAGGGGGTGCGCCCCCTCTCCCATTTTCCATTTTTCAAGGAGGAAGCCTTATGAATACAATCGGTTCATTTGTGCAGACAATGACCATGGATGGTCATACTATTCACAATGCGGCGGTTTCAAAAGAAAAGCCAGCCGTACAGCAAAATTTGGAAAACACAGTAGTTGCGAACACCGCTGCGGACGTAGCAACAAATATAGAACAGAACACTGCCCAGATAAAGGCAGAGGCTCAGCAGCTTGAGCGTATGTCGGATCTTGTTTCCGGCAGAAAGCTTCAGTTCAATGTGAACGAGGAGCTTGGCAGCGTCGTCGTAAAAGTGCTTGATCCGAACACGGAGCAGGTTCTGAAGGAAATTCCGTCAAAGGACATACAGAACCTTAAAATCAACATAAGGAAGGCAATCGGCATCCTGTTTGATGATTTGGTATAGTATCCTTAAGAAAAGGCAGATATGGCAGGAATAAGCATACCAGGTGTTTCAGATCAATATAAAACGAATGAAACTGTTGACAAACTTATGCAGATTGAGCGGATTCCGCTTACGCGTGAGCAGAAGACGCTTGAGACGTATAAGACCCAACAGGACGCCTGGCGTTCCGTAAACCGCAAGATGACCTCTCTCAGAGACAGCGTCAAAACGCTCTACTCCTTTGAAAATCCATTTAATAATAAAATCACCTCATCCACAGAGGAAAATGCCATAACAGCAGAGGCAACCAGAAAAGCCGCATACGAATCGTTTAAAATCGACGTCATTCAACCGGCAACCTCCGACAGATTTTTGACCTCGGAGCTTGACGCAGACACAAAGGTTCCGTCGGGAACATACACATACAAGGATTCGGAACAAACAATCACAATGAAATGGAAGGGCGGCTCCCTGCAGGATTTTTCCAATGCCCTGAACCGGCGCGGCGGAAACACGATAAAAACGCGCGTCATCGGCGCTTCCGCCGGAAAAAAGACGCTTTCCATTGAATCGCAGAAGACAGGGCTTGAGAACAAACTGCTGTTTGCGGACGACGCACGGACGTTTGCAGAAGCTTCAGGCATGATTGTAAAGGTAAAGCCAAAAACCGTTGAATTTGGCAATACGCGCGCGGAATACAAGCCTGCGCCGGAAACACCGCTTGAGCAGCCGCGACTTCCGGCGGTATCGGCTGTAAAGCTGGCAGTCTCAGAAGGTAAGGCTATCGTTCCGCCAAGAACCGGCTTCTTGCTGGAGATTCCGCAGCTTGCAAAAGAAACAAAAAACGCGCACATTCAATTTTCGATAACAAAGGAAAAGACAGCCGATGTCGCAGAGGAAATAAACAAGGCGAACGACAGGCCGGAATTTCCAGAGTCCGGAGCCGCACAATACCGCGACATAACCATATATAACGCAGGTGTTGACTCAGAACTGACAGCCGAACAGCTGACAAAACCTACCCCGCTTGACACCATCGAAACCGACGAGGTTCTTTTTGCCATCCTCAATGACGGAACGGAAAAAGAAATTCCGCTGAAACTGAACCTCGAGAAGCCAGAAACAGAGATAGACATCAACCTTTCTGAATACAAGAACATCAACGCCATCGTCCTTCGGAACAGGAACACGGGAACAACTTTCAGCGTATCAGAAATGCGCTCGCTGAACCCGAGCGAAAACCTCGGCTATGTTCCGCAGCATCCCATCTCAACGGCAGATGATGCAATCCTTAAGTATGAGGGAATAACGCTGCGACGCCCAGAAAACGACATTGACGACGTAATACCGGAGGTAACACTGCACGTCAGCGATAAGACTGACAAAACTGCGACCATATCCATAAAGCCGGACAAGGAATCGGCAAAGGACGCGCTCATCTCCTTCGTCGGAAACTACAATCAGGCGCTCTCAGAGGTAAACGTGCTTTCGCAGACAAAGCCGGAAATCGTAGAGGAACTGGACTATCTTTCCGAGGAAGAGAAGAAGGAACTGCGCGAAAAGCTTGGAATGTTTGCGACGGATTCCTCGCTTTCCAGCCTGAAAAGCTCCATGATGTCGGCAACGTCTGCGATGTACCGTTTTTCGGAGAGCGCGGAAATTACGATGCTCTCGCAGATTGGCATTGCAACAAACGCAACCAATTATTCCGGCTACACGCCAAGCAAATTGCGCGGCTACCTTGAGATTGACGAAAAAAAGCTGGATTCCGAGCTTGAGAAGCATCTGGAGGACATAAAGAACATGTTCGGCTTTGATTCCGACGGAGACCTTATCGTTGATTCAGGAATCGGCTTTGCGCTCGACAAGCAGCTGACCGCCTACGTGCAATCTGGCGGAGTTTTTTCAATGAAGACCGGCTCCCTGGACAGAAAGATAAAGGCCTCGGAGCAAAAAATCTCGCGTCTTGAGACCCAGATGGACAGCAAGGAAGCGGACTTAAAGAATAAATACGGACAGATGCAGGGCGCGCTTAACAGCCTGGAAAACCAGCAGTCAACCCTGAAGAATTTCTCTAACAGGAACAACAACCAGTAAAGGAGACGAAAATGGAATTCTACATGAACGGTGAAAAAATTGACGTAATGCTTGAGGAAGAAAAAACAGTAGGCGATGTGCTTAAATCCTTTGAAATCACCTGCGAGGAAAATCAGGCTGCCGTCATCGGAATAAAAATAGACGGCAAGAACATAACGGCGGACGAATTTGACGCAGTCTCAAAGAACGCACTCTCAGAAAATTCAAAATTTGAATTTACCGTCGTAACAAAGCAGAACATAAAGGACTCGTTCACCACGCTGACCGGACTTTTTAAAGAACTTGCAGAAAAAATGAGGCAGGTTCCCGTGGAGCTTCAGAGCGGAAAATCGCGTCAGGCACATGAATCCATAAAGAATCTGGCGGACAGCATAAATGACTTCTGCCATGTGGCGGCTCTCGCAAGCCTTTTTGAGGAATACAACAGTTTTGCCATCGACGGAAAGCTGTTTCCCGACTTTTTTGCGGACTTCTCGCCCATCCTCAGCGACTTTGAGCAGGCGCTCAAGGCAAATGATACCGTCAGCGTGGGAGACCTTGCGGAATACGAAATCTGCCCGCGCCTTGAGGCAATAGCAAATACATTGGAAGGTATCGCATGAATCTTGATTTTCAGGCTGGCGGTTCACCGCTCGCGTCCCGTCAGAACCCGGTCATATACGCGGTTCTCATTGTGGGCGCAATAATAATCGCAGTTTTTTTTCTCATCTGGTTCATCCTTAAGGTGCTTAAGGAACGAAAAGCAACGCCGGAATGGATTCAGAAGGAAGCAGAGCGCTGCACCAAAAAGAAGGACGTGCTTGAATTCGCCGAAAAATACCTCATATCAAAGGAAGAGGCGGATTTACTGTGGCGCATTTGCCGGAAATACAAGATTCAGAACATTCTGTACACCATCAAGCATTACACTGACATTGACGGCTATTTCAAGACCTACTACGACGAGCTGCGCATGGCAAAAAACACGGAGCGCGAGATAAACAATGCCTTCAAACTGAAATTCAACCTTGAGAAAATCTTCGCAGCCTCTGAGCGCGTCTCCTCCTCACATTCCTTGGTAAAGGAACAGCGCATCGCCGAAATTTTCCCGGACGGCTCAAAACTTCCGTTCAAGGTTGCGGACATAAAGAAGGAGCATCTTGCCATAGAAATCACGCAGGACTTCTACAATTCAGAGACAAAGCCAAAATCAATGGAAAAAATCGCGTTCACGTTCAATTCAGCAACGGGAATGAGCTACGCGTTCCTGTCCCGCCTGCTCCGCTACGAGCAGACTGCAAGCGGCAAATACCTTATGTTCGTCTCCCACTCCTCGGATCTCATCATGAAGCAGCAGCGAAACTTCAAGCGTGCCACAATGAATGAAAAATGCCGCATCGCGTCAGTAAAATCCGTAAAGGACAAGAAGGACCGCGTTACCCTCGTTCCTTCAGAAAGCAAGATTGACTGCGCGCTCATTAATATTTCCGGCGGTGGTTGCTGTATCTCCACGACGCTTCCGGTAAAGGAAGGTCAGGCAATCTACACGGAATTTGACTTTGAGAGCGGCGTTGTGGGCGTTATGGGCAAAATCATAAAAACCCGCAAGGCAAAGACAGAGGGGCTGTTCAACCTGCACATCTGCTTCACTCAGATTTCAATTGAAGATCAGAACAAGATACTTGCAAAAGTATACTCGTACTGAAAAATCACTTTACGGCAATCCGTTTTGCTTGCAAATTCGGCAATATAGAGGTATCTTTAAAGGTATGAGAATTTTGGAACTGCGCAATCTCAACAGAGAGGAAGGCTACATTTACTACAGACGCAATTTTACCGGAACAGCAGTCATAGAGATTCCTGGTTCAACCTTAGAAGCGGACATTGATTTCTGTATCGAAATGAGTCCTTTTGGCGAAAAAACGATTGACATAGAAATTGCAAATACCTTGAATTACCCTGTTCTGCCGGTTAAAAAGGCGCTCAAGGAGTATATTATCCTGCAGGATCAGGAAGGTGCGCTTCCGTGATGACGTTCACGACACATTCTGCGGACGAAACCATTGCGCTTGGAAAAAAGCTAGGCGCTTTGCTTGAAAAAGGCGACATTATCGCCATGCAGGGAACGCTTGCCGCCGGAAAAACTACGATTACTAAGGGAATCGCAGACGCACTTGGCGTCAAGGACACGATAACTAGCCCCACATTCTGCCTTATCAGCGAATATGAAGGAAAAATGCCGCTCTATCACATGGACGTGTACCGTCTTGACGGTGCGGAGGACTTTGCAAACCTTGGCACCGAAGACATGCTTTATGGAAACGGCGTGTCCATCATTGAATGGAGCGAAAAAATCATGGAAGAGCTTCCAAAAAAAACAATCGTCCTGAAGCTTGAAGCGCATGAAGACGGCTCAAGGACGATAACCATACAGAACTGGCCGCACGGTCAGATTCAATGACGCACAAAAATCAGGAACACATATGAAAGGTCTTGCAGTTGATTTGTCAGTCTCTGAGCTGACGGTTTCGGCAAAAAACGAAGATTTGAGCGTGAGCGCTCAGTTCAATATAGGAATGAGGCAGTCCGAAACGCTGCTTCCCGCCATTGAATACGTCATGGAGCGGGTCGGAATAAAAAAGGACGATTTGGACTACCTTGCGATTGCAAAGGGACCAGGCTCATTCACAGGGCTGCGGCTGAGCTTTGCGGCGCTCAAAGCAATTCAGCTTGCGGCAGGAATTCCGCTGTACGGCATCTCCTCGCTCGACATATACGCATGGCAATACCGCGAGCTGCCGTACGTCATCGTTCCGGCAATTGATGCGCGGAAGGACAAATTCTACGCAAAGGCGCTTACAAACGGAACTGAAGCGCTTGCCGAAGGCGACTACGAGCCTTCCGCGCTTGCAGAAAAGCTCAGAACCCTTACCGGCGACATTCTGCTCTGCGGACCGGACGCATCGCTTTTAAAGCACCAACTGCCCCCCCTCATGAGCGGAAGGACGGTTCTTTCCATTGACTTTCACCAAAATCCTGCTAAGGCGCTTTTTGAGATTCCAGAAG
>ERZ842401.8256-NODE-8256-length-10322-cov-3.781241_pt1 | contig 10322 bp, 6 predicted proteins | sample MGYA00521270_ERZ842401 | MGnify/ENA primary metagenome ERZ842401 (study PRJEB31892, sample SAMEA3878208) | bioreactor metagenome | biome: Moose rumen | place: Sweden | collected 2011-10 | study: EMG produced TPA metagenomics assembly of the PRJEB12797 data set... | reverse complement strand
GCTTTTCGTTTCTGTCGATCTTGACGTTGGTGTTGAGATCGGCTCGATGACACTTGTAGGAGGTGATGTCTCTTGTCCTGATAAATCCTGTGCCGGAGCATGGCTTTCTTCCGGCTCGTGGGTTTTCTCCGGCTCTGATTGCCGTTCCTCTTTGGGAATGATAGTCTCCGGCTCTGGCAAGGATAGCTGTTTCTTCTCGGCTTGCAATGGGGTAAAGAGACTGTACGTCCCGTCACGGTAATCGCACAAGTCGTGGTATGCCTTCTGCATATTGTCGTAATTGTGCTCAAACTGTGCCGTTCCCGCAAGAACCATCTCCATACTGCTTATGATTTCAGTTACCCGCTCCGTATCGTCAAGCTGTGGTCTTATAATCTTTACACCCTTATAATGCTCTACCGGATGCGGATACGGACGCACTACTTCATCCGGCTGGTTATAATAGAACAGATAGATTTCCGCCGCAAGGAATTGTTTCTCATACTCCGGCAAAGCCTTTATCTCGCCTTTGGACATATACCGTTCTGCCGCAATCAGCTCCGCTATCCGTTTTGCCACTTTCTTCCATGAGAGAAGGACTTTCGTATTGTCCATATCTCGTTTCAGTAAGATTCCTTTAGAATCGTGATTCTCGCTAATTCCCGTACCGGACAGAACAGGTGAGTATCCACCCATTCCATACTCATTTTTCAGAAAATCTGCACGCTCAGCCTGCGTATGCCCCTGCATAAAATAAGAATAGATACGGAATTTCCCATGCTGGACTCCGCTCCCCCTTTGCAGTACATAATCAATCAATTCCTGCGGAATAGAAAAGGCAGAGGTCTTTTCCTCTGCCAGATTCCGTAACGTATTCTGTTGTCCCTGCACCGTTTCAATCGGATTTGCCTTGTCCCTAAGCTCTCCGAGGATACGCATCCCCTCATAATAATCTGCAATTACGCTCCAATCATAATAGGCTTGTGCGCGTGGAGCATCGTGCCTGCCCTCCCAGAGATGCAGGACATTCTGATAAGCCTGATAGCCTGCCTCTGCTCCATTCTCCAAAGTCAGCTCTGTCAGTTCGTGATTGAAAATGCCTTTGATATATTCCCGTCGCGTTTTCTTTCCCATGTTCGCGGCAAAAAATTCTGCAATCTGCTCCCGGCTCTCTTTCAGATAGGGCGAAGATAAGAGCAGCGATTTGATTTCATCGTCGTCATGGAAAAACGGAATGCCATTGTCCTCACTGCTCCTATCAAAGATTTCTAATTCCGGCTCACTCTCCCGGCTCTCGCTCTGCGGTTCATCTGCTGTTGCTGACGGCTCCTGCGGCTCTGTCTGTACCTCCGGCTCATGCTCTATGCGTAAATCAGTTCGTTCATGACGCTCTCTTCCGCTGACTGCCGGATGTTGTTCATCATCCCTACCCACTTCATGGGATCGGCTGCTTTCAGCTCCTCGGTCACGTTCTGTGCCTCTGCCATCTCCCTTGTTATCTGCTCCATCCGCCTCTGCGCCTCTTCCTGCGTCTCTCTCAGGTGCTCGGTCAGCCTGCCCTGCGTCAACAGGTCGAGAAATATTGCGTACTTGTGATTCTTCAGATACTCCCTTCGGCTTGAGCCGTACTTCCCAATGTAGACTTCTTTCTCCTCCGGTACGGTCAGATTCGGCAGAAGGTAATCTCCCTGCCTGCTGTATTCGATTGTTCTCATAATCATTGCCCCTTTCTGTCTGTGTCTTAGATGGTACAAGTCCATTATATTCTCCGCTTCTATTCTCCGCAAATGTGCGATTCTGTCTTTTTTCTTCTCTTTGCAGATTTTTGATTGTGTCGGAAATCTGGACAAGTGCCATCTCCGCAATATCGCTCGTAGCTACACCTAAAAGACCTGCAAGGCGTGGGGAATGATAATCGGAAAGTCCCTCAAAATCCTTGTCCGAGAGATAATCTCCCGGCTCTATCCCGCAGCGAACCATTACCATGTAGGCGATACTGTTTGCCAGTATGCGGCTCGTCCAATCGTCCACGTCACCATAATCCATCTGTTCAAAAGGACTTCCCTCCCGCGCCGCCCAGATATCCTCCAGATAGTCCCTGACATTATCTGCCGCGGCATTTTTCGCCGCAAGCAGAATCGTCTCCGCAAGGTCTGCCCCCTCGTCCTCTACCCCGAAGGCATTGGCAAGTGTCTCACGAACCTCGTCCCGGTAATACTCCTTCACTTCCCACAATGCCACGGGACGGATCAGTCTCCGGTAACGTCCCTCTTTTGTATCCGATACGTCAAAATAGTATTTCAACTTCATGGTGGGCGCACTCTTGTCGATAACCGCGATTCCCTTAGAATCCCTCTTTACCCACCGCCCAAACCGCTTGTTCCAATCCTCCATCGGAAGAACAGCGACCGCATCCGGTCGCTGTACGTGTACCAACAACTGCTCGTCGAACGGCAGACGGTAATTGCGGCAGGCAGAGCGCAGAAATGCCTTCCAGTTCTCCGGTGTCTGCGTCACCTCCGTCAATGCCTCCAGATATAAATCCGTGATGATGTCATATCGTTTTTTCGCCACGTTCGTCTCCTCCTATCCTCTGCCATTTTGCTATATTTTCCTTCTCCAATCCTCCGTTACGTTTCATTTACGCCTGCTATCTTTCATGCTCCTCGCGCTTTCTTGCGGACGGATATTTCTCCATGAAAGCCTTAACCCCCATGTGTTTCCCGTCCGCGTAAGAAAAATCTTTCTCTGCATCAATGTCCAGATAACCATCTGCCGGAAGTTTGATCGGTTCACGGGTTAATATACTCCCGTAATGATTTACCATAATGTTCCTTGCAATCTGAACCGGATCAAAGTTTACATCATCCGCCCTTACCTCATACAAATACATACCTTTCGGTACGGTAGCCCGGTCAAGACGGATATCCGTAAATAGTGCCGGCTTTCCCAACACAACAATCTCCTCAAAATTCTCTTTTCTCGCATCAAATCTCGCCACTTGTGTATCCTCCCATCTGATTATTTTCTCCGCTCAAATTTTCTCCTCCGTCCCCGGTCATGCCATTTTCTCGAATCACGTCATTCTCGCACTCTTCGCTTGCACGCTCTTCTCTGCCCGACATACCTGCTCCGTCCTTCTGCCCGACTTCCCTTTTCGGCTTTTCGCCGCTGCACAAGAGCGTGATAAATTTATTTGCCTTGATTGCCTTTTGGATACTGTTGATTGTCTCAATCTCCGCGACGGTAATTCTTGGTAGTGCAAGTATATCATCCATCGTCATGGCAAGAATCGCTTTCTCGTCCCCAAACCCCGCCTCGATCAGCTTTGTCAAAGCCCGGATTACCTTGTTGTTAATCTGTCCCATGCCACTTTCCTACCTTTCCTTTGCCTTCTGTTTCTGCGGCTCTTCCTTCATTGGTGCGTAGGTCGCTCCATTCATGTGCATACGCTCCGCAAACTCGCAGATATGGTAAACATTCCCGTCCAGTTCCGTATGATACTCGTCGATAAATCGGCAGGTATGAGGAAATTTCTCTCCCCATGCGGTTGTGACCTCAATCCTTTCTCCGTCCGTAATCTTGAACAGTTCCTTGTAATGCGGATCAATGAACCGGATTCCCTGCCCTGCCTTTTCGATATGGCGGTCTAAGTCCTTTGACTGGTAGCAGAAACATCCAAACTCACCCTTTACCGAATCACACCGGATGAGAAACGCATAGTCTCCCATGTCCACCCGAAAACCGAACGCTTTCTTTCCCTCCCGCTCAAACGTACTTACAGGCATACTCTTTTCAAATTCCCTCATAGTTTCGCGGCTCTCAAACAGACCGTAATTCTTGGAGGAAAGTGCCTTAATGACCTTGTTCAGATTCTCATTAAATTCATCCGTCCTCCGGTCATCCCATCGGTCTGTCCATTTGCTCTGATATTCGCCGCTCTCCCCAAAACCGCCTTTCAGATATCCGACGCATCCCGTCTGTCCGTCAAGCTGCATACTCTGTTTCCCGGTGTAAAGGATTTCCTCTGTTTTGAGCGGCTGAATCTCCAATGAAATCTCCGCATCTTTCTGTCGTTCCATCAGAAACTCAATCTTTACTATTGCGCGTTCATATAAATCTTTTTCCGCACATAGCCGATCACTCATATAATGCCCCCAGAAATAATTGTCCCCGTCCTTGCACTCCCACGTCACATAAGAATTAGGAGATTTGAGATTCTCACCCATCACAAACTCACACTCGCCAATCATCACCGACCGGATTATCTTGTAATTCTGGTTGATCCGCTCCCCGGTCATCGTTCCTCCCTCGCTTTCTCATTCCTCCATGCGGATTTTTCTTCCGTAGTCCTCTGGATTTCTGCCACCCGCTCTTTTGCCCACTCTGGCAGATACTCTTCCTTAATCTCTCCCAAAAAATCCGTCCGGTTCCATCGCACCTTCTCGCCGGAATACAATTCTTTTCCAAAACATCCCCGCCCAAGAGAATTTGGCACCGTTCCATTACCCGACTCCACATAGAACAACTGGTGTTCGCACGACTGGTATTCCGGTCTTAATACGTTAGGACTGACAACCATGACCTTTCCTACCAATACCTTATCGCCCGTCGGCTCACACATATCCGCCGTGATTTTCTCCCTCTTGACCGTGACCTTCTGCTGTTCCTCCAACACTTTCCTGCACTGCTCTTTGATATGATCCGCAAAAAGAGAAATGATCTCAACATAATCGTCGCCTGCTTTCCCATCGTGATAAAGCTGTAACTCGCCTGCTGTTTCTACAAGCGCACACATATATGGCATATCGCTCGTTTCATCTTCACCGAAAATAACTTCCCGGTCACCGATTGCAATATGCTGTACTACTTTATAATTTTCTACCATCCATTTTTCTTCTTTTTCCATGAAATCCCTCCGCTCTTATAGGAGACTGGAAAAATGTTGATTCCAACCTCCCTTACAATCTCAATCGCTCTGTTCTTCAGTCCTCACCCGAGCGGCAATCACCATCCGACGCGCGTTCCTCCCCGCCCAGCTCCGGCAGGTCGAGAGGGTGATAAACTGATACTTCCGGAAAAACTGCTCCTCCGTGTCCGCCGCCAGTTCCTCCCCGATCTGCCGCGCTGCCTCGGTGTGATAGCTGCCTGCGTATAGAATCTTCTCCACATATTCCCGGTATTCCTGCCAGTTTCCCGTATCCGTGAATGAGTAAATGGGGGAATCTATGGTTGTGGAGACTACAGATACAATCTGATATGACCGTACTTCCTCACCCACCCGGAACTCAATCTGGGGATGCTCTCTGTAATAGCTCTCCTCAGAAAACGCATGGAGCGCACCGAACATCCGACCGCCATTGATATTGTGTCCGTAGATGATACAGTTATCGCTCTCCAGACTGCACCGGATGTCCAGAAATGGCGTTCCATAAAAGCTGTCATTCCCGTCAAAGTCGCGGTGCAGATAGTATTCCTCTGCCCCCGTCCTCTGCATGACGGGGTAGGAGATTGTGGTATTCTCGATGCTAAGCCATCCCAGATAGTCCGGATTTTCTTCTTTCGGCAGGGTATGGGGAGCGGGGCTTTTGCCCCGTTCCTCAGAATGTCCGTCCTCTGTCTCCCTTAATTCCTCGAACCGTTCCTCGGCTTTATGTCTCTCCCGGTAATCACGGCAGAACAGATAGACCGACGCGCAAAAAAGCAAGAAAAAAAAGAGGAACACTCCCCTCTTATTGCGTCTTGCTATCTTCTCTTTTCTTGTCTCCTCTGTCATTCATTCCCTCTTTTCCTGCGAAAGAACAGTATCGCGCCGCCTAAGACGATAAGCGCAAACAGCATCGCAGGAAGAATCGGTGCCGTCCCTCCGGTCTGCGGATGGTGCGGCTCTCTGTTCTTCTTGTCTGTCACGGAAATGCTCTGCAGCTTGCCCGTATCCTTAATGGTGTACTTGACCTCTTTCGCCAGTTTGTAGCCCTTCGGTGCCTCTGTCTCCTTGAAGGTGTAGGTCTGCCCGACTGCCAGTTTTCCGGTAATGTCGAATCCGTCCTCCGTCGAGGTAAAGCTCAGCACTTTCTTTCCCTTGCTGTCCATCACATCGAATTTTGCGCCGCGAAGTCCCTCTCCGGTATCATCCGCCAGTTTAATCAGCCGTATCTTTGTGGTATCATCCACCATACGCACGATGTTATCCTTCTGCATCTTCTTGTCTTTTCCCGAAACGGTTCCGACAAGAGTCGCACTGTCCTCTCCCTCAACCAACACAAAGGAAACATTATCAGCGGTCACATATCCGTCCGCCGGACGTGTCTCTGTGAGTGTGTAGGCAGCATCATGGAATAAACCCTTAAACTGCAAATTCCCTTTCTCGTCAAGCTCTGCGGAAACATTGCGGTAACCCAGCTTATTTAATTTGCCGTTCAGCTTGATGGATTTCTTGTCACCGGAAGTCCATGAGACAATGACACGGTTCTCATCATCCAGAATCTGCAATCTGCACCCTGCCAGTTCCTTGCTGTTGGTAATGGACAGCTTGCTCACAACCGTCTCGGTCTGCCTGTTCCATGCCTCAATTCCCGCCTCGATCACTGCGGTCTGGTCATCCTTATACTCCAAATGGAAAGGATACTCCGACTCGTCCAGATAGTAACTCTCGGAGACAGAAAGTTCCTTCAGATAATAGTTGCCGGAATTAAGAACAGCGGCAGGCGGAATCAGCACACCTCCGTCCGCTGTCTCTGTCGGCTCTGTCGTATTGGTCGAAATCTGGTCTGCAAGGGAAGTGTTTGCTCCTGCCTTGTTCTGTGTTTCGGTCTGTCCAGTTGTCGTTTCTCCACTCCCGTCTGCAATCTGTCCCGTTGCACCGTCCTCACCGGTTTTAGACGGTTCTCCGTCCGCTGTCTGCTCTGCTCCGGTCGCGTCACCGGATGCGGTATCCGCTGTTTCTGCCGTGGAATAGACTTCCATCATCAGCGGCAGATCCATTTCCGAGATAGCTGTCCCGTCCTCTCCGGTCTTCATGGTTCCGAGCAATGTTCCCGCACCGACAATCTTCTCTCCGTCGATGTTATAGATATCATCCTTTGAGAAAATACCAAACTCCGCACCCTCAATCGGCTTTCCATCAGCCTTATCGCCTTTATACAGTTTGAGTGCTGCCTTTGCCCTTGCGTTCTCGACACGCAGAACACCGTCCTCATCCGTGGTGTCGGTCGCGTCAATGACATATTCCTCGTCCATGTTCTTCCAGTTAAATTCTACGTCCCATCCGGAATCGGGGAGAAGATATCCGTACAAGGTCTGTTTTTCCTCGACATGGTATTTTCCCAGTGGAAGATTCACAACAACAGTTCCATCCTCGTCCACGGTAAAGCCCGTTATGTCCTTGCACTCTTTGGAGAATACTGCGCCCTCTCCCGTCGTAATCGTTGCCACAAGCTCGCCTTTGTCATACCAGTTTGTCCCTTGATTGTCCTGCGTCACAATATCCTCCGCCGCATAGACCTCAAAGACTGCTCCCTTTAAGAAACGGCTCTCATAGGTAAACTGCCCATCCGCAAACCCGGTCAACATTTCCCCGATCTTATAGAGTTTCAGCTTTCCGAACGTCTCCTTGTTCGTGTAAGTGACGGTAACAACAAGATGGACATTTCCCTCCTCGTCCGTAAACTCTGTATAATTGCCTGCCTTGCTGTGAATCGTCACCTCGATATATTTCTCTGTGATATGAAGTCCGGTCGCGGAATCTGTCTCATAGATACGGTAGGTCGCGGAGCGGAGCGCGTCAACCGTCATGATTTCTCCCGTCTCGTCGCAGACAAACTGATTGATTTTCTGCGTCTTTCCTCCCTCGGTGTACTCCTGCTCGACAAGCTCCTCTCCCTCGTCCGTTACTTTGTATATCTGATAGGTCGTGTTGGGCTTTAATACCTGCTTTTCGGTATTTCCGTCTTTCTTCACAATCCTCAGATATGCCTTAAATAACTGATTCTTCAGCGCATAGTCATAGGTCTTTCCATTCTCTGTGACATCCACGTTAAAATCATCCACCAGATACGCATCCACGTTGCCGGAATCCACCTGATGCACGGTGTACCTGCCATAGTACAAGTCTTTCGTAATGGCATAACCTTTTGCGTCGGTCTTGATAGTGTCACGCTCATAATCATCACATTTGTCATAGCTGCCCTTTGAGGTGAGGTAGACTTGGAAGGTGGTGCTTTCCTCGTTCCCGACAATCTCTCCCTCGTCAGAATAATACTTCTGGATTGCAACCTTTCCAAACACCGGATGATTCCCAAACTCCTTTGTCGCCAGATTTGAGGTATATTCTGCTGCTTTGGCTGTTGCGTCCACCTTGATATCCATCACTCCGCTTGCAAGCGTATATCCGACAGGAGCCTTTGTCTCCTTCAGATAATAGGTCGTCCCGCTCCTAAGATAGTCTGTCGTAAGCTTGCCGCCCGATACCGTGTATGTCCCGGCTGTCTTAGCCTTGCCTTTGGAATCGTAGACGGTCGCTTTTGTCTTGCAGGCAGAATCCGCATATAACTGAAATTGCGCTCCGTCCAGTTTCGCGTCTCCGTGAGGCTTTTTGTCCTTGCTGTACTTATCAATCTTTACGACATTGATGGTGGCTTTCTTATAGTTGTTGGTGACTCCGGTGATATACGCTTTGGAATACTCGGCGGCATTGCCGGACTTGGTATCTGCCCATGACTTATCGGCATTCCGCTCCCAACTGTTGGCTTTCTTCAGCGTGATTTTTACACCCTTTGCGAAATCCGGATCACGGATGATGTCCTTGTTACTTCCCGTGTTATCCTCGGTGAGCTTGTAGGTGTTGGAGATATCATCGAAATTTGATTTTATCTCTTTTTCCGCAAGTTTCTCTGCGGAGGCTTTGGTCATATCGGAACCAAAATCCGTTCCCTGCTCAAGCTCCATCTTGTCTGTCAGAAACTTCTTTGCAGCTTTTTTCTGTGCATCAGACATCTTCTTCAAATCAGAATCTTTATAGTACCAATAATCCTGCGAATATAATTTGTAAGTCATACGGTAAGCAATCGTTCCCGCTTTTGTTGTGTATCCGGTCAATGAAAATGAGGTATCATCGTCATCGTCCGCATCCCCCGTCTCTGTTCCATCACGATCAGACATGGCAAATGAATAAAGGTCGTCGAGGTTATCTGCTTTCAGCGTGAATTGAATGCCCTCCAATCCCTTTCCGTCCTCGTCTTTTTTCTGTACCGTGATTCTCTGTCGGTAATAAGTGGTTTCATGGAGAGAAACAGGCTCATAATCAATCTTGTCCTCGTCCGCATCCACAGTCATAAGTGTCTGGTAGCCATTGCTGTTTCCAGTCTTTTTCCAAGTGGTCAACTCCGCTGTCCATAATCCCGTAGGCTCAAATATCTTTGAATACAGCTTATCCACTGATAAATCCGTCGAAATCTTAATATTGTCCTGCACCTGCTTGATTACGTCTTTAAGCTGTGTTTTTGAATTGCGTCCTTCCGCAACTGACCACAACAATGCCTGGCTCATGACAAACGCTTTCTCTGAGCGAGACTTATCAATAACATACCAGCGGATAATTTTTGCATAATAGCCATCCTTTGCTCCCCCGGTGTCCTGATCCCATTTGTGGGTTTCTGTTGCCTCATAGGTATTTCCGCTGTGGCAGGTTGCTCCCAGTGTCATGCAGAAGCCCACCTTGCCATCTACTTTCATCCTCCACCATGTTCCGCTCTTGCTTTTATCCCCGAAGTTTACAACTCCCTTTTTTCCGAGGGATGATAAAGATACCTTGCTTGTGGTCGCGGCATGAACCGAAACGGCATTTGCCGGAATCATCCCACAAAGCAGAACCAACGCCAACACGATAGACATTACTCTCTTAAAACTTATTTTTTTCATTGATATTTTTTCCTCCATAAAAAATGATACTGATTGTTATCGGGTTTCATCATTATCAGTCATGTCGGACTTCGTATCCTCCATTTCAACGTAACCACCTGCCTTTCTGCAATAAAAAAAGCCCTCTTGAATCTGTTTTCATTCAAAAGGGCTTTAACCATCAATTTATTCTGTTTGCCATCAACTCTTCAATATAACCTCTTCTATGCCATCTTCTGTTACCGTTATCGTAACTCTCTCCGCTTTATCCTCGCATCCATCCGGTTTTACTCTTTCGTAGAATGTATACGTTTTACCAATCTCCAAATAAATCCGTTTACCCGCGGGCTTTACAATGCTGTTAATTTTCATGCTGTCCCGGCGATTGTCCACCTCATAATAGGCAAATTCGCTATCAGAACAGTATTGATTTATTTGGCTGTCGA
>ERZ842401.8255-NODE-8255-length-10322-cov-11.560339_pt1 | contig 10322 bp, 8 predicted proteins | sample MGYA00521270_ERZ842401 | MGnify/ENA primary metagenome ERZ842401 (study PRJEB31892, sample SAMEA3878208) | bioreactor metagenome | biome: Moose rumen | place: Sweden | collected 2011-10 | study: EMG produced TPA metagenomics assembly of the PRJEB12797 data set... | reverse complement strand
CTTACTCAATGTATTTTTATTACAACGTAATTAACATTATAAGAACTTTGTAAACATGTGTCAATAAGGCAAAAACTATAAATTATACATTTATAGTTACAATAACCCCTTATAAAACAGGTTTTAATAAGCATATTAATGTATTTTTATTCATAATAGCGTATCTTTATAAATAAACACATTTACACTGTAACAAATATGTTATAGCAGACGAGGCACGAAAAAAGCGCTATGCACAGAAATACATAGCACTTTTTCTATTATAATGCTTTTGTTATGTTATGTATTTTTTTACGGTATACAGGAATACATAACAGGCCGCTGTCCTATCGGACAATCGATAAGTATACATAATACTTATTCGCCATCAACAATCGAATCCAGTTCTTCACTGTCATAATAGACAGCCTTTTGACGGCATACCAAGCCCAATGAGCGATAAAAGGCATCATCCAAATTTCCCTTTTTAATGACTTTGAACGCAATCAAAAATGCCATAAACACGGTATCCCGCATGCCATTAATAAAAGGAACCTCCACAATTTCACCATTAATTCCCGGCGCCAGAATCAGCTTCACCTGACTTTGACGTTTGGCCAGATAGTTATGCAGTTCCGAGGACAGATTGAGAAACAAGCGTTCACTGGTGCCCCCCCGCTGGCTAAAGACCAACGAAAGAGCCTGTTTTTTACTGCCGCTTTTCTTCTTCTTCTTCTTTTTTCCAGCCGATAAAACATTGCTGACCGCCTTGCCTTTTCCCGGTGTCAGCACATATGGCTCCATCACGTTGGCCGCAGGCAATGCAACGGTCTGCTGAGGCTTGTCCGGCCAAAACTTACCAGGAAATTTAATCAGCTTTCTCGCCCCGGTCAGGAGTTTTTCCTGCCAGCTTTCTATCGGTCTGCCCAGCTGCTGGCCTACCAGCTTATCCAAATCAATCGTTTCCACAGCCGCTGATTCCCCGGGTTCAATCCGTTTAATGGTCTGTTTTAATCCATCTACACCGCGCACTGCCGCCGCATAGATAATCAGTTTCTTCTTGCGTTCAGCGGCAAGGTAAGCCAGCGGTGCAAAGTCCCTGTCGTTGGAGAATATAGCAATTTTCTTTACCGAACGCCGCAGGCAAAGTTCCCGTGACCCCAGCATAACCAGCCAGGTATCAGCCGAATCCTTCCCCACCATACTGTTGACAATATGAAACTTCGGCCCCTCCAGACGCAAATACTCAAGCCCCGTCTTAGCCCGATTCCCCACACAATAACATTCCCGCATCTTAAAATTCTGGCTCAGCCAAACATAAAGCGGCACGCCCCACTTCGGCGAAGCATTTTCCGCATCAATAAATACGACCAAATCCCCACTCAACGACATACAACCGCCCCTATTTCCGGTTAGAACTTTTCTTAATATTCTATACTTCACTTCAATTATACATCACACCGCGCCCGCAAAACAAGCCTGTCCAAGCGTAGGAAAAATATTACCAGTCCGCTCGGGCGCCTTATCACAACGATGTAAACATCCATTGCAACAAACTAAGCCCGCGGGGCTGTTGTTATGTTTTCGCAGCTTTTGACAAGCCTGTCTATGACAAAGAAACATAATAACAGCCCCGCGGGCATCTTAATTCTATGATGTTATCCAACTCAACGTTAATGCAAATAGGCCGATGGATTAACCGCCTGCCCATTAATCCGCACTTCATAATGCACATGCGGCCCCGTCGAAAATCCGGTACTGCCCATATAGGCGATTACCTGTCCCCGGCGCACATGCTGTCCGGCAGTTACCGCCACCTGCATAGCATGACCATAACGGGTCATAATGCCGTTGCCGTGGTCGATATCCACCATATTGCCGTAGCCGCCATCATTCCAGCCGGCTACGCGCACAACACCATCTGCCGTTGCCAGAATCGGTGTTCCCATATCATTGGCAATATCAATGCCCGGATGGAAGTCCGAACCATTCCAGCGCAGACCATAAGGCGAACTGACCACGCCCCGCGCAGGCCAGATGGCAGGTGTTGTGCCCCCCGGCAGGTTAATGCTAACCGCCTTAAGTTCCTGCTGGCGCTGACTGAGTTCTTCCTTCAACGCCGTAAGAGACTGCCGTCTGACCGCCAGCCCCTGCTCCACCAGTGCCAAGGTATCGCTGACATTTTGCACCGTAGGCGTGCTGATGGGGCCGCCCTGCCCGTTATGGGTTTCCGGGTCAACATTTTGACTGCCCTCACCATTGCCGGGATTTTCCTCCTGCATGGGCTGTGCTCCGGACAACCGCCGGATATCTTCCTCCAGCTTCTTGAGCTGGTTCATATCTTCCTGTAAGGCATTTGCTTTTTTGGCCAGCTGCAAAAGCTGTTCCTGCTGAATGCTGTTTACCTGCCGCAAATCCTCAATCTCTGCCGCACCATTGCGATTGACAAAGGTACTGTACACCGCATAGCTGAACGCACCGACAAAGAGCATTGCTCCGGCCAAAAGAGAAATCACACCGTATTTCAACAGCGCACCCGGCAGACGAATCGTCTTCGTGTCGCCACCCTGTGGGGGGATAAATTTAATCGTATACTCCTCCGCAGCAGTCTTACTCTGTTCATTATCTGCTGACATTTGAGCCTTCCTTTCTCAAAAAATCACTTTGCCTTGCTCATCGCTTCCTGCAAAGCCTGTTCTTCTTCTTTCGTCATCGGATAACTGGATTTGCCATCCTCAATGGGTTTGGCATAGCCGCGGGAATCCTCACGGCCAAAGATACTGGACAATACCACCCCATTGTTATGGGCATCCAGCAGTGCCACGGCATAGCTGAGATCACTGCCCATGTCCTCAAAGGCGCGGAAACGCACCATACCTACACGGGTAACCGCCATTTGCAACAGTTCGTCTATACGATGATTTTCGGCATCCAGACGCTTATTTTCCTCTACCACATGACGTACTTCATCAATATGTCCCATGAGCAGCCGTTCCAAATTATCGCCGTCCACACCGCTCATCATCTTGCGGTAACGTTTCTTCATATAGCTGAGTGTCCATGCCTGCTTAATCATAATACATAGCATAATGGCCATAACTACAGCCATAATCGCTACAATGAAGGGCATATTATCCGCCATAAGCTTCATAAACAATTTCATATCCATGCTAAATTCCCAAACTCCCCTATGATTTATACCGTAAATTTACCTGTCTGCGAGAACTGGCGCAAGGCATCCATTTTAGCCTGCTTCGTGTTCTGCTGCCTTTCCAGCATCGTCCCCATAATGCGTTCCAAGTCCTCCGGGGAATAAAATTCGATTTCCAGCCTGCTCTTTTTCTTCCCCGTCTGAATTCTTACCTGCGTGCCAAACATCTGCGTTAATTTATCCACCGCATCACGGATAAAGATATCCTGCTCCTTTTTTTCTTTGGCAGGCTGTTCCCCGCTGTGCTCATGCAGCAATTCCGGATTTTCCAGCAGCTTCTTTACCAGTTTTTCCGCCTGACGGGCAGAAAGCTCCCTGCTTTGAATATAATCTGCCGCTTCAAGCTGCAAATCCTTATCGTCCAAAGCCAGCAGCGGCTTGGCCTGCCCCATGGACAACGAACCATTTGCCACATAAGCCTGCACCTGTTCGGCCAGATTAAGCAGCCGCAAGAAATTGGCAATATGTGAACGACTGCGCCCGACTTTCTTCGCTACATTTTCCTGCGTGAGCTTAAATTCCTTCATCAGACGTTCATAAGCCTTGGCTTCTTCCATTGCATTTAAGTTTTCCCGCTGAATATTTTCTATCAGGGCAATCTGCGCAATTTCCTCATTATTGTACTCCCGCACTTCCACAGGCACTTCCGTAAGGCCGGCCAGCTTTGCGGCCCGCAGGCGGCGCTCTCCGGCAATCAGTTCATAGCGGTTATCCGCCATTCTGCGAACCAGCAAGGGCTGCAATACGCCAAATTCCTTAACGGAATCCTTTAGTTCTTCCAAGGCGCTTTCATCAAACTCCATACGGGGTTGATAGCGGTTAGGCTGAATAGACTCAATTGCGATTTTATGCGCCTTTTCCGCAGTTCCATTTTCACTGACCGGTTTAGGATTGCCCAGCAAGGCACCTAAACCTTTGCCCAGACCGCCTTGCTTAGCCACAAGCAATCACCTCTTTCGCCAGCTTCATGTAAACTTCAGAACCCTTGGATTTCTTATCATAATAAATAATGGGCTGACCAAATGACGGTGCTTCACTCAGACGCACATTGCGGGGAATCATCGTCTTGTAGACTACCGCATCAAAGCTGTTCCGCACCTCAGCCACTACCTGCTCAGCCAGCTTCGTGCGGGAATCGTACATGGTCATAACCACGCCTTCCAGCTTCAACTCTGCATTCAGATTGCTGCGCACCAGTTCAATGGTGCGCATAAGCTGCGCTACACCTTCCAACGCATAAAATTCGCACTGAATAGGCACCAGCACCGAATCTGCTGCCGTGAGCGAATTAAGCGTCAACAGCCCCAATGATGGCGGGCAGTCAATGATGATGTAATCATAATCATCCCGCACCGCATCCAGAGCTTTTTTCAACCGCGTTTCGCGGGAGATGGCGGCCACCAGTTCGACCTCAGCCCCTGCTAAATCAATGTTCGCCGGCAGGATATCCACCTTGAATTCCGTCTTCTGAATCACATCCATTACCGGAACATTGTCGATTAACACTTGATAGATTGTCTTGCCCTGCAAGGTCGACTTATCCACCCCAAAACCACTGCTGGCATTGCCCTGCGGGTCACAATCCACCAACAAAACCTTTTTCTTCTTGGCCGCCAGACAGGCGGATAAATTCACCGACGTCGTGGTTTTACCCACACCGCCCTTTTGATTGGCAACTGCGATAATCTTTGCCAAAATCGTCACCACTTTCTTACACTGTGTTTAAGTTACAGTAATGCTTGTGTATTTTTCCTAAAATAAGTATAATTGTTACATTACAGGTTTTATTTTGGACAGATGTAAATTTTATCCCCGCCCAAAAACAACATACCTATATAATAATATGAAATGCAAAAAAATGCTATTGTTTCACGTGAAACAGTAAAAAAATTTTAAGGTGGTGAGTATATGCCGGTTTACAATGCCCCCCTGCTTTCCATTGATGCAGCTGAAGCCCGGCGCTATGCAGGCCTGCAAAAAGCCGCCGACTTTGCCGAGGAAAAAATCCTTGCAGCCTGCGAAGATGCCCGCTTATTGGCCGTCCCCAAGGGAATTTGGGAGCTTTACGACTATGATTGTGAAACACAAACCATAAAAGCGAATCCTCCCTGCCAGATTCAAGGGCAAAAAATTGGCCAGCATTTAGCTGGCTGTGAAAAAGTTATTGCCCTGTCGGCTACCATAGGTGAAGCTATTGAGGAAGATATCACCAGACGCTTTGCCAGCGGAGAATACAGCAATGCTGTACTCATGGACGCAGCGGCCACTGCCGCTGTCGAACAAATTGCCGACAGCATGGAAAAGGCCATAACACCCAAGATGGCGGCGCAGGGCTTTTTGCTGAAATGGCGCTTCAGCCCCGGCTATGGAGACTGGCCACTAACGCAGCAGCCGGAATTAATCCGGCTGGCCAGGGCTGAAAAAATCGGCGTAAGCCTCACCACCTCCATGATGCTCTGTCCACGCAAGAGCATTACCGCCCTCATTGGACTCTACCGCAAACAGGAAAACAGCACAGCTATCCCTCCCCAAAAAGGCTGTGCTGCCTGTACGCAAAAGAACTGTCCCTCCCGCAGAAAATAAGAAACTGTGCAGAAATAAATCTGTCTATAGAGCGCAGAACAGGAGCTGAATGTATGTGTAAAATCGAAATCTTTGACGGTGCCATGGGCACCATGCTGCAAGCCGGCGGCCTTCAGCCCGGAGCCTGTCCGGAACTCATGAACATCGAAAATCCCGAAGTGGTAAAAAATATCCATCGGGCTTATATCGAAGCCGGAGCCACCATCATTGAAACCAATACCTTCGGTGCCAGCCCGCTGAAATTAGAACACTATGGCTTAACCGACCGTATGGCAGAACTCAACACAGCCGCTGTAGCCATCGCCAAAGAAGCAGCGCAGGGAAAAGCCAAAGTCGCCGGTTCCATAGGGCCAACAGGCCGCTTTATCGAACCATTAGGTGATTTGGCCTTTGATGAAGCCTATAATAACTTCTTCGCACAGGCGCAGGCCCTTGCCAAAGCCGGTGCCGATTATCTCATCATCGAAACCTGCATCGACATTCAGGAAATGCGCGCCGCTTTGCTTGCCGCCAAAGATGCCTGCGATATTCCGGTAATCTGTCAGCTTTCCTACAGCGAGGATGGCCGTACAGTAACGGGTACCGACCCGCAATCGGCCGCCATTCTCCTCGATGCCATGGGCGCAGACATCATCGGCGTCAACTGCTCTCTGGGGCCGGAAGAACTCGTGCCCATCGTCAAAACTTTGGCAGAAAACTGCACCTGCCCCATCAGCGTCCTGCCCAACGCCGGTATGCCCTACCTCAAGGACGGCCAGACCGTCTTTCCCATGGGGCCGGAAGACTTCGGCAAATGGGGGGTAAAACTTCTGGAAGCCGGTGCCAGCTATTTGGGCGGCTGCTGCGGCACAACGCCCGAACATATCCGGGAACTAGCCAAAGCCGTAAGAAATTTGCCCCTGCCGGAGCGCAGACCTCCAGCCAAAAGACTTTGGCTGACCAGCCGCAGTAAATCCGTCTGCATTGATAGAAAAATGCCCACCCGCCTGATTGGCGAGCGCATCAACCCCACAGGCCGCAAAAAACTGGCTGCGGAAATCCGTGACGGCTCCCTTTTGGGCGTAAAAAAAGAAGCGGTCAATCAGGTCAAAGCCGGTGCCCATCTGCTTGATGTCAACATGGGCGTAGGCGGTATCGATCAGACTGCCGCTATGGCCAAGGCCGTCACCGAAATCGCCCAGCTTACCGATGTGCCGCTGGCCATTGATACCAGCGATGCCGCAGCCTTGGAAGCCGGACTCAAAGCCTATCCCAGCCGCGCCCTCATCAACTCCGTGAGCTATGAGCCGGAACGCATCGAAAAGTTCCTGCCACTGGCCAAACGCTATGGCGCCGCAATTCTCTGCCTGCCCATCACACCGGACGGTGTCCCCAAAACAGCCGAAGAACGCATCGAGGTTATGCACAAAATCATTGCCTCCGCCAAAGATGCAGGTTTGGACGATGGCGATTTTCTCCTTGATGCTTTGGTTATGACCGTTTCTGCCGATAAGCATGCCTGCTATGAGGTACTGATTACCCTGCAGATGTACCGGGAGCGGTTCGGCTATCCTACGACCATGGGCCTTTCCAATATCTCCTTTGGCCTGCCCAACCGCCCGCTGATTAACAGCACCTTCTTTGCGATGTGTCTGGCGGCCGGCCTCGATGCCCCCATTATGAATCCTTATGACGAATCCATGCAGAACACCCTGATGGCCTCTGCTGCACTCTTAGGCGATGACCCCAACGGTCTTGCCTACAGCAAAAACGCCGCCAATCTGGCAGCCCCCAAAACCGCCGCTACCGCAAAAGTAACGGAGCAGACACCTCTCGAAGCCATCAAACAGGCTGTAATCGACGGCGAAAAGGACGAAGTTCCCCTTCTGGTGGAAAATGCCCTCAACGCCGGACTTGACGGCAATACCATCACGGAACAGGCACTCACTGCCGCCATGACGGATATCGGCGTGGACTTCGGCGCAGGCCGTATGTTCCTGCCGCAGGTACTCCTGTCAGCCGAAACCATGCGGGCAGCATTCAACAAACTCAAAGAACTTACGCCCGTCAGTCAGGCACCGAAACAGGGAACCGTAGTTATTGCCACCGTCAAAGGCGATGTGCACGATTTGGGCAAAAATATCACCGGTGCCCTGCTCGCCAACAGCGGCTTCAAACTCATTGATTTGGGCAAGGACGTGGACAGCACGGAAATCGTCAAAGCCGCCATCGAAAACAACGCCGATATTGTCGGCCTCTGCGCGCTTATGACCACCACCATGGTACAAATTGACAAGGTTATTGCCGACCTCAAAGAAGCCGGCTGTGCGGCTAAAGTCATGGTCGGCGGCGCCGCCGTTACGCAGGAATACGCCGACAGTGCCGGAGCAGACGCCTACGCCCCAGACGGAGTAAAAGCTGTCGAGCTGGCTAAAGAATTAGTAAAAAAGCAATAAGTTATCCACAGTTTTATCCACAATATTCACGTTTTCCGTGGATAACTTGCTTATAAAGGCACTAAAAAGGGAGGCGAAACGCCTCCCTTTTATATATTCTTTTTTAGAACAGGACTTTTGCCAGATGCAAGTATTCCGGGTCAAGCTGTTTCTTGTTGTTTACGGAGTCATGCAGGTCGATGGATACTACACGTCCCTTGCTGAAGCCGAATACCACATCAGACAGACCGGAAATCAACGCCAGAGCAGCCTGCTCACCGAGCTGGCTGGCGCGTACACGGTCGATAACCGTGGGCGAACCGCCACGCTGAATGTGCCCCAGTACCGTTACACGGGTATCGAGTTCCGTCTTCTTGGCAATGAAATCCCCGATTTCCTGTGCATTGCCCGCACCTTCAGCCACCACCACGAGGATGTAACGCTTGCCCTGCGCATAAGCGTTCTTCATATCTTCGCAGAGCTTGTCCAAATCGAAAGGTTCTTCCGGTACGAGAATGTACTCAGCACCACCGGAAATACCGGCAACCAGTGCCAGCCACCCCGAACTGCGGCCCATTACTTCCATAACGATGACACGACGATGGGCCGAAGCCGTGTCACGTAACTTATTGATGGCATCAATGATGGTGTTCGCTGCCGTATCGCAGCCAATCGTGTAGTCAGAACCCCAAACGTCATTGTCGATGGTACCCGGCAGGCCTACGATAGGAATGCCCGTTTCCTGCGACAGCAGGGAAGCACCACGCAGGGAGCCATCACCGCCGATTACGCACAGCCCCTGAATCCCGCGGTCAACGAGATGCTGATAGCCCAACATACGGCCTTCCGGTGTCTTCCAGCGTTTGCAGCGTGCCGTTCCGAGGAACGTACCACCGCGCTGAATGATATCACCCACGTCTTTGGACTGCATTTCAAACATCCGTTCTTCCAGCAAGCCATGATAGCCGTCTTTAATCCCCCAAACCTTTACCCCTTCGTAAAGAGCCGTGCGGACAACAGCGCGAGCCGCCGCATTCATTCCGGGGCTGTCGCCGCCGCTGGTCATGACTGCAATGCTTTTTAACATAATCGAAGTTCCCCCTTGAATTATCAGCAATCTGCGGTCATATGGCTGGCCGCAGGAAAAAACAAATCTCACTAATCCCTATCATACCATAAAAAGAAGAAATCTAACAGAAATTTTTTCAGTGTTTATCAAAGTTAATGCGCTATTGGCGAAAGGGGACTACTTTTTTGTCTTCCGCGCAAATGTCTCGCATGATGTTGCCGTTTTCTTAGTTTCTCGCGCCGGTCACCACGGCGCTGCTTTCAGCTTGGCTTCCCGGTCTTTCTCTTGCGAGCCAGCCTTCGGCAGTGCGCTCCTGACAAAAAAGCATCCCCCTTTCGCCAAGCTACAAAGTTTCTACCATAAGACACGATGAAACATCTTACAAAGAAAGCTACAAATGCAACGAGGGGCGAGGGGATATGTTTTGCGGGCAGGAGCGACTGCCGTAAGGCTGGCCGGAAAACGAAAAAATCTGGACACAACGCTGACAGCCGCGACGTGGTAACCGGAGCATTTAGCTGGAAAGCGCGACTTAGCGAACCGGTCATTTAGCGACGCCCGCAAAACATATCCCCTCGCCCTAACCGCATTTACTTAATTGAAAATTGTGTATTTGTCAATGATGTGAGACCTACAAATTTATTAGTCCATTAGAATGATTTAGCTACATTGTTCTAATGCTTTGCGTTTTTGAACGGGCGATAGCCAGTTCAGTACTTGCATAGGAATATTGTTAGACCTGCGGCAATAGCGTTTCATTTGTACGGTTAAATCCTCATACGAGTAGAATTTCAAAAAGTTATAGAATCGCTCTTGGTCATTGCGGTGGCTGCGTTCTACCTTGCCATTATGCCGTGGTGTTCTGGGGCGAATCTTTTTGTGTTCAATGTTCAGTTCCTGACATAGCTTATCTAAAGGATGTATGCGGTCTGTTTTTGTGATGTGGGTAAATTCAGCACCATTATCAGTTTGGAGTATGCAAGGTCTATAGCCAAAGTGGGCGATAGCACGCTTTAAGAAATCAACGGTGGAGAAACTGCTCTGTTCCATGTATGGATAAATAAAC
>ERZ842401.8254-NODE-8254-length-10324-cov-10.804557_pt1 | contig 10324 bp, 8 predicted proteins | sample MGYA00521270_ERZ842401 | MGnify/ENA primary metagenome ERZ842401 (study PRJEB31892, sample SAMEA3878208) | bioreactor metagenome | biome: Moose rumen | place: Sweden | collected 2011-10 | study: EMG produced TPA metagenomics assembly of the PRJEB12797 data set... | reverse complement strand
TGGATACTTCATCATACGTTGAAAAGTTTAAAGACGCTGCGAAGATACTACTTTTCCACGAAATGCGCAACTTTTTCCTTCTTTTTTCGCCGTTTTGTCCGAAGAACGTTTGATATCGCAAATCTCATGACTCATTTAGAAGCGGGGCGAAAAGGTCAGGGAGAATACTTTCTCGCCATACTTCACCTGATACTTGGGCAGGGCGCGGGCATCATAGCCCCAGCTGTTGATGCCTCCCACGCCGGCATGCTCGCCGTCGAGATAGAGGTTCGTGTACTTCGACCGCTGCATCTGCTCCGGATGGCGCTGCTCTTTGCCGTCTCCATCGTCGAGTGTCTCGATGTCATAGTGAAGGGCAGAGGCATAGAACGGGGCATCCGACGACACCCTCAGGCCGAAACCTGCCGCATTGGTCTGGTTCCACCAGCGCATATCGGCCTTCGTCCCTGTTTCCTGCGGACGGATGTAAGGATAGAACTGCTCGTCGGCGGTCTGCTCGAAGATGCCGATGCGCTGCGACTCTTTGCGGTCGCAGTAGTTCTCCACGGGTCCGCGTCCATAGAACTGGCTCTGATCCATATCGTAGGGCAGCTGCATCACCAGTCCGAAGCGGAACATGGGAGGGTGTTGGGTGTTGGGTGTTGGGAGTTGGGTGTTGAGAGGTGAGAGGTGAGAGGTTACGTTCAGACTGCCGTTGGGCAAGAGCTGGTAGGTCAGCGTGAGCGTAGCCTGCACGTCGGGCATATCGTATTCGGCCACTACCCTACCCTGCTTTTTCTCCATTCGCATACTGGTCAGGTTGATGGCAGGATGACTCCAAACCTTGTATTCCTTGTTGATGCTGGCACCCATATCGTTGTCGGTGACGGCACGCCAGAAGTTGGGCTTCAGCGTTCCTCCCTCGCCAAGGATGCTTGCGCCATTGACCAGATACTGACTGATACAGCCCGTCTGCGCATCGAAGTTCACCTGAACGCCGGCGGCTGTCAGCTGATAGCCCGCCTTGTCCTTCTTCGCTTTCACCTTCGTGACGGCATAGTCCTCCACGCCGTCGTCGGCAGTCTGCATGGGCAGCTGTATCTGGCGGTAGGCCACCAATTGGTTTTTCTCCATCAGCGGTTCAGCCTCCTTCAGACGGAAGTCGATGTTCAGGAAGAGCTCGCCGTGGGTCTTGCGCTTGAAGGGGATGGTGAACTCGCGCGACTGCTGCGGGGCAATATCGAGCGTGGTCAGTTCTCCTGTCTGCACCTCGTGGCCATCAGCCACAAGCGTCCACACCATCTTCACGTTGCTCAGGTCGCGAAAGAAGTTCTCGTTGCGGACGCTGATCTTCCCGTTCCACAGGTCGACAGGCTCTGCCCAGATGTTCTGGTAGAAATAGCCCACCTCGTACATCTGCGGGTTGGGCACGCGGTCGGGCGAGATGAGACCATTGCAGTTGAAGTTGTTGTCCGACGGGTCGTAGTCGTTGTAGTCGCCGCCATAGGTATAGGGTGTTAGGTGTTGGGTGTTGGGTGTTGAGGGGGTGTTTGAGGTGAGAGGTGACTTTCCGTCGTAGGGACGGCCTGTGGGCTGGCGGTGAAGCGCCTGATCGACGAAGTCCCAGATGAAACCACCCTGGAACTTCGGATACTTGCGCACGTTGTCCCAATATTCCTTGAAACCACCACTGGAGTTGCCCATCGCATGACTGTACTCGCAAAGGATGAGCGGTTTGGTGGATTCGGGATTCGAGGCATACTTTGCCGTCCACTCCTGCGAGCTGTACATGGGGCACTGGATGTCGCTGTTGTCGCCACCCTGCGCACGCTCCCAGTGTACGGGGCGTGATGGATCGTAGCCTTTAATCCACTTATTCACGGCTGTGAAGTTCGGTCCGTCGATGGTTTCGTTGCCCATGCTCCACATGATGATGCTGGGATGATTGAAGTAGGTCATCACATTGTGCTGGTTGCGCTCCATAATCTGCTTGGAGAAGAGCGGCGTATAGCTCAATGCCTTCTCAGGATTGTAGCCGAAGCCATGACTCTCCTGGTTGGCCTCGGCGCAGAGATAGATGCCATATTGGTCGCAGAGGTCGTACCAGATGGGATCATCGGGGTAGTGGCAGGTGCGCACAGCATTGATGTTGAACTGCTTCATGATGGTCAGATCCTGAATCATCCGCTCGCGGCTCACCACATAACCGGCATCGGGATCCATCTCGTGGCGGTCGGCACCCTTGATATAGACGGGCTGACCATTGACCAAGAGCTGGGCGTTCTTAATTTCCACCTTGCGGAAGCCAACCTTCTGGGTGTAGGCTAACGAATTGACGAGCTGACGAGCTGACAAGTTGCCGGCACCCTTTCTCCCCTTCTTGGCTTTGGCCTTGGGTGCAGGAGCTGCCACCGTCTTGGCCATCAGTGTATAGAGGTAAGGCGTCTCGGCCGTCCATTTCTTGGGATGAGCCACCTCGAAACGGGCCTTTCCGGTTCTTACTTCACCACTTCCGCTGAATTGCGTCAACTGTTTGGACGACACCAAGTTACCATCAACATCATAGAGTGAAAGTTCAACGTCTCCTTTTCCTGCAAGCGTAACAGAAACATCGAGCGTTCCGTCCTGATAGTTGTTGGTCAGATCGGGGGTGATATGGATGTCGTTGATGTGCAATTGGGCATCGCGAGCATAGAGATATGTGTCGCGAGCCACGCCGGAGAGTCGCCAGAAGTCCTGGTCTTCGCACCACGACCCATCGCACCAGCGCATCACCTGGAACGCTATCAGGTTCTCTCCCTGATTTAAATAAGGTGTGATATCGAACTCGGCAGCCACCTTCGAGTCCTCCGAATAGCCCACATAGCGGCCATTCACCCACAGGTAGATGCACGACGTGACGCTTCCGAAATGGGCTATCACCTGTTTGCCATCCCACGTTTCTGGGATATTGATTGTGCGTCGATAGCTTCCCACGTGGTTATCCTTCACCGGCACGGGGATTGTCCATTCGCCTTCTTTGTAATAGTCTTTCCCCGGCATGTTGAAGTGTCCTCGCCAGGCGAATCCGACATTCAGGTAGACAGGATCGCCGTAACCGTTGAGTTCCCAGATACCCGGCACGGGGAACGCCTTCCATTGCGAGTCGTCGAAGTCGGTTCGGAAGAAGTCGGAGGGTCGCTCATCGGCATTCTCCACCCAGTTGAACTTCCAGTTGCCGTGAAGGGAAAGGAAGTTGTCCGACTGCTCCATGTTGCCCTGCAGGGCTTTCTGTTCACTCTCATAGCCGAAGAAATGCGTATGTTTCGGCAAAGTATTCACTGCATTCACCGACATGTCCTGCCATTCGGTAAATGTTTGCGCATCCATGCCTGCCACAGCCAAGCAGGCCCATGCGCCCATCAAAAATAGCCTTTTCTTCATTTGATTGATAGTTTGGTTCTGCGCACAAAGGTACAAAAATTTCGGTTAAGTGAAAAGAAAAGAAATAAATTTCTTTCTTGAACGGTAGAAATTTATTAAATGAGTAAGCAAAAGCAAAATATATTCATTGATTATTGCTCTTTCGATTGTCACTAACTTATCAAAAGCACCTTCGCACCCCCGAATTATAAAGGGTGCGAAGGTAGGAGGAGGCATGGGGTGGGAAGATACTTCTCAAATACACCTTGGTATCTACTTCACCACGTACTTGCTGCCGCCGATCATGTAGATACCCTTGGGCAGGAGCGTCGGGTCTGACCCCACATAGCGACCGTCGGTGCTGTAGATACGCAGCGTGGCAGCCTTGGCACTACAGGCCGCATCGCTGATGCCTGTTGTCAGCGCGTCGATGCTCTGCGGCTGCACTTTCTCGACATTGCCCACATTGTCGATGGCCAGAACGAAGAACTGAAGGCATCGTCTTTCACAGCATCCACAAGGCACGACATCTCGGGAGCGAAACTCTGACCATAGAAGGCGTAGTCGCCGCCGTTCTTCGAGCCAAAGAGCAGATAGCTCTGCACGCCCGAAGCATCGTCGGTGGCACTGAAGGAAACATGCACGGCTCCTGCCTTGGGTTGATAGTAGGCCTGTGCCATCGTACTTACCGGTGGTGTAAGGTCGAGCGTGTTCACAAACTCGTTGGTCTCGATGGGGAAGTTCTTGTCGAAGATGATGGTGGCCTTGTTCTCAAAGAGGATGCGGTAGCTGACGGTCTGCACATCGCCCAAGTAGTGTTCTTCGCCTACACCGGCTGGGCCAACCATCTCGTTCGGGTCCCACGAGGCGACGACGTCGGTGATGGCGGCCTTGCCGTCGAGGATGTCCATCTGAATGTCGAAGTCAGAGACATCGTCGTCCTGGAAAATCCAATGGAGCACATACTGGCGGATGTAGGTGGCGATGGGGCAGGTGGCATCGAGCAGGTCCATGCCACACAACTCGGAGGCACGCTGCAATAGCTGAAGCACGCTGTAGGCGGCCAAGCCCGTCTCATGCTTCTCTCCGTCTAACTGTTTCATCAGTTGCGACAGTTTCAGGCGTTGCTCACCGGTGAGGTCGTAGACGTCGCCGATGCGGTGGACGAGGTAGTCGTCGACGTTGATGTGCTCGTCGGCACCGGACACGTTGCCGAGGGCAGTCACCACGGCGAAGGTGTTGCTGTTGACGACAATATTGTTCATTCCGACACGCATCACCTGAGTAGAAGGAGCGTATGCGATGCCCTTGCCCTCACTGATCATGGTGAAGGTGTAACTCTCCCACGGGTCGAGACTGGGAACGTAGAACAGGATGGTATGCTCGCAGTCGGCACCGTCGGCGACGGTCACTTCATTGGCCGACAAGTACTCAGCGCCACTCTGCTTGGGCAGACGGAAGCCGATGATGTCGATGTTGTCTGTTGCCGTGATGCTGACGAGGAACTTGCCGCTCTTCTCCGACGAAAGGTTCGAGATAGTGATGGGGTTCTCGCAGGGTACGCCCTTGCGCACTGTGTTGCGGCCCTCGGTCATCACGCCGATGTTGGTAGCAAGCTGTACGTTACCCTCCTGCGAATCGTCGCCGTAGCCGTTGGTGCGACGAACGCGCACATAATAGGTGCCGGGCTTGCAGTCGAATACTTCATAGACAATCGTGGTGTCCTTGCCCTCGCCGTTCATCCACTTGTCGTTGCGGAAATTCACATCTGTGCCGTCGGCCTTCAGCGTGTACATGCCCAAATAACTCAGGCACAACTTGTTGCTGGTATGGGTAGTGAAGGTGACGGTTCCCTCGTCGGGCACGACAATCTTGAACCAGTCCTCCTCGTCGCGGTTGCCGGCACGCTTGTAGCCCAGGTGTCCGTGCTGCACGTTGCCGCTCTCAATCTGGTAGGCCCGTTCCCAGGTGTTGTTGGGCTCGGGGTCGTTCACATAGTCGGCGGGGGTTAATACATAGCCTGCCACGAAGGTACCTCCTGTAACTGTATTGTTGATGGGGTTTCCAGTGATTTTCACCTGATAGAGACCTGCTGCCACGTCCTCCACTATGAGATGAGAGTAGCTGTTGGCCACATAGAGGAGTTGATCGTCCTCTACAGCATAGAGGACGATGCCCGTGATGGTCACATCGTGTAGCGACTCAACATAGATTTCCACCTTACCGTCTTGATCGGGGTTGATGAGATAGGTCACTTCCTTCTTGGCATAGTTTACAGTAGGAGGCGACGTGTTTCACGTCGAAGGCTGTTTTCGCGTGAGACACGCGATCTCCTACTTGGACGCGACAAAGGTATGAAAAAGGGGACAACCTCGCTAACAATATAACAAAAACGACTAACAATAGAGGTATTGCTATTCGGTTTAAAGCTTTACGGACTTGTGCGAAACGGATAATGTCAGGCGTTGGTGCAGTAACCGCTTGGCATGTGTTTTTGACGAAATGGACTGTAGGAGTGACGAATATGTACCGTAGGCGTGACGAGCGGATAAAAAAGCCGTTTATTGTGTTCACTGTTTGGTTGTTTGAAAAGAAATGCGTAAATTTGCAACCGACGAACAGAAGAAATATGATGGGACATTTGGTATCCTTGCTTTGCAGCATCCTGCTGACATTCGTAGAATTGAACTGCGAGAACCTCTTCGACTGCCGCGACGACTCCCTGAAGCAGGATGAGGAGTGGCTCCCGGAGAGTCCACGCCATTGGAACGAACATCGCTATTGGCAGAAACTTGACCATATTGGTCAGGAGATTATAGCATGTGGAGAGGAAAACGGGACGTGGGATTTGCCCGATTTAGTGGCACTGACAGAGGTAGAAAACGACAGCGTCATGCGCGACCTGACGAAGCGATCGCTGCTCAGACAAGCGGGCTATCGCTACGTAATGACCGACAGTCCTGACCTCCGAGGCGTAGATGTAGCACTGATGTATAATCCATTCACCTTCTTGCTGTTAGACCATTATTCCATGAGAATTACTCCAAGGAAGAATATGCGACCGACTCGCGACATTCTTTATGCGAAAGGAAAGATTATCACGGGCGACACGCTGCACGTCTTTGTGGTTCATGCGCCCAGTAGATATGGGGGAGTTCGTGCCACTCGCCCGAACCGACTATTGGTTGCCAACCGGTTGTGTGAGTCGATAGACTCCATCCGGATGCTCAACACAGATGCTCGCATCATCGTAGCAGGTGACTTCAACGACGGCTGGAATGACGCTTCACCCCGGCTCATCTATCGCCACGGGATGGTGAATATCTCGAAAAAGGCAAAGGGAAGGCACGGAGCACGAGGAACCTATAAATTTGGTGGCAGTTGGGAGAGCATTGACCATATCATCGTGAGCGAACCAATGGCCCGCCGAACCACGTGGTGTCGTGTGTTCGACGAGCCATTTGTACTGGAAGATGACAGGAAAAACGGCGGGGTGATTCCCCGAAGAAACTATATCGGCTACCGCCACAACGAGGGATATAGCGACCACCTGCCGCTGGTAGCTCGCTTCGAGCTGTAGCTACGAACGATGATTCTTTTATTGTTTTATCGGGAAAGGTGCTTCTTGTTCTTGATCACGACGATGCCTCGTGGGGCATTGCTTGGGTCATTGATGCGCATACCATTGATGCTGTAGACAGCGGCATCGGCCTCTGCTTCGCGAAGAGCAGCGATGCCCGTGTCCTCAGCGAAGGGCATGAAGATGACCTCGCCCAGCGATGCGTCGTCGTTCTTGTGGAAGATGCAGTCCTCCACGGCCTCCTGCGTCTGCGTAGCGGCCGTCTTCCAGAAGTTGCCCTGCGCATAAACCGTATTGGTAGAGTTGTTGTAGAGGTCGTAGACATTGCCGTAGAACCCATTGTTCAGGAATGTGTTCTGCCCGGGATTGTAGTCGCTGGCCGTCGTGTCCTCGGTCTTTCCGATGTTGACATCCTTGCCACCCACTACGGTGATGCCCCAGAGATTACCCTCAATCCAGTTGTCTGTGATCACGGTGTTCTGCGAATAATACGGGTCGTAGATATTGATGCCGCTGCCGCCGTTCATCGGGTTCGTCTCATAGCAATTGTTCTTGATGGTGTTGCCCTTGACGACAGCGTCCTGCGTCACATAGAGCGCCAGTCCGAAGCGGTTGTCATAGATATTGTTGTTCTCAATCGTTGTGTGCAGATCGCCCTCAATGCCCATCATGTTGGCCACGACAATCCCCCCCACCATTGTGTTCTCGGGGTTGCCCTGAATCTCGCAGCCGCGGATATTCACCTCAGCACCGACCGTCAGGTTCAGCTGCGGATAGTTGCGGTTAGACACACCGTTCTTGATGAACTGACAGTTGTCGATGGTGAGGTTGACGGGAATGTTTGCTCCGCTGCCGATAGCCGAGCGGTCGCACTCCTCAAAGGTGCAGTTGGAAACGGTATACGTGGAGTTGGCAGTACCCAGCGAGAGGGCGTAGGAAGCCGACTTCGCGTTGTGGTAGCGGAACTCACATCCTTGTATCGTTGCCTGATGCTCACCATAGAACTTCAAGCCGGCGTATTCAAACAGAATGCTCTCCACATGAATATCCCCGCGGGAGCAGACCATGAACCCGTAAGGCTCATCGTTCTCTTCAGCGCGCGTCACAATGGTCGGGATGGCCAAACTCGACGTTGCGGGCTGAGAAAAGTCGGCATCGCCCTCAATATTAATGCGCGCACCATCGCCCATTTTGAGTTCCATATTGGCATCCAGTACGAACTTATCACCCTCGCTAATGGTCAGATCGCCGTGGAACACATACACCGGAGCTACAGTATTAGCCAGTGGATCGCTGAACAACTCTACGCCATACGTACCGGCCTCGGCCAGTTTAGCAAGCGTCCAGGTCGTACCGTCGCCGGGGGTTTTGTACTCTTGCGCCTGGGCGGCGAGGGCCATTCCCAGTGCGAAAACACTCATTACAAAAAACTTTTTCATCTTTTTTCTATGGTTTTGTTTGTTACTTCTGTAATATTTCCGTAATTTTGCAGGCATGAAAAGAATCGTGATTTCCCTGGCATACCTGCTGTTTGCATGGCTTATGGTGCAGGCACAGACGCTGAAGCCCCTACCCTCTTACAGCCAACTGCGCTCGTGCGACCTGCTCTTCTGCGTCAATCCCAAGGGCAACGCCATCACCCATGTGACGCAGGGGGCCGACGGAATGCAGATAGACCACGTGGGCATCTACCACCGAGGCAAGGTCATCGAGGCCGCTCCCGACCGTGGCGTGTGCCTGACGCCCATCGACTCTTTCGTTCGACGCAACCAATACCTTATTATAATAGGGCGCATCGGCACATCGTTCAGCAAGCGGAAGACCATCCGCCACGCAAAGGAATGCGTCGGACTGCCCTACGATTCGCTCTATCTGCCCGACCTGAAGGCCGTCTATTGCAGCGAGTTGGTGCTGTATAGCTTCCGCGACAAGCACGACGAACAGGTGTTTCAGCCCATCGGCATGACCTTCCGCGACAGCACGGGCGAGATTCCTTCCTATTGGAAAGACTTCTATCGGCAGTTCGATATGCAAGTTCCCGAAGGCGTTGAAGGCTCCAATCCCGGCGAGCTCTCGCGCCGCCCTTGTGTGAAGCTCCTCTACAAAACCTTCTGAACAAATCTCACTCCTCGCTCCCCGCTCCCCGCTCCTCGAACACTCTCACCTACGCCTCCTCGTATTCCGTCGGGTCGTCGATGCCTGCTTCGGCCAACGCTTCCCGTCGCTCTACGCAAGTTCCGCAGCGCCCGCAATGGCGCTCCAGACCCTTGTAGCAGCTCCACGTTTCGGCATAATCGAGTCCTAAAGCCTTGCCTCTGCGGGCAATATCGCCCTTGGTAATGTTCGTATAGGGCACCAGCAGTTCAATGCCCGGATAGGTTCCGTCCTTCGTGGCCTGGCTCATCGCCTGAACAAACTGCGGTGTGCAGTCGGGATAGATGCTGTGATCGCCCGAGTGGTTGGCCATCATCACGTATTTCAGCCCGCGGCTCTCGGCCAGTCCTGCGGCAATGGAGAGCATGATGCCGTTGCGGAACGGCACCACCGTAGAGCTCATATTCTCAGCGGCATAGTGGCCTTCGGGTATCTCCTCACCGCCTTTCAGCAGCGAACTCTTGAAATACCGCAGCATGAAGTCGAGCGGAATGACCAGATGCTCGATGCCCAACCGCTGGCAATGCAACTGGGCAAAGGGTATCTCGCGGGCGTTGTGCTTGCTGCCGTAGTCGAAGGTGACAGCCAGCGCTATACGCTCGCGCATATCATAAAGCAGCGTGATGCTATCCATCCCGCCGCTCACAATGATGACAGAATCTTTCATCATGTTTAGCGTGCTGCGATGCACTCAATCTCTACCAGAGCACCCTTCGGCAGATCTCTCACGGCAAAGGCTGAGCGAGCGGGATAAGGCTGTGCGAAGAACTCGCTGTAGACCTCGTTCATGGGACCGAAGTTGGCGATGTCTGACAGCAGAACGGTGGTCTTCACCACGTCCTTCAGGTCGAGGCCAGCCGACTGCAGGATGGCCTGAGCGTTGAGGAGCGACTGGCGGGTCTGTTCCTTGATGCCTCCCTCGGGGAATGCGCCCGTAGCGGGATCGATGGGTAACTGACCAGATGCGAATACCATACCGTTTGCTTCGATAGCCTGGCTATAGGGACCAATAGCAGCAGGAGCTTTTTCTGTTGAAAGTGCTTTCATTTTTTACTGATTATTGTTTGAATTTAAAAAGACGGTGCAAAAATACGGAAATATTGTGGAACGCCCAAATATTTTTCGGCAAATCAGCGAAAAAACCGACTCATATTGGGCTCAGTTGCAAAAGTCCGTGGATGACCTGACACACCATCCTACCCAAATAAT
>ERZ842401.8253-NODE-8253-length-10324-cov-79.609115_pt1 | contig 10324 bp, 8 predicted proteins | sample MGYA00521270_ERZ842401 | MGnify/ENA primary metagenome ERZ842401 (study PRJEB31892, sample SAMEA3878208) | bioreactor metagenome | biome: Moose rumen | place: Sweden | collected 2011-10 | study: EMG produced TPA metagenomics assembly of the PRJEB12797 data set... | reverse complement strand
ATAAAAGATTTTCTTTCCACAGTTGTGTCCTCCTGTCATTAAAAATTTATGGCGTATTGATCGAGCCAGGAAACACTAACTTGAATAGGGTCCGTAATGGTGCTTGTACTCACATTATACATTGCTCCTGTAAGCTTCGTCAAGCGGTTCCGCTTCATAGGAACATTAGTGACTGTCTTGCTGAACAGCACATTACCATCAGCAGCATCGAGCGTCTCAATGGTAACATCTATTGTCTGCTCGTTCTCTGCTAAAAAGAAATAGCAACCCATATTGGTCGTCTGATTGGGAGTTCCGGAAAATCCCATCAAATTGACAATACCCGTATTGCTGGTAGCAAAACCAGTGGTTGGACTAAAACTCTTGCCACCAGCAGAACAAGTCAGTCGGATGTGAGTCACCCCTTCCGGACGGTTATCCGTTGATTGCACACCCAAAGCGGTCACCACACGTTCGAGTGTGGCTTGCAACTCCACAGCAGTGTTGTTGGCGATGGTGACCGGTTGCGTATAAGCAAATGTCTCAAACACAGTTCCTTCACCATAAGAAGCAAGGGTGGGACTGGTCAGTGTAATTTCCTTGTCACTGTTTCCCTGACCATAACCCAGAACAACCATGGTATAACTGCCAAGGGGTAATTCCGTAGAAAACTCGTCGAAATCGGTGTAGGCACTAGGATTGGTCCTAAAATGCGTTATCTTCACCATCTCATGGCCATCACTCACTCGATAAAAGGCCAGCGTCAGAGCTTTCACATATTGATAGCTCTCCGCGGATTGAGTCGAACGTGTCGTCGGGAAGTCTTCCTGCGCAATACTGAAGTCCGCCACTTGCACCGTCACCGGAGCCAACACCTGGTCGTTAGAAGGATTAACACTTGAGTCCAAAGACTCTTCATTGCTGCAAGAAGCAGCCAGCAGGGCAAAGCCTGCCATCAAAAATAATTTTTTCATTTTTGTTTGTTTTAAGTTTTTAAATAAAAATGAGCTCGGCAAATTTGCCGAATGCTCAAAAACATTAACGTAAAAGTGAGAAAAATAATACAATTATTTCCAACTTTTTTTGAAAAAGTTTTTGTTTAAGTAGGTTTAATGCTCTGTTTAATGGTCATAAGAACCTGTCGTTGTCTTTGAATTGGTCGGCCTGGCGGCCTCAAAATCTCAAGAAAATCTGCCCGAAAATCGCTCGATTATTACTTTGGGTCGTGCTTCGCACTCAAAATCTATCGAAAATCTTATCGAAAATCTATCAGTTAGAATTTTGAATGATTTTCGAGACAATTTTTGAGGGATTTTGAGCGAAGCGACCGGATTAGCTTGGGTCGGCCTAGAGGCCTCAAAATCTTAAGAAAATCTAATCGAAAATCTCTCAATTGCATTTTGGAGGGATTTTTGAGACAATTTTTGAATGATTTTGAGCGTAGCGACCAAAACATAACAAGAAAAAGACCAAAACTGAAAGTAAACTTTCGTCTTGGTCTCATTTCTTGTGACTCCCGCGGGATTCAAACCCACAACCTTCTGATCCGTAGTCAGATGCTCTATTCAGTTGAGCTAGGGAGCCGATTTTCTTTCAAATCGCAGGCGATTTTTTTCAAATCGACTGCAAAGGTACGGAGTTTTTGGGAAACGACCAAATATTTCGGCAACTTTTTGCGAAAAAATTTTTGCAGAGCGGTTTTTTGCTGGAAAATGAGCGGAATTTCGAGGTTTTTTCTTATCTTTGCCTCATCTACTAATTTAAAATATGAAGAGTAAAAGGATATGGGGCTTAGTGCTGATGGCTACAGCAATGACCGTGCAGGCCCAACAGAGACTGGACTCACTACGGATGAGAGTGGGATATAGCAGTGACAACCAGGTGACGCTGGCTGGTGCCATAGACAAGGTGACACGAGAGCGCATGAACAAAGGTCTGATGACCAACTCGCTGGATGCACTGAGCGGTCAGGCGGCAGGAGTACAGGTGCAGACTGGTGGCAACCAAGAGGCCATGCTATCAGCAGTGCGCGTACGTGGTACCACCTCACTGACGGGTGGCAACGACCCCCTGGTGATTATCGATGGTGTGCAGAGTGACATCATGACGCTATCGACCATTTTCCCTACAGATATTGAGAGTTTCACCATTCTGAAGGACGCCTCAGAGACGGCCCAGTATGGTAGCCGTGGTGCTGCTGGAGTCATAGAGGTGGCTACCAAGAAAGGTAGTGGCGAGCGCTTCCACATCGCCTATGACGGCAGTGTGGGTTTCGAGAGCATCTACAAGAACCTGGAGATGCTCTCAGGCAGTGAGTTCCGGCAGGCCGCCAAGAACCTGGATATCCCCATCATCGACATGGGCTACGATACCGACTTCACGAAATCGCCCACCAGGACGGGTTTCGTACACACCCACCACATCGCCTTTGGCGGTGGTTCACAGAATGCCAACTACCGTGCTTCAGTGGCTGTGATGGACCACCAGCGTGTCATCCAGAAGAACCGTTTCCGCAACTACATCGCCAAGCTGGACGTGACACAAAGGGCCTTTGACGACCACCTGACGGTAGACCTGGGGGTGTTCGGATCGCTACAGAAAAAAGACAATATCCCCTTCCAACAGAAGCTGTTCTACTCGGCAGCTACGTTTAATCCCACCTTCCCTGATGGCAGGAATGAAGATGGCAGCTACGGACAGGTCACTGAGGCGCTATGGATCAACAACCCCAACTCGCTGCTGGAGATGGAAGACAGCGAGAACAACGGACACTTCAACGTGCACCTGAAGGCACTGGCTAACCTGGGCTATGGACTGTCGATGACGGCCTTCGGGTCGTTCACCTATAATAATATAGAGAACGCCCACTTCTACCCCACCTTCGTATGGAGTCATGGTGAGGCCTATCGCGGCAATGAGAAGCGGGAAGAGATGCTGGGTAACATCTCGCTGCGCTGGGAGCGTGACTTCAACCAGCACCATCTGGACCTGATGGCACTGATAGAAGCGGGTAAGGAGAAGCGCAAGGGATTCTACACCACCGTGACGAATATTGCCACAGATGCCTTTGGATACGACAACCTGTCGGCAGGTGCCGTGAGACCATGGGAGGGTACGAACTCGTACTATTCGGACACGCATATGGAGTCGTTCCTGTTTCGTTCGCAATACTCGTATAACAACCGCTACACGCTGACCTTGAACATGCGTATCGACGGTTCGTCAAAGGTAGGTGCCAACAACCGCTGGGGCTACTTCCCCTCCATCAATGGGGCCTGGATTGTCAGCAATGAGCCTTGGATGAAGCGGATCAGCTGGCTGAACAAGTTGAAGCTGCGCATAGGTTATGGCAAGAGTGGTAACCTGGGGGGTATCGACTCGTATATGTCGCAACAGTTGATCAAGCCCAATGGTGTGGTGAACGTAGGAGGAACAACAGTAGCCACACTGGGTATCATCCGCAATGCCAACCCCGACCTGAGGTGGGAGATCAAGCGTACATTCAACGTGGGACTGGATATGGCTTTCTGGCAAAACAGGATTGTGCTGACTGCCGACTTCTACGCATCGAAGACTACCGATATGCTGTACGAATATGACGTGCCCGTGCCTCCGTTTACCTACGACAAGCTGCTGGCTAACCTGGGAAAGATGGAGAACAGCGGTGTGGAGCTGGGCTTTGGCATCACACCCCTGCGCACTAAGGATGCCGAGCTGAGCATCAACATGAACTGGACCTTCGAGCGCAACAAGCTCATCACACTGAATGGCGACTATAACGGACAGGAGCTGACTGCTCCGAGTACCAAGGGCATCAGTGCACTATGGGGTGCGGGGTTCCACGGCTCCAGCGATGTGTGCTTCCAGATGGTGGGACAGCCTCTGGGTGTCTTCTACCTCTACCACTGCACGGGTCTGAAGACCAATCCAGACGGTTCGAAGGAGTATGAGCTGAGCGACGAGAAACAGATCTGCGGACAGGCTACCCCGAAGGCTATGATGGGGTCGAACATTGCCTTCCGCTATAAGCAGTGGGACATCACGATACAGATGAATGGTGCCTTCGGACATCAGATCTACAACGGCACAGCGCTGACGTATATGAACATGTTGTCGCTGCCTAACTATAACGTGATGAAGGGGGCGCCAGAGATGAATATCCAGGATCAGGACATCAGCGACTACTGGCTGGAGAATGGTGACTATGTGAACATCGACTACGTGACCTTAGGATGGAACGTGCCCCTGCGCTCGAAGTACATCCATAACCTGCGCGTGTCGTGTTCGGTGAACAATCTCGCCACCATCACGGGATACTCGGGACTAACACCGATGATCAACTCGAGTGTGGTGAACTCTTCGCTGGGAATTGATGATAAGCGATCGTATCCGGTTTATCGATCGTACTCCTTAGGTTTAAGTATTCAGTTCTAAATTAGAAATTAGAAATTAGGAATGATGAAACATATATATTTAATGCTGTTGAGCTGTGTGGTCTGGGGATGTAGTCTGGAGGAGGAGGCGAGAGACCAGATCACAGAAGAGCAGGCGTTTACCAATGCGTCGGACCTGTATCTGAACACAGTGGCTACGCTGTATAACTATGTTGGTGGAAATACCGATGGACAGGGACTGCAAGGTACCTGTCGAGGGGTGTATGACCTGCAGACCTTCGGGTCGGATGAAGCGCTGTTACCCACACGTGGTGTCGACTGGTATGACGGAGGCATCTGGCAAGCGATGTACAATCACTCCTGGAGTGCTGGTCACGAACTGCCCAAGAACGCATGGCTATACCTGTATAAGGTCATCACGCTGTGTAACTACTCGCTGGAGAAACTGGAACAGTATCAGAAGATGGCAGGCCCCATGAACTACCTCATCTGGACCTCAGAGGTGAGGGCTCTACGCGCCATGTACTACTGGTACTTGATAGACCTCTTTGGCGATGTGCCCCTTATCACATCGAGTGTGATGGATATGAACAGGGTGACCAGAGAGAAGCGCAGTGTGGTGTTCGAATTCATCAGGAAAGAAATGGATATGGCCGTACATCAACTCAGTCCGTCGAACAGTGTGCGCGAGGGTGACTACTACGGACGCATCACGATGCCTGTATGCTACTTCGTGATGGCTAAGATGATGCTGAACAGTGGGGTGTATCTGGGCACCAATGATGTGGCTCAATATATGGAGCAGTGTATCGAATACTGCGATGAGATTGAGGCACTGGGCTACAGCCTGGAGGGCTACTACGGCAGCAACTTCATCGTGTATAACGAGAACTCAAAAGAAAATATCTTCATCATCCCCATGGACAAGCACCTCTACTCGAACCAACAGCAGAACATGCATCGCTCGTACCACTACCGCCATGCAGCAGCATACGGTTTTACGGGTGAGAACGGGACATGTGCTACACTGCAAACCCTGAAGATGTATGGCTATGGTACCGATAACGTTGACAACCGCTTTTACATGAATTTCTATGCTGGCCCCGTCTATGACCTCGATGGTGACCCCGTGCTGGATCGTACAGGTCAGCAGCTGGTGTACTATCCTGACAAGGTGGAGATGGACCTGAGCTTCTCAGACTACGTGGAGACGGCTGGAGCACGCATGAAGAAATATGAGGTAGACAAGAATGCCTCGAAGGATGGCAAGCTGATGGACAACGACATCGTGCTGTTCCGCTTTGCTGATGTGCTGCTGATGAGGGCAGAGGCCTACCTGCGTCTGGGCAAGGCCAGTCAAGGCCAGAAAGACCTAGACCTGGTGCGTCAAAGGGCTCGGATGAAACCTGTGGAGCTGACGATGGAGAACCTGGAAAGGGAACGATTTTTGGAGCTCTGCTGGGAGGGATGGCGACGTCAGGATATGATTCGCTTCGGACATTATAAGTCGCTATTCCAGGGTGAGGATGGTGATGAGCCGGTAGACGAGAGTGACGGGCACACCACGGTATTCCCCATCCCTGCTGATGTCAGGGCGTTGAATCAGAATTTGACACAGAATCAGGGGTATTGATTTAATTGATAATTGATAATTGATAATTGATAATTCTTTTAGTCGCTTCGCTTTGTAAAAGCGTCTTGCGACGATTAGAGAATTATCGATTAATGATGACGTAGATGATGACGGGGGCACCAATGAGGGGGGTGACGGCATTCAAGGGGATGACACCACTCTCGCCAGGGAGCACACAGAGGAGGGAACACGTCAGGGCTACAATGCTGCCCATGAGGATAGTGGCTGGCAATAGCGAGCGATGATTATCCGTATGGAGCAGCAGACGGGCAATATGCGGAACAGCCAGTCCGATGAAGGCTACAGGACCACAGAAGGCCGTCACAATAGCCGTCAGCAGACCTGTCACTATCAAGAGCCAGTTGCGCACCCGAATGATATTGATGCCCAGATTCTCTGCATAACGGTCGCCTAACATCAAGGCATTCAGGGGTTTGATGAGCAGGATGCTCCCCAACAGGCCCACCAGTGTCACACTGGCAAAGGTGGGCATCATACGCATGGAGACACCACCAAACGAGCCCATGCCCCATACCATATACGACTTCACACCTTCATCGGTTGCGAAGAAGTTGAGCAACGAGATGGCACTGTTGCTGATATAGCCTATCATGATGCCAATGATGAGCAGCATCACATTGTTGCGCACCAGCGTAGAGAAAAAGAAGATGATGGCCATCACCGTCATTGCACCGACAAAGGCTGCTATCAACACTGCAACGAAACCAGAAAGGCTGACACTTCCGGCAGAGATGCTGCCCCCCAGGAGCAACATGACCAGTGCCACACCCAGACCAGCACCACTGTTGATGCCAAACACACTGGGACCCGCCAAAGGATTGCGGAAAGCCGTCTGCAACATCAGTCCACTGACCGCCAAGGCTCCACCAGCCAACGTCGCTGTGATGGCCTGAGGCAAGCGTGACTCAAGGATGATATACTGCCATGAGGGTTTCACCTCTTCGCCCATCAGGATGCGCAACGTGTCAGCCACAGGGATGGTGACTGAACCCACGACGATGTTCAGGGCAAAGAGCACGGCAATGGCCATGGCCAGCAGGATGCAGTATATCGTACCTTTATTCATCTCCTACGAATTATACGGATTTTACGGATTTATTTTTTCATAATAACGTAGAGGGGGCAGATTTGGTATTTCGGGGTGAAGGATTTTGATGAAATCATTCAGCAACCAGTCGGGTCTGAACGGGGCCTCCTCATAGAACAGCGAGAGCTCGACATTACAGCCATAGGCCTCGCGATTACGAAAGGCCTTGAACTGGTCGTAGCCATGATGTTCAGCCAACAACTCCCGATACGTCATCAGGTGGTTGCTGCTAAAGCGGAACATCCACACATCGCACTCCCCTGCCCTTTCCAATACCGTCTCGAAGGGCAATGACACACTGCCACTATGCTCATCGGTAGCCCACGGATACTGGCTTTGGGCATCAGCCAACATCTGACCAATGGTGCTGCGACCACCAGGCACATACCACACGGAGCCCGTCACCTTGTCAAGTACCACAGAGCGCTGCACCTTCGAGGTCTGAGCCACCTGCTTCAGGGCATTGTAGCTGCTGTCGACCACAGCAAACAGACTGTCGGCACGCTCCTCGCAACCCAACAGCATGCCATAGAAACGCATCCACTCAGCACGTGCCAAGGGCGTGGGTTCCATATACTCGGCACACTCGATGAGGGGGATGTCAATCTCCTCCACCTTGCCATAGCCACCACTATTCTCAAAAGGCGACAGGAAGATAGCATCAGGGCGCTGGTCGATGATTTTTTCTATCACCGGACTCATGCCGTCGCCACAATCGCTGATGCGACCTTTCGCCACCTGCTCGTGGATATAGGGTATCTTGATGTATTTCAGGTCGGCTACTCCTGCTATGCGCTCCTCCTGGTGTAACATCTGCAGCAAGGCGCAATGCACCGTAGTGAAGATGACGGGGCGCTTTAAGGGGGTGCGGATGATGGTGCCTTCGGGGAGGGGATGCGGAAGTTCAGCATCGTACGGGACTATCACATACTGATGGAGGATTTTTCCCGGTTTCCAGGGGTTTTGGAGTGTTGCTACGGAATAGCCGTCATGGCGCACGATGGTGAGGCGCTTGGCATAACGGAAAGCAACAGTGTCGCCACCGTCCTGCTGTTGGGCCGTCTGAAGGCCACAGGACGATAGCAACACTGTCAGGAATATGAGATAGATGAGTCTCACGATGCTTACTCAACTACCATGTCGTCGATACAGATATAGGCAGGAGTCAGCACGCCATAATCGTTCGAACGAGAACCAGAGAATGCGAAGTAGAGTGAGCCAATCTCGCCCATAGCGCTCAGGTCAATCCACTGCCAGCTCTTCACGTACTCGCCATTCTTAGCCAGGTCGATGTCTACATCAACCGTCGTACCATCTTTCTTCACACCTGTCAGCGTGCACTTGAACCAGTCGGTCTTGTCGAACTTAGCACCAGCATAGCTGTCGCCATTCACGATAGAATTAACGGTATAGGCGCTGTTGGTGAAGTAGAAGCCCTTGATCTTGACGCCCTCTTCGAAATTGATGTACTCGCCATAGGTGGTGATCACCATGAAATTGTCGCCAGAGTGAGCCTTACCCGTCACGTTGTTATACTGGTCGGGAGTCAGTGTCAGGGCGTCGAAAGTCGTAGCAGTGCGGTTAGAGATAGCAAAACCAGACCAGAAATCGGTGCTACCGTACTGTGACTCATAGATGCTGTAGCTCACGGGGAACTTTACACCAGCCTCCTTGTAGGCATTGTCGGTATAGGTTGTGGTCTTGCCACCCCAATCGTCTTCGTAAGAGTAGCTTTCACCTTTAGCCTCGCCAATCCAGAAGCCGTCCTTGTTCAGGGTCTGATTCTCAAACGAGATGATGGTCACAACCGGTGAACCTGCATTGTCCTCTTTTGAGCACGATGTGAATGCTGACATTGTTGCCAATGCAACAGCTGCAAAAAACAAATGTTTCTTCATAACTGTAATGTTTTAAGTGAATAAATAGTGTTATTTAATGATGAATTTCTTTCCGTTCCGAATATAGAGTCCGCGACGGGGATGGCTGACGGGGCGTCCCTGCAGGTCATAGACTGGCGAGGAGGCATCCTCTTGACGCATGACATCGATGCCTGCAATGGCTGCCTTGATGCGGCTGATGGACTCGTCGGTATGCAGGTCTTCTGCTCCCAGGATTTCCGTGGAGGTCTCCAGCAGCCAGCCACACTTCTGGTTCAGACCCGTATAGACACGTACGAAGTCGACGAAATCGAGTTTGACGGGTTTTCGCTCCTCATCCACTGCCCAGCTGATGTCAATGCCACAGCCCTCGATATTAGGAGTCTCATGATCGCTCTGCATATTGGGTTGATTGTCAGCATAGCCCCATCCGAAGAAGAACAACACCCAGTAATACTGGCTGTAACTCCTGGGCACAGCACCCGTCATGTCGAAGCCATTCTGCGGCAATCGGGTACCTCGGAAGGTGAGTCCATCGGGCAGCCACTGCGGATAATACTCCTGCGGGTGATAGCGGTCCCAGCGATCCAGCTCGCCACTGTTGCCGCGGTTGTCTGTCCAGGGAATCTTTCCCATCGGATTCTTCCTGTAGGTGATCTCGTAGCCATAGTCTACCTTGCCTACGCTATCCACATCGCAACTGCCACTAATCTCATACCAAGCATCGTCGGGCAGTCCGTTGCCATTGACATCTTTCGACACCATCACGACACCAGCCTCGCTGACACCACCACCAGGAAACAGGTTCGTCTCCTCTTGATAGGCATTACCCCAGATGGCGAAGTCGCGCTGTCCCTCGACATTGGCTATCGAGTGGTCGAAATGGAAGGTGATGTAACCCCCAAAAGCACCCAACGCCACCAGGTCGCGCTGGTTGTTAGCCAGTCGCTCGGTACATTTGCGTATCATATCCTGTTCCGTATCACCAGTCTGATACTCTGGGATATCGTTGATATACTGTCCTGGGGCAGGCCTGTATTCGTCTACCGCCTGGATGTATTTCGAGTGTGTCGTCACATCGTCCATCCTTTGCGCTCCTACGGAGCTAAATGAAAAATAAAAAATAAAAAATATCAATCGTCTCATTTATTTTATATTTTATATTTAGGGCAAAGCCCGTATATTTAGGGCGCAGCCCGCAGAAACACCGCATGGGCAGGGATATCACCTGTCTTCACCTTATAGTCGAAGGTGCCGTCGGCATGGAAGTGCAACAGGTCACCACTCGACACGTAGTTCTTGGCATCCATCAGGTAGAAGTCGCGCTCGTTGG
>ERZ842401.8252-NODE-8252-length-10325-cov-3.811587_pt1 | contig 10325 bp, 11 predicted proteins | sample MGYA00521270_ERZ842401 | MGnify/ENA primary metagenome ERZ842401 (study PRJEB31892, sample SAMEA3878208) | bioreactor metagenome | biome: Moose rumen | place: Sweden | collected 2011-10 | study: EMG produced TPA metagenomics assembly of the PRJEB12797 data set... | reverse complement strand
CTTTACTTCATCGAGAAGAAGCGTGCAGCCAAAGCACTTTCCTGAACAGGATGACTAGAAGTACGTTAGACGGACTCGCTCTCAGCATTTTGCTAAAAGATAAAAGATATTGAACTGTATAAAACGACGTCAGAGCATGAGCTCTGGCGTCGTTTTACACTGGCGATGTTGGGACACAAGATTTCGTGGTTATCGGGTTTACTTTTCGATTGCCTTGAAGGCAGCGGCCTGAGCGGTCATGCCGCGCTCGGAGGCCAGACGCTCGATGGAGGATGCGCCAAAGAACCCGTCGATCTCCGGCACATTCTTGATGACGTAAGCCGCGTCTTCCGGATCGGCGATGGGACCGCCGTGGCAGATGACCATGATGTCGGGATTGACCTCACGGCCGGCAGCGATAATCTCGCGGATCTTCACACAGCAGTCATTCAGCGTGACCGCGGTTTCGGCGCCGATGGATCCCTTCGTGGTCAGGCCCATGTGCGCGACGAGAATGTCGGCTCCGGCCTCTGCCATGGCCCTGGCCTGCTCGGGATCGAAGACATAGGGGCAGGTCAGCATATCGAGCTTGTGGGCTTCGCGGATCATCTCGACCTCAAGGCCGTATCCCATGCCGGTCTCCTCCAGGTTTGCACGGAACTTGCCGTCGATCAGGCCGACCGTGGGGAAATTCTGAACGCCGTTGAAGCCCTGATCCTTGAGCTGCTTGAGGAAGATGTCCATCACGCGGAAGGGATCGGTGCCGCAGACGCCTGCCAGCACGGGGGTCTTCTTCACGATGGGCAGGACCTCCTGACCCATCTCCTGCACGATCTTGTTGGCGTCGCCGTAAGCCAGAAGGCCGGAAAGGGAGCCGCGGCCCGCCATACGGAAACGGCCGGAATTGTAGATGATCAGCATATCCACGTTCGCAGCTTCGCTGCACTTGGCGGTGATGCCCGTGCCCGCACCGACACCCACGAGGATCTTGCCCTGGGCGACCTGGGCCTTGAAGTTTTCCATGATTTCCTGTCTGCTGCTTCTTAACATTGTTTTTTCCTCCTCAAATCATTTGTTCGATGAATGGTTCATCAAGTCGATCAGCTTCTGTGCGGCGGCTTCCGCGAATTCCTTGTCGTTGATATTGCAGTTCATTTCCGTGATCGTCACATGGGGATTTTGGATCCCACTTTTCAGACCGTCGAACAACACAGCGCGTTCCTCCGGCCCGTTGAAGGGCTGGCCTTCCGCGTCGATCATGGAAACGCCCTTCAGCGGGAGCATTACTTCCATGTCGGTCTCTGCGCGGTTCCATTTCTCAGCCAGACGCTCTGCGATCTTGGCATTTTCCGGTTTCGTGGTGCGCATCAGGGTGACGGTGGGGTTGTGCTTATAGAGGTTCCTGCCGGAAAACTTTTCCGGCACGGTGTCAATGGGACCGAAATTGACCATGTCGCAAGCGCCGACGGACACAACCTGCGGCACCTTGCAGCGGATCGCAGCGCCACAGCGATCCGGTCCGGCAGCAAGCACGCCGCCTACGACCTCGTCGCACCATTCGGTGGTCGTCAGATCCAGAACGCCGGAGAAGAATCCCTCGTCGATCAGGGCTTCCATGGTTTTTCCGCCGGTTCCGGTCGCGTGGAACACCAGGACTTCATAGCCCCGCTCTTCCAAATAAGCTTTTGCCTGATCCACACAGGGGGTCGTGACACCGAACATGGTTGCGGCGATCAGAGGCTTTGCCTCCGCGGTTTCCGGCTTCAATGTGTCCTTCATGCCGACCATGCCTGCGATCGCAAGCACCGCATTGCGGAAGATCGTCTTGGAGATCTTATTGAGTCCCGCCACATCCACGATGGAAGGCATCATCACAATATCGCTGGTACCGACATACTGCGAGACATTGCCGGAGGCCATGGTGGAAACCATCAGCTTTGGCACGCCGATCGGAAGCGCTCTCATAGCCGGGGTAACCAGCGAGGTGCCCCCTGATCCACCGAACGAAAGAATGCCGTCAAATTTTCCCTGAGCATACAGCTGGGGAACGAGGGCCTGCATTCCTTTTGACAAAGCCTCCGTTGCCATGGCGCGGTCTTTTCTTCTGACGATCTCATCGATGTCATAGCCCGCAGCGGAGGCGATTTCCTTGTTGCTTACATCCACATCAAAGGCAGGGGCAAACACGCCGGTATGGATCATGTACGGGCGCAGTCCCAGCTCTTCCACAAGACCTTTGACATAGAGGAACTCCGTCCCTTTTGTATCAAAGGTTCCGGCGATTGCAATGGTTTTCATGGGCATCTCCTTCCTGATGATCAGATCGCGTTTGTGATGCCTGGCCAAGCTCACATAAAAGACTGAGGTAGGATTCATCCTTGTGATGATATCCTACCTCAATTACCTGCATATTAGAATGGCTTTATATTCTTCTTTGATGTGTTTATATTCTGCTTATTTGGTGTTAATCATTCTCTTCTTGTGCTTATATTATTTTTTCAAACCCTGTCCTACGAATCGCTGTTCTGTTCTCGATATTCTGTAGGAGACACGCCTGTATACTTCTTGAACATTTTTGAAAACTGAATATAATCCGGATACCCGACTTGCTCCGCAATCTGCCTGCAACTATCGTTTTCTGTCCGCAAGAGTTCCTTTGCCTTGTCGATCCGAAACCGAACCAGATATTCGGTAAAGCTCATTCCGGTGTCTTTTTTAAAGCGTGTGCTGAGGTAGGATGGGGAAAGATGCATGACCAGGGCAAGGTCACCAAGCTGTATTTCCTCCCGGAAATGCTCGGAAATAAACTGCTTGACGAACGCGGAATAGTCTCTTGGGTTCCATCCGCCCTTGATCGCCTTGTTCATCAGGCTGTCGAGCTGCTCGTCGCCGCTGTTTTTAAAGGCGCGTGTCGTTTCGTACACAGCCTTCTCGATCGGGATCCGGTCGAAAGTCGAGCCCCCGATATATCCCTGACAACCGGTATTCTTGTACAGATACAGCATATCCTCCGGGGTGTTGGCCGGGCCGGCGTAGATCATGCGTATCACATCCGGTCGGGTTTCCTCGCAGATCTGAAAAATCCTGGCGGTCATTTTCCGCGCACTCTCGATCGGCATGTATTTTTTGGCACCCAGATAACCGCCCCTTGTCAGCCCAAGATGGACGCAGATGACGTCAACCCCGGCCTCCAGCATCTGCCGCGCTTCCGCCTCTGTCGTCACAAAGGCCAGCGTGAACAAATCCAGATAATGGGCAAGCTTGACGGCTTCCACTTCACGCGCGAAACAGTTCTCCTCTTCCTCCAAAGCTTCCCGAAACTTTCCGTCGATCAAGCTCATCGTCGGGTAATTCACGATACCGGAAAAGCCGTTTTCCTTGATGGTCTTGAGGTATTCATACAGGTGGATCTCCGGATCACTGGCAAACAGTCCGAACAGAACGGGAACCTCCCGGATGATCGGCAACAGTTCATGGCACCCCAGATCCATGACGATCTCGTTGTTGTTGCCATAGCAGAAATAGCTGGCATACGAGCTCCGCCCCATGATTCGATAGCGTCCCGCGCTGAGAGCCAGCAACAGATCCGCGCCACCCATGGAGGCATACTTTGCCGTCATGCCCGAGCCTACAGCTGCGCCGAGGATATGTCCATTCACCTGTATCTGCGCATTCAGCAATGTCAGCAGAGATGACCGTTCCATCCACCGCCCTCCTTTCCATGGCATTTGTTCTCCGGAGTTTATGGATCTATTTTATACGGTAGAGGCATAAATGTAAACACATGACAAGCAGCTTTATAGGACAAATAATCGAATGCGCAGCCATTTCCAACATTGTTTTATGTAGCTCCCGGAGCAGAAAGAAAAGTTTATTTTGTGTTTAGCTTATTGAGATAAGCTTTAAACACGAGTGTCAGCGTGAAACGGTGGGCGGCTTGAACCGCACCGAAACGAGAGGAGCATATCATGGCAAATCTGACCGAGAGGGCCATTTTGGATACCTTTTCCCAAATGCTGTCCAGCATGCCCTTTGACAAAATAACCGTGTCCGCGCTCACCCGGGAGAGCGGCGTCAGCCACAACACCTTTTACTATCACTATCAGGACATCTATGCGCTTCTCGACGCCTGGCTGGAGCAGGAGCTGGGGCACTATCTGGCGTATGGAGACCCGGATAACGGATATGAGATGATCCGGGACCTGCTCCGCGCCTGCAAGGAGAAGAAGCGGATGGTCACGCACCTGTTCAACGGCCTTTCCCGCGACCATCTGGAGCGCTACGCCTTTGTTTACACCGACAGGTTCTTTCTCCCTTATATTCGGACGCTGGCGGCGGAGAAAAGCATTCCGGAGGATCGGCTGAAGGATATCGCCGCCTTCTGCCGCTATTCCTTCCTGGGCTTTTTCCTTGAGTATCTATGGAATGGCATGAACGATGAAGAGGACATACTGGCAGGTAAAATATATGGGATGCTCTCAGAATTCGTGCGCCATGAGATAACGCGGATGGAAAACAATTAGTACAGTTGCATGGCACTTGCCCAAAACAGGACAATTTCAGCGGTTTCTCCCGATTTGGGGGAAACCGCTTTTTTGTCCGTGTTCTGCTTCCCGGCAATCTGGTAGGATGGATTCATCACATAGAACGGAGGAATACCCATGGCTGTTTCTGCTACCATTGCCAAATTCGGCCTGACAAAAGCGTTTGACCATCTTTACAAAGACCCCGAAAACAATCTGCCGCAGCTGATGGACTGGGCGGACAAGTTCGCAGGCGACCAGTTCCCGGGGCAGCGCAAGGCGATCCGCGCCGCGATCGAAGATCCCCAGAACCCCTATTATCCCTATGTCCGGCACATCATCCGGGACGTTGATCCGGAGGTGATGAAGACTGTTGCGGTCAATTTCTTCATCAATGGGAATCTGGTGGGCTGGAAGAAGGAGGAAGAGTTGCGTGAAAAATACAACTGCAATATCCCATGGGCGATCCTGCTGGATCCCACGTCGGCCTGCAATCTGCACTGTGTTGGCTGCTGGGCGGCGGACTACGGCAACAAGCTGAACCTGAGCTTTGAAGAGCTGGATGACATCATCTGTCAGGGCAAGGCGATGGGCGTGTACTTCTATCTGTTTTCCGGAGGCGAACCCCTGGTGCGCAAGAAAGACATCATCCGCCTCTGTGAGAAGCACGATGACTGCATGTTCACGGCCTTCACCAACGGGACCCTGATCGATGAGGCCTTTGCCGATGAAATGCTGCGGGTTAAAAATTTTGCTCCTGCGATCTCTCTTGAGGGGTTCGGGGAAGCAACCGATTCCCGGCGCGGACAGGGCGTTTATGAGCGTGTGCTCAAGGCTATGAAGATCCTCCACGACCGCAAGCTCATTTATGGCGTTTCCTGCTGCTATACCAGCGCCAACTACGAAGCGATCACCTCCGAGGAATACTGGGATATGATTATCGAGAACGGAGCCTATTTCGTTTGGTATTTCCATTACATGCCGGTTGGCATGGATGCGAGTCCCGAGCTGCTCCCCAATCCGGAGCAGCGGGAATATGTCTATCATCGCATCCGTGAGCAGCGCAGCCGGAAGCCGCTGTTTGCCATCGACTTCCAGAACGACGGGGAATTCGTGAATGGCTGTGTAGCCGGAGGACGGCGCTATCTGCACATCAACGCCAACGGAGATGCGGAGCCCTGCGCCTTTATTCACTACGCCGATTCCAACATCCGCGAGAAGAGCCTGCTGGATATCATGCGCTCCCCGTTGTTCATGGCCTACCATGATAACCAGCCCTTCAACGACAACATGATGCGGCCCTGTCCCATGCTGGAAAACCCCGAGAAGCTGCGGGAGATGGTGGATAAATCCGGTGCAAAGTCCACGGATATGCAGTCGCCCGAAAGCGCAGACCATCTCTGCTCCAAGTGCGATTCCTATGCGGCCTGCTGGACACCGAAGTCCGAGGAGCTCTGGGAAGCACGAAAGGCACAGAAGGCAGCCGCGGCAGAGCAAAAGCTCTAAGCTTGCCGCCGAACGACGATTTTGAGAAAGCCTATGAGAAGTTTTTTTACGTCTGAATCCGTTACCCGCGGCCACCCGGACAAGGTCTGCGATCAGATCGCGGACCGGATTCTGGATGAACTGCTCCGGCAGGATCCGGAATCCCATGTGGCCTGCGAGGTCACAGCCTGCACCGATGAAGTGCATATCTTTGGGGAAGTGGCCACGGACGCAAAGGTTGACTATGAGCAGATCGCCCGCCAGGTCATCTCGGAGATCGGCTATACCGCGCCGGGTCACGGTTTTGATGCAGAGAGCTGCCGGGTCAAAGTGGATCTGCATCGGCAGTCGCCGGATATCGCGCGGGGCATCATACGCCACGGCGCGACAGATGAAGCCTTAAATGCAGGTGCCGGGGATCAGGGCATGATGTTCGGCTTTGCCTGCAGGCAGACGGAAAGCCTGATGCCCTATCCGATCGAGCTTGCCCACCTGCTGGCAAAGCGGCTGGAGGCCAGCCGCACAGGCGGCGAGCTTCCCTATCTCTTCCCCGATGGAAAAACGCAGGTGACGGTCGAATATGAGGATGAGGTTCCCAAGCGTATTGATACCGTTGTGGTTTCCGCACAGCATGCGGCAGATGTGGATATTACAGAGCTCCGGGACGATATTCTGCTGCGCGTGATCCTGCCGGGCCTGCCAAAGAACATGGTGGACGAGAGGACGAAGTATTATATCAATCCCACCGGACGCTTCGTGGAAGGCGGTCCCGCAGCGGATTCCGGGCTGACCGGGCGGAAGCTGATCGTTGATACTTATGGCGGTTATGCACGGCACGGGGGCGGTGCTTTTTCCGGGAAGGACGCGACCAAGGTAGACCGCAGCGGAGCCTATCTTGCCAGATATATGGCGAAAAACATCGTGGCCGCCGGTTTAGCTGAGAAGTGTGAAATTCAGCTGAGCTATGCTATTGGCCTTGCGGAGCCGATGTCTGTCCGTGTGGATACCTTTGGTACGGGATCTGTCAGCGATAAACAGATCTGCAAGATGATCTCCGAAAACGTCGATCCACGTCCTGCGGCGATCATCCGGAGATTTGGCTTGACTTCTCCGATTTTTTCCAATGTCTCCTGCTACGGTCACTTTGGAAGCAATGCCGAGCGCATGCCCTGGGAAGCTGCGGATTTGAAAGTTCCCATCGTTTGATTTGGATCAGTGTAAACGCATTTCCGGAGGTGGAACTATGGAGCACAACATATTCTCCGCAGAAGGCAACATGCTCTCAGCCTTCGGCGCATGTATTGCCTTGATCGCGCTGCTTGTCTGGCATTCTCGGAAGAACAAAAAGTAAAGGAAAGGAGCCATTGAAACATGAACAGGAAGAAAAGCTTTGCCTTGATTTTGGTCCTGCTTCTTGGAGGCCTGGTTATTGCCAAGAAGAGATACGACGCGAACAACTAAAAGGAAGGGGCAGCCGGCTCCACAGTGACCCGACTGCCTCTGTTAAAAATCTATAAGTCAGGACAGGGGGGACGACACATGCACTATGAGAGAAAAACCATCATGAAGGCAGGCGGCCTGCTGGCAGGCTCGGCAGCGCTGGCATCGCTCTCTTCCCTGGTCACGACAAAATACCTGATGCACCTGGCGGTTGACCGGGAGGAGCCGAAGCTGATCAAACTCGCGGAGCGGGCCTTTGCCGGTAACGCAGAGGAAGACAGCTTCCTCCACGCCCGCATCGAAGCCGGCAACCGTCTGAAGGCCAAACCCTGCGAGACGGTTCGCATCACCAGTCACGACGGGGAGGTGCTCGTAGGCCATTGGATGCCTGTGAAAGATGCAAAGCGCATCATCATTGCCGTTCACGGCTGGCGCGCCACCTGGTATCAAACCTTCGGCCTGGTTGCTGACAGCTGGGCGGAAAACGGATGCAGCGCTCTGTTTATCGAACAGCGTGCCAGCGAAAACAGCGGCGGGGATACCATCAGCTTTGGACTGATGGAGCGATATGACTGCCGCGACTGGGTCCTGTGGGTGAATGAACACCTCGGCCGGGAGCTGCCGATCTATCTCTGCGGCGTATCCATGGGCGCGTCCACCGTCCTGATGGCCTCCAGTCTTGACCTTCCCAACGTTCACGGCATCATTGCCGACTGCGGTTATACATCGCCGCGCTCAATCTGGAAACATGTGGCGAACAACAATCTCCATATTTCCTTTGGCCTCCGCGGCGCGATCGCCGATGAGATCCTCAAGCAGAAGATCCAGATGAGTTCGGACGAGTATTCCACCACGGAAGCTCTGCGGAACAGTCGTATCCCGGTCATCTTCATTCATGGAGCAGACGATCATTTTGTTCCCGTCACCATGACCTATGAAAACTACCTGGCCTGCGCCGGCCCCAAGCGCCTGCTGATCGTCCCAGGCGCGGACCACGGGCAGAGCTACTTTGTGGAGCGCGAAAGGTATGAGGACGAGGTAAAACGCTTCTGGGCAGACTTTGATTGATACAAGGTTTGGCTTCTTGTTAAAAAACCATGCCTGCAAATTCATTATTTGAATTCTGTGGGCATTTTCAATCGTCCCGCTGCCAGGGAAAAGTTTATTTTCTGTTTAGCTTGCTGAGGTATGCTTTCCGCGTAAAGGAGTGACGGCATGAAAAACCGTATCATCTATGGCGCGATCCTGATCGCATTGCTGCTGGTCTGCGTCTTTCTTTCCCCCGTCACAAGAGTGCTGTTCTTTGCTGCGGCGGGATGCCTCTGCGCCCGGGAATACAGTAAGCAGATGGAAAAACTGGGAATGGCCTGTTCTCTGTATGTCATGATCCTGTATCTGCTCCTGCAGGCAGTGTTGGTGCTTTTGAACGCGGGGACTTCCGCCTTCGCCGCTCTTTTCATCGGGGCGGTCTATCTCGCCATGCTCTCCGGTATCCTGCGTAAGCGTGTCAGCGGAAACGGTGCTATCGACACCGTGGCGGGGCTTGCCTACCCCTGTCTGTTGTTCGGGGCGATCATGGCAATCTCCGTCAGCAGCATCTGGCTGGAAACGCTGACGATCGCCTGTCTCGCCACCTGGAGCTGCGATAACGGAGCCTTCATGGGCGGCAGACGATACGGAAAGCACAAGCTTGCTCCAGCCATCTCTCCCAACAAAACAGTGGAGGGCGCGTTGATCGGTGCAGCGGCTACAATCCCGATCGCTGTTCTCGTCTATTATCTCGGTATCTGGTGTACAAATGTGCCATGGCTCGGCGATCAGTACTCCATCGTCCCGCTCGGGCTTTGCATCGTGACCTGCCTGGTGGCTTCTACCATGGGGCAGATCGGTGATCTGGCGGAGAGCCTCATGAAATGTATGATAGGCGTCAAGGACTTTTCCAATCTGATTCCCGGCCACGGGGGGATCTTTGACCGGGCCGACAGCCTCCTGTTCTCCATCCCTACCGCATATTTTTGCCTTCGGTTGGCCGGATTGTGAGGCGCTCATGAAAGATAAGGATACCTATTGGCTTTACCGTGTAATCCGCTGGCTGGTCTGGCTGTTTTCCCCAAAATTCAAGGTGGTCGGCGCGGAGAACCTACCGGGCGAGCCCTGTGTGATTGTCGGCAACCACAGCCAAATGTACGGCCCCATCGCTGGGGAACTCTATACGCCGGGAAAACATGATATTTGGTGTGCCGGAGAGATGATGAACCGGAAGGAAGTGCCGGCCTACGCCTATCAGGACTTCTGGTCCCAAAAGCCCAAGGCGGTGCGCTGGTTCTATAAGATCCTGTCCTATGTCATCCCGCCGCTGTCGGTGTGCGTGTTCAACAACGCCAACTGCATCGGCGTCTATCACGATCTGCGCATCATGGAGACATTCAAGGAAACCGTGCAAAAACTGCAAAGCGGCGTCAGCGTCGTTATTTTCCCGGAGCATGAGGTTCCTCACAACAACATCGTCTGCGAGTTTCAGGATCGCTTTATCGACGTGGCGCGGATGTACTACAGGAAAACAGGCCGGGAAATCGCTTTTGTCCCGCTGTATGTCGCCCCGCGGCTGCACTCCATGCACCTCGGAAAGCCCGTGCGCTTTGACGCCTCCGCGCCCTTGGAGCAGGAACGAAAGCGCATCTGCGAGGCGATGATGGACGGCGTGACGAACTTAGCCCGCGCCCTGCCGGAGCACATTGTCGTGCCGTATCCCAACATACCGAAAAACCAATACCCCACAAACAAAGTGGACTCGCCTCAACGTAGCACGGTGAAGGAGGCGAGCGGAATTGGAGCAGAGCATTTCAATGAATCAGTCTGACAAGCGCGGCACAGCGCTGCGCCTTGCCGCCCTCGGCG
>ERZ842401.8251-NODE-8251-length-10326-cov-3.435985_pt1 | contig 10326 bp, 5 predicted proteins | sample MGYA00521270_ERZ842401 | MGnify/ENA primary metagenome ERZ842401 (study PRJEB31892, sample SAMEA3878208) | bioreactor metagenome | biome: Moose rumen | place: Sweden | collected 2011-10 | study: EMG produced TPA metagenomics assembly of the PRJEB12797 data set... | reverse complement strand
GTTACGAGATTTGCCTGACTGCCGCCGAACATTCCGCCAAAGCCGCCCGTCATTCCGCCGGTGCTTCCGAAGGTCACGTAAGGTGTCGTCGCGCCGTAGCCCTGTGCCATTCCGAGATGGCCGACGGCGAGAACGGTCGCACCCCTGAAATACGTGCCTCTTTCGGCGTCGAGCGGATCTCCGTCGCCCTGCGAAGGGGTATAAACCTCAAGCGTGCCGCCGTACAGGTTTATCGTACCGTTGGAGTCCACGCCGTCGCCGCCGCTTGCATACACGTAGGTGTAGCCGCCGCTCACGGTAACCTGCCCGCCCGTGTTGCTGCAATTGATGCCGTCGTCAGTCGCCGTAACCGTGTTCACGCCGCCGGAAACTTGCACGAGCGCCGCGCCCTCAATGCCTTCCGCCGCAAATTTAATCGTAGCATTTGACTGCTTTACGCCGTCAGCGTCGTAGTAGGTGCCCGTAGAAGTCTTCTCCGCGTAGGTCGTCACGCCCGTCACCTTGAACGTGTTTGTGCCGCCAGCAATGTACACATACGGCGCGGTAATGCCCTTGCCGTTGTACGTGGTCACGTTCACGGTACCGCCATTGAGCTTTACGTAGCTAGAAGCATAGTCGTCGTCATCGGTCTTAAAGGCGTTCGCCTTGCGCAGGTCGCTGGTAGTGATGATTCCGTAGCCATTGAAAGTAATCGTGCCGTCGTTTACGACTATGCCCTGCCCGCCGAACATACCGTTCTTGCCAGTCGTGGACGTAGACGTGTAATTTTTAAGCGTGAATGTGCCGCCGTTTACCGTAAGCACGCCGTCTTTTGATGCAATGCAGTTCTTATACGCCTGCGTTACGCTCAGTGAGCCACTTCCGCTCAGCGTCAAATTGCCCTTGCTATACAGCGTGCCCTTGTGGTCGCTGCCTTCGCTCACCACGCTTTTAGAGACCGTGCAGCTAGCGGTGTTGCCGTCGTCGTCAGTGTAGGTGGCGCCGCTCGTGGTGGAATACTCTTCGCCGTAGCCGGTACCGTAGCTGCGTCCGTCGGCAAAGGTGTTTGTACCAGAAATATCCACGATAGCGGGTGCGCCTTTCGTTACTTCCAAGCAAGGATAGTTTGAAGACGTTATCGTAGCATCATGCAAATAGACCGCAACGGTGTCGCTCGCATTAGACTGAATCTTTACGCCACCGCTCGTAAGCGTGCCACTTACATACACGGCTAGCGAGCCGCTAAATGAAGCCGCGTTTACCTTAATCAATCCGGTAGAACTACCTGCGTCGTCTTCTGTGAATTTCACTTTTACAACGCTGGAGCCGTCGCTGCTAGCAAGCAGCTTTGTTGCGCTTGTGGAAATTTCTGTCCATGTTGCGTTATCAGTAGAAACGGTTGCGTCTGTTAGATTTAGATATACGACGTTTGCATAGGTCGCTGTATCTACGGTTGCAGTTGCATTATATGCAGTTGTGGTACCTGCGGTAATGCCGCTGCCGCTTGCTGACGAGTTTGTAGTAGCGCCCGTTGAAGTTGATGTTGCTGTCGTTGTAGCTGACGAAGTTGTGGTGCTGTCAGCTACTTCCTCAGAATCATCTTCAACAATACACGCCGTCATGCACAGTGCTGCTATAAGCAACGCCAACGCTATAGTTTTTTTCATGTATGCCTCCTATTAAAAGCTGGAACAATCGCCTTCTGCTGCGTTCTGTTAGCGCGAACCCGGTCTATTACCGCCGCCTTGCATGGTGCCGCTGCTTGAACTACCTTGCGTTGTTGCCGTTACTGCCGTAGACGAGCCACCGGCTACTGTTGCAGGAAAGTAAACACCGTCAATAACGGTAGTGCCGGTGATGGTGCCACCTTTTACAAAACTGTACGAGGTACCGCTTGTAAGCTTTGAGCTGACCAAAATCGCCGCTGCATAATTTTGCGGTGACGTTACGCCAATTACGCCGTCTACGCCAAGCGAGGACGCCGATGAGCCGAGCGACGTTGTATACATCATCGGGCTTGCGGTGCTTGACGGTATGCTTTCGCTAAACATATCGCTTGACCCCATTGCAAACACGGTGGCGTCGCTACCCGTTACGGTGAACTTGTAGCCGCTATCTCCGCAATCAATCGGCGAATTTCCGCCGCCCGTCTGACTGACGACTGTAGTGCCACCAGAAATCGTAATGTTGCCGTTGGAATCAAGTCCGTCGCCTTGCGACCGCACATACAGGACGCCGCCGCTGATTGTAAGGGCACCGCCCGTGTTAGAAACATTAACGCCGTCATCGGGTGCAGAAATGAAGGTGGTGCCGCCAGAAATTGAAATGGCGCTTTCGCCTTCAATGCCTTCAGGTGCAAATTTTACGGTGCCACTTTCTTTTACGCCGTCCGCATCGTACCAGCTACCCGTAGATGTACGCTCTGCGTAGTTGGTTGTGCCCGTAACCGTAAACGTATTTGTGCCGCCTTTGATGTAAATGCGCGGTGCAGTAATGCCCTTGCCATTGTACGTGGTTACGTTCACGGTGCCGCCAGTGATTTTTACCCAGCTATCGCTGTAATCATCGTCATCAGTTTTAAAGCCATTCGCTTTGCGTAGGTCGCTGGTGGAGATAATGCCGTAACCATTAAACGCGACCGTGCCGCCTGTAACTGCAACGCCTTGGGCGCCAAACAAGCCATTTTTGCCCGTAGCAGACGTTTTTGTGCTATCTGACAGATAATTTTGCAAGGTAAACGTGCCGCTCTCAATAGTCAGAATTGACTTTGACGCAATGCAGTTCTTGTAAGCCTGCGTTACGGTAAGCGTGCCGCTACCCGAAATCGTCATATCACCTTTGGCGTACAGGGTGCCCTTTGCGTCGCTACCGTTCTGCACGGCTTTTTGCACGACGGTGCAGCTGGCTGTATTGCCGTCTTCGTCAGTGTAGGTGCCGCTGGTTGTGGAATACTCCTCGCCGTAGCCGGTGCCGTAGCTGCGTCCGTCTTTTAGCACATTGTCGCCGCTTACGAATACGCTTACGGCGCCTTTTTTGGTCAGCTCTATGCACGGAAAGTTTGACGAGGTTATGCTGACGTTCTCTAAATACACGCCCGTTTCGTAGGTTTTGGAAGTCTGGATTTTTACGCCGCCGGCTGTCATGGTGCCACTTAGATGAACGGCGGTTGTTTTGCTTACGTCAGAAAGGTCGATGCGGATAACGCCGGTGCTTTCGTCGTTGTACATGGTGTAGTAAACGGTGTCGCCGTCGCCGCAGACCGTTGGCGCGGCACTGCTAGAAGCAGCGGCTTGTATCGTTGTCCAGCTACTTCCATCGGTGCTGTATTTGCCGCTTACGTCAATGTAGATGTGCTGTGCGGGGCTGTAACTAGAGCCGCTTGCAGTAGAAATGGTCGCCGCGGTTGCGTCGTCAGAAGAATCGTCATCGTCGTCTTTTTTGCAACCCAGTATACATAGCGCCACCATAGCCAGTGACAGCAGTCTTGCACAGCATTTCATCTTACGCCTCCATAACCACGGCTGTATCAGTCGCCTAACACGGCTGTGGCTTAGAGTATAGTGTAATGCGTTGAAAAATGTCAGCTTACATTCAGATTTCTTTGGCGCGTAAAAGACGCGATAACAACAATTTATCGCGCACGGCGCCGCTATGCCGCTACGACGCCCGCGCGCGCTCCCGCACCTTCTTTCCCAGCTCGCCCGCCACGTCAAAGCAGCGGTCGCTGAATTTCTCTATCTGGCGCACGATGTCCATGTAGAGCAGCTCCGTGCGCACGTCGCCGCCCGTCTCCATGCGGTCGCGGGCAAGGTGGCGCAGCTTCCGCCGCTCGTCGTCAATCTGCTGCTCAAGCTCGCTCGCGTACTGGAACTGGTCAGCCGAAAGCGACTGCATGTTGGCGATGTTCTTCTGGATGAAGTAGAGGAACTGCCGCGCAAGCTCGAAGTACGGCAGCAGGCGGTCAAAGTCCTCGCGCGGGAACTCCATGTTGCGCTCCACCGCCTTCTTAATCTGGTTCGCTATGTTCAGGCAGCCGTCAGCCATGCTCTCCATCTCGCCCGCAAGCTGCATCATCATGGAAACGTTGTCTTTGCTCTGGTCGCTCAGGTGCAGGTGCGTGCAGCGCACAAGGTAGTGGATAATCTCGTCCTGCATCTGGTCGGTGTAGTTCTCCAGCCGCTCGATTCGGGCAAAGTGCTTCTCCACGAAGCTTGCGTCGGGCTTCCGCAAGCCGTCCTGCAGGCTGTCGAACATCTCCACCACCACGTCGGCAAAGGACGCCATCTCCTTCTGCACGCGGAACACGCAGCCTTCGGGCGATTCCGCCGCCATGCGCTCGTTGAACTCAAGGCGGTAGTCGGCGGGCACCGCCTTCCCGTCGTCCTTAATCAGGCGGTGCATGAGCCACACAATCTGGCGCGTGAAAGGCAGAAACAGCACGGCGCCGAACACCTTGAAGACCGTGTGCAGCATGGAGATGTGGTAGATGAGCGTCTGATCGGGATTTCCCGGCGTGATGAAGTCCACGAAGGCAAGGAAGGGCTTGAAGATGAAGAGCGCGATGACGGCGGTGGAAAGGTTGAAGAGCACGTGGACGGCGGCGACGCGCTTTGCGTCGGGCTTTGCGCCGAAGGAAGCCAAGATAGCGTCGATGGTGCTTCCGATGGTGCTTCCGATAATCATCGCCGCGCTGAACTCCCATGTAACAAGGCTGTTGTACGCCATCGTGATGATGATGGCGCTCATGGCGCTGGAGGAGTGCAATAAGCCCGTGATGACGGTGCCGACCGCCACGCCCACCAGGATGCTTACCGCGCCGTAGCCCTGCACCTTCGCAAGCAGCTGCACCAGGCGCCCGCCCGATTCCAGCTGGAACGCGGCGGAAAGCCAGCCCAAGCCGATGAACAGCAGCGCGAAGCCCATGATGGCGTGCCCCACGTTCTCCTTGCGGAAGCGCTTGCTTATGGTCAGCAGGTAGCCGATGCCGAAGATGGGAATGGCAAGCGTCTCCATTTTAAAATTAAAGCCGAACAGGGCGACAATCCAGCCCGTAATCGTGGTGCCGATATTAGCCCCGAATATGACCCCGATTGACTGCTGCAATGTCATCAGTCCGGCATTGACGAAGGTGACCACCATGACCGTGGTCGCGCCCGACGACTGTATTATCATCGTGAGCGCCAGCCCCGTAAGCAGCCCCACCAGGCGGTTACCCGTAACGAACGCGAGCGCCTTCTGGAGCTTCTGCCCCGCGCCCTTTTGAATTCCGTCGCTCATCAGCTTCATGCCGTACAGAAGGAAGCACAAGCTGCCTGCGAAATTGATTAGCTTCAGCACCATGATTAGGCGTAGTATATAAAAAAAAGCCTCCGTTTTCAACAGAGGCTTAGAATAAGCTATATACTTTGTTGTCAGTGTAGTGACAGCGAGCGCTTATTTAGCAAGTACCACCGCGTCGTCGGGGTCGGGCGCGGCGCCGTTCACTGCCTGATTGTCAGCCTTGTCGGTAATGCTCGCTTCATTTGCGGCAACAGAAAGCGTATCCATCAGCTTTGACTGCACAGCTTCCTTTAGCGCCTTTGCTTCCGTCGTTGTTTCGTCGATGTTTTCCATAGCCTTGCTCAGCTGCTGCTGGAACAGTTTAGTATCCATCGTCCACACGGCGTAGTATTCATAGTAATCAGACGTAACGACCTTCTCGTCGTTCGTAATCTGCGTTTCCGTCCAATACTGCGCAACTTTTTCTAGGCCGCTAAAGCGCACATTCGTTAGCGACGTGCGGTACATGTTGATGTTGCGCTGTAGGTCAGTCGGGTCGGCGGTTTTTCCGCTCGCGTTTGACTGTCCCGTCATAGAGGCTTCAACAGCCTTACCTGCAACGCGCTCTAGTGAGCTTGCAACCTCAGTTTCTACGTCTACAAGGTCAGTCCACTGCTTTACAAAGTCGAGATTGTCGCCGCGGCCAATCGTAACGAACACTTTTTTGTCCTTTAGGTCGGGCATGACCTTTGAAAGCGCACTCTGCGAATAGTCGCCAGAAGCAACCTTCACTACCCATTCAGGGATTTCCGCGCCAAGCGTGGCGCCCTGATAGTCCACCAGCGTGCGCTTGCCTGTCTTTACAACGGGAGCGTCGCCCTTAATGCCGGAGCCTTTTACTTCTTTTGTAGTGCCGCAGCCAATTACCAACAACAGCGTCGCTGCTGCAACGGTAGCAGCAATAAGCTTCTTCATAAATACCCTCCAAAGATTTATTGTGCATTGGTTTTAACACATTGCACGGCTTAATGCAAGCACACCTGTTACAGCGTAGCCGTTTTATCGTGCTTTGTGGTATAGTCTTGTCTATGTTTTCTAAACGACCATTGCTTTTTTGTTTACTGCTTGCGGCGGCTTCGGCGCTACAGGCGCAGGTGTTTCAGCTAGATATAACGAAAGACGCTATTATCTGCGGGGCGGAGCTCGCGGGAGAAGTCTATCATCTCTGTTACGACCATTTTGTTACTGATGACGACTGGGACGGCACCCGCTACGATAAAGACGACATTAACGCCGTTGACCGCGCGCTTATACACAGCTACAGCAAGCCGCTCGACCGCGCAGGCGACGTGCTTGCGGTGGGGACGGCAGCAGCGTCGTTCATAACAGCGGCGGCGTTCTTGTACACTGATGATAGCTATCAGCTAAGCGATGTGCTTACAGAGACGGTTATGTTCGCGGAGACGATGGCGATAGCGCACACGGTTGCCCACATTACAAAAGGGCTCGTTTTACGCACGCGCCCGTATAATTATTACGCCGGCGACGAAGCCACCGAAGACGACTGGAATCGCTCCTTCTACAGCGGGCACACCACCATGACGTTTGCAGCTGCAACCTGCGTTAGCTACACGTTCTGTAACTACTTTCCAGAATCAGCCTGGCGCTACCCTGTCGTTATCGGAAGCTACGCGCTTGCAGCTACTACGGGCGTTTTGCGCGTACAGGCGGGCTGTCACTTTGCTACTGATGTGCTTGTCGGCGCAATTACGGGCACTGTAATCGGCTTTTTGGTGCCCTGGTGCCATAAAATCAGCACGAAGCAAGCGCAGCTAGCGCTTTCGCCGTTCGGCGCCTCCGTGCGCTGCTCACTATAGCGGTAGCTGCTACCGCGGCAGGGCGTTCCGCTCCAGAAACGCGGTCACGGCATGGCGGTAGCGCGCTTCGTCGGTGTAGAAGCTCATGGCGTGGCGGGCGCCGTTCACTAGCAGCAGCTCTTTGGGCGCGTGGCACGCCTCGTAGTTCGCAAGGGTCATAAAGGGCGGCACAAAGTCGTCGGCGGTGCCGTGGATGAAGAGCACGGGCGTTTCGTTGGCGGAAAGCGCGGCGAGCGTGCTGTAGTCGGTGAGGGAAAAGCCCGCGCACATACGCGCATAAAAGTCGCCGACGCGGGTGATCAGCGCGGCAAGCAGATAGCTGCGCACGGGCGGCACGAGGCTTACGACGGCAGGGGCGGCGCTTGAGGGTGCGGCAACGGTGGCTGTAACGCCGTCACCGCTGGCAGCGGCAGATTTCGACCTGACGCTGTTCGGGCACATAGCCGTAGCCCGTATAGAAGTCCTGGGCAGAGGTTGCCTCGCCATTATGAGGAGCATCAGGATCGCCTGTAGCATCGTAGCGACAGTTTACGCCGTTGATGGCATCTGCCTCGAGTACCTGGCCTTTGTAGATGTTCATGATGGGAGTGTAGAAATCATTGATGAAGAGGTCGGCGGGCACGTAGTCGTTGCCCTCGAGGTCGCCCATGCCGTTGCCACCGGGACGATAGAAGGCAGGAGCCTCCAACTCGTAGATGCCGTCGGGAATGCCGGCCACGATGTACTGCGATACGCTGAATGCCGTGTTCCATGTACCGGCCACGGGATAGATGTCCGTAAAGCCAGTGTTGGAGCTGAAGTTGCTGCCGCTGGGACTTTCGTAGGTACGGACAGTCTCCCAGTCCTTGAAGTTGCCGTCCTCGGTGAAGGCAGCATTCTTGATGATGTTGCTGACGTCGGAACCGATGCTGATGCTTGTCATGATGGCATTCTCGTAGAGGCTCTTGGCAAACTCTATCTCGGCTGCAAGTTCCTCTTCGCTGAGGTTGCGCTCCTCGAAGATATTGAGATAGGTGCCGTTAGGGAGCTCTTCGCTGGGCTCTTCTTTATCCTCAAGGTACTTGTCGAGCAAGTCGGCAGCACTGCCATAGAGGTCGTCACGACCGGAACGCTCCTCGATAATAGCGTCGATGGCTGCCTTGTAGTTGATATATGCAAGATGACTGCGGCGAATGAGGTTGGGCGTACGAGCCAGCACATCGCTGATGGCCATGATGTCTTCAAGGGAAGTGGCATTCACGATGTCTTCTGCAGCCTTTTCATAGGCTTCCTTGAGGGATACCTGAGGCTCCAGCTCATCGAGGTCGTGCTGGATGGCTGCCTCCTGCTGCTGACGGATGAGGTCGATGCTGCCGTCGTCGAGCTTATCGAGACGCCAGCTGTCCCATACCGTCCAGTTGCCATAGAGGTAGAGGCTGTTCTCTACACCGATGTTGACGCTATCCTCTGCACTCTCAATAGCGAAGTAGATAGGCTCGTTCCAGTAGAGGCCACGGCCAAAGTACTTCATGCAGGCAGTGCGGGAGTTGGGCACCCACTTCTCTGTCACTTCGCTGTAGTTCTCTGTCTCGCCTACACGCTTCTTCTGCGCATCCTCCGTGATGTCCTTGAAGCGGTTGGCTATCTTCTGGCCGTTGACTTCTGCGAAGTACTGGCTGCTGTGGTAGAGGGGAGCATATTCTTCGCTCAGCTCACCTGTCTCGTAAGCATTGTGCTGTGCATTGCCCCATTGGGCAACACGGCTCAAGCCCTGAACGCGAAGGCGATAGATGCCCGGCTCAAGGTTCTTGACGGTCTGATAGCTTTCGAACCAAGACGAGTTCCAATGCTCAACGACACTGCTCTCGAAGGCGAGGTTGCTGCCGTCGCCACCGTTATGTGTCGTGTAACCAGTCGTTACATCATGGTCAGCATTGGGAAGTACGTCGAGGAACGGGAAGTCGGGATCCTGCTGATGGCAAACCTTGCAGAAGCCATCGGCGAACTGATGGTCGGGCTTGACAGAACCTTCCGTATTGGAATAAACAACCTCATCGCCCACGAACTCACCGTCGCAACGCATCTCGCCATTGGCATAAACCTGCTTGTGGTCGGGCATGAAGGTGGGGAACTCGTCTTCGCCAAGGTTCTGGAACCAGGCGATGTTCTCCTGATCGCCATTAAGTTTGTAGCAAAGGGCGCCGCTCTCGACTTCTTCGTAGTCGATGACGGTTGCCTGAAGAGGCGTGCCATTGGTGCTGTAGCAGTTGGTGAAGGTTGCGTTATCGAAGCGGGCAAGGTACTTGTCGTCGTTCTGCACGCCGCTTACCGTAGCACTCGACCAGCAGTTTGTGATGACTGCACCGCTGCTGCCGAGCCATGCGCTCAAGGCACCATTCTCAGAGACAGTTAAGCCTGAGATGAAGCCTGTTGCATAGCAATTCGTCATATAGATATGAGCCTGAGAGCCTGTGTTGCAACCCAGCACACCGCCTGCACCAGACCTTGAGCAGGTGACGTCGCCCTCGAAGCCAAGATTCTCCAGATGGATGTCGCCAGGAGCCGTAGAGCCACCGATGAAGCCTGCATTGCCTGTAGCATTGATGTAGCATGTGGCATCTCCACGAAGATTCTTGACCGTTGCGCCGCCGTTGAGGAAGTTGATGAAGCCCACCCATTCAGCCTCGGGGAGGTCAAGAGTCATGTTGCTGATAGTATGGAAACCACCATCGAAGATACCCTTGAAGCCGTGGTCACGGTCGCCGATACCACTGAAGAAGTGTTCGGAATCGAGGGAATAGTCTGTGAAGTCGAGGTCGCTGTTCAGCTTGGCATTCACCTCTACGTTGCCTGCCTTGACGAATTCGGCAAACCAGCATACGTCGAGCTCGTTGTTGAGCTGATAGAAGCCGTCGGCATCCTTCTCGCAGAAGGTGTCGCTGATCTGGCCGCAGTTGATGCAGTAGAAGTCGCCATTGGCGTATTCGTGAGGCGGACGGACGGGTTCCACGGGATTGTTCGTGTAGGTTCCGCCTTCGATTGGCGTGCCGTCGCAGAGCACCTCGCCCTGCAGATAGACCTGCTTGCTGGTGCTGAATGGCATGGGATATTCGTCCACGCCAAGCGTCTGGTAGTAGGCCAGCTCGCCTGCAATGGAGTTGATGATGTAGGTGAGCTTTCCGTTGACCACGTCATCGGCTGTGAAGTCATGGTCGGTGTGCTGGTAAGCCTC
>ERZ842401.8250-NODE-8250-length-10326-cov-5.878785_pt1 | contig 10326 bp, 13 predicted proteins | sample MGYA00521270_ERZ842401 | MGnify/ENA primary metagenome ERZ842401 (study PRJEB31892, sample SAMEA3878208) | bioreactor metagenome | biome: Moose rumen | place: Sweden | collected 2011-10 | study: EMG produced TPA metagenomics assembly of the PRJEB12797 data set... | reverse complement strand
TTTTCAGAATTGTAAACATAAACTATATTTTTGTTATCCATTATAAACCCCCTCATTAAATAATTGTTTAAGCAAGGTTAATTCGTGCGAAGTTGCTTTTATAGAATCCGTTACAATCTCACCCCGAACAAATCCTGTAAAGTGTGATAATGTATCATTCTTTATAGTTTTTATCCTGTTGTTGCAATTTGTTTTTTCATTAACAACTATTTTCAAGTGCTCAATGAAACATTGTGTTTTAGGTGTCAATGATTTTTCCATGATATACGGAATATCAATAGAACAATCACCTGATAAAGTATCTACCAATTTATCATTGACAAAAACCGATATAGTAACATCACAATTTGACAAATCAATATGGAAACTAAAACGAATGTTTTTATTTATATATCCCCTGTCTAATTCATAGATGTTATAGAATGGAATCACCGCATAAAAAGCGGTTATATTCTTAACATCAAAGTTATTACCATAGTAACCGCTTATTAACTGGTTAGGTGTCTCAAGGTCGATGTAGGTTGCGTTTAATGGGTGTATGTAAAGATTTAATTCATTACCACCTAAAATAACTTTTTCAGTCTGTCTGACCGTCAACGGTGTAAACACTGTTTTTAGATTTAGAATATACTCCCCTAAATCTAATCGCTCACTTGAATAATCACCCGATAGCCATTTATAACGGTGGTTAGATATATACTGCAATTCGTCAAGAGTAGGCTTATAAAAATTGCTTATTCCCTGCAAACTTGAGACACTCGCAACACCTGTTATCGTCAATGTAATATCGGCAACATTTAAAGTTATTTCCAGTGTTGCTACTGTTGAATCATTATTTAATGTAAACTGATAATCTACATTATTATAATTTGCCGTCGGGGTAGTGTTAAAAACAGTATCGTTATTAGCGGTCAATGTGATTGTATGGCTACCCAAAGCGAGCCTTAATGCTGAAACACTGGAAACGCAATTCGTCAAGTTCTGGACAACATCGACACCGCTGATAACTTCACTTGTTGCGGTCATTGTTATAGCGGTTTCGCTACCTGTCAAATATGTAGCGGAAAAATTATATTGATTGTGTTCAGTGTTATAACTACCGCTAATACTTGTACTATCAACCGCACAAGTTACGCTCGCAAAGATTGCGTCATTCTCACATTTCAAATAACCTCTTATATATTGGTTGCCCTGAAAATAAGGTGGATTTACCGCTATAACATTACCCTGCGAATCTGTCTGATAATATTCAATGTTATTATCAAAATTATATGTTACTGGAATAACTTTTATAGCGGTTGCGGATATTGACAATGTGTAATTGAGTACATTTATATTTACCGTAAGTGTTGCGGTTTTCCTATCCTGTGAAACGGTAAAATCATAATCTGTACTGTTATAAGTTGCTACTGGGGTTTGTTCTATGTAATTATCAGCGGTCAATGTGATTGTATGACTACCTAAAGCAAGATAATTACCGCTAATATTATCGGTTATGTTAGTATATGTTTTTTCTACCGCAACACCATTAAAAAATCTACTTTGCAATATTGTTTTAACGGTATTGCTTACCAGTGCAGCACCATTAGCAAAAGAAAATTCTTGATAACTAGAATTATAATTTAGTGAGCTGGTGGGGTTATCCGTTCCCCCTGAACCGTACAACAAATAGCCGTTATAATTTGCGTTGTTATAATCAGTGCTATATTTAATATCAATAGTCAATCGTTCCACATCAAAATTGGAATCGTTAGTCACATCTATTGTTGCCTGTGATATGTCTATAACTCTTCTAACTGCCGTTGTTCTATCTGTACTATTCAGAAGATAAAAAGTTATAAGGTCAGTTTCTGTTATATCGTGCTTAATTGTAAATGCGCCGTAACTATTACGGATAACTGTATTAGTAAAAGCCATATTTTCACCCCTGTTTATTTTTGAGTTACTAACAAAATACTTCCGTTAGTGTCAAGTATCGTGGAATCATCATAGTTATATTCTATGATGTTTGAATCTTCATTTTTATCAGTTTCGCAATTCAAAGTGTTAAAATTGTTTTCACATTCAATAATTCTACCGATACAATTTTGTAACTCTGTAGAATATGTTTTTAAAACATCTATTTTACAGTCAATCAAAAAACGGTTGTTTGAAAGTACCGCTATATTTTTTACAAAATAATAGCGGTTTAATTCCTGTATGAAACAATAATTAAACCCTAAAATAGAATAACTGGTATCTGAAATAATGATTTTAGGATTTAGAATATCCAAATCATTTTTAAAAGTACCTGTGTAGGTTTTTGAATCGGTCAATGTTTTTTGTATCTGATTTTCATCAGATACGGTTTTATAAAAAATTATCGTCATAAACACCCCTGTAAAAAAATACCCCTTAATCAGCATACACCAATTAAGGGGTTGTTTCAAATCAAGCGGCCTTTTACTGAATGAAGAAAACAATAAAGTTTTCGTCAAGGTCATTGAAGTAACTACAATCGAACTTATAGAAGTTGTTGTAGAATTCCGCTTTCGGGTTGTAGTTTGTTGTTACGCGCCTATCCATGTTGCACACACCCAAAGCGTTGCGGTCAAACATAACCGCCATAATACCGCCCATTTCAATATTTTTTGTGCTGCTTTCGCCTGTTTTGATTGTTACATTGATTTTAGCGACTTTTGAACCGCTATAATCATCTCCACTACCTTGCCAGTAGGGGATAGTAGTAATATCAGTAGGCAACAGCAAATCGTCACGGTTGTAGGTGTCACTCGCAAGATTTACGCGCATATTAGCGTAAAAATCCTGTAGCATGATGATATTCAAATCTTCTTTAGGTGTAAATCTAGGTTTACCCCCGACATTGAAAAGCGTTGACATTCTCGACATTCTTTTAGCGAATGTTGACAGCATGATACAGCACCACTTCAAAAAGTCCGTATCTGTCAAACAAGTTACGACCGTTAGCGATGTGTTGAAAGTGTCATTGTAGATTTTAAGCAAGTTAATAGCCTGCGGGGTTGTTTCCGCCTGCGAGTAATCGCCGTCATCAACGTCAGGCATCGCATGATTTACAACCTGTGCAATAGCGTTGTTGATTGTTGACATTACGAGCGAATCAATTTTCACCGTCATTGAACGCTCAACGGCATTATAAAGCATTGAAACAAAAGCGTTCAGCTGCTCGGCATTGCTAAAGCTTTCCTTTACCTGCTTTTCGGTAAATGACATATCAACTTCAAAAGTAACTTTTGAATTGTAAAATTTTGCCGAGACCGTCGGCTTGTAAAAGACGTTAGGCGAATAATCAACGCCGTTAGTCAATTCCCATGACTTATTTTCTACCGCGTCGGGTAAATCAGCACTGATTTTTTCAAGTACGCTCCCAAACTCCCATTTATCCATAAGAACAGTGGGGACACTTCCCGCATAAGGGCGGTTTACAAAAATCACCTTGCCGATATGGTCAACGAGTGACTTCACATAGTTATCAACATTGTTACTGTTGATAATGGAAGTACCAATATCAACAACATTAGACAAATCTTGTGCTACGATGTCGGTCTCGCCCAAAATGTCTTTGGTCGAATCGTTTACGAGTGAGTAGACCTGTTCAATTCTCATACACTTTACCCCCTATTTTACAATATTGAATATTGCAAAAATAATGTTTCCTGTGATTGTTAGACCGTAAAAAAGAAAGTCTTGCCAGTCTATTTTACCGTCTTCGTTAAAATCCTGTACCACTTCCATAATACCCCCCATTACTAAACAAGTGCAACACCTGTTGCAACACCTGTTATCAAACTTGTGGCGGTCGCAACATCGCCACCATTGCCGATAAATGTGATAATCGCATTACCTGCAAATATGACAATGTTAATAATTGTAACAATTAACTTTTTTGTTTCTGGTTTCATATTAAATACCCCTGTCTTATTTTGTATACACTCATAATATCATTTATTCGACTACTTGTAAAGTGAATAAATCCTTAACATAATCAATGATTTTATCAATCATTGATTGTTTGTAAAAATCCGTCAAAAGTCCGATGTTTTTAATCGTTGTTTCAACATCGTTTTTTTGTTCCGTTATTGTGTTATCGGTTTCGTTGTTGTAATTATTTTCGTTATCATCTTCCAAATCATCGGAATTAAAAGATGATACACTGTTTTTACTGGTTGTAACGGTATTTTTATCTTCAATCTTTACAACACCGTTATTAACTGAAATATCAGTCATCAAAATATTTTTGACATTCAGTAATTCAGCATGGCGCAACATCAAAAACAACTTTATTGATTCTTCCTGTTTATCCTGTAAACTGGTTGATGTTTCCTTGTTTATTGTTTCCAAAAGTGGGGAAACATTAAGAAAACCGATTTTTGACTTAATGTAAAGGTCATATCGTCTAACATCATCGCTAGAATGTTGCCCGATTAAATCCGTTAGTTTCTCACTGTCTACAGTTTCAAAAGTTTCTATAAATCCCCTGTGATTTTCGGAATTATAAAAACAATCGTTAAATGTTTTCATTTTCTACCCCCTGTTTTGTTTCGGAATCGGTTTTGTTTTCCGTTTCCGTTGTTTCGGAATCGTTAGATTTTTCCTTGTCCCGCAAATCAGCAATGGTTGTTTTAATTTCCTGCTCTTTTTGCTTCCATACATTAGACAAATCAACTTCAATATTCAAACCGTATTTTTCATTTATTGCGGTTACCGCCTGTTGTCGGGAATAAAGCATATTTTCAATAAGGGGAGTTAAAGAATCTTCATTAAGTGATATTTCACTTTGATTTAGCCTTTCCCTTTTGCTATTCCAGTTAGCATTAAGCCCGATGGAATTGAAGGCACTTGCCTTTATATACTGGTTTAATTCCATTAAATTATTTATCTGATTGTTTGTTGTGTTGTTTAATGGAATTGACTTTAGACTTTCCAAAAAAGCGTTATCGGCGATGATAGAAAAATCACCGTTTTTAATCTTGTTCAAAAACAATTCAGCGTTGCTTTTTGTCTTTTCGTCAGCACTGGTTATTAAATACGGAATACGATTTAACACCGACAACATATTAAGCGATATTTCACAATCGTTTAACATAATGCCGTATTTTGAAAACAAGTGAAAAAATCCCTGTCTTTCGGAATCATTTTGAATCAAAACACAATCGGCATTGTTTTCCGTTTCGTATTCCTTATTAAGATTTAACGCAACATTAACAACAATGTATTTGTGCAGTCTGTGATATACATTTTCAATGCCTGTAAAATCACCGTTGAAAACATAAAAGTTATTGTTTTCTTTTGTAAAAATACAATGCCCATTAAGCAAAAGATATTTTTCAATATCCTGTTTTTGAATCGTGTTAGGCAAATTTTTATAATCAAACATTGCATAACATCTACACAACATATCATTGATAAAGTTTCTTAAATACAAGTCTTTGTCAAAAAGGTACTTTTTGCCAAACTCGAATTGATAGTATTTTTTCATAAATACCCCCTGTATAAAATAGCATACACCTTTTTAATGTTTTACACAATTCATTAAATAATTGTGTATCGTTTCCCCTATATCGTTAGACTGATAAAAAACTTTTTCAGTAGCAAAAAAATAAAAAATCTTTTTATCCAGTTTATCGACATTCCGCAATATATTTTTTCTGTGATAAAAGTTAGAATCAATATTTAACGAATAAATTAAAGCATTTTTTTCTTTAATCGGGGTTGTTTTCTTATGAAAGAATAAAAATAAATCTTCATTCTGTATTATATCCCCCTGTAGTGTCTGATTGTCAAATACAACATAAAAAGAAAACAAACAATCTTTTTCAAAGTTTATTCTCTGATTTTCCCTTAAATGTGGATAAATATCTAATTCCCATTTACCCCCTTTAATCATATTCAATTTTGCGTTATTAAATGCAAAATAAGAGTTAGATTTATTCTTTATTCCCTTGCTTTCCTCGCAATATTCTATTGCTAAAGTCAATTCTGAATCGCCGAACTTGTAAACATCTATACACCCCTGTTTAACATCGTTCTTTATTCCAAACTCTTCAAAATAAGGGTTATATTTGTTTACGGTATTACCGCACATAAATATTTTATTTATTTTTCTATCACGAATGATAGTCGATAAAACATTCATAAATATTACAAACTCATCAGTTAAATAATATTTTCGGGTGATAAACTCATCAAAAATAATGTTGTCTATATCGGGGTAACTGGTACTTTTATCGTGTTCCATATCAGATAAAGCAAAGTTGAAACAAAACGGTTTTGTATCGGCAATAAATTTTTTTTGTGTATCGTCATAATTTGCCAAAAAATATTTGCCGTTATAATATTTGATATTTGAAAACCTCCCTTTAGTGAGTTTATAAACTTCGTTATTATTGATAATGGCATTAAAAACAACATCCGCCCTTTTGCCTATAATATCATCATGCCACCGCCTAATATATGCAAACTGTTTTGTATATCCACTATTTACATATTGTTCTAAGCACCACTTCAGACATGCGTACGTTTTGCCATTTGAGCGCTCGCCGATTATCAAATTATAATCAGCGTTTTTACTCAAAATATTTTTAAGATTGTAGTATCTATTACCCATAAAAAACCCCCTTAAAAAATTGAATCCTGTCTTTTTATGTCGCTTTCGGTTTTTTCCCTAAAGTCATTCATAAAATAAACATCGTGAAAAAAAGTTTTATCCTGTAAAGCAAGCGTTATACAATTTCTGAAAAACTTACTCATAGAAGAATTGTATAGTCTGGAAAACTGTTTTCTAGTGTTTTCTTCTATCCAAAATGTTACCTGTTTTTTCATGTCTTACACCTCACTATATATTTATACAAAATTAGCACAATTTTGTATATACTTGAAAAATAATAAATAATCATTCGCTATTGATAAATCATATTCACATTCTATTAAGTGAATACCAGATAAGGTTTCATATTGTGAAACATTGCCTAAATAATCAGTTATAACACCACCTTGAACATCGTCAATATATGTATGTATTCTTTTACCTGTATACTCTTTAGGAATAAATAATTTATTGGTAAAGTTTTCAAAAACTTTATCATTAGTCTTATATTTTTCCAGTAGATACGGTAAAGCAAACTTTTTATTTATTCCCGATACCGTCAAATCTAGTTTATCGTCTTTTTCAACTAGATAGCGTTTACAACCTAAAGTTTTGAATCTGTTATAAATCCCCTCAAAATCCCATATACCTATTAATTTTTCTTTACCCTGTTGATTTTTGGGTTTTAATGAACTCTCACTAAATCCAAAACGCAAACAACATTTTTTTAGTTTCTGATAGACTTCATTATTGTAACGGATAAAATATTTTTTATGCTTTTCGGCATTAAATATTTTAACGCTATCAGTATCACAATAGATAAAATCATTTTTCAATTCTTTTATTCCTGTAAACAGATTGTTTCTAGCGTATGCGGTAATAAAAACACCCCATAAATAATATGTGAATCGTGTTTTATCATCGTTGTATTCATTTACATTTTTTTCGTCTATCTCTTTATCTTCACAATTCCAGTTATTATTTATGTATGTATATTGCGGTTTAATCGGATTGTAAACGGTCATACCGTAAAGACTGTTTAACATTTCCTTGCTAATCAAATATTCAACTTCTTTGCCCTTTACCCCCTTTAATGTTGTTTTATCTGAATAGAACTTTAAAACGCACGATAATATCTCTTTTGGCAAATATTCACGCTTATAGAAAAACGCTACTCCGATTTTAATATTATCGTATGTGTAAAACTGTTTAAGGTTGTTATAGTCAACATCGGTTAAAACGGTCATTATATAATCGGCGCTGTATAATCTACCGTTATCACTTTTAACACCTTCTTTTTTAAGGCATTTAGATATTGAAATAATCGGTTGTAAATCCTTAACGGTTTTAATGTTCCATAGCTCAACGGTAAAAAGACAGCAAAACTTTTTAATGTAGTTTTCAAATTGTTCTACCGTTAAATTGTCTTTCCGTGTTCCCTTGCTCATAGGATATTTTTCAGACAGCATAACGGTAGGGTAACTGCTGGTAAAATCAAAACTTGAAACATTTTTACAAGTTGTATTTGAAAACAATCTATTTGCATGAGTAAACCCGCCTTGAAAAGCAAACCGTGCTATTTTATATTCCAGTGGTGATAGTGTTAATGATTTATGAATCATTGTTGCGTATGCTTTATTTTTGAAGCATTCTTTTCTGGTATACCGTCTAACTCTTCCTGTATTAGTCAACGGTATTTTATCTAATCTACCGTACATTTCAGATTGTTCTTTTATATAAGCATTTACAATTAAAACGTCATTGTAACAATATGCTAATTCTTTATCGGTCAATGATGTTTTATCAGTACGCAATAATTTATAATCTAAATCCCCCTGTAATTTTTCTATTTTAGTGTTGTGTATATCATCGCACAATTTAGCCAGTGATTTACCGCTTAATAAATATGAACATTTGAAAGTTATAAAATCAGTTTTACAAAATAAAACTTTCCTGTTATCCATTGCGAAAACATCTAACCATTTGAAATATTTTCGGATAAACTGAAATTCATAACTTAAATTATGTACATATACTATAATATTCAATCCGTTAATCTGTCTTTTCATTTTTTCGGTGAATGTAACAAAATCTTTTAACGTTCTACCGATAAAAATAAAATCTTCAATGGCGAATTGCCAAATATAGCACAATGAACTTTTACTGACTTCATTTTCATATTTTGGATTGTCTTTTAATCTTTTGTCGTATTCCTGTAGCGATATGACGGAATTAGTTTTTTTATCAATGAAAAAACTAGATGTCTCAATATCAAAAGACATTGAAACATCTAGGTATTTTTTGCCTTTAGAATTAAAGGTTTTATATTGCGAAAACTCAAACTTTTCTATTTCTGAAAAATCGAATGTTTTATAGTCCATATACGATATTAAAAATCTCACCTGCCAAAGAATCAGTATTGTTTAGATAACTTTCCATTTCTTCTATGTTATGTTCCAAAATATCGTTTACTTGCATAACGTCTTCAAACATAAAATCTATTTGCGGATTGCTGCCAAACTTTAACGGTGATTTACTGATAAAATCTCTTGTTCTACTGTCAAACTGATTTAGCATATAATCAACTTCTTTTTTTGATAATGATAAATCACTGGATAATTTAGAAACATAATGATTGTATTCCGCTTTAGTCGATATTCCGCTTTCGTTTACTATTCTAGCCTGTGATAAAGCCCGCATTTTATCTTCTAAACTTCCCCTGCGTGAAATATGGGTAATTCCTTTATCTTCAAAAACACCCTTTTGAAAATCATTCATTCTTTTTAATCTCTTGTTCGCCTTGTCAACTTCACTTTTCAAAGTTGCCATAAAATTTTTATGTTCTACTAAATCCAGTAATACACCATATTTTTTAATATCGCTCATGCTTTACCCCCTGTATAATAAAGGGGTGTATCGCTACACCCCTGTTTTTTAATGAATCGGAATCAGTAAATTAAAACGGTGTAATATTTACCCATTCAACATTTACACATTCACGATTGTATTTTTTGGAGTGGTATGTATTGATTTTTACACCACATTCCCCATTGTTGATAGCGTTTACACTGTCAACATCGGAACAAATCGCTTTTGCGTTTTCATTCTGCCCTGTAGGCAAATTAAAATTGAAAAAATCGTTATCCTTTTCAAGTGAAACAAAATAACGAATACCGAACTTACCATTTACAGAGAAAACAGCATTTACTTTGTAAATCTCATTCAAAGTGACTTCATTTGCCTTTTTGAATGGCAAATCTCTCCTAGCATTTTTAAAAGTTGCTACAACTTTGTTCATTTTTGTAAAGTCCATTTCGCTTTACCCCTTTAATTAGTTTTTAGATAAATAGTGTTATCTAGTACACCCGATTATTTAGAAACAATCAACGATTGTTGACCACCAAACAAATTGAACATTTTAACAAAATCATTATCTATCAAACTTTTAGCACATTCAATAGCCTGTTTTGTTGTTTCTTCATGTTCCCTTTTGAACTGAATAACAAAATCTTTTACTTCCAATTTTGTTTCTTCGTCCAAATAATCTTCAATGAAGTTTCTGTAAAAATCACTGGTAAAAAACCAATAATCATTTTCTTCCAGTCCAGTAATAACCATAGCATTTAAAAGTGTATACCATGCTTTAGAATTGAACCTTGCATAAATCATTTTTCAAACCTCAATTAAAGATTATACAATATTGTAGATCGGAAGAGCGTCGT
>ERZ842401.8249-NODE-8249-length-10327-cov-5.503699_pt1 | contig 10327 bp, 10 predicted proteins | sample MGYA00521270_ERZ842401 | MGnify/ENA primary metagenome ERZ842401 (study PRJEB31892, sample SAMEA3878208) | bioreactor metagenome | biome: Moose rumen | place: Sweden | collected 2011-10 | study: EMG produced TPA metagenomics assembly of the PRJEB12797 data set... | reverse complement strand
GCCATCGGAAGCATTACAGCTGGCGTAGACTCAAACGGCTACACAACAGGTGCATGGGAATACATGACAGTTCCTGCCATTACCCCACCTCAGGGCGGTGACTCAAAATTCCAAAAGGTATGCCTCGGCTTTGACACCAAAGGAATTCCTGTATTGGGATTCTGTGCAACTAACTTGGAGTTCGGCAAGCAGCTCAGCGAGTAATGTATTGCTGTATTATAAAAATCACGGCTTGCCACATTCGGTAAGTCGTGGTATATCACAAAAAAGGCCTACTTGACAATTTTACAGGTTGTGCTATATTTAAATTAAAGAGTGGTCCTGCTTAGTGGACGATTCAAAACAAGACTGGAGACGGTCTTTATAAGGCTTTCCCTTTTGGAAAGCCTTTTTTTATGTATTTTATGGAAGAATTTGACATAGATATAAAACGAACTTCTCCAAAAATTGTGCTGGTTGAAAAAACGTAATTCACTTACTACAACTTTTGTGAAAGCTGCTGGGATGGAAATTTCAGATTTGCTTCATAACAATATGATTCCAGTTCCAAAAAATCTTGCGCAGAGAATTGAAATCGACCCAATAAAAGACACTTACCTTTCTAACGAATATCGCCACATTCGTAAACATTGGAGTGAAATCACAAATAAGTCGCTGATGATTTATCTTGAAAGATATAATGCAAAATCAAGAAATTATGTGTTTTTGCAGTCAATTTGCTGTGATTTTAAGATGCTTGAGGAAAAATGCGATGATTGGATAAAAAATCATCTGTAAAGAATGAATCACTTAACAAGCTTGCTGAAACTGCTACACGCGAGTCAATCAAGATGGCATATCCAAAAGCAGCCATCGGAAGCATTACAGCAGGCGTTGATTCTAATAGAAACCCAGTAGTCGGCTACCTAGGCAACCAACCTGGAGTTCGGCAAGAAGCTCAGTGAATAGTCGTATGCATCTAAAAACTCCTACTTGATTTTCCTGTCACTTTAAATATCTAGACTCAATTAGTTTCAATAGCCCCAGACCTTGTTTTTGACAAGCATGGCATTCATTCTTTTTCAAAATGTTAAGTAATCCTAAAGCTGCATTCTGCTTGGCAAGTTTTTTGGAACTAGCTTTTGCTGAAACTTTTTTGTCATCTCCCAAAATAGTAAGGTTGCAAAGCCAAAGAGTCGTCCCGCTTTCTTTTGTTTGAACAAATTCGTATTCAGGTTTTGCAATTTCTTTTGCAAGAAATTTGCGATTCAATTCAATTACTGGCGATTGTTTTGGGACTTTGTTAACAGTTACTTGTTTTTGTCCTGAAGAGCAAATATATTGTTTTGCAAGCTCCGCGGCATTATTTCTTGCGATAGTTTCCGTCCGACCACTTCCAATAAATAATTCAGGATATTCAGAAATAGAAATCAGACAATCTACATTGCCATCCGAATTCTTCCAAAAAGAGTATGAAGGTGCTGTCAGAAGATTTCCAGTGCAGTGAACTTTTAACCATTCAAAGCTGTCAATTTGAGATGTACCACAAGATAATAATTTCTTTGCAACAGAAGCAGCTATATGCATATTCCAATTGGAATCGAGAATTACAGCACCCAGTATGGTCTCTATTAAATCTCCTTTTTTATTCTTTTTATCAGCAGATGAAAAACCGCTTGCGTGTTGGAGGTATTTTTCCAAGCCGAGGGCTTTTTCGCACTTTGCAAGAAACAGATTTTTTACAAGAGAATTTTTTGCCTCTGTCATTTGACGTTCTGTTACTGAACTGTTAAGTTGTTCATTTTCATCAATAGTGCAATATTCTGCTACAAGATTTTTTACAACAGAAAGTCCTAAAACGGAATCGCCTATAAATTCCAAGGGTTGATAATCTTTTACACGATTCTGAGTAGCGGCACTTATTGAACTTGTAATAAACGCTTGTTCAAGAAGTGCCGTATTAGAAAAATAATAACCAATTTTTTCTTGAATTTGATTGATATCTATCATAATGGTTATGACAAATTTTTCTTTATTTCAAGAACTTCCTGCACAGAAAGCCCAACTGACTGTGCAATCTGCTCTTCTGTAAGTATGTTCATTTTTAAAAGATTTACAGCAGTTTCAGCTGTTTTTTGTTGAATACCATGTTGAACCCCTTGTTCTATTCCTTCTTGCAGCCCTTTTTCAAGACCTTTTTCAAGACCTTTTTTTTGGGCATTTTTCATCAGGGTGTTGTAGTCGCGGCGTGCTTTGTCGTAGGAGAATTCCCTGAACCAGTTTGAGTCTTCCTCGCTCATATGCTGAATTATAGTCTGCGCTTCCATAATGCCCTCCTCGCTTTTTGCGATGCTTTCTATATAGGCAATTTTATCCGAATCGTCCGCATACGAAAGGTACAATCCCCATTTTTGAAGCGGAGACAATTCTTCCACAGGCTTTCCAAACAATTTCTTTATTTCCAGCAAGTCAATGTAAATAATATTCAGATGCCTGGAAAGCTCCTTGCCATTCTGGTTTTTCATAGTATACCACGACATTTCCGTCCTGTCATCTTGCGAATAGTGGAAGTTCAGGACGGATATCTGGTAAACCTTCTCAACATCCCAATCGCTTCCTTTCTTGGCATTGTTGTTCAAAAGTCGGGCGGCTTGAATTTCACTGCGCGTTCCATAGTCGTAATTCTGACTCCGCCCCTGCATCTCGATGCTGGCCTTTTCTCCGTCATCAAAAACGACGCTCACATCAAAAGACATTTGCATAAGCTCAATGGTGTCAACAGGTGGCTCATTTGAGGTTAATCTTACATCCCTGATTTTTCTGCCTAGGATACTGGACAAAAAAGATTCCAAAGCCGCATTGGATTCTTTTGTTTCTTGAGTGAAAAGAGCCTTGAAAGTTGGGTCAAGACGAGGATTTAAAAGTGCCGTTGGAGACGGCCGTAAGGTTTGGAAAGACATACATACTTCCTTAAAAAAAACAGATAGAGACACTGCTGTGCCTAGTCCATCTGCCAATCTCAGAAGACATACGGTAAATACCGTGCAGCCTGCAAAAAAAGATATGACTAAACAATTGGAATAATGTTCAGAACTGCAACCTTTACATATTATAAGATACTATAAGTGTAGTAAAAAATCAAGAAAATTGCACAAATTCCATTGCATAGAAAAGGAGCCTAGCCATGCACAGAAAAACTTTTGAGGAATATCTTAGGGAACAGAATTTGAGCGATAACACATGCCGTTCGTATTTGCAGACAATCGATTTTTATAAGAAGAATTTTCATCATTTTGACAAGAAGAACCTGCTTTCATATAAGGAATTTTTGTGCCAAAATTACAAGTCTGGCACGGTCAATCTTAGGATAATCGCAATTAATCGTTATCTTTCATTTATAGGAAAGAAAAATTCAAGCCTTAAATCGGTAAAAGTTCAGCAGCGGTCTTTTTTGGAGAACGTTATAACCCAAAACGACTACGAAATCCTAAAAACTGAGCTAAAAAAGAACGGTCAGGAAAAATGGTATTTTGTCGTGCGATTTTTGGGTTCAACTGGCGTAAGAATCAGCGAGCTTTTGCTTCTCAGGGCGGAAGACGTTCTGTGCGGACATGCCGACATTTGCTCAAAAGGCAAAAAGACCAGAAGAATCTACATTCCTGCGGAACTTAGAAACGAGGCACTTGCCTGGCTTGAGTCCCGAGATTACATGCACGGCCGCCTTTTTCTGAATCGGTTTGGAAACCCGATTTCTGCACGCGGAGTGAGCTTTCAACTTAAGAAATTCGCCGAACTCTACGGAATTGATAGGTACCGCGTTCATCCGCATTCGTTCCGCCATCTTTTTGCAAAGAATTTTCTTGAAAAAAGCAACGACATCGCCTTTCTGGCAGACTTTTTAGGCCACGAAAGCATAGAGACCACCCGAATCTACCTTCGCAAAAGCTCCGACGAGCAAAAAAACTTTGTGGATTCCGTGGTTACATGGTAAGCGGGGCAATTTACGGTGGTGACTTTATAGAAATCACCCTCTCAGAACCTTTTCTTTTCAGCCCCGCAACGCCCTGAATTAATTTGCCAAGTTACCGCCGAACTCCAGGTTTGTGCCAACTAACAGACTAAAGAGAAACCTCTTTGCTTTCAATGTAGCAAGTGTCAGAACTTATATCAATTTTATTTGACTAATTTTTTTCGCTGTCCACATCAGGATTTTTATCTCAGCAAATTGAATGATTAGAATCAATATAACAGCAACTAAAAATAGTCTTGTTTTTTTTAAATTGAATAAACTGTACCGTCTTTTATCAAAGGGCGAACATCAAATAAACGGTTTTCATTATTGTCAGAGGTTATCAGCAATTTATAAGATTCCTATGGTGTGACATAAAGAACTTTCCTTCGACCTGTTGAAAAATACTCAGCAGCTTTTTTGTCAAAGCCTTTTGAAAGATATTAGTCTAAAGTATTCGGCATAGTCCGCCTCCTACTGATTAAAAATAAAGCACTTCCCCGCGAAAAGCAAGTGGAAAATTTTACTCTGTACAATTTCTAGCCATAATATAATTAAATAGCCAAATTGTTGATTATTCTTGAGTTGTATGTTATTCTCTAGTCGGCACTTCGCAATTAATTGGCGGTCTTGTCTCCGAAATTCTGACTGCTGTGGAAACACGGTAGATTTCTTAATTTTGGAGGCTGCTATGAGTCTGTATGAAAAAATTGATTTGCTGTTACAGGCAATCATAATTATCATCGACATTATTACGCGCCTTCTCCGTAGACGGAATAAAGGTAACGAATAAAAAATAGCCCCGCCACAAAGTTTCAACCCAAAGTGGCGGGGTTCAGTCCTTTTGGACTAACACAAAACTGAGGCAAGACGCTAGATTGCGAAGTGCCATCCTTGTTTAAATATACCACGACTTACCGAATGTGGCAAGTCGTGATTTTTTACTGCACTACCTTAGAACACCTTTACGTACTCAATTATTCTGTCTGCAAGGTAGCCTACGTAGACGTTGCCTGCGGTGGTTACGCCGATGTTTACGCGGTACTGCGCTGGAACGCCGTTTGTCGGAACATGCATGGTCTCCCAGTTTCCTGTGAACAGCTCATCTTCTGAGCCTTTAGCATTTTCCTCTGTGATTGTAGCTGTGCCTGTTACCGGGATAAGCGGTTTTGCAAGGCGGGCAACTTTTACAGAGCGCGTTGTATCTGCGTTAGACATGCTGTAGTAGCCGATGTAAGGGACAATACATGATTTGCCGTCTACAGTCTCGCCCTCGCGGATTGCAAGATCAACATACTGACCAACCTGCTGATAGCCGTCCACCGTTACCACAACCGGCTCTGCCGTTACACTTGACATATACGCATACTTCAAGTCGCCGTTTGCGGTGTCGTAGTAAGCAAAGTGAATGCCGTTCCTGCTGTCGGTCTTCATTGCCACATACTGACCCGCGCTTTCGCTATCTACGATTACTTCGTTCCAAGCAGAGCCTGCACCTGCAACAGCGTTGTTTACCGCACCACTTGAAAGATTTGTGATTGCGATAGATGAGCCAGTACCAGTCTGCATTGAGCGGACTACAACCTGGAATGCAGTCGAAGCCGGGTCAACTTCTGCATATGCTCCATAACCATTTGAAAGAACTGCATTAAGCTGATATGCGAACTCATGGTAGTTTCTTGTGCCATTTGCAACATTTGACCAGTTTACAGAAACATCTTTTGCAGCTCCTCCGTCAACAGCAATCTTGAATGTAACAGTGCCTGTATTCGGTAATGTTCTGAATGACTGATAGCCAGAATATGATGAAGCAACACCTGTATTGTACTTAAGTTTAAGTGCTCCTTCTGTTGCATCATACCAAGAAACAAGGGCTGCTCCGCTAGGAGTTACACCTACTGCAGAGTACGGACTGTTTCCATCTGCACCTGCAATAGCCATATAGCCCTGATTTGAAGCTAAGTCAGTTCTTACAGCTCCTTCAGTACCTTGCCCTGGAGTTGAACCTGCTGTATAAGCTGCCATGTTTGAAGCAACTTTTGTTCCATCAGATTTGAAATATCTGAATTCAATCATCTTATGGGTTGAATCATAATAGGAAATATATCCTTTAGTATTTGCATCATTACCTGTTACTACTAAATCTGGCCACTGGAAGCGGTCAAGATTGTTAAGACTGGCACCATTCCAGTTGGATGCGAGATACAGTTTTCGCTTATTATCGGAATTACTATATTCATCGTTTCCAGTGGTTCCAGAAGTTCCTCGTGTCAATGCAAAATGGGAAGGTCCATTTGACCATTGAGATACAGGAACACCATATGTATCACCGCAGGCAGAAACTGTAAATGGTGTTCCAGATTCATTATATGCAATACGGTTGTCAAAGTAGCGTGTATAAGAGCCTCGCAAGGTATTGACAGTTCCTATAGAAGCACCAGATGCGCCCCTCATTATGGCAAAGAACGAGTCCTGATATCCAGCACTAAAATTCACGGTATTATTGTAGATTTCCATGTCAAGCTTTCGCTTGTCACTCGTATTCGTCGTAGTATACACATCCACAACATACACTTTGCGGTCGTCGGTGAGGATATCGTTGTTCTGTCCGTTCGGCTCGGTGTTGTAGTCGCCGGTTGCCGCATTATTGTTCTCGTTGTTCAGCGATGTAACCGTCCCAACTTTTGCGGTAATGTCGCCGTTCATAAAGGTCGTTCCGCTTCCAATAGAAACCACAAGGCTGTTCTGCGTTGTTCCCGTTGCAGGCGTAAAGTTTGTGCCACCAATTGAAACAGTCGTGCTAGTTCCGTTCAGGTTAAAGCCTTCTACTGTGATGTTGCTTCCGCGCCGTACCGGATAATATCCAAGTGCAGAACGGCTAAGGACAGTCGGTCGCTTTTTGTAGCCAGCGGAAAGTTCTGTCGTTACACCGCTGATATACGGTACCACATCCATCTTGTAATAAGGCGTATTAGCGGAAGTTACAATAAGGGCAAGGAAAGGGGTCGCCAAGATGAAACACTTCGGGGGCAGGGTTGTGCTTTATTGGACTGCTTTCCGAACTTAGGATAGTGGTTCTCGCGAACGTCCTTAACTTCTTTCTTCCAGCCTTCAACGTCAACCTTGAGGATTTCTGGGAGAGTTTTCTTGTAGTAGTCTGCAAGGCCGTCTGTGTTCAGGCTACCGTCTTTTGGCATGAGACCGATTGGTGTGTCAACTGCGTTGTCTACGCCGTTGTAGCGGTCAAAAATCCATGCGAGGATGCGGCTGTTGTTCCAGAAAATTTAACTATTTGTAAAAAAATACTAATTAATCAAATCCGAATCTAAAATATTTTTATACATCATTTTTAGTGCAAATTCATGTTTTCTATAATCAAAGACTAATTCACTTGGTTGATTATTCCAATAAGCAAAATTGTTGTTATTTTTTAATATCCAGCGAGCACCTATGCCAGCTAGTTCATTTGAAATCTCTTTTGTTAAAAAAATATCTAATAACTCTTTTGCTTTTTGCGAGTTATATATATTAAAAACATTTGAAAGTGCATAACAAACAGGCAGTAATATGGATGAGTCTAATTTAAAAATACGTTGAAGTTCTTTTGATTCATAATTAATTCTCTTCATTTTGTTATTTTCTTTATCCATTTTTTATTTTTATACCTAAAGCTAAATAAAATAAATTTTATTATTTCTTCTGAAGTGGCAAAAATATACACATATTCTGTAAAACAATTTTTTATGGAATATATTATTAATTGAAGTGGAATACAAATTCCCCACATGGCAATTAAACCTATATAAAATGTATATTTTGTATCAGCGCCAGCTTTTAATATCCCTTGATTTAAAACAGAATTTAATATCTTTATAGGCAGTATCACAACTAAAACAGATTTCATAAAACTAAATCTACTGATTGCTTCGTCCGTTATATTATAAAAATTTAGAATGTTATCGCCAAAAATAAATATAGAAATAGACATTATAGTTGATAAGAATAAATCAAAAATAAGCACAAGATTGCATTTTAGATATAAACTACAACTTTCTCCATTTTTTCCAATTTCTTCTCCTATGATACAAGAAGGGGCAACGCTTAATCCTGTGATTTATAAAATTTTCAGAACTTTTACATACTGTATAGGTTTTTCCTTTTATTTTTTCATGTTTTTTTACTTTCATCATGATTTTATTGTTATATAGAAAAACAGAATACTCAAAATTATCAATCTCGGAAAAAAAGAAATATACTTTATAATTTGTATGAGTTTGAACTCTATGTACAAAAAGGTATCCTGTAGCTTCAAACATATCTGAAATATTTTTGTTTATTTCATATAAGTCGGAATTGACAGTAGTCAAAGATAATTTTATTTCAAATTCAGTTCCTTCGAATTCTTTTTTTAATGAATTATTTAACAGGGAATTCAAGCTATTAAAAAAATCTGAAGATTTCGTTGCTTTTTTCAAGTAGTCTATATTAATCATTTTATTTTCCTTAATTTTCATCTAAAATCCACTTTTTTATTTTTAAGCGGTCTTCAACTTCATTGTTTTCAAGATATAAAATATTAGAATCGTTCTTATATTTTGAGAAATTATCATGAAGTAGTGAGACAAATTCTATTCTATCCTCGGCATTGAAGATTTCTTTTCTTTCTGGACGTTCGTCATTTTCAAAGCGCTTTTTTAACCGTTTCATTATTATTTCTACAGGAGGATTTAAAATAACTGTCTGTGGTAAATCTACATAACTATCTTTAATTTTATTCATAATATTGAATTCTTTTTCAGAAATTTTTCCTAATTGATAATAAGTTTCTACATATGCAAAAGAATCATAGACACTTCTGCTTACTAAAATTGTTTTATTATTTTTAACTTTTGAGGCCGCATAATTTTGCACATATATTCGATGATATAATCTTAATAGACAACGCTCAAAATCAGACATAATCTTTATAGTTTTAAAATTTTCCAAAAAGTTTATGTCAAAATCATTCTCTAATAAAAAAGTATTTTCTCGTATTAAATTAGATATAAGCGTAGTTTTTCCACTACCATGCGGTCCTGAATAAAAAACTAAGTTTTTCATTTACTCCTCCAAAGTTTAAAATTAGTTTTACTTTATCCTAATAATTTTTATTTCGTAAACTACAAAAAACAGATTTAACTAAGTTAATAAAAAAATAACCAAGTTATTTAATGTTTGTACTTGGTTAATTATAAATTTTCATTTATCTTTTTTATATGAGAGTTGATAAAAAAGTTTTATATGAACGATTAATGATTTTTTTTGCGGCTATGGTACAATGCATCGGCTTTATAATAAGCATTGTAATAGAAGATTTTTCAAAGTCATTTCTTCCACATTTTGAAATTATAGTTCCAATAGCAAATATTTCATGTTCGCTGATATGCTTATATTTAGTGCTCTTTCCCAAGGTAAGAATTTTACAGTCAGCAGTTTTATTTATTCAAGGCATAATCTTGACTTTAAATAATATGATATTTTTAGGAATATTTTTATATTGCTTTGGTATTTCGCTCTTGTTTTGCTATGGATATTTAAAAACAAAAAAACAGCAAAAATTAATTTTTTTTGTAATTCCGTTATTTTTAACGTTATTTGCAATAATTCCAACCAGTGCTTCTACTTTTTAATGGCTTTGGCATATACTTTATTCTTGCTGTTTTCTTACATTCATTTATATAACTGCATAAAAAGTCATTTGTTTGATTTATTTCCCTTTTTATCTACAAAAATTTCAACGGCGATATTGCCAACTCCTGGGAATATTATAAACTTTTCCGAATATGGTCTTTCTGAGCGTCAAGAAAAAATTATAAAAGAATTTTTAAAAGATGAGACAAATTATAAACAACTGGCAGAAACTTTTATAACGAGCGAATCCACAATAAAACAAGAAATGAAAAGAATATGTAAAATATTCGGGGTTGAAAATGCTGCCATGCTGAAACTCTTATTCAAGCAATATAATATTGCTTGAATAAGAGTAAAAACAAAAAAAGCCCTGCCGCGACCGACAGGGCTTCCTTGTATATATGGTGGTTACTTCGCTGTGCTTCGTGCGCAAGCGGGCGATACGACCTTTCTGTCTACTCAACCACCGTAACTACCGTGGTGATTGAGTTTGTGTCGCAGCCTTTCGGCTGCTTACCGAGTTTGTCTTACGACAAACTTGCCAAATCTATGCTTTGTTCAAGCGGCTTTCGAGGTCGTCAAGAATTGCAGTCAATTCCTTTGGCAAATGCTTACCGAACTTAGGATAGTGGTTCTCGCGAACGTCCTTAACTTCTTTCTTCCAGCCTT
>ERZ842401.8248-NODE-8248-length-10330-cov-7.880097_pt1 | contig 10330 bp, 11 predicted proteins | sample MGYA00521270_ERZ842401 | MGnify/ENA primary metagenome ERZ842401 (study PRJEB31892, sample SAMEA3878208) | bioreactor metagenome | biome: Moose rumen | place: Sweden | collected 2011-10 | study: EMG produced TPA metagenomics assembly of the PRJEB12797 data set... | reverse complement strand
TGGGCGTAGGAAAATTGAAGAGAGCTATCCTTAGTACGAGAGGACCGGGATGGACGCACCTCTGGTGTATCTGTTGTCATGCCAGTGGCAGTGCAGAGTAGCTATGTGCGGCAGGGATAAACGCTGAAAGCATCTAAGCGTGAAGCCCCCTCTAAGATGAGTTTTCCCATTGTATAAAACAAGTAAAATCCCAAATAGACTAATTGGTAGATAGGCTAGAAGTGGAAGTGTAGCGATACATTGAGCGGACTAGTACTAATAGATTGAGGATTTAATCCCATAAAAGATTTGATGAAAGACACATTATCTTGTTTTTAGAGAATTATTGTGATAAAATAAAATTAAAGAAGAAAAGTATACCAGTGATAATTGCTAGGTGGTTCACCTGTATCCATACCGAACACAGAAGTTAAGCACCTAAACGCCGACGATAGCGAATGCAAAAATAGGAAGTTGCTGGTATTTTTTTTATGCCCAAAAAAATTAACATATGTTGTTTTTTTTTATGCTTTTATTGAATAATTTATATTTATATGTTATTATTAATTATAGTGATAGAATGATATGGTGATTGTATGAAATGCTTAAAATGTGGTTGCCAGCTTGAAAATGATGATAATTTTTGCCCTAATTGTGGTCATTGGACTGCTAGAGGATATAATTATTTTAATAATAGTGAAAATGTAAATAAAATTATGAACGGTTATGAAATTAAACAAGGTGGAAAATTATCAATATTAATTAGTTTAATATCTTTTGGATTAATTTTATTTATTGGTATGGTTATTTTTAGGGGAAATAATTTGTTTAAACCTATTATCTTTTTAAAAAAGGAATTTGATAGTTATTTATACGGTTATAGAACATCAATTATGAAGACTGACAATACATATGATAATGTTATTGTTAATGATATTAATGATGCTTATAGTTTTATAAAACGTGATTTTGATTCACAAACATGGAAATGTATGCATGATATTGAAACTTATAAAATTGAAGAAGAACTTGAAGAAAAATATCTAATTGCTAGTGTTAATTTTTGTGATATATCATATGATGAAGTGTTAAAAATTAAAAGTGTCATTGATAAAATGTACAATTTATTTCCTAATATTGAATTAGGACTTACAAATATTACTATTTCTAATGCTAAAACTAAGAGTGAATATATTGCTTATTTTCAACCAATGAATCAATTTGTTAATTCTAATGAAGATATTAATATTTATAATAGAATTAATAAGACACAAATTTTGCTTAATAGTTATTATTTTTTAAATAAGGATATATTAAAAAATGATATTACTTCAGTTGTTGGTGAAAATTTTTATGTAAATGATGCTACTTGGGAGTCAACAATTGCACATGAATTTGGGCATTATATAACATTTATGTTATTTTTGAATAAAAATAATTTTGAAAATATTACTTTGGTAAATAAAGATAACGAAGAGATAATTAATGAATTAATGAATGAATATGATAATGGTTCTTTTTCTAGGGATATAGTTAATGAAGCTCTTCAAAATTATAATAATAAATATAATTTAAATGTTGATTTAGAAACTTTTGCTAGCTCAATATCAGATTATGCCAGTGTTAAAGATAATGATGGTAATATTATTTTTGATGAGACAATAGCTGAGGCTATTCATGATTATTATTTACATTTAAATAACTGTAAGCCTGAAAGTTTTGAAATTGTTTATTTAATAAAAACAATGTTATATGGTGATATAAATGAAAAAATGTATTAATTGTAAAGGCGCAATACGTGATAATGATATTTATTGTAGAAATTGTGGACTTAGTATCAAAAGCAATGGTTATTATATATTTTTAAATATTTTAATTATTTTAGCATCTATTGGATTAATATTTATTATTATATTATTTATTACATCGTATTTAGTAAATTAGGATAGAAAGGTGAAAAAATGAAAGAAAAAGATTTTTATAATAAGACCGTAGATGAATTGTATAAAGAATTTTCTACGGATATAAATGGGTTAAGTGAAGAAGAAGCTAATAATAGACTTCTTAAGTATGGAGAAAATAAATTAAAGGAACAAAAGAAAAAATCAAATTTGGCATTGTTTTTGGGTCAATTTAATGATTTTATGATAATTCTTTTGATATTTGCATCAGTTTTTTCAGCTTTTGTATCATATATTCAGCATGAATCTTATTTTGACTCAGTTATTATAATTGTTATTGTTATTATTAATGCTATTCTTAGTTTTGTTCAAGAGAAGAAAGCTGATGTGGCTATTCAAGAATTAAATAAAATGTTTGTGACAAATAATTATGTAATTCGTAATGGTGAAAAAAAACATATTGATGTTAGAAACATTGTTGTTGGTGATATATTAGAACTTGAAGCAGGCGATTATGTATCTGCTGATGCTAGAATCATTAATTCTGAAGAACTTGTTGTCAATGAATCAACCCTTACTGGTGAATCTAAGGGAATTAGAAAAAATAATTTAGATATAATTGATGAGAAAGAATTGCATGAAAGAAAGAATATGGTTTATGCAGGTTGTAATGTTACGAATGGTCATGCATTTTGTATTGTATGTGCAACTGGAATGAATACGGAACTAGGAAAAATAGCTTCTAGTTTAATAGATAAGAAAAGTGATATTACACCACTACAGAAAAAGGTTAATCAAATTAGTAGGATTTTAACATATATTATTTTAGCAATAATTGTTGTTATGATGATAATTGGTTTGCTTATGAAAAATGATTTCTTTGATGTACTTATGTTATCAATTTCTTTAGCAGTAGCAGCAATTCCTGAGGGAATGTCTTCGATTATAACAATTATTTTATCATTAGGTATGACGGCAATGGCAAAGCGAAATGTTATAATAAGAAAAATGGCATCTGTTGAGACACTTGGATCTACGGATATCATTTGTTCTGATAAAACTGGTACAATAACTCAAAATAAGATGCTTGTTAAAATGATTTATGTTAATGATCAAGTTTATTATGATAATTATGATTTAAAGGATGCCAATTTATTATTAGATTGTGCAAGTGCTTGTCAAAATGTAACAAAAAATGATAATGGTATTTATATGGGTGATGAAACTGAAATATCAATATATAAATATTTAGAGAAAGCTAATTATGATATTTATAAAAGCAAGAGAATTAAAGAATATCCTTTCGATTCTGATAGAAAAATGATGAGTACTATTAATGAGCTTGATAATAAAACTTATTCTTTTACTAAAGGCAGTTTAGATTCGGTTATAAATAATTGTAATAAATACTATTTAAATGGTAAAACATATCCAATGACTGATGAATATAAAAAGAAAATATTTGATTTAGAAGAAAAGGAATCTGCTAAATCATTAAGATTACTTGCTTTTGCTTATAAGGAAAATGAGATTGAAAAACCTGAATCAAATATGATATTTCTTGGATTAATTGGAATGATGGATCCTCCAAGAGATAGTGTAAGTGGGGCAATATCTATTTGTCATAAGGCTGGATTAAAACCAATAATGATTACTGGTGATAGTATTAATACTGCTAGGGCCATTGCTAAAGATGTCGGAATAATAGATGATGATGCTTTGGCAACAACGGGTCGTGAGATTGATAAACTTACAGATGATGAACTTCTTGAGGCAGTAAAAAAATATCAAGTATATGCACGTATTTCTCCAAATACGAAGCTTCGTATTGTCGAGGCATTACAAACACAAGGGTATGTAGTTGCTATGACTGGTGATGGAGTAAATGATGCTCCAGCTATTCAAAAAGCAGATATTGGAATAGGTATGGGTATAACTGGAACAGAAGTTGTAAAAAAAGTAGCTGATTGTATACTTGTTGATGATAGTTTTTCAACAATAGTTGATGGCGTTGAAGAAGGAAGAAGAATAACTGCTAATATAAAGAAAGTTATTATGTATTTACTTGCTGGTAATATTGTTGAAGTTATATTAGTGTTTATATCAATGTTACTTAATATGGAAATGTTTACAACTTTACAACTTTTATGGATTAATTTAGTTACTGATTCTATTCCAGCAATAATGTTAGCATTTGAAAAGCCTGATAAGGATATAATGGAAAATACACCTGCTAATCGTTCAAATTCTACTTTCTTTACGCCATTTTTAGTATCTAAAATAACCATTAGTTCAATCTTTAAATCAATGGTTATGATAATAATGTTTGTAATGTTTGCAAATAAATATAGTGCAAGTGTCGCTGGTTCTTTAATGTTTATATATTTAATTGTTAATGAGTTGTTATATGCATTGTCATGTAGAAATTTAAAAAGGTCAATTTTAAATAAAGATATATTTGGCAATAAAAGATTATCTATTGGTCTTATAGTTTTGTTGTTAGTTCAAGTATTAGTTTTAACTACGGGATTAAAGAAATTCTTTATTGTTGCAAACTTGGGAATTATGAATATACTTATAACAATTGGTGTTTGTTTGTTAGTATTTATAATTGGAGAACTAGTTAAACCAATATATACAAAGTTTTTTAAAGATTATGTGGAGGTAAGCTATGAATGATAATAATCGTACATCATTTATTATAATTGCAGGTGTTATAGTTTTGGGAGTATTTTCTTTTGTTGTTGCTTATAATGTACTTCCTAAGAATCGACAAAGTAATTCTTATTATGTCAAAGTTGGTGAAACAATGAGTGCTAAAGTTGATTCTCTTAGTATTGAAAATAATACTTTGACAATTACTACTTTAGGAGATGCTAATTTTTATTGTGTTAAATCTACAAGAACAACACCAAATGATGATAATTTATGTTGGAAGAAAATTCAGAATAATCAGGCTAAAATCCAAATATATAATTATAAAAAATATTATATATGGATAAAGGATGTTAGTGGTAATATAAGTAGTCCAATGAGTATAGATGCTAATAGAGGAAATTGATATGGAAGATGATACAAGCATAACCACTGCTAGAAATAGAGTTTTTGAAACTAAAGATGCATTATCAATAGGTAGTGATGTTTCTTATGCTTTGCATACTAGAGAAACATCGATATATCGTATAACTGGTATGAATCAATTAAAGGATATTCTTTTGTGTGGCTATGTTAGACCACGTCTAGGCAAATTAAAAGGTGGTCATATTAATGAAGTTTTTTGGTCAAAGGGAAGCAATAAACTATACTATCGTAATAAATATGGTATCATTCTTGAAGTACCTTCAAATAAACTTAGTGATAATCAAATAGGAGCTATTCCATTTGATGATTTAATAGGAATATGGCAATTTAATGACAAGATTAATAGGTATGAAAACAAAATTGAATTTTATAGAAAAATATTTAATAAAACATGTAATTTAGAATTACCAAAGACGAGATAAGATTATCATACGATAATCTTTTTTTATATAATACTATAGGTGATGATATTGTTTTTTAAGTTTATGAAATAATAAATGTAGTAAAAGTATTTGAACTACAATTATATGATTTTTATTTAATAATTTTATTAATATAGAACTTGAACATAGCATGGTTAATCCACTTACAGATGTTATGAATTACCAGTTTTTTCATATAATTTAAAACAAATTAATAAAAAAATAATAAATATATGATATAATTAGTTTGGAGGATAAAATGGAGAAGGATAGTAAAAATAAAGAAAGTAAGTTAACACCAAAACAAAAGGAATTAATTGTAACTATTTTCGTACTTTTAATTTCTATTGTAGTCGGATTTTTTATAGGTAAGGCATTATTTGAGGCATTGCATTAAATGATATTGGTATTATATCTCTTTTTGTAATTTATGGAGGAGTTATGAATAAAAAAATATGGATAAGTATTGGATTATTAATAGTATTAATTATTTTGGCGGTGTTTTTGTTTATGTCTAAAAGAAGTAATAATGAGATTATTATTAATAATGATAATGTAAAACTTGTTAATGGTAAATTTAATCTTAATTTAATTAAGACTGTTAATAGTAATAAAAATGAAAATTATTTAATAAGTCCTTATTCAATTGAAATAGCACTTAATTTACTTAGGGCTGGTGCTAGTGGTGAAACTTTAACAGAAATAGAAAATGTTGTTGGAAATAGAGAAATTAATGATGTTTCTATAAATAATAGAGTTAGTGTTGCTAATGCTGCTTTTATTAAAAATAAGTATAAGGATTATATTAAAGATGATTTTTATAATACTATTGTTGAAAAATATAATAGTGAATTACTATATGATGATTTTAAAACTCCTAAAGTTATTAATGATTGGGTGAATGATAAGACTGATGGGATGATTGAAAAAATATTATCTTCAGTTGATCCCAGCTTTGCTATTGGACTTGCTAATGCTTTAGCAATTGATGTTGAATGGGATGGTCCGTTTGATTGTATTGAAACGAAAAGTCAACAATTCATAAAAATGGATGGTAGTAAATATAATGTAGAAATGATGCATAAAACATTAAAAAATAGTAATTATAAATATTTAAAAAGTAATTTAGCTACAGGTGTTATCATTCCTTATAAAATGTATAATGCTAAAAATGGTGAAGTTGATTATGAAAAAGGAAATGGATTAGAATTTATTGGTATTTTACCTAATGGAGATGTTAATAGTTATATAAATAATTTAACAAATCACGAATTAAATGAGTTAGATTCTTCAGCTAGAGAGGTTAATAATGACTTTCAAATAAAGTTGTCTTTACCAAGATTTAAATATGAATATACTCTAGATAATTTTAAAGATGTTTTAATGGCATTAGGAATAAAACAAGCATTTGATGATACATATGCTGATTTTACTAACATTATGGAAAAACGTGATAATGTTGGTAATTTGTATGTTGGGGAGGCTATTCATAAAACTTATATTGATTTAAATGAAAAAGGCACTAAAGCAGCAGCAGTTACTTATTTTGGTATGTATACTAGCGGAATGATTATGGAAGAACCTGAATATGTAACACTAACTTTTGATAAACCTTTTATTTATATGATTAGAGATACTAAAACAAAAGAAATGTTATTTTTTGGAGTAGTATATGAACCTAATAAATGGGTTGGAAGTACATGTAAAGTAGATGATTAAATAGCAAAAAAATGATTAATTTTTGCTATTTTTTGCTATTTTTTTAATAAATTATTTATTTACTTGAAAAAACTGTAAAAAAAGCATAAAAAATGCTTGCTTTTCATAATATTTTCCTGTATAATTAATAAATGTGTGACTGGCTTAGATGGGCAAAGTTGCTGATACACCAGGTGGAGTTGATAAAATAAAACTTGGATATCAGGTAATTTGTTTCGGAGCAAGTCTATACTAGATATAGGCGAAGGGAGGAATCAATAATGTCAAACACAAAAGTGAGAATTAAGTTAAAAGCTTATGAACACAGAACGTTAGACAAAGCGGCTGCTAAAATTGTAGAAACTGTTAAACGTACTGGTGGAGTTGTTAGTGGACCTGTACCACTTCCAACAGAAGTTCAAAAGTATACAATTCTTAGAGCTGTTCACAAATACAAAGATTCACGTGAACAATTTGAGATGCGTACTCACAAAAGACTTATTGATATCAACAATCCAAGTAAGGAAACTATTGATGCACTTGGACACTTAGATTTACCTAGTGGTGTTGATATCCAAATTAAAACATTAAATTAATAGGAGGAAAAAAATGAAAGGAATCTTAGGTCGTAAGATCGGTATGACTTCTGTATTTGCTAATGATGGTAAATTAGTACCAGTTACAGTTATCGAAGTAGAACCAAATGTTGTTAGTCAAATTAAGACAAAAGAAAAAGATGGCTATGAAGCTATTCAATTAGCTGCTTTCGATAAACGTGAAAAATTAGCTAATAAACCAGAAGTTGGACACATGAAAAAAGCAAACACTACCCCTAAGCGCTTCTTAAGAGAAATTAGAGGTGTAGATGTTGCAAACTACCAACTTGGTAGTCTAGTTAAAGCAGATATTTTTGCTGAAGGAGAAATGGTTGACGTAACCGGCACTTCTAAAGGAAAAGGTTTCCAAGGTGTTATTAAACGTTGGAACCAATCTCGTGGACCAATGGGACACGGTAGCCAATATCATCGTGGTGTTGGGTCATTAGGAACTCTTTTACCTATGAGAGTTATCCCAGGAAAGAAAATGCCTGGACATATGGGTAATGAACAAGTAACAATTCAAAACCTAGAAATAGTACAAATCGATACAGAAAATAACGTTATCTTAGTTAAAGGAAATGTCCCTGGACCTAAAAAATCATTAGTTTTAATTAAGTCTTCAGTAAAACATCCTGGTAAGATTAATACACCAGTTGAATTAATTACTTATGTTGACGAAACTGTAGAAGAACCTGTTGCTGATGCAAACGAAACTGCAGAAGAAGTTAAAGAAGAAGTAGCTGAAGAAACTAATGAAGAATCATCACAAGACAGCGAAGTAACTGAATAGTTAAGCTAAGAAAAAAGTTAATATTAATTGTGGTGAAAAAAGGAGGATATTATGTCTAAATTAGAACTTATAAACCAAAATGGTGAAAAGGTTAAAGATATTAAATTAAATGATAACGTTTTTGGAATAGAACCAAATGATGTAGTGTTACATGATGCTGTAGTTCTTGCTATGGCAAATTCAAGACAAGGAACTCATTCTACAAAAACTAGATCTGAAGTATCTGGTGGTGGAAGAAAACCTTGGAGACAAAAAGGAACAGGAAATGCTAGACAAGGTAGTATTAGAGCTGTTCAATGGCGTAAAGGTGGAATTGCCTTTGGACCAAAACCAAGAGATTATTCAAAGAAACAAAATAGAAAAGAAAGAAGATTAGCATTAAAGAGTGCACTTACTTATTTAGTACGTGATAATGGTGTTATCGTTGTTGATAATATCAAATTTGAAACTAATAAGACTAAAGAAATGGTTAATTTCTTAACTAAGCTAAATGTTAATGATAATAAAGTGTTATTAGTTATATCTGAACTTGATGAAAATGTATGCTTATCTTCAAGAAATTTAGGAAATGTTTTAGTAGCATTACCAAGTGAAGTTAATACTTATGATGTACTTAACTGTGATAATATGGTAATTACTAGTGAAGCATTAAAGAGTTTAGAGGAGGCACTAACAAATGAATAAGAATTTTGATATCATTTATGCCCCAATTATTACTGAAAAAAGTGCAGTAATGGCAAACGAAAACAAATATGCGTTTAAAGTTAGCCCAAAAGCTAATAAAACAGAAATCAAACAAGCAATTGAAAGTATCTTCAATGTTAAAGTTGAAAGTATTAATACAACAAATTCTCATCCTAAAAAGAGAAGAGTTGGAAAATATACTGGTATGACTAACAAGTATAAGAAAGCTATCGTTAAGTTAGCTGAAGGTAATTCAATTAATTTTGACTAGAAAAAGGAGGAATAATAAATGGCAATTAGAGTTTATAAACCAATGACAAACGGTACTCGTCAAAGAAGCGTATTAACAAGCGACGAAATTACAAAAGCAACTCCTGAAAAAAGTCTAGTAATTACCAAAAAGAAAACAGATGGAAGAAATAATCAAGGTAAAATTACAGTTAGACACCGTGGCGGCGGAGTGAAAAGAAAATACCGTTTAGTTGATTTCAAAAGAAATAAAGATGGAATTACAGGAATTGTTCAAGCAATTGAATACGATCCTAATAGAAGTGCAAATATAGCATTAATATCTTATAAAGATGGAGAAAAAGCTTATATTTTAGCACCAAAAGATTTACATGTTGGCGATATTGTTGAATCTGGAGAAAATGTAGATATTAAAGTTGGTAATGCATTACCAATTGCAAATATTCCAGTTGGAACATTTATTCATAATATCGAATTAAAGCCTGGTAAAGGTGGTCAACTTGCTAAGAGTGCTGGAGCAAGTGCTCAAATTCTTGGTAGAGAAGACAAATATGTTTTAGTAAGATTATCTAGTGGTGAGACTAGAAAGATATTAGGTACATGTCGTGCTACTATCGGAGTAGTTGGAAATGAAGACTATTCATTAGTTAAAGTTGGTAAAGCAGGAAGAACTAGATATATGGGTGTTAGACCAACAGTACGTGGTTCTGTTATGAACCCTAACGATCACCCACATGGTGGTGGTGAAGGACGTGCTCCAGTTGGTAGAAGTGGACCAATGACTCCTTGGGGTAAACCAGCTCTAGGTAAGAAAACTAGAAAGAACAAAAAAGAAAGTAACAAATATATTGTGACTCGTCGTAAGAAATAATAAGAAAGGATGATTAAATAATGGCAAGAAGTTTAAAAAAAGGACCTTATGTCTTT
>ERZ842401.8247-NODE-8247-length-10331-cov-5.861911_pt1 | contig 10331 bp, 5 predicted proteins | sample MGYA00521270_ERZ842401 | MGnify/ENA primary metagenome ERZ842401 (study PRJEB31892, sample SAMEA3878208) | bioreactor metagenome | biome: Moose rumen | place: Sweden | collected 2011-10 | study: EMG produced TPA metagenomics assembly of the PRJEB12797 data set... | reverse complement strand
ACCTACACAACAGTAAAGGGGTGGCACCAGTTTGGCAAGTGGGAAGTTTGAGTAATCATATTTTTGGAGAAGCTGTGAGTACTCCTACTTTCAATATGGATGCGAATTTGTGTAAAAAAACTGATAGTAGATACTAAAGTGGCGGCATAGGTCAATAAATGGTATAATCCTTTTTATAGGAGTTGTGGAGGGTTATTCTAATGAAGAAGAATAGAATCAGACTAAAGGGGCGTCTTAAGAACTTTCTTATGACTTTTCTTTACCTTGATATTATATTAATTCTTGTAACATTTCTTGTATTTATGCTGGGAGGCGTACGTGCGGGAAGCGTCCTTAGTGTATTTACCATTCTCAATACAGTTATAGTATTATTTGTTTATTTTAAAACCAGGCCCATTTTTATAAATGAGCTTATTAGCTTTGCAACGCAGTATGGACAGATTCAGAAGACCCTCCTTAGGGAGATGGATCTGCCAAGCTGCCTTTTGGATGATACGGGCAAGATTATATGGTCTAATATAGCTTTTGAAAAGACGGTTCACGAGAAAAAAGGTTTTAATAAGCAGATCACAGCTGTTTTTCCATCTGTAACTTCGGACAAGCTCCCTGCTATTGACGACGAAGAAGTTCAATACGATCTTGAATACGAGAATAATTTTTATTCGCTTAGAATGCGCAAGATTTCTCTTGAAGAGATGGCGAGTAACAGCGATATTATCGAAGCCAAAGGCTACGATGGATATCTTATAATAGTATATCTTTTCGATCAGACAGCGCTCCGTCTTGCTGTTCAGGAAGTTGATGACCAGTCGATGGCAGCGGGCCTTATATATCTGGACAATTATGAGGAGGCTCTTGAAAGTGTTGAAGAAGTCAGGAGGTCACTCCTTATAGCTCTTATTGACCGTAAGATTAATAAATATATAGCAAGCTGCAATGGTATTGTGCGTAAGACAGAGAAAGATAAATATTTTGTTGTAATGCCAAAGCGCTATTGCAAGCAAATGCAGGAAGCAAGATTTGATATTCTTGAAGATGTTAAGACTGTTAATATAGGCAATGAAATGGCAGTTACGCTCAGTATTGGTATGGGTGTTGACGGACTTTCCTATTCTCAGAATTATGAGTTTGCAAGAAATGCGATTGACCTTGCGCTTGGACGAGGCGGAGATCAGGCGGTTGTTAAGACGCCGGATAATACAATATATTACGGTGGCAAGAGCCAACAGGTTGAGAAGAATACCAGGGTTAAGGCCAGGGTTAAGGCGCATGCACTTAGAGAGATTATTACAGCCAATGATACGGTTCTTGTTATGGGGCATAGGCTTGGAGACGTTGACAGCTTTGGCGCTTCGGTTGGAATTAATCGCATAAGTAAGGTGCTTGGCAGAAAATGTCATATTGTACTTAATGATGTCACTAAATCCATGCAGCCGCTCGTAGATCTTTTTAAGAATAATCCCGAGTATGAAAGTGATATGATAATTGGTTCTCAGGCTGCAATTGACATGGCTGGCGGTAATGTTGTTTTGGTTGTAGTTGATGTTAACAAGCCGTCTATTACCGAATGCCCCGAGCTTCTGAAGTTTTGTAAGAATATAGTTGTGCTGGATCATCACAGGCAGGGAACCGAAACAATTGAAAATGCTACGCTTTCCTATGTTGAACCCTATGCATCCTCTACTTGCGAGATGGTATCCGAGATACTTCAGTACATAGGAGAAAATGTTAAAGTTAATATAGAGGAAGCGGACAGCATGTATTCCGGCATAATGGTTGATACTAACAACTTTATGCAAAAAACAGGTGTCAGAACCTTTGAAGCAGCTGCATTTCTCAGAAGGAATGGCGCTGATGTAACAAGAGTCAGGAAGCTCTTTAGAGAAGATGCTAATGAATATAAGACCAAGGCTGATGCAGTTAGTCAGGCTGAGATTTATAAAGGCGCATATGCAATATCAATATGTAGCAGCGAGGACATAGTCAGCCCGACGATAATCGGAGCGCAGGCTGCCAATGAACTTCTTAACATAAAAGGAATAAGAGCAAGCTTTGTCTGTACTGAATTTCAGAATATGATATATGTCAGTGCGAGATCAATTGATGAAGTCAATGTCCAACTTATTATGGAAAGGCTTGGCGGCGGCGGTCACATGAGCATGGCCGGATGTCAGATGGAAGATGTAACAGTTACAGAGGCTATTGGAGTTATTAAGAAAACAATAGATGCAATGATAGAGGAAGGTGAACTTAAATGAATGTAATTCTTTTGGAAGATGTTAAATCTCTTGGTAAAAAAGGAGATGTTGTCAAAGTAAGTGATGGTTATGCGAATAATATGCTTCTCAAGAAAAATCTTGGAGTTGAAGCAACCAATGCTAATCTTGCAAGGCTTAAGGCTGAGCAGAAGCATGATGCAAAAGTTGCACAGGAAAAGCTTGAAGATGCTAAGGCATTTTCAGACAAAATAGAAAAAGAGCTTATTCAAGTTAAGATTAAGACAGGAGAAGGTGGCAAAGTATTTGGCTCAATTTCATCAAAAGAGATAGCCCAGGCCGCAAAAGACCAGTTTGGTTTTGAAATTGATAAGAAAAAGCTTGTATTGCCTGAACCTATTAAAGCGTGCGGAACATACGAAATCCCGGTTAAGCTTCATCCTCAGGTAACTGCAAAGATAAAAGTATCAGTTACAGAAGCTTGAAGATGCCGCATTTATACAGTAAAGGGCATAAGGGTCAAAAGCTATTTTTGACACCCGTATTACAGGATGAAGGATTAATATGGCAGACGAACAGTTTTTAGTCAAAAGAGTTCCGCCGCAAAGCCGTGAAGCTGAGCAATCAGTTGTTGGTGCTATGCTAATGGACAGGGAAGCAATAGAAATTGCTACTGAGTATATAAGTGGTGAAGACTTTTATGATCGCCAGCTGGGAACTTTTTTTGACACATGTGTTGAACTTAATAAGGAAGGCAGACCGGTCGACCAGGTAACACTTCAGGAGAGATTAAAAGATAAGAATGTACCGCCGGAATATGCTTCAACTGAATATATAGTAAATCTAGTCTCTGCAGTACCCACATCGGCTAATGTCAAATATTATGCTCAGATAGTTGCCGAGAAATCCACCTTAAGAAAGCTGATAAAGGTATGCGACGAGACTTCAAGTAATTGCTATGCAGGAACAGATAAGCTTGAGATTATTCTAAACAAAGTTGAAAAAGATGTATTTAGTGTAACCCAGCGAAGAGATAGTGGTGAGTTTGTTCCCATAAGGCAGATAGTTGTAAATGCGCTTAATAAGATTGCAACGGCCAGTCGTAACACAGGGACGGTAACGGGACTTGCAACAGGTTTTACTGATCTTGATTATGATACATCAGGTTTTCAACCGTCTGATCTTATACTTATAGCAGCACGTCCTTCAATGGGAAAAACAGCTTTTGCTCTTAATATTGCTGAATTTATGGCTTTCAGGAATAATGTAACTGCAGCAATATTCTCTCTTGAGATGAGCAAGGAGCAGCTTGTTAACAGATTGTTTGCTATGGAGTCTCATGTTGAAGCACAGAACCTTCGAACAGGAAAAATGTCGGATGGTGATTGGGAAGCGCTTATCGACAGTGCTGACCTTATTGGAGGATCTAATCTTATAATAGATGACACTCCCGGAATATCTGTTCAGGAGATGAGATCTAAATGTCGTAAGTACAAAATGGAACATAATCTTGGAATAATTTTTATTGATTACCTTCAGCTTATGAGCGGTGGCGGTGGCAAGTCATCTGAGTCAAGGCAGCAAGAAATCTCAGATATTTCGAGGTCGCTAAAGGCTCTTGCCAGAGAGATAAATGTTCCTGTAGTTGCACTATCACAGCTTTCCAGAGCCGTAGAGCAAAGACCTGACCACAGACCTATGCTTTCGGATCTTCGTGAATCCGGCGCTATCGAACAGGATGCGGATATGGTAATGTTCATCTATCGTGATGATTATTATAATCATGACACAGAGAAAAAAGGGATTGCTGAGATTATCATTGCCAAGCAAAGAAATGGTCCCATTGGAACTGTTGAACTGTTGTGGATGCCTCAGTACACAAAGTTTGCCAATCTAGAAAAGCATTAACATAGTAACGTAAACTTCGCACTTGCCAAACTGGCTGTACCTACATAACATCAAAGTCGGAGCGTTGTTTTGGCAAGTGTAAAATTCGGGACGGTAAATAATATCAAGAAAACAAGCGAATTATATCTATTTTTTGTGATTCGCTTATTTATATTTTTTGAATAGTAATAAAATTTTAATAATTGTCGATAAAAAAAGCAGGTGAGAAAATCACCTGCTTTTTAAATAATAGAATTCATAATCAATTCATATTAAGCAATAAACTTACATGAATTGTCTAATTATCCCTGTGCGATAGCAGAAACAGGGCATTGAGCAGCGCATGAACCGCAATCGATGCATGTGTTAGGATCGATCTCATACTGAGAAGCTCCCTGAGAAATAGCGGAAACAGGGCACTGAGCAGCACATGAACCGCAGCTGATACAAGAATCACTAATAACGTATGCCATAGTATAATCTCCTTCCTTACGAATAAAAAATAAATTTAATGAGTTTGCCATCTCATTAATTGCTTTGTTGCAATCTCAATAATATATCAAAAATAGAGTTTTAGCAAGTTTGTTAGCATAGGCTAATTAACATTATAATGTTCATTATCGATATTGCACAGATTATATAATGAAAAAAGTTTAAGAATTGTTAATAATTACCGACGTTGACATTGGTCAAGTCGCATGCTACTATGATATTTGCAGTAATATATGATATTGACGTCTTGTTTTGTGCTCATTTATGGCAGAAATTTTTGCACAAATCGTTGTATCAATTAATTAGCATAGAAATGTAGGATTTTTTCAAAGAAATTCTTTCATTTCCGGAAACTGTAGATACAGATAGGCATACCGGATCTGTATTGTAAAAATAAGGTAGGAGGAATAATAATGGCAAGAAACATGAAAACCATGGACGGTAACGAAGCTGCTGCATATGCGTCTTATGCGTATACAGAGGTTGCCGCTATGTACCCGATCACACCATCATCTGTTATGCCGGAGCATGTAGATGAATGGGCAACTGCAGGAAAGAAGAACATCTTCGGACGTACAGTACAGATTACAGAAATGCAGGCAGAGAGCGGCGCAGCCGGCGCTGTTCACGGATCACTCGTAGCCGGTGCCCTCACATCAACTTATACTGCATCTCAAGGTCTACTATTGATGATACCTGATCTTTATAAGGTTGCTGGTGAGCGTCTTCCCGGTGTTTTCAACGTATCAGCTCGTTGCGTAGCTTCTCACGCTCTGAACATCTTTGGTGATCACTCAGATGTATATGCATGTCGTCAGACAGGCGCTGCAATGCTTTGTGAGTCTTCAGTTCAGGAAGTTATGGACCTTACTCCTGTTGCTTATTGCGCAGCACTTGAAGGAAAACTTCCTTTCATTAACTTCTTTGATGGTTTCCGTACATCTCATGAAATTCAGAAGATAGAGGTTTGGAGCGATGAAGATCTTAAGGATCTTGCTCCATTCGATGCAATCGATGATTTCAAGAAAAATGCACTCAATCCTAATCACCCTCGTCAGATGGGCTCAGCTCAGAACCCGGATATCTTTTTCCAGACAAGAGAGTCTTGCAATAACGCATATTCTGCTATTCCTGAAATTGTTCAGAAATACATGGATAAGGTTAATGCAAAGATTGGTACTGACTATAAGCTCTTCAACTATTATGGAGCAGCAGATGCTGAGACTGTAATTGTAGCGATGGGTTCAGTTAACGATACAATTGAAGAGACAATAGATTACCTTGAAGCAAAGGGAGAGAAGGTCGGCGTTATCAAAGTCAGACTCTATCGTCCTTTCGCTGCTAAAGCTCTTGTTGATGCTCTGCCGGCATCAGTTAAGAAGATCGAAGTTCTCGATAGAACAAAGGAACCCGGATCACTTCATGAGCCTCTTGCTCTCGATGTTATCGCAGCTCTTAAAGGTACAAAGTTTGAAACTGTGCCTGTATTCTGCGGACGTTACGGTCTTGGCTCGAAGGATACAACACCAAACCAGATTGTTGCTGTATTCCATAACGATTCTAAACCTGAATTCACAATCGGTATTACCGATGATGTTACAAACCTCTCACTTGATGCAGGTGCTCCTCTTGTTACAACTCCTGAAGGAACAACAAACTGCAAGTTCTGGGGTCTTGGAGCTGATGGTACAGTAGGTGCCAACAAGAACTCCATCAAGATCATTGGTGATAATACAGATATGTATGCTCAGGCATATTTTGACTATGACTCCAAGAAGTCCGGCGGTGTTACAATGTCACACCTTCGTTTTGGTAAGAAACCGATTAAGTCAACATATCTTATCAAGACAGCTAACTTTGTAGCCTGCCACAATCCTTCCTATATCCGTAAGTTCAATATGGTACAGGAAATTGTTGATGGCGGTTCATTCCTTCTTAATTGCCCTTGGTCTGTAGAAGATCTTGAAAAAGAGATTCCCGGTCAGGTTAAGAAGTATATGTACGACCATAAGATCAACTTCTACATCATGAATGGTTCGAAGATTGGTGTTGAAGTTGGAATGGGACCTACAAGAATTAATACAATTCTCCAGTCTGCATTCTTCACAATTACAGAGATTATTCCTAAGGATGACGCTCTTAAATTCATGAAAGATGCCGCTCAGAAGACATATGGACGTAAAGGTCAGGATGTCGTTGAGAAGAACTGGAAAGCTATTGATGCCGGTGCTGATCCTAAGAACCTTATCAAGGTAGAGATTCCTGAATCATGGAAAGATGCTAAGGATGAAGGACTTGACTTCACTGTAGCAAAGGGCGATCGCAAGGATGTTGTTGACTTCGTTAACAATATTCAGGCTAAGGTTAATGCTCAGGAAGGTAACTCACTTAAGGTTTCTGATGTAGCACCTTATACAGATGGTTCTACACCTTCCGGATCATCAGCATTCGAGAAGCGTGGTATTGCAGTTAATGTTCCTGAATGGAATCCTGAAAAGTGTATACAATGTACATTCTGTTCACTTGTATGTCCTCATGCAGCAATTCGTCCTGTAGCTATGACTGCAGATGAGGCTGCTAATGCTCCTAAAGACATGAAGCTTGTTGATCTTAAGGGCATGGACGGATACAAGTTTGGTATTACAGTATCTGCACTTGACTGTACAGGATGCGGTTCTTGCGCAAATGTATGTCCCGGCAATATGCAGGAGAAAGTTACTCTTGTTATGGGCGCTCTTGCAAAGAACGAATGGCAGCAAGAAGGCTTTGATTATGCTGTAACACTTCCTACAAAGAAAGATGTTGTAGAGAAATTCAAATCATCTACAGTTAAGGGCTCTCAGTTCTTAAAACCTTTACTTGAGTTCTCAGGTGCTTGCGCAGGTTGCGGTGAGACACCTTATGTTAAACTTGTGACTCAGCTGTTTGGTGACAGAATGTATGTAGCTAATGCTACAGGATGTACTTCTATCTGGGGTAACTCCTCACCTTCTACACCTTACACAGTAAACGAAAAGGGTCATGGTCCTGCATGGGACAACTCATTGTTCGAAGATAATGCTGAGTTTGGTTTTGGTATGCTTCTTGCTCAAAACGCTCTGCGTGATGAAGTTAAAGAGCAGGCAGAGAAGCTTGCTGATAATGCAGCAGTCAAGGAGTATCTTGATACATTTAATGATGGCGAGAACAACACAGCTGCTACAGAGAAGATGATTGAAGCTCTTGCTTCCGATAATTCCGAGGCAGCACAGTTCATCAAGAAGAACGCAGACTTTGCAGCTAAGAAGTCTCAGTGGATCTTCGGTGGTGACGGATGGGCATTTGATATTGGATTTGGCGGTCTTGACCATGTACTTGCTTCCGGCAAGGATGTAAACGTTCTTGTTGTTAATACAGAGGTTTATTCTAATACAGGCGGACAGGCTTCCAAAGCTACTCCTATTGGTGCAGTTGCCCAGTTTGCAGCAGGTGGTAAGGCAATCAAGCAGAAGGATCTTGCATCAATTGCTATGAGCTATGGTTATGTATATGTTGCTCAAATCGCTATGGGTGCTAACATGAACCAGACACTTCAGGCTCTTCGTGAGGCTGAGGCTTATCCGGGACCTTCACTTGTTATCGCTTATGCTCCTTGTATCAACCATGGAATCAAGGTTAATGGCGGTATGACTGGTTGTATGACTGAGGAAAAGAGAGCCGTTGAATGCGGTTACTGGAACCTCTTTAGATACAATCCGGCTGCTGAGGGCAAGAAGTTCACGCTTGATTTCAAGAATACGAAGCCTGATAACTATCAGGAATTCTTGGATGGTGAGGTTCGTTACATGTCACTTAAGAAGAGCAATCCTGCAAATGCAGACAGAATGTATGCAGAGAATGCTCAGAATGCTAAGGATCACCTCGCATATCTTGAGAGACTCGTATCAATGTACGATTCAACTAATGAATAATTAAATAAAAGTATAAAAAGCCCCCTGCAGTTTTATCTGCAGGGGGCTTTTTTTTAGAATATGCTCCATGCGTTTTCTAAGGTCATCTGGCTTTTTAGCAAAAAAGAAGCCTGCAAATGCAGGCTTCTCAAAGTTTATTAAGGATTACAGAGTGAATTTAGGTTGCCGATGCGAGCTTTTGAAGTGCCTCGTTGGCAATTACTACAGGGAAGTGCTCATCAAGAAAATCTGCGCTGTAAGTTCCCGTATCTTCTATCTGAGCATATTCTCCAAATAAATTACATAGATTGGTAAAACTCTTATCGTTCTGATTGCCATAAATACACAGAAGATATCCGCCCTCTTCATCATTACGGAAAAGAGTATTGCGGCTGTTGAAACCTGAAGGAAGAAGCGAAGGAAGCATCAAAACATCATGCATCGATTTGAGCTTGAAGCAGCAAAAAGATGTTTCGTTGTTCTTAGATACCTTCTTGTAAGAAGTGCCTCGATTTGATTTGAGTTTTTTGGATTCGTGATTTGTAACACCATCCAAAAATCCTGCAAAGTCACCATCCTGAAGACGATTGAACAAATCCATAACCTCGTCATCTTCACTTGACTCTGTATTTTCAGAAAAATCAATATTGCCCTTTTCGTATGAAGCATTATCATCCTGCACAGATGGCCCAAATTCAGAAAATCTTGTATCGAGTTCTTCGGGATCTTCTGATTTAGTGATGACCAAAATAATACATTCGGAGTTCACAGGAATAGCTTCTATCATAAGCGGAACATCTTCTGCATTAAAACCAAAACGAGTATTGGCCTGATGCATCATTTCTTGAAAAAGTTCACGAGCCTTATCAGTACCATATGCCAGCTCGCTGACTTTGAGTTGCCTTTTGGAAAGATCCTCTCTGGTAAGTGTGCAACGGATCTGGTGATCATTCACCTTCTCAATTTTCATAAACTTACCTCCTGATTTTTGTTATTTCATCCTTGAATACACAGCTGTAAAAATTGATTATACTGATACTAAAATATAGCTTGCGTAATGTCAATATATGTATCGGCCTAAAGAGTTAAATTTAAGAGAGTATTTCCTAAAAAATAAAAAAGAATTTATTATGTTGAGTATTGCATAAACGTACAAAAGAGTTTATAATTTTTTATCGTGAGATGCCTTTCTAGGATATGTATCCGGAGAGGGGGCAGATTTTTCCAGAATATCGTAATTAGTTCTGCATCAGTCAGAACGCCTTACAGACATATACGTCTGAGGGATTACCCATTTTTGAAAAATTAATCATAAAATAACAATTCGATTTTTAAAACAACGTATTTAATCTGAAATATTCATATTTACGGTCTATAGCTGCTGATATATTCAGCCTGTTCGTAATCTATTAAGTAGTAATTCACTACTGAAATTTCATGACATTTTTTAGGATGAGGATACGAAAAGCATCTCATAAGAATAAGGCATCTTTTTTGTAAAGGACGTTTACCGGTAATTTATATCACGGAAAACTTTTGGTGCCGGTAGAATTCCAAAAGCAAATAAATTGTGACAAGTTTAAAATATAGACAAGAGGATCCCGCCAATTTTATATATTATAATATTGTGTCACAAAGCCGCATACAGCACAGTTGTTTGACTAGTCATCAAATAGCTGTGCTGTTTTGTAGTTATTTACTAAAACTTCCCACTTGCCAAACTGGAGCCACCACTTTACTGCTATGTAGGTACAGCCGGTTTATAAAGTATTTCGCGTTCTTTTGAAGGTGTTATTAAATTCAGGAG
>ERZ842401.8246-NODE-8246-length-10332-cov-8.840615_pt1 | contig 10332 bp, 5 predicted proteins | sample MGYA00521270_ERZ842401 | MGnify/ENA primary metagenome ERZ842401 (study PRJEB31892, sample SAMEA3878208) | bioreactor metagenome | biome: Moose rumen | place: Sweden | collected 2011-10 | study: EMG produced TPA metagenomics assembly of the PRJEB12797 data set... | reverse complement strand
ACGAATACGAGCGACGCCCAAAAGTTCGGGGCAAGGACCGGCGGCAAAAAAAGTCCAGTTGCCGGCTTCAGCCTGCGCGTGCGGCACAACGTGGTTGCTCACGACGTAGCCGGCGGGCACGATGAAATAGGGATAGTAAGCAATCATGTACGCCTTGCGAATCTCTTCCGCGTCGTAGTTCGTGATGCACGTTGAATTTTGATAGGACAGACGTAACTCCTTGACCGCGCCACGAATCCGCTCGCGCAGTTCGGCGTCTTGATAGAGCGTATCGTCTTCAACGCCGTAAGTCTCGCGGAAAAGCCTTTTGACCAGATTTTGAATCTGAACGTGATTTGCAACTCTCAAAGCAATCGCCTCCCTACTTGACCTCCGTGCCGAGCCCTGCCGCCGTGAACAGCTCCAAAATTATCGAGTGGGGAAGCCGCCCGTCTATGATGTAAGCCTTATTCGCGCCGCTGTCCACCGCCCGCAAACACGCCTCGACCTTGGGAATCATGCCGCCGCTTATCACGCCGTCTTTAATCAACGCCCGCGCCTCGTCAGCCTTAAGCGTCGATATGAAACTGCTCTTGTCCTCAAAATTCTTGTAGACGCCTTCGGTATCGGTGAGGAGCAAAAGTTTCTCAGCATTGAGCGCACCCGCAATGTCCGCCGCCACGTAATCGGCATTGATGTTGTAGCTCAAGCCGTCCTCGCCCACGCCAATCGGCGCAATGACGGGAACATAATCCTGCCCGATAAGGTCGCGCACAATCTGAATATTGACCTGCTTAACCTTGCCGACGTAGCCGATGTCAACCTTGGTCTTCTCGCCGCCGTCGTAGACCGTGGCAAGCTTTTTGGCGGCTTGAATCAAATCGGCGTCCTTACCGCTCAAGCCGACCGCCCTAAGCCCGCGTCGATTCAAAAGCGTCACTATCTCCGAATTGATTTTGCCGGCAAGCACCATTTCCGCTATCTCGACGGTTTCCTCGTCGGTGACGCGCAATCCGCTCACGAACGAACTTTCCTTGCCCAACTTTTTAAGGAAGCCGGTAATTTCCGGACCGCCGCCGTGCACGATAACTACGTTTATCCCGACGAACTTCATCAGCGCAATATCCTGCATGACGGACGCCTTAAGCTCGTCGTTGACCATGGCGTTGCCGCCGTATTTGATAACAATCGTCTTGCCGTGGAACTCGCGAATATAAGGCAAAGCCTCAACCAAAATCGCCGCCCTGTCGTCCGCGCTGTAGACTTTGGTCGGCTCGACGGGCGCGGGAATTTTCTCGGCTTCGGGTGATTTTTTGACTTCGGCGTTGAGTTCAGCCAAAGCCTCGTCAATCATCTCGGCGGGCAGGAATTTCTTCAGCACGTCGGTCGCCATGTTCAGCTGTAAAGTTTTATCAATCATGATTATCCTCCGTATCGTCGTCGGCGGGAGGTTCGTCGTCGCCGGCTTCGGGCAAATCAAGTATCTCGTTGAAGGGGACGATTTTCTCCTCGCCGCGCTCGTTGTCAACGTAGCGGAAACCGTCCTCGGTGATAGCCGCCTGGTCAGCTTGCAACGCCGTCGCCAATGCCGCGCTCTGTTGGTCTATGCTTATGACGCCGAAATTGCTCAGCAAACGCTTAAGCACGGTTTTACGCGCCATGGCGTCGAAGTTGGTAGACCAGACGGAGGTCTTCCTGCCGTGCTTGAGGTCGTAGGCGTAGCTCATGGAATATTTCTCGGCGTGCGCGTAGAGTTCCTCAACCGTCATGTAAAGAGCCTTTGTGAAGCCGTTAATCAGCTCCATATACGCCACGTAGCCGACAATCTCGTCGCTGATTTTTTCGCCGCGAATTATCTCGCCCGTCACGAAGTCGATTTCCTTAAGTTGCCCCTCGCGCACCGCGCCCGCATGGAGCGTCCGATATTGTCCGCTGCGCATTGCCAACTGCACGAAGCCCTTTGCGCCCATTTGGAAGGTCGCCAAGCCCTTGTAAGGCACGATGAACGCGAAGCCCAGGCTCGGATTTATCGGCAACTTCAATGCCGCCGCTATGCCTGCCGCGCTCAGTATCGAATTCGGCGAACACTCGCGCAACTTAGAGTTGCTGTTGAAAATCGTCAGGATTGACGAGATGAACGAAGGCGCGGATTTGTCAAGCAACTCCTCAAAGCGGCGTCTGATGGTTTCGGAGTCGAGCATTTGTTTAAGCGTAGGGTTGTCTTGTCTCATATAAATTCTCCTTTAAAATTTTTCGTTATGATAACAAAAAAAATTCCCCGCCGCAATTATCGGACGAAAGATAACAGCCGCCCAACGATATTGCCCGGATTGGTCACGAAGATTAGGATAATCTGCGCGGAAAGCAGGAGCGGCACGCCGAACTTAAATTTTAAGTGTCGCGTCTTGTGACGGCAAATTTTCATGGCCGCGCCCGCGCCGACCGTTCCGCCAATCGCCGCCATAATCAGCAACGTGCTTTCGCGGACGCGCCGGTTATCGTGCGTCGCGCAATATTTATCGTAGGCGAACAAGCCGAACGTCACGACGTTGACCGCCGCCAAATATGCCGCCAATAAAAATTCCTCAGCCATAAATCCTCCGTTCAGCCGACAAGTTTAAAGCGCGATTCGCACTCGAACGTTCTCTGCCACGGCAAACGGAATTGCAAATCCTCAAGCCGCCACTTTTTGGGCAAGCGTAAATTCTCGGCGGCAAAGGCACTCATGCGCTCGTTGAGGAGCTTTTCCAAGGGCGGAAGCTTTTCCTTCAAATCCATAGGCGTACCCTCGCCCGCTATGCCGTAGCTCGCGCCGACAATCTCATTGCGCACGTTGGCTTGATAAGCCCACTCGTCCAGGTAGCGCGTAATCAACAGCTCGGCAACGTCCTTGTCCGTCATGTAGGGCGTCAGCACACCCGCGCCGATTAGGAAGCCGCTCGAATTGGTAGCGGTGTTCCAGCCGCCGTAAGCTCGAATCTTGAACTGCAAATCGTCGCGCTTAATCTGATTCATCAAGGCGTTATCGGCACCGTTGGCGAAGGAAATATCGGCTATCGCCACGGGACGCCCCGCCGCCACGAGCTTTTTGACGGGCTTAAGAAAATCCTTGAGGTCGCCGCGCAGTTTGAGCTTATTCTTTTTGGCGACGGCAGCCTCGAAGGTTTTGCCGTCCTCGCGGGTGTTTACGGCAAGGATAAGGTCGGCGCGTTCATGCGAGGGGATTTGCAAGCCGCCCGCCGCCACAATCGCCGCGTCAACGGAAACGCCAATCGGCTCGTTGCAATAGGCGGGGAAGGTGTCCGCGCCGGTGCCGGCGTTGTAAAGCACGGAGACAAACGGCGTCGCGTTCATGCTGTAGTTAATGGCGCGGGCAATCATCAACATGCCCAGCTCGTCCGCGCCCGACGTGACTTGAAAGGCGGTTTTACCCAAATCTGCGCCCAGCTCGGTCAGGTGACGGCTCTCCCTGTGCGTCTGCGAATACATCGCGCTGTCGTCGCAACCCAGCAGGAAATAATCAAAGACGCCCGCCCGCGTCAGCTCGATAAAGCGTTCGTTGGCGTCGGAATTCTTGGCGCGGCGCATAAACCAATCGTCCAGATACTCCTTGGGAATGTCGGCTTCCAATCGGTTGAGCTTGCGCTTATCGCCGCCGGAAAGTTTATTCATCTCCTGCTTATCGAGGAGCACGGTGTAATTAAAAATTGTCGCGCCGTAAGTTTTATAATAATCGGGTTCGGCACTGGACGCGCTGCCAGAACGCGGCGTGCGCATAATCGTCCCGAAGGCGTAAATCGGCAAGCTCGGATACAGCTCGTGAAAAGTCTTGAAACGTTCGGCGCGTTCCAAAATTGTTTGCGCGTCCAAGTCGTGAGTGCGCGAGGCTACAAGACTGCCGTAAAGCAAAGCGTCTGTGGAAACGACGGCGGCTTGAGCTTTCGGGGCGTTGTCATCTAGCCAAAGGAAAAGTTCATCGGGGTCGCCTTTGAAAGTCTTGGAGCCGATAAGGTCGGCGGGCGGCGTCAAAATTTCGTAGCCGAGTTTTTGAGCCACTTGCACCACTTGATACAGATTGCACGGGCGATTGTCTATCGGCACGTACAAAATCGTCTTGTCCTGCGCGGACGCTGAAGCCGTCAAGACTATCAGCGTTGCCAACAGGAAAAATATTCGTCGCATGAAATTACCTCCCGAAATTTTTTTTGGTTACGGACACTTATTGGATGCAACGTCACGTTGCTCCTGCGCGGACGCCGAAGCCGTCAAGACTATCAGCGTTATTAACAGGAAAAATATTCGTCGCATGAAATTACCTCCAAAAGTTTTCGGGCATTGTATCAAAATTTTCTGTGTTTGCCAAAGATTTTCTGTTGACTTTAAGGCTTTTCTAACTTAGAATAGCGGCGGAGGTGGGTTAAGAATGTTAGATAAGAAATTAGACCCTGTGGCAGCTAAAAAATGTCAAGAGTCAAAATGGTATCCCAAGTATCACGTCGCGCCGCCTATCGGTTGGCTCAATGACCCGAACGGCTTCTCCTACTACAAGGGCGAGTATCACATTTTCTATCAACATCATCCGTATTCCGTGAACTGGGGTCCCATGCACTGGGGTCACTCCACGAGTAAAGACCTTTGCCATTGGGAACATCAGCCGATTGCCATAACGCCCGGCGCATTTTCCGAGGGGCATGAGTGGTACGACTGGGACGGTTGCTTCAGCGGTTGCGGCTATGAGTTTGAAGGCAAGCTCTGGCTTATGTACACGTCGCAAAGATTCAACGGCGAGGGCGGCGTCAATGCTTCCGCCAATCCTTCCGGCTACAATCCTTCCGGCAGTGCAGGCGGCGGCAACGTCACCGAGCGTCAGTGCTTTGCGTATTCCGAGGACGGCATCAACTTCACGAAGTACGAAAAGAATCCCGTCATCGACATTCCGAACGATCACCCGATTATCGCCAATATCGACTTCCGCGATCCTAAGATTTGGGATCACAACGGCAAATATTACTGCGTAATCGGCAACAGAATTCGCGATCGCTCCCGCACGCAAATCGTCCTGTTCGAGTCCGATAACTTCTTCGATTGGACATTTAAATCCGTCGTCGCCATTTCCAAGCCCGACTACTCCGAAGGCACCATGTGGGAATGCCCCGGCTTTGCGCATTTCGGCGACAAGTACGTCATGATCACTTCGCCGCAACACGTCCCGTATAAAGGCTACATGTTCCACAACATTCACCAAGCCGGCTACATGATTGGTACCCTCGACTACGACCAGGGCGTATTCTATCGCGGCGACTTCTTCACGTTCGACCACGGCTTCGACTTCTACGCAACCACAATGATGAAAAACCCCGAAGGGCGTTACTTCATTATCGCGTGGATGGCTGCGTGGCAAAGTCCCTTCCCCGAACAGGCAGACGGCTGGGCAACCATGCTCACCATTCCCCGCGAACTGGTTTACAAAGACGACAGAGTTTTCACCATTCCGCCGAAAGAACTCGAATGCATGCGCGGCGAAGGCGTTCACTACACAGACCTCGTGCTCGATAAGGAAACGCAACTTGACGGCGTTAAAGGCACTTGCGGCGAATTGCTCTTCGAGGTCGACGTTAAAGAAACTCCCAAATTCGACTTTGAACTCTTCAGCAGTGACAAGGAAAAGACGCTCGTCAGGCTCTATCCCGAAGAAGGCAAACCCGTCATTGAGCTTAACCGCGACCAGACGATTGAGGGCGGTAAAGGCGTTCGCAAGGTCATTTTGCAACCCTTCGACGGCAATCTCAAGTTCCGCATCTTCCTCGACAAATCCGCGATTGAAATTTTCATCAATGACGGCTCCGAAGTTATGTCGACTCGCGTCTATCCGCAGGAAGGTTCCGACAACATCGTCTTTAAGCCGGTGGACGGCAAACTCGCAATCAAATCGCTCGACTACTACGAATTTTAATCGAACGTTCAAAATATTTTCTGCCCCTCCCAATGCGGAGGGATTTTTTTTTGCTCGAAACACCCCCTAATTCCTAATTCCTAATCCCTAAATAAAAAGACAGCCCCGATTTCTCGGAGCTGCCTGATTTTTTATTCCGCGCAGGTTACCCTGCTTGGGATTTTACTTCTTGGAATATTTGTTGCCGTCGCCGGTGAAGGTGGAGCCGTCGGAGAAGTTGATGTCGGAACCCGCCTTGCCGTCGATAGTCAACGTATTGCCGCCGCCGAAGTCGAAGACAACATTGGAGCCGCTGACCGAAGGAGCGTTGTTGACCAGGTCGGTCAAGCTGTAGCCTTCAAGCGCAATTTCGTCCTCTGCGCCGTAGTTGTAGATGGTATCGTTGCCGCCGCCGAATACGAAGGTATCCTCGACGTCGTCGGTACCCCACAGCGCACTTGCCGAGCCTGCGTAGATGTCCGCCGCGCTCGCCGAATAGGTTTGCGTCGCGCCGTTCGCGCCCACACGGTAGCTGATTACCTTGTCGGCTCCGTCTCTGACTATAACCGTGCCCTCTGCCGTGGTGAAGCGTACGTTCGTGCCGGAGAGAACCGGTGTTGCCGTCAAAGCACTTGCCAACTGGATAATATCGTCGCCCGCCGTGTAGTCGGTTATGGTGTCGGTGCCCGCCGTCTGGACGAAGACATCCTTGCCGGCGTCGCCCTTGAGCACGTCGTTCTTGGAGCCGCCCGTAAGCGTATCGCCGAACGCGCCGCCCGCCAGCGTGTTGACAACGTCTGCCGCGCCCGTGATAGCCACGCCGACCGTCGCCTTGCTTGCGCCGACCAACAACTTGGAGCTTGCCGCGTCTGTGGCGTCGAGGGCGGTTATCTCTGCCGTGAAGCCGAAGCTTGTGGCAGTGAAGCCCGAAGTCAGGGTGACGCTTTGAGCCGCCGCGTTGGTTGCGTCAGTGATTCTCTGCTTGGAAACGGTGTAGGTCTTGGTGCCGACGCCGATTTGCGTGGTGTAGTTCGCCGCGCCCGCAAGCGTGAACTCGCCGTCCGCCGTGGTGACGATAAGGTCATTACCGTCCGCCCTGGTGTCGGTCGGAGCACTCTTGAGGTAGTACGCGGTGATCTCTTCGCCGTCGCCGATACGGTAGGTTATCGCCTTGCCTGCGCCGCTCTTGATGACAATTGCGCCTTCCGCCGTCGTCAAGCGGACGTCGCCGCTCGTCGTGACCGCGCTTGCCGTCAATGCGCTTGCCAGCTCGATGACATCCGTACCCGTCTCGTAGTCGGTGATGGTATCAACGCCTGCCGTCTGCACGAAGACATCGGTACCTTCGCCGCCCTTGAGTACGTCATTTGCGGAACCGCCCTTGAGCGTGTCGCCGTAACTGCCGCCCGCAAGAGTGTTGGCAATGTTCGCCGCGCCGGTTATCTCGACGCCTTGAGTTGCCTTGCTCGCGCCGACCAACAACTTGGTGCCGTTAGCCTTGCTCGCGTCGACCGCCGCCATTTCCGCCGTGAAGCCGAAGCTCGTGGAAGTGTAACCCGAAGTCAAGGTTACGCTCTGAGCGTCTGCGTCGGTGATGTCGGTGATTCTCTGCTTGGTTACGGTGTAAGTTCTGCCGTCGGAGCTCATGGTAGCGGTATCGTTCGCCGCGCCCACGGTGTAGGTGCCCTTGGTCGTCGTGACAACGAGGTCGGAGCCGCTTACCGTCGCGTCGGTCGGGATACCCCTGTCTGCGTAGAAGGTCTCGGTGACTTCCGTGCCGTTCGCGCCAATCTTGTAGGTGATAGCCTGTCCTGCGCCGCCTTTGACAACAACCGTGCCGGTCGCCGTCTTGAGCTGGACGTTGCCGCTGCTCGTAACAGTCGGCAATTCGGTCAAAGCACTCGCCAACTGGATGACATCCTCGCCTGCGGTGTAGTCGATAACGGTATCGGTGCCCGCCGTTTGGACAAAGACATCTTTGCCGTCGCCGCCCTTGAGGTTATCGTTGACGCCGCCGCCGGTTATGGTGTCGTTACCGGTGCCGCCCGTGATGTTGTTGACGACATCCGTCGCACCGGTAAGAGACGCGCCCTTGGTGTTCTTCGACGCGCCGAGGGTGAGCTTGGTGCCGCTTGCCTTGGTGCCGTCGACGGAAACCATTTCGTCGGTTACCGCAAAGCTCGTAGCCGTGAAGCCCGAAGTCAGGGTTACGGTGTGAGCCTCTGCGTCGGTGATGTCGGTAATTCTGGAGCTGTTGACGGTGTAGGTCTTATCGCTCACGCCGAGGGTTATGGTCTTGCCGGCCATGCCCGCAATCGTGAAGTCGCCGTCTGCCGTCGTGACTATGAGGTCGGAGCCGTCCGCCTTGGAATCTGTCGGAGCAGTCCGCAGGTAGTAAGACGTGGTCTCTTCGCCGTCCGCGCCAACCTTGGTCGTGATAGCCTTAGCCGCGCCGTCTTTGACAACCATCGTACCCGTTGCCGTCGTCAAGGAGACTGCGCCCGTCTTTGCCACTTGAACTGCCGTGAGCTCGTCTGCCAACTGAATGACATCCTCGCCCTCGGTGTAGTCCGTGACAACATCGGTGCCCGCGCTCTGTACGAAGAGATCCTTGCCGCCTTCGCCCTTGAGCAAGTCGTTTACGCCGCCGCCCGTGATTGTATCGTCGTAAGCACTGCCGACCAACGTATTCTTAACTTCGGGCGCACCCGTAAGTTCTACGCCGACCGTCGCCTTGCTCGCGCCAATCATCAAGCTTTCGCTGCTTGCCTTGGAGGCGTCGACCGCTTCGGTGTTCTCCGCAAATGCGAAGTTCGCCGCAGTGAAGCCCGTCGTCAACGTCACCTTTTCTGCCGTCGCGTCGGTGATGTCGACAATCTTGCTCTGGCTGACGGTGTAGGTCTTATCGTTATCCGTCGCAATGACGGTGGAAGTCTTGCTTGCTGCGCCCGTAAGAGTGAAGTCGCCGTCCGCTGTGGTGACAACGAGATTATCGCCGTCAACTGCGGTATCGGTCGGAGCATTCTTGAGGTAGTAAGCAGTGGTTTCCGTGCCGTCAACGGACGTGGTGATAGCTTGACCCTCGCCGTTCTTGACGATCATGGTGCCGGTTGCCGTCGTCAAGGAGACGTTGTTGTTGCCCGCTGCCACGTCAGTCAAAGCACTTGCAAGTTGAATGACATCTTCGCCCTCGGTGTAGTCGATGATTGTATCGGTGCCCGCCGTTTGGACGAACACGTCGGAACCGTCGCCGCCCTTGAGGTTATCGTTGACGCCGCCGCCGGTTATGGTGTCGTTACCGGTGCCGCCCGTGATGTTGTTGACGACATCCGTCGCACCGGTAAGAGACGCGCCCTTGGTGTTCTTCGACGCGCCGAGGGTGAGCTTGGTGCCGCTTGCCTTGGTGCCGTCTACTGCAACCATATCGTCGGTTACCGCAAAGCTCGTAGCCGTGAAGCCCGCCATGAGGGATACGCTCTGAGCCGAGGCGTTCGTAACGTCGGTGATTCTCTGACGCGAAGCCGTGTAGCTCTTATCGCCCGCCGTCAAGCTGACCGTCGCGCTCCTGCCGTCAACCAGCGTGATGTCGCCGTCTTCGGTGGTGATAACGAGGTTGTTGCCGCTCTGAGCGGTATTCGTGGGCGTGCCCGTAAGCGTATGCGACTCGAAGTCGAAGCCTTCAATCTCCTCGAAGCCGTCAATCGTCATCGCCTGACCTGCCAAGCCCGCAATGTCGAGCTTAACCGCCGTCGAAGCGTCTTTCTTGACTGCGTCGGTATCGATTGTCAACGTGTCTTCGGTGTAGGTGCCGACTGCCGCGTCGTTCGCTTTGATGGTCGTGCCGTCAAGCGTCAAGGCGGTGATGTTGTCCTTGAGACCGCTGATTGTGAACAGCGTATCGCCGGAAACTTCCGCCGTGTAGCTGAGGGACTTGCCGTCGTTGGCGAGGGTGTAGCCTTCGGTGGTGCCTGCCGTCTTGTAAGCCAAGCCGTCGAAGCCTGCGTCGGTTTCAACAGGAGCCGTTACGTCGTCTGCAACTGCCAACTTATAGTCGCCGTCGTTCGCGCTGAAGGTGACATCCGCGCCCGTGAGGTTGCCCTTCGCAAGCGTGACTGTCTTCGCCGCAACGTCAACGTCAATGCTGGAGGTATCGGTGACGTTGGTGAGCGTGAACAGGTCGGTTGCGTCTTGAGCCGCCGTGTAAGTAATGCTCGTGCCGTCGCTTGCAAGCTCGTAACCTTCGGTGTTGCCGCCCGACTTGTAGGTCAGGTCAACGAAGCCGCCCGGTGTCGTTACAGGAGCCGTTACGTCGTCTGCAACTGCCAACTTATAGTCGCCTTCGTTCGCGCTGAAGGTGACATTCGCACCCGTGAGGTTGCCCTTCGCAAGCGTGACTGTCTTCGCCGCAACGTCAACGTCAA
>ERZ842401.8245-NODE-8245-length-10333-cov-3.500584_pt1 | contig 10333 bp, 10 predicted proteins | sample MGYA00521270_ERZ842401 | MGnify/ENA primary metagenome ERZ842401 (study PRJEB31892, sample SAMEA3878208) | bioreactor metagenome | biome: Moose rumen | place: Sweden | collected 2011-10 | study: EMG produced TPA metagenomics assembly of the PRJEB12797 data set... | reverse complement strand
CCTGTATTGCAACACGATTATAACGCCAGCGGAACGAAAAAGGCAATCCACCGTTGGTAGACTGGGCGTTTGCTTGCCTTTTTATGATATAATTCTTCATCGAAGTCTGTAACATTTGATCGCGTTCTTCGTTATATAAGCAGAAGGGAGGGTGGACGCACGAACAATGAATTGCTGAGTCGGCTATATGAGCTCTATAGCCGAGAGATTTATCTGTATTTGTACAGCATGTGCCGCAACAGCGGTCAGGCGGAGGACATGATGCAGGAGTGCTTTTTGCGGGCGATCCTCTCCCTGAACGATGACCACGGCAACATGCGCGCCTGGCTCTACCGTGTGGCCCGAAACCTTTTGACGGATCAGCTGCGTTCCCGACGAAGCGGCGTCTCTCTGGACGAGCTGACGGAAACACCCTCCGGCGCTCCCGGCCCGTTGGCGCTGTATCTTCGCACAGAGAAGCATCGGCAGCTGATGGAGAAGCTGGCCACACTGGAGCCCCGGAGACGCGAGGTGCTGAGCCTGCAGTATTTCGGTGGGCTGAGCCAAAAGGAGATCGCCGCGCTGCTGCACCTGAGCCACGAGAACGTGCGGGTGCTGAGCCTTCGGGCGCGGAGGGAGCTGAAGCAAAAGCTGGAGGAGGATGGATATGACTTTTCGTGAATTGCTGAACCTATATAGATCCGGGGAGCTTAGCCCCGAACAGACGCGCGAGGTGGAGGAAGCGATCGACCGGGAGGACGCGCTGCTGGAATACCTCTCGGAGCGGGACACGCTGCCCGAACTGGACGAAAGCACAGACGCGGCTCCGAGCGATGCCGATTCTGAGACAGAAAAGAAGTTTCAGCGCGAGCTGAAGCGCTCGATCCGTCGTGCCTTTGTGAAGCTCGGCGTTACGGTCGGGGCTGTGCTGCTGGCGATATTGCTACTGGCACAGTTTGTGTTGCCGCAGGTAATCGACCGGTTTTATTATGATCCGGGTCAGATCACGGCAGAGATCCACGAAGAGCATGAAGATTCCCAGGGTACCACCTATGTCACTGATTTGCAGACCAACCGCATGACGTTGGATATGGCTGTGTATTCGGAACTGTTCTTGCCGGGCGCTTACCGGGACAACGTCAGAGTCGTGGAGCACGGCTATGGAGAATACGACGTGGTGATCGTTCAAAACATCAGCTATGCCGGAATGCCTGCCGTGGATGTGGCCGGGCACGTCAGCAAAGGACAGCTGCTGCTCTATGATGCCAATCTGTTCAAGGCTCCGGTGGGCAACGCCTTTGAGTGGGGACTGAACTTCCCGGACCCAGCGCTGAGCCTCTCCGAGCAGATCCCCGCCAAAGAATACGACGAAGAAACCGGAGTCGGCACGATCCACGCCGTCGGCATGGCGGGGTACCCGGAGGACGCCCGCGAAAAGCTGGAAGCGCTGGAGGACGGAAAGCTTTACGGAGGCTTTGTGAGTCTGGACCGGGTCATGGCTTACGATGACTTCTATGCGTTCGTCACCCAATTCCAGAATCAGCATATCTGGTGCGCTGTGCAGTTGGAGGAAAAGCCCTCCTATCTGCCAAACTGGGGCTTTGGCATTGACTACGGCGGCGGTGCGAACAGTCTCGCCTGGGATCGGGACAAATACCCGATGCTCAAACGGTCCGATGGCAATTCCTTCGTGATCACGGACGGAGAGATGGCCAAGGCGCACATGCAGGATCTGCTGCGCTACCTAGGCGATCATCCGGAGTTTGCGGAGATGATGAGCCGGGACTACGGCTCATCCGGCTATATCGCCGTGACAGAACGACCCTTGTTCGGCTCCGTAAAAGAGCGAAATCTAGCACCGCTGATCGAGTATCTGGACGAACACGGCGTGCAGGTCTACGGCTTCTGGATCATGGCGGACAAGGAGACCCTGCTGCAGCTTCAAGACAGCCCCGAGGTCTACTCAGTAGCTGTCCAGCCTCTACGGTAATTCCCCAGGTTCCCATTTCATAAGAAATAGTAGTTTATTCCCAGAGCAAGCAAAACGCAGGAACGGATGACCGCTCCTGCGTTTTTTCTATGTGATTTATCAGCTCTGCTCGGCGAGATAAAACACTCACTAGGCTATCATTATTCTGCAAAAGTACCCTTTGCCTCTCAATATTTCTGTTGCAATTATATAGTTTTCTCAGGGTGTCGTCAAAGGTTTTATTCCATCCCAGCCGGTTCTCAATTCCGCCTCGCTTGCAGGTCACGAAATCAACAGAAGTTATCAAATAGTCATATGAAGTCTTGCAAAACTTGAGTTAGAATCCTGGAGAAACGCAATTCAAGCAAAAACTGGTCATTAACAAAAAAACGACGTGCCCAAACACGTCGTTTTTTGTTGTCAAATCTTTAGATAAGGGCAAAAAAACAGAGCGGTCAAAGACTGCTCTGGACTGTAGGGTCAAGCCCGGATGCTGTTTACGAGAGTGCGCATTTCATAAACGTCCTTGACGGAGCATGCCTGCTCGATGATTCGCTGCTGTTCCTGCTGGCTCAGCGCATAAAACCTGTTTCTTGCCGGTTCATTCCGATCCAGCTCCGCCAGGAAATCCTCGGACGCGTTTGGGACATATCTCATGATCATCACCTCTAGGCTAGTATGCCACCCGATGAGGGCACATAAACCATGAATCGAGAAGAAAACAGATATAATTCTAAAACCTAATAGATATCAGACAACCTTTGCGGCTGGATTTGTGCCATGAATTCTCTAATATCTTACGACCATATAGGTTTTCTTTATATCCAAGGATGTCCATCATACTAATAACAGCATCCGGTGGAGTAAAGATTTTGCAATTTGCTTTTTGCGCTCCCACGGTTTCCTTCTTTCTTAAAGGAATAATAAATCAAGGGTCAATCATAAAATGCAGCTTTTATCATGTCTATCCGCGCACTAAGGTTGGCTTCTAAACCTGTTCTCAGAATTGCCTTCTCATTATTCGGCTTCAAGCAATCGTTATTCCTCTACTACTTCGACAACATTCATAAATGACTCTATTGATAATCCTTTACCTATACAGTCAATGACGGTTTTCATGATGTAAGCAAGGTTATGCTCATCATAAGGGCTTCTTAATTGCTTCTCAATTATTTCCGCCCAAGCAATTCCGTCATCTTCAATAGCGTCATAATGGCAAATATATTTGTCTGCCATTATTTTAAGGGCTTCCCTAATGTCACAATTATCTCGGTATGAAAAGAATTGTTCTGCGAGCATATCATCAATCTTCTGTGCCAAATCATCCCTTTTCATAAGCCGCAGTAAATTTTGCGCAGTATAATTTTTCTTCAATTTCGGACTCTCAATACACATCGCTCGAAGTTGAACTATTATTATGTCCAAATACGTAATGACGTCTATATCCAGGTTGTGGATATCATCAATCTCCGTATACCGTTTATATCTGCGTAATAAAAGCTTATAGTGCATATTGAAATGATCAATATAAGCGAAAAAATCCCGTTCATTCATTTTACATCGATCTCCAATTCACTTTCTTCTGGCGTAATAAATTCTTCGCACATCATTGAAACCTTTATGTTGAAAGCTCCTTTCTGCATTGGAATAACACAGAGGGAATCCGTTGTTTCTGCATATGTATGGAGTATGTCTCGGCTCCAAATCTTTACAATATTCCCTTTGATTTCGACACTCCAATTTGCCGAGAAGTCACTGGCCACAATGGAAGAACTAAGGTCAAAAGCGCTCACTTTTGGAAAACCTAATCCGGCATAAGAATCGCTCATTAAGCCTAATCATTCTTTGCTGTCTTTTTCTGTAGCCTCTGCCACATCTTCGATCATCGCAGTCACAACGGTATTGAGCTGAGCTGCGTTTTCAGAGGTGATAACGGGGCGGCCAGACTCCTTTTCGATGGCCTTCCGAGCATCCCCGGCCACGCGGCCGCCGCGCCTGGCGACATCCTGGTTCTCGGCCAGTCCCTGAGGATTCCGCGTTTTTGTCAGCTCCGTCGTTGTCGCCTCCGCCAGCATATTGAGCGTCAGTTCCAGGGTGCTCATATTATCGCGGAGGTTTTCTTTTTTCAGCCCTTTCAAACGCTTGTACTGCCGGGTATTCATACCCGACCATGCTCGCGTGATCTCGTCGGTCAGGATCGCATATTCCCGTCCCTGTTCCACACCGTGAGTTTGCCATTCGTCGGTCAGTTCCTTTCGCACACGGATGGACAGCAGCCGCTGATGCACCCAGTCCGGGCTATAACCTTTTTTGAGATAGGTTTCCAGCGCACGGTCGATCGCCTGCTCCGGGTCAATGGTCTCCTCAATCCGTTCTGTACCTACCTGCGCCAGCCACAGCTTGAAAGGCTCGGCCTTGGGCGAAGGGATCGACTGAATAATGCGAAGGAGCTGTTCTGTTGTGGCAACGTCGGTCAGATAGCGCTTGCCATCTTTATGCGATTTTAATTTCAGTTGCTTACAGTTTGTAAGCAACTGGTTGGCGCCTTCCTCTTTAAGCCTCTTTTTCAATACTGCCCAGTATGTACTTGCATTTCGTGCTGTGGCCTGATCAGTTAAAACGCTCACCACATCTACAACAGAGAAATACCATTCCTCGGTCTCTTCATCCCAAACTGTGCGGATAGGCTGATCTTCAAACCTCTGCAGTTTGTCGTTGCTCATAACCTTTACCTCTCAATAGTTCTGCTGTAATTATATAGGTTTCGCACGGTATCGTCAAAGGTTTTATTCTATCCTCTGCCGGTTCTCAATTCCGCTCAGAAATTAGCAGATAGTTGTCAAAAGGTAATTATTTGCTCAGAATACGTATTTTGCGGGAAAATACGTATTCCGAGTACTTTTATCCGTGAGAAATACGCATTTTGAGCAGAATACGTATTCCGGCTGAAATGCGCATTCTGCATGTTTGATATGCCAAGGCTTCCCTGTCCCTCCGCCGAGCGCTGAAATTTGACGCGCTCATCGACATATGCTATAGTTGCCTCAACGGTATCCAGACTGTTATTGAACAGTCACAGTTTCCCGATTACATAGTCTCTGATGAGGATCAGATTCTTCCTCCCAGTTTATCGCGGCCGAACAGCCCCCCACTCTTCCACTCTCATGCAGAACGCTGGCACATCAGGTGCCCCTGCTCTTTGAACAACCCTTCAATCCTTTTCTGAAGAATCAATTGTTTAGGCAGCGATGAGAACTGCCAGTCGCTCCAACGCCCACAGTTCTGTGGAAAACTGAATAAGGCCAGGAAGTCAAAAGGACACAAGCGAGATTTGCGCGAAACAATGCGCGATCCGCCTGTGTCCTTTTCTTCTTTTCCGGGCTCTTGCCGACCCGGTATGGCAGAATCAGAATCTGATCCTCTTCGCAGTGCAGCCGCACATGTTTTTGCTTTGCGGTTCATCGGCCAAGCGGCGGTACTTGCGATGCGGGTAAATGGATTTGATCGACTCTGATCCGTTTGGGCGGTACGAGAACCGTCAAGGGAGCGGCAAGACTCCCGACCTGCGCACCATGTGACAGCATGGTCCCGGCAGCGCAGGAATCGCAACATCACGCCGATCCGCAGTCGGGCGGATCGAAAGGACACATGCGGCGAGATGCTGCAGCCGAGTTCGGCGGCGGTGTCCGCAGTTGCCCTTTGGGCAGAGAGCTTTCTCCATACTGCATCGTACTGACCTTGACACAATTGAAAAAGAGACAGGCATAAGGGCGCAGTCATAAACGCCGCCGGTCACAAGGCTTTCCGGCAATACGTGCCTCTCATTTCGGAGAAATCGGGCGGAAACGGGCTCGGCTGCCAAGGGGTGAACTATGTCTGAACACATCATGATTCTTCAGGAGGATACAATTTGAAGCAAACAAATAACGAGGGCATTTATCGCTCTCTTGTCGCTCAGCTGGATAAGCTGGCAAGGCACAACAGGCAAGGCAGCTTCCGGACAAAGGATCGCTATTACGAAGCGGTCAAACGATTCTGCGCCTATCTTGCGGAGGAGTATCGGCTGCAAAAGCTGGAGAATATCAGCGGCAAGCACCTGGTGAGCTATGTGGAGTATCTGCAGGAGCAGCACAAGTCTGCCAGTACCGTCAAAACAGACCTATCCGCCATTCGCTTTTTCCATGACAAGATGTCGAACCCGAAATATCGGCTTCCGGACAACAGCGAACTCGGTGTTGAACTACAGCGCCGGATCTTCGGCCAGGAGGACAGGACCTGGAGCGTTACCGAGTTTAACCGGATGCTTGGCTTTGCGCTGGAAGATCAGCACTATGATTACATCCTTGCCATGTACCTTGCCCGCTATGCCGGATTGCGCATTCATGAATGCTTCCGGATCGACACGGCGACGGCGGAACAGGCGCTTCGGGAGAATGCCATTACCATCAAGGGAAAGGGTGGAAAGATCCGCACGGTTCCGATCAGCGAGCTCATTTCCATCGCGCTCCGGGAGCAGCTTGCCCGGACGCCGCGCGGGCATAAGCTGCTGGTTCCGGACGATATAATGACAGATCGGGCCATCAACCGCCTGCAGCTTTTCCTTCTCAAGCATCGCACGGAGATCCAGGATCCCTGCGACAGCCGACCGCTGACCTTTCACGGCCTTCGCCATACCTATGCCGCGGAGAAATACCGGCAGTTGACCGAAAATGGCATGAGCGCGCTGGACGCCCACTTTACTGTTTCGCGGCTGCTCGGCCATGAGCGTGCGGATGTGACGAACATCTATCTGGCATCGGTACGAAAGGAGGCTGACAAATGAAGCAGATGAACAGCTATGAAGAGCTCCCGCTGACGCTCTGTGCTGAGGACGTGGCCGCTGTGCTGGGAATCTCCCGCACGAACGCCTATGCCCTGCTCCATCGGGAAGACTTTCCGACGCTGCACATCGGCAAGCGATTGCTCGTGCCCCGGGACAAATTCATTCAGTGGATCAACGACAGCACAAAGTGATACGTCCTTGATAAAACGGTCTCCGCTGGAGCGAATCCGGCGGAGATTCTGAAAAAATTTACAGTACCGTGAAGCGAAAACAGCGCCCGTATGGTATAATATTAATTAAACCGAACTGACAAGTACGGGTTCAAACTGTAGAAAGCGAGGAACATTTGTCTAAGAAATCTACCAAAAATGCAAAAGGCGGCGGAACCATCCGCAAACGCTCCGATGGCCGTTGGGAGGGCCGATACAGTATTGGTTTCGATCCCAAGACCGGAAAGCAGATCCAAAAGTCAGTCTATGGAACGACGCAAAAGGAAGTGCGCCAGAAACTATCCGTGATCACGACTCAAATTGACGACGGCAGCTATGTTGAACCGTGTAAGATGAAGCTGAATGACTGGTTCGACATCTGGCTTGAAGACTATCTGAATGGTGTCAAGGACTCCACAGCGTATCTTTATCAACGTCGGATTGACCTCTATCTTCGCCCTGCCCTTGGCGCAACCAGATTGGATCAGTTGGACAGCCATACGATACAGCACTTGTACAATTCGCTGGGCAAAGAGCAGAATGGCAGGAAAAAGCTTTCAGCGAAGACTATCAAGAATGTGCACGGCATTTTGCATGAGGCCCTGAAACAGGCGGTGCTTCTCGGATATATCCGACACAATCCAACAGAGGCCTGTGTTTTGCCAAGAGCGATAAAAAAGGAAATCCATCCGTTGTCCGATGAGCAGACAAGCCATTTCTTGGCCGCTATTCAAAACAGCCAATATCGCCTTCTGTTCATGGCCTATCTGTTTACCGGAATGCGGGAGTGCGAATTGCTGGGTCTGATGTGGAACTGCGTAGATTTTGCAAAGGGAACCGTGCTCATCAACAAGCAGCTGAACAAAAGCCAGCGGAAAGGCGGCACATATCAGTTCACCCCGCCTAAAAATGGGAAGAGCCGTACGCTGACCCCTGCGCCGTTTGTGATGAATCTGCTGAAAGAACAGAAACAGGTCCAGGAGCGGCAAAAGCAGGCGGCTGGGCCGGCCTGGTATGAAAGCGGATTGGTGTTTACAACGGAATTGGGGCGCTATGTTTCCTACCGCGCTGTCTATGACAGCTTTAAGCGCATCGTCAATCAGATCGGTCTTCCGGACGCACGGATCCATGACTTGCGCCACACGTATGCTGTCAATTCGATACGCGCGGGGGACGACATCAAGACCGTGCAGGAGAATCTCGGCCATGCCACGGCAGCGTTTACTCTGGACTTTTATGGGCACTATACGGATGATATGCGCCAAGCCAGCTCGAACAGAATGGAAGTATTTATATCCAATGTACTCAAGCTGTGATAATCCATAAAGGGTCAAAAAAGTGGTCAAACGAAAATCACAGGCATGGAGCCGTCACTTTTTCAACTGAAATCACGCCGAATTTGTTTGAAAATAAAAAAAGAACTGCACTTTTCAGTGCAGTTCCTATGGTGGACGATACAAGACTCGAATTCCAGATACAGCTTGTTATATCGTGTTAAAGTGCGTTAAAACCGGCTATTTCTTGACTTTACAGGAACTTTTTTAACGCATTTTGTCCCTTCTCTTACCTACTTGTGTTAATCTCTTAAGGCTAAAAATAAGTAAAACTTTCGGCCGATATATACCACTCACAAGCAGGGCGAGAAGAACACCATATTCTGCCACAAAGCAATCGCATTCCACAGGTGGGTTCTCTTTTGTCCAATTCATTATAACCGATGTTATTTCCTCTATCAACTGGCAATTGTACCTTTATAACACTTTCTTACCTCTTTACCGCTCTGCTGAAAAGTAGGGCGGTTTTTATTTTGGAGGTGTATGCCCATATAAGCGAAAAATGTAAGATCATCGCCATTGCCAACCAGAAGGGCGGCGTGGGAAAGACGACCACCTGCGCTAATCTCGGCGTAGGTCTTGCCCAGGAGGGAAAACGAGTCCTGCTGATTGATTCCGATCCGCAGGGCTCGTTGTCTATTTCCCTCGGCTTTACCGAGCCGGATAAGCTGCCCTACACGCTGTCAACCGCGATGATGCAAGCCATCGAGGATCAGCCGATCTCCGTGGTGGAAGGAATCCTTCACCATGAAGAAAAGGTTGATCTGCTCCCGGCCAACATCGAACTGGCCGGACTGGAGGTATCCCTCATCAACGCCATGTCCCGCGAAAAGATCCTCAAGCAATGTCTGGAGCCCTTGAAGCGGGATTATGACTATATCCTTATCGACTGTATGCCCTCGCTGGGGATGCTGACGATCAACGCTCTTGCCGCAGCTGACAGTGTACTTGTCCCGGCGCAGCCGCAGTTCCTCTCCGCAAAGGGGCTGGAACAGCTTCTGCAAACGGTGAACAAGGTGCGCCGCCAGATCAACCGGAATCTGCGCATTGACGGCATCCTGCTGACGATGGCCGACAGCCGTACCAACTACTCCAAAGAAGTCAGCGCCTTGCTCCGCTCCACCTACGGCAGCAAGATCAAGGTCTTTGATACCGAGATCCCGCGCTCTGTCCGGGCAGCGGAAATCAGTGCCGAGGGCAAAAGCATCTATGCGCACGATCCCAATGGGAAGGTGGCCGAGGCGTATCGCTCTCTTACGGGGGAGGTGTTGAAGATTGAAAAGCAGCGCGAAAAACATAAGTCTGACCTCTCTCGATGATCTGTTCTCCACAGAGGAGGAACGGTCAAAGGATGTGGTCGGCACAGTCGTCAACATCCCCCTTTCTAAGCTCCATGATTTTCCCGATCATCCGTTTAAGGTGCGGGACGATGAGAAGATGGAGGAAACCGTTGAGAGCGTCAAGGCCTACGGCGTGCTTGTCCCTGCCATTGTCCGGCAGCGACCGGACGGAGAGTATGAAATCGTCTCCGGCCACCGGCGCAAGCGCGCATCAGAGCTTGCAGGCTTGCGTGAACTCCCTGCTATTATCCGTGATCTGGACGATGATACCGCCACGATCATCATGGTGGACAGCAATTTGCAGCGTGAGAACATTCTGCCCACCGAGCGTGCTGCGGCTTATAAGATGAAGCTGGAGGCGATCAAGAGGCGCGCCGGACGCCACGCTAAAGAAAATTGTGACCAACTTTGGCACCATTTCGATGGAAAGAAAAGTGTCGAGATAATCGCCGCAGATGCTGGCAAAAGCAAAACTCAAGTGCAACGATATATCCGCCTCACGGAGCTCCAGCCGGAACTGCAAGAGATGGTAGACACCGGCAAGATCGCCATGACGCCCGCCGTTGAAATCTCATACCTCAAGCCCAAAGAGCAGGAGCTTCTTTTGGAAACCATCGACAGCGAACAGGCCACGCCTTCGCTGTCACAAGCACAGCGCATGAAAAAGCTCAGTCAGGTCG
>ERZ842401.8244-NODE-8244-length-10334-cov-3.439926_pt1 | contig 10334 bp, 6 predicted proteins | sample MGYA00521270_ERZ842401 | MGnify/ENA primary metagenome ERZ842401 (study PRJEB31892, sample SAMEA3878208) | bioreactor metagenome | biome: Moose rumen | place: Sweden | collected 2011-10 | study: EMG produced TPA metagenomics assembly of the PRJEB12797 data set... | reverse complement strand
CTCTTTCCCTACACGACGCTCTTCCGATCTCCCCTCACAGAAGAGGCTCGCCAAACGATGGCTCAGCTGCGTGCATTGCCAGAATATCAGGAACTTGTGCTTTTTGCCCGTGAGTATAATGAGTTGCAGATGCAGCTGCCCTATTCCACAGACGACGACATGATGCGCGACGAGGCAAGCTTGCAGCTGCGCGAGCGCGTGCTTCGCCTGTTGGCACAGGATGAGGGCGTGCCCGAGCCGGAGATTCCACAGCCGCGCTACCATCGCATGTCGAAAGAAGAGCTGGAGAAACGCAAGCAGCAGAAGCTGGAGCAACTGTCGGCCCTACTGGACAAGATGGCTGTTCCTTCCACTCCTTCGCCAGCCAAGGTCCGCAACTATGCAATGGCTCAGAAACCCGTCGGAGTAAGACTGGCCTGGAGATGTAACTATAAGAATGCGCTGCATTCCAGCCCTTGCGGCTGTGCCAAGCCGCAGCTGGGTGGCAAATGGGTTGTTCTGGGACATAAATCTAACCAAGAAATCAAGGACGATAAATAGTCATGGCAGACGATAATCAAAGAACCATTAGACCAGACGATGTGACGGATCCGCACCTCCAGGGAGGTGATGCTTCTGACCGCACGATTCATGTGAATGCAATGCCTGATTCGCCAGCCCAGGATATAGCAGGTGACCGAACGATGCATATCAATGATATGCCCAAGCCCGAGCCTGTTGCTCTTGACCGCACGCTGCGTCCGGAAGCCACCGCGGCAGTCCCTTCGCAGAAGGACGTGAAGACCTTCCTGCTGAAAGGCGACACCTACGAATTGGTCAGGACGCTGAGCGAGAGCTCGGGAGAAGCCCAGGTTTTCCTGGTCAGAAGAGTAGGGGAAGAGGATGAATATGTCCTGAAAGTCTATTATCCGAACTTCGACATCAACAAGGGGCTGATGCAGGTGGTACGTTCCATGCAGTTCGAGATGATCGTAGAGCTGTTTGATTATGGAAAGACCTATGTTGAAGGCAAGCACCGCTACTATGAGCTGATGGAATATCTGGGGGGGGGAACACTGCGCGAAGCCAAGCTTGAGCGCGACTTCAACCGATTCCGCCGTATTGCCCTGCAGTGTGCCGCATCCTTGGCTTATTGTCATTATCATGGCGTCCTGCACAAAGACATCAAGCCCACTAACTTCTTCTTCCGTGATGAAGCGCAGACCCAGGTGGTGCTGGGCGATTTTGGCATTTCTGCCTTGCGCGAAAGAAAAGCCCGCACATTCCATACAACCCAGGCACGCACTCCCATCTATGCTGCGCCGGAAATGTACACTGACGTGATTGATGGTGAAGTGGAGATTACTGAAGCTGCCGACTACTATTCCCTGGGAATGACGCTTTTTGCCCTGTGGCTCGGCGAAAATCCGATGAGTTCCAACGAACGCATCATGATGAAGCAGAAAAGCGAAGGCCGTCTGCCGCGCTTGGGCGAATTGCCCGACAAGGTGAAGAACCTGGTGCAAGGCCTGACATCGGTGAACCCGCAGAATCGCTGGGGGTACGATCAGGTGGAAAGATGGTTCATGGGCGAAGATGTGCCTGTAGATATTTCTTCACCCTTCTTGCGCTATAAGAGCTTTGTCGTAGATCCGGACCGCAATGTCGTGGCTGACAATGTGCACGAGCTGGTGCCCATGCTGGCCGAACGCGAACAGCTAGGCATCAATTACCTGTATAACGGGCGGCTGGTGACATGGCTGGAGAGCAGTGGCAACACGAAGTTGTCGGAGCTTCTGAAGGATATAGTGACCAACCAGTTCCCCGTAGACAAGAAAGCAGGGTTGCAATGCGCACTATACACGATGGATCCCACTTACCCTTACTTCGACGTGAATGGAGAGCCTTGCGACGATGTCCATGGGGTGGCCCTGTCCTTACTGGGCAATCAGGAAAAATATGCCGTCCTGCTCAGGCATCCCAACAATTCGCTCTACCTTTGGTTGGATACGCATGTAAAATGTGATGTTCAGCGCCTGCGCTCCTATTTCACAGAGGGTGAAAACACGGAAATTTCCGTCATACGCATGGTCTATGAGATTGACAGGGAAATACCGTTCTTGGCACGCCACCCATCATCCACGGTGACCGAGATTACTCATTCATTCGGATTCTCCAATCCTTCGGAAGAAGACTGGAAGTCGCTCTGCGACGGTCGTCTGCTCTCGTGGATGTATTCTCACGAGGACATGATGGCTTGCGAATCGCTGCGCATACTGACACAGGGTCAGCCTTATTCACGGCAGCTGGCCTATAAGATACTCTACAATCTGGATCGTGGCGTGGCCTACGACCTACGCTCGGCAAAGACTCCTGAAAGCATCGGTGAACTGCTGTCACATCAGCTGATGCAAACAGAACACCTCTCGGCTGAAGATTTTGCTGTTCAGATGGAAGAATATACCGATCCTAATGGCCGTTTCTATTACTATGCACAGCTGAACGGATGGCTTGACCTGATGAACGAGGCTACTCGTTGCTTCAACCTGTCCTCGCCTGAGAACAGAGACAGGCTGAGTGCCTACGATTTACGAACGGCCCTTTATCGCTTCTGTCGGATTCTTGGTGCCAAGCCTGCTTATCTGCTGCCTAACGGAACCATCTTGCAAAATGGGCGTAATATTGATTTGAACTATACTTCTCTTATCCGGTCTGAGCTGCGCAACGGCCCATTGGCACAATGGATGTCCGTATTCTATCATGAAGACCCGCATCAGGATTTTGAAGAAGAATACAGCTATGAACGCGAACTGGAAGAGTGGATCATGGCACTAGGCCGTCTGGACAACCAACAGACCTATTACCGCCGTTTCACCAAAGCCTGTGAAGACACCAAGGCACGTATTGCTGCCGTCAGGACGCAATGGCACAAGGCTCAGGCAAGAGAGAAAGTGTGGAAATACATCTTCTACGGACTCTGCGGAATATGGATATTGCTGGTACTGTTTGTGGGCATTACCGGACGTAGCTATCTGATGGGCAACAAATTCCTGGCCATCGGATTGCCATTGGGCGGTATGACTGCCGTCATCGTAGGCGTACGCTCCTACTTTAAGGGAATGGGACCCATGCTTTCCGCACTGACAGGCATCATTGGCGCATTGTCCGCATGCATACCTATATATATAATGTCGGCGGTGCAGGCCAGCAGTCCAGGCATGCTGAACTATGTGGTGGTAATCATCACTCTTGTATATATGGCCATCTGTCATTTCACGGCATTCCGTGAGAATAATACGGCCGATACGGAAGAAATGCAAAACCTGCTGAGGAACGATGATGTCAAGTCCTCGCTGATTGAACCTCTTTATTATACATTCAAGACAAAGTCACACCACTATAAGAGCTCAAAGTTTGGCTTGCTCGACGAAATGAGCGACCATGTCAACTCTCTTTCTGGAGAGTCGGTCATGCATTATGTGCTGTGGTCTATTTTGGCATTCATTCTGGTGCTTGAATTCTGCGTGTTCAGTTCCAGCATCCTGGATGTAAGTTTGCCTTGACATGATACTGGACATTTTTAAGAAAACAATAGCAAAATGATTTGTGATTTTTGCCATAAGGAAAACAGAAGTGTAGCGAAGTTCTGCAAATGGTGCGGACAGCCTATCGTGACACATGCGCTCGACAAGATGATTGGCTTGGACGAAGTGAAGGCCCAGCTGAAAACCATTGTCGATACCTATACCTATCTGCGCTCCAGAAAGGACATTTCCACGGTCCGCTTGTCGGTAAATGCTATCATCATCGGCGAAACGGGTACTGGTAAAACAGCATTGTCGGGCATCATACGCGACTATTTCTACCAACATAAAATCATAGAAAAGCCGAAGTTGACAATGGTCGATGCTGTGGATTATCAGCGTTTTGTCGACAAATGGGACGATAATATCAAGAAAGCACGCGGCGGACTCCTTTTCTTTGACAATGTTCAGAAATTACTGCCCGACAAGTACTCCAACCAGGTGAATCCGCTTGACAAGCTGTTTGTTGAGATGGACAAATGGGACGACAATCCCATCGTCATCATGGCAGGCTTGCCAAAGGGACTCGACGACTTCTTGGAAAGCAACCCGGCGGTGAAGAACCGTTTCAAATACACCTTTCGCCTGCCTACGCCGAACTATCAGGAGCTATGCGACATTGCCAGAATGGAGCTGCGCACCAAATATGGAATAGGCTCTTTCTCGTCCGATGCTGAGCATCAGCTGATGCGCTTCTTCAAATATCAGATTAAGACGAAGGACGAAACCTTCGGCAATGCGCACGTGGCCATGAAGACGGCCGAGGATATTTTCACCTCGTTCATCAGCCGTGGCGCACAGGCCGTTCAGATTGAGAAAGAAGATATCAAGGGATATGTGCCCGAAGAGCGCTCGCTTGAGGATATCCTTAGTGACCTGAACTCTTTCATTGGAATGACAGAGGTGAAACAGGCCGTGAGAGAGATTGCCTTCTCTGTACAGAACAGCTTGCAGCGTCAGGAGCGTGGACTGGGTGAACAGGAAAAGCTGTCGATGCACATCGTCCTGACCGGTAATCCGGGTACGGGTAAGACTACCATTGCCAGAAAGCTGGGCGAGATATTGGCTGCCATCGGCTATCTGGATTCTGGACACGTGGTAGAGGTGGACCGTTCGCAGATGGTATCTCCCTATCAAGGCGAGACGCCCAAGGTGGTCAATCGCCTGTGTGATAAAGCCATGGGAGGCATCTTGTTTGTTGACGAAGCCTATACCCTGGCTCCCCTGAGTCAGGCTGGTGAACGCGACAACCAGGGTGCTCAGGCTCTGGAAACACTGATGAAACGCATGGAGGACGACCGTGGCAAGTTTGTGGTCATTGCCGCAGGCTATCGCACAGAAATGGAAAATCTTTTCCGTGTGAATCCTGGCATGAGGAGCCGCTTCAACTACTTCCTTAACATTGAGGATTATAATCCAGAAGAGCTCTTCAACATCATGGAGGTCTTCGCCAAGGGAAAGAAGTACCAGTTCGCGTCAGAGGCAGAAGAGCTGACGAAGAAGATGATTTCCGAGCTGCACAAGCAGCGTGACAAGGACTTTGCCAATGGCCGCACAATGCGCACGCTGTTCGACCAAATTTGCAAGAATCAGGCCAAGCGACTTCAGAACGGCGACCTGTCGCAACTGACCAACGAGCAGTTGATGACCATTGAAACGGTGGATATTCCGTACGAGGCACCGAAGGAAGTTGACTATACGGAATGCCTGAAGAAGTTCGAGGGTATGGTCGGCTTGGAGGGCGTGAAGAAAGAAGTCACCAATCTTGCCGCATTCCTTAACTTGCAGATCAAACGTGGCGAAACCAACACCTTCCAAGGCAAGCACTATGCGTTCACGGGCAATCCCGGCACGGGTAAGACCACCGTGGCACGTATCATGGCCGATGTATTCAAGACGCTGGGCATCATCTCGAAGGGACAGTTGGTAGAGGCTGACCGCTCCAAACTCGTTGCTGGCTACTCTGGTCAGACAGCCATCAAAACCAATCAACTCATCGATACTGCCATGGGTGGTGTGCTCTTCATCGATGAGGCCTACAATCTGTCTACTGGTGCAGAGGACCGCAAGGACTTCGGAGCGCGAGTGATAGATTCGCTGCTCACCGTTCTGTCGCAGCCGAATCCAGATATGATGGTAATCTTTGCCGGCTACGAAAAGGAGATGGACGCTATGCTGAATACGAATCCGGGCCTCACAGGGCGTTTTCCCTATAAGTATCGGTTTGCGGACTATAATGCTGATCAGCTGTTGGAGATAGCACTCCGTCTGTTGCAGCGCGATGCCTACATCCTTACCGACGGGGCTGCCGCCCAGTTAAGGGATGCCATCGCCCAGACCTACAGCAGCCGCACTTCGAACTTCGGCAATGCCCGTTGGGTGGAGCAGTTTGTGCGCAATGGTATCATCCCGGCCATGTCCGACCGCTTGGTTTCTACCGGCTGTGATGACTATCAGCGCATTGAGGTCTCCGATATCCTCAAGGCCTACGAGAAGTTCAATCCCAAGGCTACGGAGTTGAAGCCCCGCCGCAAGGTGGGCTTCAACGCCTGATTTTCTTTCTTTAGTCCTACCGCTCCAGTATCAGGTACTCAATCTGTCATATACTATCGTGATTTTGGCCATCTGACATTCCAAAGTTTCCAAATATTCGAGAGAATTGAATCAAATTCCTTACGGGAAACTCACAGTTTGCTTACGACTTTCTCGGAGTTTCCTTACGGGTAACTCATAGTTCCCTTACGACTAACTCCCACTTACATTACGACTAACTGATAGTTCCCACCGTGGGAATGCTTTGTCTACATCGGCGTGATTGAGGGACGGGAGCCTCTGGAATGTCCCAAAATTAATGTTTCCAAACATCTTTTTCGTGTAAAATTTAGTGTTTCCAAACATTTTTATATGCAACACCCGATATTCAAAAAATCGCAAAATTCTTTGGTAATAGAATAATAATGTATATCTTTGCAGCAGAAAAAAGTGTGACGTATGAAGGATATTGCATTGGTATTATCGAGCGGTGGGGCCAGGGGACTGGCTCACATCGGCGTGATTGAGGAACTGGAGTCGCAGGGCTATCACATCTCTTCGATAGCCGGATGTTCGATAGGTGCACTCATCGGCGGTGTGTATGCTGCCGGCAAGTTGGCGGAGTTCCGTGAGTGGATGAAGACCGTCGACAGGAAGAAGATGCTCGAACTGACCGACTTCTCGCTGTCGCTGAACCATCTCGTGAAGGGCAAGCGCATCATCGAGGCCATCATGGAGTTTGTGCCCGACGTGCCCATCGAAGACCTGCCGATACCTTACAGCGCCGTGGCCACCGACCTGAAAAACGGTCGCGAGGTGGTCTTCAGCAAGGGCAGTCTGTTTGAGGCCATCCGCGCCAGCATCTCCCTGCCGTCGTTCTATGAACCTGTCGAGCGCAACGAGATGATTCTGATCGACGGCGGCGTCATCAATCCGATACCCCTGAATCGCGTCAGCCGCAAGACTGGCGACATCCTGGTGGGCGTCGACGTGAGCGGCCACGACTACAAGTCGCAGTGGGAAGAGATGCACCGGCTGACTGCCTGGCAGAAGAAGGACAGGTCGCTGACGGCCAAGATCCTCGACAAGATCCTCCCCGACAACCTCGAATTCAACTATTACACGATGCTCTCGCGTGCCAGTTCGATCATGATCCGCCAGAACTCCATCCTGATGACTAAGCTGACGAACCCCGACGTGCTCATCGACATCCAGATGAGCCGCTACGGCGGCTTCGACTACGACAAGTCGGAGAAGATCATCGCCATCGGCCACCAGAAGACCGCCGCCGCCCTCTCCCGATTCGAACAGAACTCGAAGTCGCAGAATTACTATCTGGTGTAATTGAGCAGCAAGATTATATAAGAAAGCATATAGAATGTTAAAATCGAGCAATTTTATATGCGGAATCATATAATTGTCGAAATAATTTGTAAATTTGCATGCGATAACATATAATTCGATATGGGAAAGACAAAATTATCAGCAGTAGTGAAAGCTCTGCGTAAGGAATATGGTCTTACGCAGGAAGATCTGGCCATGAAGTCGGGCGTGGGACTGTGCTTCGTGCGAAGTCTGGAGCAAGGAAAGCCAACGCTAAGAATGGATAAGGTGAACCAACTCCTTGACCTGTTTAACTATGAACTGACGGCGACAAAGAAATGAGACAAGCAGAGATATATCGGAAAGGCGTCTTCGCAGGCATCCTGGTAGAGGACGGTGGTGAATATCGCTTTTGTTATGACAAAGCATATCTCTCACAAGAGAATCCCCAGCCGGTAAGCCTGACACTCCCATTGCAGCAGGAAGCGTTTGTGAGCCCCGTACTGTTTCCTTTTTTCGACGGACTGATTCCTGAGGGCTGGTTGCTTGATGTCGCTCTCCGGAATACCGACATTAGTGTTCTTGACCGTATGTCGCTTTTACTGTTGTGCTGCAAGGAGTGTATTGGCTCCGTCAGTGTCGTTCCCATTAATCAAGGAGGAGAAGAGTAATGTGTAAGTGTCTGTACTGTTATCAGGAATTGGGCGAGGGGCAGCAGGATTTCCATCCAAGTTGTGCCCGAAAGTTCTTCGGCACAAAAGATGTTCCCTTATTGGAATATCGCCATGAGGACCTTGACCGATTGGCCGAGCAAGTCATCCGTGCCCAGACATCATTGACGGGTGTACAACCAAAACTGTCGCTGAACCTCAGCCGGCATGAGGACTGTAGCAGGCTAACCATCGTAGGACTTTGGGGCGACTATATCTTTAAGCCTCAGACTGAGGATTATCCGCAATCGCCCGAAAATGAAGACCTGACCATGCATCTAGCAGAAGCTGCAAAGATTAATGTTGTACCCCATAGCCTCATCCGTCTGGCTGACGGCCGTTTGGGGTATATCACCAAGCGCATAGACCGCACCCCCAACGGCGAGAAGATAGACATGGAGGACATGTGCCAATTAACCCTACATCCCACGGAGTATAAATACAAGGGATCACATGAACAAATCGCAAAGACTATAGCTCAATATAGCAGTATCCCCAAACTATACTTGACAAACTACATGCAGCTGCTGCTGTTCTGTTTTGTCACAGGCAACAACGATATGCACCTGAAGAACTTCTCGCTCTACCGACCTGCAAAAGAGTATCAGATGACACCGGCATACGACCTGCTCAATGTCAGCATTGCCAATCCCAAAGACAAGGAGGAACTGGCGCATCCCATATCCGGCCGAAAAACGAAACTGCGTTTGGAAGATTTCCTGAATGTCGCACGAAACATGGGTTTGAAGGAACATGTTGTGAAGCGTCTTATCTCGGGTCTCCAGAAGTCACTCCCCAAGTGGCGGGAACTTATTCAAAAATCATTCCTCAGCGAGGACATGAAGAGTCGCTATGAGGAACTTGTCATGTCCCGCCTGTCCCGACTATAGAATTACACATTTGCCACCTACTGCCTCATCAATCTGGAGAATCATTTGCATAACAGGGGTGATGCCTATCTCGTAGATGAGATTATCTTGGAATTACAATCAAAGAGCTGATTAGGAGATGCTCACAAAGCGTCAATGCTTTGTGAGCAGACACTTTGTGAGCACTATTATGAATGACTAAAAACCTTTTGTCATTTTTCTGTAACTTCGCCATTAGAGGTCTCCCGCCATTCCTTATCGTTATTATCAATGATTTGGCCGTTTGAATATTTAGAAGCTTTCACATCTTGTCCCCAACTGCCACCTCCTTTAATAACATAGTTATTTGGCTTGTAATTTGCAGCAAAGTATAGAAGGAATGCCATAGCGACAACAAACAGTATCATGAAAATGATGACAGCCATCATAGAGGCAATATAACAAATAAAAGAGCCTAGAATTGCGAACAGGATATATGCAACAACATTTCCTTGCTTACGCGATACCAAAGAAACACTGATGGCGAGTGTTATAAAAAAGCCCAATAGCCATATCCAAGTACCATATATGCACAAGTCTGAAAGTGTACCGCACATGCCTGCCTGTCGCTCAAAGCGGCCAATGTAATAACCTTCTTCGCCGAATGAAGCCAGACCGTTAACGAGACCATAGAGACAGCTCAAGATTATGGGTAGACAGGTTACAAAGCCAGCTTCCTCTACATAATTCACTGATAAGTTGCAGACTCCAAAGAGCAATAGCAAACCACTTAGCATAATAATCAGTCCTATGATACCATGCCACCAATAAGATTTGGAAAACAATACTGAGAATGATCCAATGAGAAAATTCCATCCAAATTTGCCGATACTACAACTGATGCGCCCAAAGAGATTGCTATCTTTCGCCTTAACTTTCCATTGCTCTGCAAATGCCCGAGAAGGACGGTCAAGCAGCTGTTCGCCCCCTCTCCACTTAATCCATGCCATTCTTGCGTCGAGATTTAAGCTGTCTGCAGCTCGACGATACCAATAAGTGGCTTTCTCCTGATCTGGGTGTTGGGCATCACGATAGTATTCTCCCAATTGAACCATATAGTCAGAATTACCATGCTCAGCCCCATAAATCAACCATTTTAGATTGTTTGCGTTATCTGCTTCCTCCATAATCCCGAACCGCTTCATTTTTCTGTCAAGAATATCCTTCTCTATCACCTTATCAATAATCTGAAGAGCCGTGTTAAGTTTTTCCTTTACATCCGGAGTCTCCAGATTAGTATCATCCAGCTCGCCCAACTTCAATTCCAAAGCATGAATCTGCGCTAGAATATCTTTCTG
>ERZ842401.8243-NODE-8243-length-10335-cov-3.079183_pt1 | contig 10335 bp, 8 predicted proteins | sample MGYA00521270_ERZ842401 | MGnify/ENA primary metagenome ERZ842401 (study PRJEB31892, sample SAMEA3878208) | bioreactor metagenome | biome: Moose rumen | place: Sweden | collected 2011-10 | study: EMG produced TPA metagenomics assembly of the PRJEB12797 data set... | reverse complement strand
GTGGGAAGTGAGATCGGTGTCACTGTCGGCGGCACGAATGCGGCGATGGTTCCCGTCGCGGGAATCTACGAAAACTACATCGGCCGCGTGATGGTGATGAGCGACGCTGCTTATGAAGCGCGGTTCGGATCAGCGCCGACGAAGAACGCGTTTCTGTTGCGGCTCAACGGCGCGGATGAGACCGAACTGAAAACGAAGATCAAAAACGTGATTGGATTCATCAGCTATACGCCTTCCGATGCGGATAAGGAACTGTTCCGTTCCGCAACTGCCGTTGTGAATGCGATCGTCGTGCTGTTCATCGTCATGGCGGCGATCATGGCGGGCGTGGTTCTGACAAATCTGACGAACATCTATATCATGCAGAAGAAGCGCGAATTGACGATCATGCGCATCAACGGCTTTACGGTCAAAGAGGTCATCGGCTACTGCACGCGCGAGACGGTTCTGACGACGATCGCAGGCGTCGTTTTGGGTCTTGCGCTCGGCTCCGGTATCGCCTATCGCATCCTGCGTTCGATGGAACAGTCGTTCCTTCGCTTCGATCGCGGGATCAGTCTTTTCGCATGGCTGATCGGCGCAGCGCTTACGATCGTCTTTACGGTCATCATCAACGCGGTCGTGCTCAGAAAGGTGAAAAAGCTGAAGCTGAACGACGTCGCATCATAAGAACCATACGCAGGTTCAGCCTGCTTGCACGGAGAACGGAATGAAACGGACACAGTTCAAAGATGCATTGCGCAACATATGGAAGCAGAAGATATCGTTCCTGTCGATCGTGGTGATCGCGGCGCTCGGCGTGACGATCTTTTTGGGCATAGACTATTCCGCAAATGCGGTCCGGAAAAACGGCACGGCGTTCTATGCGGATACGCAGTTCCGCGACGCCGAGATCCTTTCCACGCTCCTGCTTTCGGAGGAGGATATTCAAGAGCTCCGAAACCTTGACGGCGTTACGGACGTGGAAGGCGTGTATTTGACGGGCGTAAAGGTCAGTTCAAATGGGACACGCACGGACGCAAACGCCATTTCTTTGACCGAACGGATCAACCTGCCGGTTGTTCTGGAGGGGCGTTTGCCCGAAAAGAACAGTGAGTGTGCAGTCGAACAGCGACTCATGACGCAGATGGGCTGGAAGGTCGGCGACGTCATCGCGGTTACAGACGCGCAGGACGGCAAGCCGGAATACCTGAAAATTGCGACGTTTACGGTCTCGGCAAGCATTTCGCATCCCGATCATGTGTGCACAAGCATTCCGGAAACGCTCTACATCATGGTCATGCCTGACGCCTTCGATGCGGAAGCGCTGAACGGCTGCTATATGAAAGCGGAGGTCATGATCGACCGAGAGACCGATCTGAACCGATATGAGACGCCCTATCGCATTGCAGTCAAGCCGGTGAGCGAACGGATCGAAGCGCTTGCCGACGTCCGCACGCCGATGCAGGAGCAATCCGTGAAAGATCATGCGAATGCGTTGCTTGACGAGAACCGCCAAAAGCTTGCAGATGCAGAAAAGGCACTTGCCGATTCCCGAACCGAACTGGACGACGGCTGGGCTGCTCTTTCGGACGGAGAACAGCAGTATGAAGACGGAAAACAGCAGCTTGAGGACGGAAGAAAACAGCTGGACGAATCGAAGCAGCAGCTTTCCGACGCCGAACAGGAACTCAAGGAGGGGCGCGAGGAGCTGGACGCGGCAAAGGCGCAGCTGGACGAAGGCAAAGCGGAGCTCGACGCGGGAAAGAAACAGCTCGATTCCGCAAAGCGGCAGCTTGTGTCGGGATGGAACACGATCGAGGACGCGAAAACGCAGATCCGAAGCAAACTGAAAGCCGCGCTGGACGATCTGATCGGCGAGGATTCCGCCCAGTGGATCGCGTGGGCGTCACCGATGGCGGCGAACCCGGACAACGCGAATGTAAGCGCAAGCGATTTTCAGATCACAAACGACCTCAAGGTCACGCTCGGCGCATCGCTGTCGGGTAAGATCGGAACGATTCTGGAATCGGTCAATATTCCGGACGAAGTGCTGCAAAAGGTATATGAGAAATTGGGCGGTGAAGGTGAATATGACCGCGACGCCGCTCTGAAGCTTCTTTCGGATCGGCTCGCGTCGGCTGCGGGTAAGTATCAGCAGGACTACGACGCGTTGGCGGACGGATGCAATCAGTGGGACAAAGGACATAAAACCTATATCAGAGGGCTGCGTCAATACCGTGCCGCGCTCGCGCAGTACAACGAAGGGCTTGCCGCGTATGAGGACGGCGAAGCACAGTACGCCGAAGGGCTGAAAGAATACGAGGACGGTCTTGCGCAATACAACGAGGGCGAAGCACAGGATGCAAAAAGTGTAAAGGATCTCGAACAGGCACGGCGCGATCTCGATGAAGCGCGCGCAAAATTGGAGGACGGCGAACGGCAGTACGAAGACGGACTGAAAGCGTTCAACGAAGGCAAAGAAGCGCTCGAAGACGCAAAACGGCAGATCGACGCGCTCGGACCGTGCAAGTGGATCGTCTTTGACAGCTACGGAAACGCGGGCTTTGTGCAGCTCGGTACTGCAGCGAACAATCTAAAAAGTATGGAGATGACGTTTGCGCTGCTGTTTGTGGCGGTCGGCGCTTTGGTCATCTACGCAACCGTCAGCAAGATGGTGGACGAGCAGCGGCGGCAGGTCGGAACGACCAAGGCGCTCGGCTTTTTCAACCGGGAGATCTTTGCAAAATATCTGCTGTTCGGCGTCTCTGCAACACTGATCGGCTGCGCATTCGGATTGCTGTTCGCGCGGTTCGGCATCCAAAGCATTGTCTTGGGCGGATACAGCATGTATTTTGATCTGCCTCTCACGAAGCCGTCTGTGGTTGCATTGTCGACCGCGATCGTGTTTGCGGCGGCGATCCTTCTTGCGTTCTTCTCGATTCTGTTTGCCTGCCTGAAGCTTCTGCGCTCCCCCGCTGTCAAGCTCATGCAGCCGTCGGTGCCGCAGGGCAGGAATAAGGCGGCATCCGGCAAACGCGTCATGTCGCTGTATTCGCGGCTGATCCTGTTGAACATTCGCTCGGATCTTCGGCGCGTGCTGGTCACGGTCGTCAGCGTTGCGGGCTGCTGCGCGCTCGTCGTGATCGGGTTCACGATTCGGAACGCGGTTCAAAACACGACCGTACGGCAAATGACCGAGGCCGTCCATTATGACGGCACGGTTTTATTCGATCCGTCTGCGGACACCGAGACGACCGCGAATGTGGAAACGACCATCCGGGATGCGGGCGCTGCCGCCTGTCCGATCCGACGCGACAACATCACCGTTCGCATCAAGGATCTGGATATGCAGGAACTGTTCGTCGGCGATCTCGAAAAGGTCGGCGAAATGATCGGGCTTGTTGATCCGAATACCGGTAAGCAGCTTGCGCCGACCGACGGCATTCTGGTTTCCAAGCGATTCTCGGAGCTGTACGGGCTCCACACAGGCGATCGCATCGAGATCGCGCTGAACGGAACGGAGAGCGCAACGGTTCCGATTGCCGGGATATTCAACAACTTCATCGGCCGTGCGACCTATATGAGCGACGGATGCTTCCGGAATTTGTTTGCAAAGGACGCCGAACCGAACGCCTGCCTGATCCGCCTGGACGGCGCATCACTCGATTCGCTGCTCGATACACTCGGAACAATCAAGGGCTATGAAAGCTATCAGCCGTCCGATTCGTTCAAAGCAATGTTTGAGACGGCGACCGGCGTTATGAACATGATCGTTCTGCTGTTCATCTTCATGTCGGCGGTCATGGCAGGCGTCGTGCTGATGAACCTGACCAATATCTATATCATGCAGAAGATGCGTGAGCTCACCATCATGCGCATCAACGGTTTTACGACCAAAGAGGTCATCGGCTACTGCTCGCGCGAAACGGTTGTGACAACGATTGCCGGCATCCTGCTCGGCATCGGCTTAGGCGCAGGGATCGGTTATCAAATCGTGCGGTCTTTGGAACAGAGCTTTGTGCAGTTTGACCGCAGCGTTTCAATCCCTGCATGGCTGATCGGCGCTTTGATGACGGCGGCGTTTGCAGTAATCGTCAACGTGATCGCGCTGAAAAAGGTCAAAAAGCTGAAGCTGACGGATCTTTCCTGATCCGTGAGCGATCAAGGTCGAGACACGTGCTATTCGAAAAAAACGGAAGCGCATCCTGTCAGGGAAAGTCGGTCAGATCATTCTGACCTTGAAAATGAAAGATAATCAGGAGGAATCTATAATGAAAAAAACACTGACCGTTTTGCTGATCGCAATACTGGTCCTGTGCAGCATTGCCTGCGGCAAGAACGTCGAGAAACCGGCAGAACAAGAAGCGAACGCGCCTGCGGAAGAAGTGAACGCACCCGCGGAAGAAACCTTCAAGACCCTTGGAGATGTTCTGGACTATGAATCGCTGAGGGCCACTTGCTACGAGGATTTGTTTGTATTTGTGTTCGAGAAGAACGGCATTTTCTACCGGGCGGACGCCGAGATAACGGCGGATCTGTTCGAACAATACTGCGCCATCGATTTCTTTGATGAGCAAAAAGAACAAAAGGAGAAAGCGCTGCTGGCTGATCTGCCGATCCGGCAGCTCATCAATCTTTCTTCTTATATGCCAAAGCAGGAGGAACTGGATGCATTATCGGGCAAAACCGGTACGGAGCTTCTTGAAATGGGCTTTACATACGGTCGCGGGTATAACTTCTGGGATAAGGCGGAGGTGTTTCTTTCCAAAGGGCTCTTTGAGTATCAATTCTTTTTTAATGAAAAGGTACCGGAGATGGATGACTACGACTCTGTAATGGATGAGATCATGCAGACGCTCACCGTTGATAAGGTAGAGATCATGGGAATATCCGACGCCTGCATCGAACACGATATCAATTGGTAAATCCACAGGAGAAATTATGCGCAAAAGAATTTGGATTGTGTTATTGATCGTGCTGATTGTCGCTTTGGCGACAATCGGCATTGTCCGGTGTGTCAATGCGAAAAAGACCGCGGATGCGGGAATGGTCCCTTCCCCTGCACCTTCTGATACTGCTCAACCGCAGGAGACAGCGGAACCCGCTCCGACCGCTGCGCCTACAACGGAAGCGGATACGGAAACAGCGGAGCCCGCTCCGACCGATGCACCCGAAGCTACGCCGGAAGCAGAGTCGCTGAACTACAATGATCCGGAAAGCTGGGCCTACTTTGCTTTGGGTGAAGACAGGGGCGTGGATGTGTTCATCATTTGCCCTACCGTGGATACCAAAAGTGAAAGCAACTCTTTCGATCTCAACGAGAAGCTGAAATCCAGATTTATCAATGCGCTGAACATGGAAAAAGGCATCTTTGAGGAGACAGGTCGACTGTATTCTCCGTATTACCGTCAAATGTCCATCAATGCGTACCGATTTGATGAATCGGACAGGGAAAAGGCAAAAGCCATCGCGTATCAGGATGTTTCGGCTGCTTTTCGTTGGTATCTCGATCATGAGAACAGCGACAGACCGCTCATACTGGCAGGATTCTCCCAAGGCGGCGAAATGTGCCTGGAACTCTTAAAGGAATATTATGGAGATACGGCAGAGGGGAATGCGCTGCGGTCAAACCTGATTGCCGTGTATGCGCTCGGCTGTGCGGTGACGGAACAGGATGCGCAGGACTATCCGCAGATCGTGCCTGCCCAGGGCGAACTGGATACGGGCACGGTGATCAGCTTCGACTGTGAGGACGGAACGCTGACCGAGACCATCATCATTCCGGCAGGGATCAGGGCGTTGTCCATCAACCCGCTGAACTGGAAAACCGACGGCACCCCCGCCGACCGGTCGCTGAATCTCGGCGCGGTGATGGACGCGGGCGCCGAGCCGATCCCCGCCCTTTGCGGCGCGTATATCGGATCTAGGGGCGAGCTGGTGGTGACGGATGTCAGAACCGAGGACTATCCGCCGGGTCTGGATATCTTTCCCGAGGGCGCTTTTCACCTGTATGATTACATGTTCTTCTTCACCAATCTGAAGCAGAACGCAGCGGACAGGACGGCAGCGTTCTTTGCCGAAGTCCGATAGGTTCCGTAAGGCGATGTTCTTGACCGGGCGCATCGGAATGTGTTTTAATGGTCAATAAACAGGATGGAGGTAAAAACCATGCTTTTTGAAAGAATCATCCGACGTTCCGATATGATCCGCTGTGCGCTGTGCAGCGATGCGCCTTGCTCCGCTGCCTGCAAGGCATGTGATCCTGCGCAGCTTTTGCGCAGCATTTGGTTTGACAATGAAAAGGTCGCGGCGCTGGGGTTTCCGCCGTCCAATCCCTGCATCGCATGCGACGCGCCTTGTGAAACCGCGTGTGTGCGCAGCGGCGAGGTCCCGATTCGTTCGCTTCTGACGCGCCTGCACGACGAGGTTCGTCCGATGCTTGATGTTGCGCTGCCGAAGGATGAATCGATCCTGAAAACAGAGCTTTGCGGCGTTCCGCTCGAAAACTCGTTTCTGCTGTCCTCCTCGGTCGTAGCAAGCACCTACGATATGTGCGCCCGCGCGTTTGAAGCGGGCTGGGCAGGCGCTTGCTTCAAAACGATCTGTTCCTTCGATATTCACGAGGCGTCCCCGCGCTTTTCCGCGATCACCGGGGATAATGGCAGCATCGTCGGCTTCAAGAACGTCGAGCAGCTTTCGGATCACAGCGTCGCCGAAAACATGGAGATCTTCCGGCGTCTCAAGCAGAATTATCCGACCAAATTCATTCTTGCCTCAATCATGGGGCAGAACGACGCGGAGTGGGAGGAGCTCAGCCGGCTTTGCGAGGAAAACGGCGCGGACGCGATCGAGCTGAATTTCTCCTGCCCGAACATGATGGAGGAAGGGCTCGGCTCGGACATCGGACAGGTGCCGGAGCTTGTCGAGCGCTTTACCGCGGCGGCGCGGCGCGGAACGAAGCTGCCGATCCTTGCAAAGCTTACGCCGAACGTCGCGCGAATGAGCCCTGCGGCGGAGGCGGCAAAGCGCGGCGGCGCGGACGGCATTGCGGCGATCAACACGATCAAAAGCATCATCGGCGTCAACCCGCACACCTACGTTTCCTCGCCTGCGGTGCGCGGCAAATCCGCGGTCGGCGGATACAGCGGCAACGCGGTCAAGCCGATCGCGCTGCGCTTCATTGCGGAGCTCGGGCAGAATCAAAACCTGTCCGGCATGCACGTCTCGGGCATGGGCGGGATCGAGACGTGGCGCGACGCGCTGGAGTTCATTCTGCTCGGCGCGGGCAGCATCCAGATCACCACGGCGGTCATGCAGTACGGCTACCGCATCATCGACGATCTCAAGGCGGGACTTGCCTATTACCTTAAGGAGAAGGGATTCAAAAATCTCCGTGAGGCGCAGGGACTTGCGCTGGATTCCATCAGCAGCACCACGGACGTTTTAGAGCGCGATACGGTGATCTTCCCGAAGTTCCACCGTGAAAAATGCATCGGCTGCGGACGCTGCGTGATCTCCTGCGCGGACGGGGGACATCAGGCGATCCGATTGGATGAGAACCGCAGACCGGTCCTGAACGGCAAAAAGTGCGTCGGCTGTCATCTGTGCGTACTGGTCTGCCCGAACGGCGCGATCTCGTCCTCGCGCAAGCGGGTCGACCGACGGAAAGATTGATCATTCGGAAGGGAGAAGGAATCATATGAAAAAGAGCATTTCGGTCATTTTGCTGATCGGCTGTATTCTGTGCGGTATGATCGGCTGCGCACATGTGAAAACGACCGACCGTGCAATTATGCACGAGGAGGAGTTCGGCGGCGTATATGTCGATCTTACGATCGATGCGTTCAATCAGCTCGGCTTCGCATACGGCGACGCGGTCGATGTGACGTTCTCGAACGGCTATTCCCTTTCGGGAATCCCCTATTATAACGGCTACTATACGCAGACCGGCGAACCGCTGGTCGTCGCATATCCGGGTTATCCATATGTTAAGGTCTGCATCAACAACGGCGACGACCTCTATACGCTTGCAGGGTTGAAGGAAACCGATACCGTGACGGTCACGCGATCCGCGCAGGGCACCTTTGCGGACATTCAGGATGCAAGGGACATTCACTATCGGGATGAGCGCGAACGGTTTTCGAGCGACGCCGTCTTTGCCAATTTCCGAAGCGTCAAGGTCGGGAATCTCAAAGAGAACGCGCTGTATCGCTCCGCGTCTCCGTGCGACAATCAGCATAACCGTGCAGGCTATGTCGACGCGCTGTGCCAAGAAGCCGGTATCCGCTGCATTGTGAACCTTGCCGATACGGAAGAAAAGATACAGAAATACATCACGGCAGCAGATTTCAACTCGCCGCACTTCCTGTCGCTGTATAACGAGGGCGACGTGCTTCTGCTGACGCTGAATATGAATTACAGCTCCGAGGATTTCCGCGCGAAGGTCGCAAACGGGCTGATTGCCATGACAGAGCACGAGGGACCGTATCTCGTTCATTGCACGGAGGGAAAGGATCGCACCGGTTTTGTCTGCATGCTTCTTGAAATGTTCTGCGGCGCAAGCTATGACGAGATCGTCAGCGACTACATGATCACCTACGACAACTATTACGGCATCACGAAGGAATTCGATCCGAAGCGCTATGACGTGATCGTGGAAAACGTACTCCTTCCGATGCTGAACAGCGTGATCGGCGACGCTTCCGTCGATCCGAAGACCGCGGACCTTTCCGTATATGCAGAGCGATTCCTCCGGAACGCCGGCATGACGGACGCGCAGATCGCCGCATTGCGGGCGGCGCTGACGGAATAAGAACAGAATACCGAGGGAGCCGTATAGGAGAGAGGAGTCAGAAATGAGCAGGAACGCGCTGCCGAACGATGCATCCGGGTTTGTTGTGCTGGCGGATTTTGTTCCGCATATCATACAGGAGATCCGATATCATTCCACCTATAATTTCATCGGCGAACGGATCGACGGGTACGAGGAGCCGACCGCGCTGCTGACGGTCGAAGCGGCAAGAGCGCTGAAAGCCGTCAGCAACGAGCTGTTTGTGCAGGGTTTCAGGCTCAAGGTTTTTGACGCCTATCGGCCGGTCTCTGCGGTCAGGCAATTCATTCTTTGGGGGATCGAGGACACGGATATCCGCATGAAGCCGTACTTTTATCCGGATCTCGAGAAACAGGAGCTTTTCAAGAAGGGCTACATTGCAAAGCAGTCGAGCCACAGCCGCGGCAGCGCGATCGATCTGACGCTGCTCGACATGAAAACCGGCAGGGAGGTCGACATGGGGAGCCCCTTCGATCTGTTCAGCGAGGTATCGCATCCGGATTATCGCGGCGTCACCGAGGAGCAGTTTGAAAACCGCATGGTGCTTCGCCGCGCCATGGCGCGAAACGGATTCTTGCCGCTCGATTGCGAATGGTGGCACTTTGTTCTGAACGACGAGCCGTACCCGGATACGTATTTTACCTTCCCGGTTTCCGCCGCCTACTTAAGGAAATAGTCAAGGAGCAAAGCATGAAATCATACAGATGGATCAGTTCCACATCCGCGCCGGCTTCTGAAGCGCCCTTCATGGCGCTTTCCAGCATCTTGACCGTTGTCCAGTTTTTGCGCGGACTTCCGTTAAAGAATAACGCTTTCATGATGTACCTCCATATAACCGATTGAACGCTCTCATTTCTTTACGACCATGGTCAGCATGACGAGGTCATCGTTTCCTGTGTTGATGATCGAATGCGCCGATCCCTGCGGACAGATGTGCATCACGCCGGGCTTCAGTGCTTCCTCCGCGCCGTTGCAAAGGGCTTTCCCAGTGCCGCTGAGGATGTAGTTCAGATCGTCGCCGCTGTTCTGTACATGCAGTCCGATGCTCCCGCCCGGATGGATTACGGTCGGAATGATGCGATACTTTTCATCACTGTACATCCGACAGGTCATTTCGCCGGTTCCGCCGTTCATGCCGGGAATCGTCATCGGCTCCGTCACGTTGAAATCGATCATCATGGCATCAGTGATCGAAGCGTGCCGAGACGTCCTTGAGTTTCCCGATGATCGGCAGATGCTGCGGGCACACGCCCTCGCACTGACCGCACGCGATGCAGTCCTTCGCTTTGCCGAAGTTTTCTGCCAGCGCATCATAATAGGAGAAGCTGACCGTCCAGCCCTTTTCCTCCATATCCTCGCGCATGATGTCGTTGTAGAGCGAGAAATACTTCGGGATCGGGATCTGCATGGGACACCCCTCGGTGCAGTAGGAGCAGCCGGTGCAGGGTACAGCGATTTGTCCGTTGATGATCTTTGCTACGCGCTGTGTCAGCGCAATCTCGTCCTCCGAGAGCGGCTTTAAA
>ERZ842401.8241-NODE-8241-length-10337-cov-3.296440_pt1 | contig 10337 bp, 13 predicted proteins | sample MGYA00521270_ERZ842401 | MGnify/ENA primary metagenome ERZ842401 (study PRJEB31892, sample SAMEA3878208) | bioreactor metagenome | biome: Moose rumen | place: Sweden | collected 2011-10 | study: EMG produced TPA metagenomics assembly of the PRJEB12797 data set... | reverse complement strand
CCTACACGACGCTCTTCCGATCTTGATGAAAATGCGGTTCAGGAGATGGTGGATTACGCTTTTTCGCAGGGAATTAATTACTATGATACGGCGTGGGGCTACCATGCAGGCAATTCCGAACTTGCTATGGGACGTGCTCTGAAGAAATATCCGCGTGACAAGTTTTATCTCGCGACGAAGTTCCGCGCGAAAATGGATTTTGTTTACGTCGCCAGCGAGATCAACAAAGACATTCCGAGTCATCTCGTTTTCGACAGAATTAAGACGAAACTTCCGGCGGATATCAAATTCGATAACCACGTCGAGACCGGCGTGATCTGCAAAGCGATTTTGAAAGTCGCCGAAGCGGAAGGCTCGGATATGATCATCATGGGCAGTCGCGGACTCGGATTATTCAAAGGCGCGTTGCTCGGCAGTGTCAGTCAAAAAGTCGTCGAGCTTGCCAAAGTGCCGGTAATGGTGATCAAATGAGCGGCGCGGAATTCAAATCGGGCTTTGCGGCAGTGATCGGGCGTCCGAATGTCGGCAAGTCGACGCTGATCAATCGACTGATCGGGCAGAAGATCGCGATCACTTCCGATAAGCCGCAAACGACGCGCTCGCGCATTCAATGCATTTTGACAGTCGACGACGCGCAAGTGATTTTCCTCGACACGCCCGGCATTCATAAACCGAAGTTCAAGCTCGGCGAATACATGCTCCGCGCGGCGGAAGGTACGCTGAAAGAAGTCGACGTAATTCTGTTTGTGATCGACGCCAATGAAAAATTCGGCGGCGGCGAGAAATACATTCTCGAGCGGCTTAAGTCGACCGAGCGTCCGGTGATTTTGGTCGTCAACAAGATCGATCTGCTCGAGCGCGAAAAATTGTTGCCGATCCTCGCCGAATATTCCGCGCGGAGAAATTTCGCGGCGATCGTTCCGATCAGTGCGGCGGATGGAACCAATGTCGACGATCTCCTCGACGAGATCAAAAAATTCCTGCCGATCGGTCCGAAATATTACCCCGACGACATGGTTACCGATCAGCCGGAGCGATTGATCATTGCCGAGATCGTCCGCGAGAAGTTGTTGCACTTGACTGAAGACGAAGTACCGCACTCGATCGCGGTCGACATCGAAGAAATGACGAAGCGTCCGAACGGCGATCAATACATTCGTGCGTATATTTACGTCGAGCGCGAGTCGCAAAAAGGCATTTTGATCGGCAAGAAGGGCTCGATGCTCAAAACAGTCGGCTCGCAGGCGCGTCCGGAAATTGAGATGTTGCTCGGATCGAAAGTGTTTCTCGATCTCTGGGTAAAAGTCAAAAAAGATTGGCGAAACTCCGTCGGCGCAATTCAAAACTTCGGACTGGGAGAATGACCTTGGACAAAAAAAATACTGACGGCAACGGCGCAATTTCGCGATACTTCATCAACGGACTCATCGTCCTGATTCCCGCATCGATTACGCTGTTTGCCGTCAAATGGGTTCTCGATGTGACGGAGAAAATGCTCGGGCAATACCTGCCGTTTGATTTCCCGGGGCTCGGGCTTATCGTATTGTTGCTGATAATCTTCGTCGTCGGCTGGATATCTTCGCATTGGCTGTTGCAAAAATTGATCGAGTTCGGCGAGTCGTTGCTCGATAAAATTCCCGTCGTCAAATTCATCTACAAAAGCGTCAAGCAATTTTCGACGGCTGTATTCGATTCGAGCGGCATGTTTCACACCGTCGTGCTCGTGCCGTATCATCAATCGATGACGATGGGATTTTTGATCGGTGACGCGCCGTCTGCCGTCAACGAAAAACTCAACGGCGAATATGCCTGCGTCTTTGTGCCGTGGAGTTTGAACATGACTTCCGGCACGAATTTGTTCGTAAAAAAATCGGAAGTGATCTTCGTCGACATCAAGCCGGAAGATGCACTCCGATTCATGTTAACCGCCGGCGCGGTAAAACCCAATTAATAATTCGTAATTCGTAATTCGTAATTCGTAATTAGGATTTAGGAATTAGGATTTAGGAATTAGAAATTAGAAATTAGGAATTAGAAATTAGGAATTTGGAATTTGGAATTAGGATTTAGGATTTAGAAATTTGGATTTAGAAATTGAAAGCCCGTTTTCTTAATTCCTAATTACGCATTACGCATTACGCATTATTTCTTCCGGTGCGGCGCGTAAGCGGATTCGAGCAGTTGAATTTCGTCTTCGTCAAGAGTGATGTCGACTGCCGACGCCGCTTCTTCAAGGTTCTCGACGCTCGTTGCTCCGACGATCGGTGAAGTGATGTAGCTTTTGCTGAAAATCCATGCGAGAGCTTCCTGCGCCATCGAACAGCCGCGCTCATTTGCTGCCTGCTCGATGTTGTCAATCACAGCCTTGTCGACATCGTCAACCGAGACGCTTGCGAGCAATGCCGACAGATCATCGAGATTCACTTCATCATCTTGCGAGCCGGACGACGGTTGCGCGCAACGCCCGCCCGCGAGCGGACTCCACGGAATGATTGCGAGCTTTCGATCCTGACAGAGCGGGATCAATTCGCGCTCTTCTTCGCGATAGATCAGATTGTATTGCATTTGAATGGCTGAAAACTTCGTCCAATGATTGACGGTCGCGAGGTTTTGCATGCGCTCGAGTTGCCATGCCATGAGATTCGGCGCGCCGATGTATCTCGCCTTGCCTGCCTTGACGACGTCGTGCAATGCTTCCATTGTCTCCTCAATCGGCGTGAGCGGATCGAGTTTGTGGATTTGATACAAGTCGACATAATCCGTTCCGAGCCGTTTCAGACTGTGATCGATCTCCGATAAAATGTGTTTGCGCGAGAGCCCGCCGCCGTTCGGCGTTTCCGAACGCATGTCGAAGCCGACTTTTGTTGCAAGGACAATCGTATCGCGATCGAGACCGAACTCGCGGATCAAACGTCCGAGGAACTCTTCGCTCGAGCCGAGCTGATAGACGTTTGACGTATCGAAAAAATTAATGCCGAGTTCAATCGCGCGCTGAAAAATCTCGCGTGCCTCGTCGTAATCTTTCGTGATTGTAAAAATGTCGTCCGCTTCGCTCGGCTCGCCGAAATTCATGCACCCGAGGCAAATGCGCGAAACGTCCATGCCGGTGTTGCCGAATTTTACGTATTGCATTTACGATCTCTCCTGTTGATTGATGATACCGGATCGTATCATATTCAACCGTCGAGATCAATTAAAATGCGCCGGTTTTGATGTGCGGAACGTACGGAGCTTCGAGTGCTTTGATCTCGTCTTCGTCGAGTTTGATGTCGACTGCGGCAACGGCTTCCTCGATGTGTTTGATGTTCGTTGTGCCGACAATCGGGGCGGTGATGTAATCTTTGCCGAGCATCCATGCGAGAGCCTCTTGCGCCATCGAACGACCATGCTCGCGCGCGACTTTTTCGAGATTGTCGACGACGACTTTGTCGACATCGTTGGTCGCGTTCCAGACCATCGGCGAGACTTCGTCGATCGAGTTCCGCGCGGTTTTGGTTCCCCACGGATGCGCGCAACGCCCTCCGGCGAGCGGACTCCACGGCACGACTGCCATGCCGCGATCTTTGCACAACGGCATGATCTCGCGTTCTTCCTCGCGATAGATCAAATTGTATTGCGGTTGGAGCGAGGCGAATTGCGTCCAATCATGCTTTTCGGCGATCTGTTGCATGCGCTCGAGTTGCCACGCGAAGATCGTCGACGCGCCGATATATCTCGCCTTGCCGGACTTGACGACGTCGTGCAACGCTTCCATGATCTCGGGCATCGGCGTTTTCGGATCAAGTCGATGAATTTGATACACGTCTACATAATCCATTTGCAGACGCTGAAGGCTGTGATCGATCTCCGCCATGATGTTTTTGCGAGACAAGCCGCCGCCGTTCGGACGCCCGGGGCGCATCTCGAAGTTGACTTTGGTCGCGACGACGATCTCATCGCGGTCAAGTCCGAACTCGCGGATCAATTTGCCGGTGATCTCCTCGCTCGAGCCCATCTGATAGACGTTGGCGGTATCGAAGTAGTTGATGCCGAGCTCGATCGCGCGTTTGAACATCGACTTTGCGTCGTCGTAATCCTTCGCCCAAGGAAAAACGCCGTTCTCCTTGCCGGGCTTGCCGAAGCTCATCATTCCGAGGCAAATGCGCGAAACATCCATTCCCGTGTTGCCGAATTTTACGTATTGCATTACATTCACTCCGTTTCGATTGATTTATGCTTGCAAAAGATTGCATTGAATGATATCATTCTCAAAAAATGAAAGGACTGTTGCAAATGGCAGAGAAATCAGTATTGATTGAAGACGCGGTTGAAGAAATTCGAGGCATTCTCGATTCCGAAGAATTGAGGTACTCCTACGACGAAGAAGACAAGACGTTCAAATTGGGCTTCAATCGTTCGGACTCGCCGCTCGGAACCATGCGGCTGGCTATCTACGCGCGCCCGGCACCGGATGATCCCGAAAAATGCATTCGACTCACGGCAACATGCACGGCGGGCTTCAATGCTCCCGTGAAACGCCGCGCCGAAGTTGCCGAGTATCTTCATCGTGCAAATTACGGGATGATTTACGGCAAATTCGAGCTCGATTACGATGACGGCGAAGTAATTTTCAGAATGAGCCTCAACACTGTTGATGGTTTGCCCTGCCACGATGCACTCGATGATCTGTATAAAGTTCCGACCGCAATGGTGAATCGCTACGCCGATGGAATGCTCGAGGTAAGTATGGGGCTCTTGACTCCGGAAAAAGCGATTGAAAAGATTGAGAACAACGAAGACGAAGATTGAAAATGTTTTCGACGCCGTTCAGCTCGAGCGATTGAGCCAATTGACGACGGCGGCTTCCGAGCGCGCGGCGTCTGCTCCATGAATTGCGAGTCCTGCTTTGACTTCACTGCCGGGGCAGGCTTTTTTGATCCGGCTGATCGAGCCGCCGAGTCCCGAGCCTTCATGCGTGCTGAACGGGCGAATGATCTTGCCCTTCCAATCGTAACGCTCGAGGAATGTAAAGACCGCCATCGGAGGCAAGCCCCACCAGCACGGATATCCGAGATAAATCACATCGTATTGATTGACGTCGTCGAGATATTTTTTGAGTTCGGGGCGCGTTTTTTGACGGAGTTCGTCTTTCGCAACGAGCGTGCACTCGGTGTAATCGATCGGATATTCCTTGACCGTGTCAATCTCGAACAGTTCCCCGCCGACATGCTTTTGGATCATCTCCGCAATCAGCTCGGTATTTCCGCGCGGAAGATTTTTAATGTCGCCGTTGACGTAATTCTGCCCGCGCCGCGAATAATATGCAATCAAAACACTTGCCATCGATCATCACTCCTGTCTGACGAAATTTGTAAACACCGGCGGCTCTTTGAAAGGCAATTGCACGCCCGCCTGCCGCGCGGCTTGTTGACATTTCAGAAAGTACGCCATATATCGCCCGAGCACGCGCATGTTGAAAAGCCCCTCGCCGTCTTGATCGACTTCTTCCGCCGTCATGCCGTGCACCATGTTCCAATAGCGCGTCGAGATCACCGGCATCTCCTGCACCGTGAAGTACTTCGTGATCTGCGAGAAGACTGTCGTCGTTCCCGCGCGTCGAGCAGATACGACTGCCGCCGCCGGTTTCATGAAAAACGCCTCGTTGCCGTTGCCGATAAACTCCGAGAAGAACAGCCGATCCATGAAGCCGACGAGATTGCCGCTCATTCCGGCGTAATGCGTGGGCGAGCCGACAATAAATCCGTCCGCCTCGATTGCTTTCGCGCGAAATTCATTGACGCCGTCATTGATCACGCAACGCTTCAGCGTTTGACATTTGAAACAGCCCATGCAACCGCCGACAGGTTTTGCTCCGATCCAAAAAATTTCGGTGTCGATGCCCTCGCCGTTGAGAGTTTTCGCGACTTCGTCGAGTGCGCGTCGAGTGCAACCGTGTTCGTGCGGACTGCCGCTGATCAACAAAACTTTCATCGTAAAATCTCTCCAAAATTTTTAAACCGAAAACATTACTCGATCATCTTGACAATCCGCGCGGGATTTCCGACCGCGATCGCGTTGGCGGGAATGTCTTTCGTCACGATCGATCCCGTGCCGACGATTGCGTTCTCGCCGATTGTCACGCCCGGCAGAATGTTGACGCGCGCGCCGATCCATGCATTTTTCTTGATCACGATCTCCTTCGTCATGATCACGCGAATGTTTTTTGGCTCGTGATTGACGGTGAACAGCCCGACTTCCGGACCGAGCATCACGCCGTCTTCTATCGTGATCGTGCCGACCGACATGATTACCAAGCCGTGGTTCGAAAAGACGTTCTTGCCGAGAAACACTCTGCATGCCGCGTCGATCTGAAACGGCGGAGTAAGGAATGTTCCTTCCTCGAGCCGTCCATTGAACAACTCGCGCTCAAGCTCGATGATCCGATCCTGCTCGTCCGGATCGATCGAGTTGATCAAGTGGCAGAGATGTCGACAGCGTTTGAATTCGCCGTGAGCCTCGCGCAAATACTTATCGTCTTTGACGTGATACGATTTGCCGCTCCGCAATTCTTCAAACACATTCATTACTTATCAAGTCCTTTCGAGTGCAACCAATCCGCCATGAGATCGGCGAGCTCGGCGTTGTTGGTATCGCCCATAAGGAAGTGCGTGTTGCCTGTCAATCCGATCTTCGGCAATTCGACGAGTGTAGCATCGCCGCCATGCCGATTGATCGCCGCCACGAATTTCTTCGCCATGTCGAGCTCGGTGTACCACTTGTCGGGTCCGATCAACTCCGACGATTTTTGAATGTTGTCGCCGTAATACAGCACGATCGGAATTTTCGTCAGCTTCATGAAGTCTTCGAGCGGCACGGCTTGAGCACTCGCGCCGAGCAACGGGAATGTCGCGCGTTCGGCTTCCGGCACTTCGCCTTCGGGAAACAGGAACGGCGTCCCGCCCGGCTCGAATGCCACGATTGCTTTGACATTGTTCGTTCTGAACGGCGTCCGCCAACCGATCGTTCCGCCCATCGAGTGCGTCACGAGGATCGACGATCCGACCTTGTCGAAAAGCGCGGCGAGTGCATCGGCGTTGATATCATTGTCGAGCTCGCCGGTGTAGCACGTCCACGATCGCTGAAATTGGTTGATCGATTCGGCGTCTTTCGGAAATGCGGCATTGTCGAAAACGCGCGGCTCGTCTCCGTCAAACAAGCCCACGCGCGAGAGCATGAAGAGAGTTTTGTCGGCGTAGAGCGGATTGCCCGCCCACGGATTGGCATCGCCCGCCGCCTCTGTCGACAAGCCCGCCTCGCCGATTCGCGGTTGATCGACGAGATACACGCCAAAACCTTTGCGCAAGAACAGATTCTGAAATCCCTCGCGACCGTCGGGCGTCGACTCCCAAGTGCGTTTTGATTGCGCGCCGCCGTGTTGGAAGATCAGAGGCAATCTCTTCGCCTTCGCCGGAATTTGATAGAACACGTAAGCATGATCGCCGTACGCTTTTTGCCCCTCGGGCGAGAGGAAATTCTTCGTCGAGAAGGTTCCCGAGTGTTTGACGGTCGAGCCGCCGATTGCAAAACTGCCCTGCTCGGCAATCACGATCGGCTTTGCGGCATCGACATTCGTCGGCGTCGACAGCATCAGCGACAACCCGAGTGCCGCACTCAAAAACAGTTTCTTCATGTCCAAACCTCCGATCAATATTTCTGCAGTTTATTGTATCGTCGATTGCTTTTCGCGTCTAATTGTGATATCCTATCGGCGATTAAAATTTTTTGATCGAAGGGAGCAAAATCATGTTGAAGCGACTGTTTCGGATGATGGGCGTCGCGACGTTGACGCTCGCATTGAATATTCCGCTGACGGCGAATGCGGCGAGTGACATTTCATTGCCGACTGTGGAGATCGGAAAAGGCATGTCCGTGACGACGGCACTCAACGGCAGACGCAGCACGCGCGAGTTCTCGAGCAAAGCACTCACGAACAAACAACTGTCGAAAATATTCTGGGCGGCGAACGGCTACAATCGCCCCGAAACCGGCGGACGCGTCAATCCCGCCGCGCATGGCGAGTACATCATCGACGTTTACGCGATCATGGCGGACGGCATTTATCTTTATTCGCCGAAAGGGCATCAATTGATTTTGGTTGCGAGCGGCGATTTCAGAGAATACGCCTCGAAACACCCGGGCTTTGCTCGGACTGCTCCGCTGAATTTGGTTTACGTCGAGAACACCGTGCAGTTGAAAGAGTCGCCGCATAAATCCGATCCCGTCAAGCAATCGCGCTATGTCGGAGTGGCGGCGGGAACGATGGCGCAAAGCGTCGCGCTCGTGCTCGAGTCTGAAGGGCTCGGCGGCTGTGTTCGCGGCTCGGGCGACAACGACAATTTCCGCAAAGTCGCGCAACTCAACGACGATCAGGAAATTCTTCTTGCGCAGACGATCGGCGCGATCAAATGAGATTTTCGGCTGACCGGATTTTCGAGCTGTCGAGCAATCGGCGGCTTTTGTTTTTCAACGGACGGTGGAGTTCATGAATTCCAGACAGATCGATTGCGTACTCGAGCTGGCAAAAGTGCTCAACTTCAACCGCGCGGCGGAGAATTTATTCCTCTCGCAACCCACATTGACGTATCACATTCGCTCGATCGAAGAGGAGATCGGCTTCGAGATTTTTCAACGCTCGGGGCGCGGTGCCGTTCTCACTCCCGCCGGGCGACAATTCTGCACTTCTCTCTTCAATCTCCGCGCGGAGCTCAAGCGCGCGATCGAGCAGGGGCAGAACTTCAGCAATCGATATCACTCGGGCTTGACGATCGGATTGCCGATGCGCTCGGCGATTTACTTTCTGCCGCAGGCGATTGAAATGTTCGAGGCGAATAACGTCGGCATTTCGATCACGCCCGAGTTCATTCCGCTCGGCAGTTGCGAAAAATTTTTGCGCGGCGAGCAGGACATTCTCTTCGCGCGCGAGCAAGACATGACCGGCGTGCCCGATGTCAAACTGCACCGGCTCTTCGACAGTCGAATATATCTGATCACGGAGCGCAATGATCCGCTCGCGTCGAAAGATTTGATCGCGATCGATGATCTGAAAGGCAGAGTGCTGATGGTCGGCGGCGGTTCTCAACCCGAGCTCCGCGCGGTGCAAAAACGCGTGATCGATCGACTCAATCTCGAGCACTTCAACAGCAACGATCGAGAGACGACTTTGACGAACATTGCCGCGCATAAAGGTGTTTGTCTCGCGCCGGGCTTTCTGAACGATCACAACGGCGAGTTCGCATGGACGCCTTTCGATTGTCGAGAGACGATCTCATGCGTGCTTTGCACTCATGTCGGCGATCGAAGAAACATCGTTGCAGAGTTTGTTGCGGCAATAAAAAAAGCCTATGCACTTCATCCCGACTTCGACGCTTGATTTTTGAAAGGAGATTGATCAGATGCTTCGCACCAATCGGCAGGCGTTGAGTGACGGCGTGCGCGACGGCATTCCGATCGGGCTGGGATATTTCGTCGTGTCGTTTACGCTCGGGATTGCGGCGCGCTTCGCCGGACTGACGCCTTTTGAAGGCTTCATCACGAGCTTTTTCAACAACGCGTCGGCAGGCGAGTACGCGGCGTTCACTGTGATCATGGCTGACGCTTCGTATGTCGAAATGGCATTGATCACGCTGGTTGCCAACGCGCGATACGTCTTGATGAGCGCGGTCATCAGTCAAAAATTCGATCCTTCGACGCCGTTTTATCACAGAATTTTTGTCGGTTTTGACGTGACGGACGAGATTTTCGGCATTACGGTTGCGCGTCCGGGTAAACTCAATCCGTTTTACAACTACGGCGCGATGTTGGTCGCTTTGCCGGGCTGGTCGCTCGGTACCGCTCTCGGCGTGATTGCAGGCAACATTCTGCCGCCCTCGATCGTCTCGGCATTGAGCGTCGCGCTTTACGGCATGTTTCTCGCGGTGATCATGCCGCCCGCTCGGAAGGATCGAGTGATCGCGGCGTCGATTGTCGTCTCGTTCGCGATGAGCTTCCTCGCCGCTCAATTTCTCGGCGATATCTCGGCAGGCACTCGCACAATCGTGTTGACTGTTTTGATTGCGGGAATTGCGGCGGTGCTTCGTCCGATCAAGGAGTGATTATTTTTGACGGAGTTCGCGAACTTTGAATCCTGCACCGTCTGCCACGTCTCAAAATCGCAGACGCGTTTCTCTGTATTGTTCTCCGGCATTTCAATCAGCTCCCCTTAAGGATTGTACAGATAATTGTTGCAAACATCGCGCCGATTCCAATTGCCGCCGTCAAAAACAACTTGCGCACTTCTTTGCCGATACCCTTCACTTCGT